>JAALOO010000681.1_pt1 | contig 28544 bp, 19 predicted proteins | sample 7257641 | NCBI WGS metagenome assembly JAALOO01 (sample SAMN14085613, study PRJNA598686) | mite metagenome | biome: ENVO:01001000; feature: ENVO:01001002; material: ENVO:01001226; isolation source: single female mite from University of Michigan culture on fish food culture... ...
AGAGAGAGAGAGAGAGAGAGAGAGAGAGAGAGAGAGAGAGAGAGAGAGAGAGTTTCGCTGAGTGAGTGTGTGTATGTATATGTCTGCAGCCTTCTGCTGAACTGGTCGGCGGTTGCCATCGAGTCTGTGTCTGTGTGTATGTGCTGGAGCTGCACTGGCACTGCCAACACTGCGAGCAGAAAGCGGCGTGATCGCAGCGGCAGATCGCAGCCAGCACAAAATGCCAGCGTGCATCCGTTCCAGTGGGGCGAACAGAATGGGCTGCTGCTGCAGTTGCTACTGCCGCATTGAGCTCCATACACCACCAGCACCAGCAGCACCGCCATCAGCAGTGCTGAGAGCGCAAATGGCAAGTTGCAAAAATGGAGCAATAGATGAATGAATGGGAGCTGCTGGAGAGAAGAGCAGATAATGATAGCTGAGCTCTCGCTAGCGAGGACTGGGCGACCGGGCAGGCGACGCAGCATGCAAAATGGCGCCCACCCAAACGACATACACATACACACACACTGCATTCTGCAACACTGCAGAAGAGGAAAGGCAGAGTCAGAGGCAGAAGGAAAGGCAGCATCAGCATCAGCGGCAGCAAAAGCACACAACATTAGCAATCAACAGAGACAAATGATTACGATAATAACGAGGAGGATGACGCCGATAGTGATGAGCACGGCGGGCAGAACAGTGATGGTAGTGCTGCTGCTGCTGTGGCCGTCTTTGACTAAATTTAGAGGGAAGTAAAGGAGAAGAGAGTGGGGAGAAAGAGAGGGCCAACTGCCTGCCGCCGCAAATGCGAGAGCTCTCTGCTCTCCTTCCACCGAGCACCAGAGCGTCTTCCTTCTTGCTGGTACTACTTGCCGAAGAGCAAAGGCACCAGAAAGAATGAAAGAAAGAGGCAACCCAAAAAAGAATGGAAGAATAGATGTGGAGCAGGGAAGGCGCCTAGCTGCTTTCAGTGTGCCTGTGCCTGAGCCTCGCTGCTTGGCGCCAATGGTAAGCACATCGAGGCGAACCTGCTGGCAGAATAATGCCATTGAGAGACGACAAAACAGGCAGTGGAAGCAGTGGAATCGATCGATGCTCGGCGCCCGACGCCACCACCAGAGAAGAGAAAGCCATTCAGAGAGCTCCACTGCAGCTACACAGTGTCTGCAGCTCTGAATGAGAGAGAGAGAGAGACAAAGGGGCCAGCAACATCAGCATCAATTCGTGCGGCAATACCGAGTGTAAAAGAACGAAAGAAAGAAAGAAAAGAGATAGAGTGAACGAAAAGTGGGAAAAGTTGGAGCCAACTGGAGAGAGACATAAACAGAGAGGCGTGCATTTGCTGAGAGAGAGAGAGAGCCAGGGCACTGCAGCATCAGCAGTGTGCTCACAGAGCGCACAGAGGCGCACAAGATGAGTGATGCTGTGGAAATTATTTCGAAAAATGCCGGCTCCGAATAAATTGGACAGACCGATCGATAAGGCGACGCAAGAGGGGCAGCTGCGGAGGAAGAAACACACAGGCACAGGCACACAACAGTGGCGCCCAACCTGAAAGCCCCTTGCTCCCCTGCTGCTGCCGCTTCTGGATCGGTGCTAGGGTGGAGGGGCATCAGGGCAGGCAGTGAGCCAGCAGTGCTAGCACAGTGCCAGGCAGTCCAACCATCCAGTGGCCTCAACCGACCAACGAACGTTGGCATTCAGCAGAAGCAGTTGCATCAGTGTGTCGTTGACGCGTCAGGCAGAAAAAGTTGCCAAATGGTCAGCCGGTGGCTAATCTCGACTAATGAACGCTGGTCACCAGCGGTTCGGCGGATTTAGAGGCGTCCTCAAAGCCCCAGCCACGTGACGGTGCTGAGAGCAGGGCTAGCGCTAGTGAAACGTGGCCTAGTCGGAAAAAGGCTAAAATTAAAAGAGGAGTGTTTAGTAGTAGGTAGTCTGTAGGTGGCTGCCGCTGATGCTGCTGCTGCCGCCTCGTCTCAGTCGCGTACACGGAAATCGAGTTTGCCAGGCTCTCTTCTCATGGCGTGACCTCAAAAGTGAAAAGGTCAAACAGGCAAGCAAGTTGCACTTCATACCAGTCAGGGTTGCCCTCAGTGTTAAGTGCTCTTCGCTGCTGATGATGATGCTCCTTCATTGCTGAACACAGTTTTGAATCGTCATCACACGCAGTTCAAGTTTAGTTTTCAGTTTACAACATTGTTGTGGGTTGGGTACAAAAAACTAAAAAACTAGCATGCGCAATCGCTTCAGAGCAAAGTGCATTTTAAGTTTAAATTGATGCAAAAAATAAAACAGCTGGTTTGAACTTGTTAAACTGAAACACCAAAACAACAAAAAAGAGACAAAATTAACACTAAACGACAGATTTTTCTCAATAGAACAGCATTATTGAGTCCTAGCGCTAAATATTTTTTTCCTAGAAACTCAGTATGAGGCAAATACACCGCCTGAGCAGTGAACTAATCTCCTCTGTTGAGGGAAGATCGGATTCAGCTGCAGCTGACGTGGTGGTGGAGGTGGTTGTGGTAGGTCATCTGATGCTTTTTGGTCAGCCACCAAACGACAACCGAGGTACATGCAGTACAGGCAGTGCAGCTTGTACAGTTTGTACAGCTGCAACAAAGTGTGTGTGTGTGTGAGTAGAAACGTAGTAATGGAGCGTCGCGGCGACGTCGACGGAGGACGTTTATTGGCGATGATAGTGGAGACTGACTCGACTGACTGACTGAGTAACTGAGAGTGTAGTACAGTTGTTGTAAGGGTGAAGACGGTGTGCATACCTTTTGAAGTGTTCGGTGATTCGTTCTTCGCGTATGTTCTCCGGCAAATTTCCTACCCAGAGGTGCCGGGTCTCCCTTACCATGGTGGGCTGAGAATGTGTCGTATGCATGTGTTTGGTAGCCGTTTGTGGCTTGTAGAAATAGCATTACCAAACGGACCCTGGAAGTAGATACGAAGCTGGCCTTTTCCTTTCATAGCATTTGGTGGTCGTTGGGGTGCGAGTTTACTGCCAGCAATCGGTGCGAGCACATTTGGGCGCATGTCATGTGACCAGAGCGCCGATGACTTACACTAAACATGCGGAGACTGATACAAACAACACCATCGTGGGGAATATAACACGGCAGAATAGAACCACTCTTGCCGAATGACACGGCAGCAGGATGACAGTGTAATAATATGGCGGTGATGAGGTTGATGATGGTGTGCCTTTCGTGGTGATTGCAGAGCTGCTGGCGAAATTACTTTATTCAACGCTGGTGTAGTGAATATTAAAAGACGTCGATGGAGATGATGAAGGGCCGCCAATCAATAGCAAAGGAACGATGAGGTGTGATGAGGAGTTGAAGGAGAGGAAGAAAAAGTTGGTGTCGTCCCGATCATCCATCGTCAGACGAAGTAGACGAGATCAGCGACTACGGTGGCGCATGGACGAGATGGTGGCATATCTGATGCTTGGGAAAGGGAGACACTGGTGATCATGGCTTTAGGCGCCATGTTTAGGCTGGCTATGCTGTAATGGTGAAGGTGATGATGATGGTGTGGTGGTGGTGCTGATGGAGTAGAAGAGTAGGAGGATATAATATAATATATTTGAACTAATAAACAACACCGACACAAACACCAGGTGCGACGGGACGAACGGTGGTGATGAGATCGGGTTGCGATGAAGTGGGCGAAAGGGACAAAATGGGAAGAGATAAACTTGGAGCACTTGGTGGATAGAGGATAATAACACCAGAAGGGCAAAGGATGGCTAGATAGCACAGCAAAGAGCCAAAGAAACACTGGGTGAGGAGTGGTACTCCTGAGGGGTGGTGGTGGTAGCAAAAGAAACTGCACTGCTGGCAAAAGAAAGAGAGGGCGAGATGCAGTGGTGATCCCAACGGTGGACACACTTGCACAGTGGAAAGGAAAAGACAGCACAGGAAACACAAGAACACACTGGGGGAAGAGGGGAAGAAGGAGGAGAAGGTGAAGAGGGAGGCTGAGACCAAAACAGGAGGACTATGAGGACTAAGCGGGCGCTGGGACCGGGCGAAGAAACGAACCCGGGCACGAGATCAAAATGGAAAGAGCACGAGTTGGCCTGCTTTGGCGGTATTGCGACTGACAGCTTCGAGGAGACTGGCTGTGGCTGCCTGCCTTCACAGTCCTACGACGGCGGGAACTTTTTGCTCACCACACTGCTCAGGCAGTGGCACGCCAAACAGCTGCGTACTGCTAGAAGTGCTCAGTGACTGCTAGCTGCACTGCCCAACGCTGCTCACCACACTGTGGCCGAGGGACTTGGTCTACCATCACTGGATTCACACTGGATACACTGGTACACCAACAGTGAACTGATACTCTCTCTCCGCTGCATGGCCCAACTGGGTCCATTGCTCTCTCTCTTTTCTTTTCTTTTGGGTGATGAGGTTCTCTGGTCACTGCACCTGGTGCAGTGAAGAGGATGTGTGTCCTTTTTATTATTTTGGGGATTCTCCAGTTTTTAGTTGAATTTAAATGTGCCTAAAACATTTTTAGTGAGCCCTAGCAAAGTTACACGCAGAAATCCTCGTCGTCCTTTCCATCTAAACGTCTGGCCAGTGTTCAGCCAGTCAGACTGGCGTTGAGCGAGACTGTGTGTTGTGCCAGCAAACATCTCGATCTCGGCCGCCTCGCTGGGATGCAATCTTATCCTAGTGGGACACTTGGATACTTTCTAAACGGCCAGTCGGCAGTCAGAGGGCGAAGGCGTACAATGTGCTTGGCGGTTGTCTCTCCAAGTGTCTCCAATGACTAACTTGTGTGCTCTGTCTCTTTCTCCCTTTTTCCTTCTCCAGCCACTGCCACTTCTGCTGTTTGCTGTTTGCTGTTGGTTGGCTGGCTCTGGCTCGTCGATTATCATGGCGTCATGTGATGGCGTGTCGTAATGCACCGACACTGACAGCCGACCGAAGACGAAAGTAGCAGCCACCACTATCGAATGAGAAGTACTCCAGTGTGGCGTTGCACATGGCGCCTAACACACGCACACATACACACATACTGACATTGAATCGACGACCACTGCAAGGAGCTACTCGGCAAGATTGCTGCTGCTGCTGCCGCTGCCACAGTCCAAACAGTCTTTTTGGGACGGTGTGCTCTTGGTCCCTGTTTTCAGCTATCGTGCAGTCAATCACCGAATCCATCTATAGAATGCTGAGAACTGGTGGCGCCCTGCGCCCACCAGAACGGCTAATCTCGGGCGGATTAGGCGAAGAAAGAGAGAGGCAAGCTAGGCAGGAAGAGAGTGGCGAGAGGAGGAGCACCAGCAGCAGCAAAGCCCAACTGTACTGCTGGTTCCTCACAGTCGAACTCGTCTCCTCAGCTCGGCAGCGGCGGCACTTCATGCAATGCCATTGGCCACCGTTTCCCTAATCCATTTCCTTTTCCCTTGGTGTTGTGTTCCTATGGTGCTCTCTGCGGCGTTTTCCACCGACGTCCATCCTGGACGACCTTTTATTTTAGGTTGCTGTAGAGACAGTGTGCTGCAGGTCTCCGATCAACACTGCACACACACACAGATAGTTGCGCCATTGGTGCCACAGTGTATCCAAGCCACAGTGCCAACAAGCGAGAGAGTAGGCAGCAGGCCGCCAGCGTTCAGCTACACTGCCCTTCAGTAGTTGAATACCCGATCACTAGATGGCGACACATACAGCGTGTAGCGGAATAAAGCACACTTCCGCTGAAGGAGAAAAGTGCTGCAGAAATAGAATAGTATGCAGTGTTTGAAGTGAACGGATTCAGTGTTGGTCAGTTTCTATCAGAAGCAATCCACACTGGGCAAACGATCAACGACAAACAGTATTGAGCGATCTAGGCGGTGTGCTTGCTCAAAGCGTACAGTGAGAGACAGAGCAGTGCCAGAGACAATGGATTCGTATTCATCGACACCATCAGTGGCAAAATGGTCAACGAGACAACGAAGCGCAGGGAGTGCTGGCACTGGGCAGTCACCGGACGAGAATCATTGATAAGTGGGAGCCACGGAAAGAAACTGTGTGTGGTGCGAGTGATCAGGTGGCGTGGTACAAGAGAATAAGTGTTCAAGGAATGAATCAAAATCGGGTCCCAGCACTGAGTGAGCGGTGAAGTGAACGTGGCACTGCAGTGAGTGAGCGAACTAATGTGTCTGAACAGCAAACAGAGCTCTGGGCGAGTGCTGCTGATGAGGACAGCGACGAGATTGCGACTGAACTGCGGCAAACGTCGACTCGATAGTCCTCGACAGACCTCGTCACTCGGCGACTCGCCAGAGTCACACTCTTTGGTTGGCAAGAGAACGATAGAGAGAAAGAAAGAAAGAAAGATCCAGCACGGCAAGGCAAAGAGCAAAGCTAGTTTGTGCTGGCAGCGAGCACAATGAGAGGAGGCAGGCAGGCAAAGAGGATGTGAGAAGAGGGAAAATGCAATTGCAAATGGAGGAGGGGGATATTGCAGGAGGGAGATATTCGCGGGTCGACGAGGACACACTGCCGCTCGCCGATTTCGAAGCTGCTCTCGCTGACGACCAAACTGCGCCTCGCCAGCTTGCCCTGACAGCCCCTCGCTGCCCTTACCTCGCCAGTTGCCCCACTTCCCAACTGCGACTGCAAGCCTAGCGAACTAGGGTCCAGAGTGACGGCCCGGGGCTGAACAAGGCCAAGGGAAAGGCAGCGGGGCAAGAGGCGAAGCGCATCGGCACTGTAGTGAGCGAGTGCGTCGTCAAGTCGAGGCACTCGGTGAGTCAGTCGAAGTGCACGTCGATTTGCTCTCCCGCTCCCACAGCAGCAGCACAATCGGGCGAGTCCATTGAGGACATGCGAGCATGGGGAGGGCGGATTGCTAACGAACGGCGACGGCGAAGTGAACGAAGCTGCGAGCTGGATGGCACGGCAGGCTGCCAGGCCATCAACGTTGATGATCATCCTCCAGCAATAGCACTAGCACTAGCCAATGCAGGCGGGTGAATGGCGACGAGTCCACTGCGTTCCAGGCAGAGAGGGAGAGAGAGCAGTGGAGGCGCATGACATGCACGAATGGCTGCTATCCAAAGCGGCACAACCACCAACAATCTCGTTCCCTCCGCTCTGTCTCTCTCTGTCTGTGTATGTGCTTGCCCCACCGCTCTTCGGTGGCGCCCGATTTGGCAGCGCCAAATTGGCTCTTGCACTGGGAAAGGCACAGTGCCGTCGCCAGCAGCACCGCCGCCACCAAAACTGCCTCATTGAGCTGCTGTGCAGTCTGTAATATTATTCCGAGTGCCTTGGCGCTCACTCACTCGGGTTCTTTGATTCTCAACGAATTTACTTTACTCGGTGTAAGGTGAGGCTGTATAAGATAAGAGTTTGTTTGTTAGCTCAAGTCTGAAGCGAAAGCGAGGTTACACTTGGTCGTAGAGAAAGAGAGTGAGAGGCTGTGGGCACCCTTGGTGCGATTTCAATTACAGTCGCCGTCGATGACGGTGCTCTTCTGGTGAGAGCTACCAGATCACAAAGAGAGACTCTGTTTGTCTGCCTGGCCAGACGAAACTTCCAGAAAATGGCAAATACCACACACATACGCGCATAGACATAGACTTCAATGGTTCATGTTACCGGTGAAATGCCAGAGAGAACGGTGAGCAGAATTCATTTAGAAGGCATTTAGTGGTAGAGTTCAGTACTGTTACTAGAGAGCACCGAAGAAGAAGAATCATCATCATCATCGGCCATGCACCTAGCTGGCGGAAATGAATAATTTGTTTGGGAATTCATTTCAATGAGGCCGAAAGTTCAGTGAATGTTCCGTGAAACAACGGCGAACGACAAAGAACTAGAGAGACGCAAGTTGGCTGCAATCAAAATGCGACAGCAGTTGAAAAGTGCCGACTGTGCCAGCTGAACACTGAATACTGAATGCTGAGTAGGCAGTCAGTATTCAGACAGACAGACAGAGAAAGGGAGAGAGTGTTGTCGAATGGAAAGAAGAACTGCACTGGTGCTCAGACAGATGCAGACTGCGAGCAAGAGTGCAGTGGAAGTGGCCACGGCACTCGCCAGGATTCTGCCAATCACCACGTTGACGCTCTCTGGTGGTGATTATCACCACCACCACCACCAGAACATGAAGGCTCATTTGGGCATTTGAAGGCACTATTGCTCACTGGGGATAGTGCCGTGTTCCAGCACTGCATCAGCGTAAATGGGCAACTTGTTCCCAAATGTGCACGAGTGTGACAATGGTGCTGGCTAATGCACTTTTCTAAATGACAATATTCAATTAGCGCGTTTATTGCCAACTTTCTGTTCAGCTCAGCTGAGACTAACTTTTTCAGAATTTGATTTAAGCAGAATTTTATTATTTTCAAAAATCATTTTATTCCACATTGACGGTACAAATGTAAATGCATTTTACCTAAAATGAATACTTTAGGTTCAGAACAAGCGCAGGATTTCTAAGTGGACATCGAAAATATAGTCCTTGGCGGGAACACTGTCGTCCTCTACTGTCGCCAAGTGGAGGTAGCACTGTAAACATCACATCAGTGAATCATTGCCATAAAATTGCATCGGACAGCGAAACATCGGTGCTCAATGCGACTCCAGCAGCTGATCTCCATGCGAAGGCGCCCTCATCTTTGACACAACAGTCCGTCGAGTGACACCTTCCGGTGGCAATCCTGCAGTCCCAGTGCACGCCAACTACTTACCAACTACCTCTCCCTCCTGCTACTACCTCCTTGCTACTCCACAGCAGCGTACACTGAGCCACACTTCCATTCCTGGTGGCTCTGCTCACTGCCCACTGAGCCACCCATTTGTTATCACTTACCAGCTGACCCAAACAGATCCCAAAGTAATCAGAGCAGCATGTCTACCCACAACAAGCGGGACTTCAACGAGTCCGATATGAATTGCAGCATAGCCCAGTCCAACGCTCTGATTTACTTGCGATCCTTTGACAAATCACGGACGATTCGCGAGCAAAATCTCCATCACATTTTCGCCTACCGCTGTGAAAATCACTTTGTTTACGGCGTACTGACGGGTTTTGAGAGCATTGTCGCCGTGCGCTACTACAGTAGTGTATTGCCTGTAGTGCTTTCGCAAAACATCCAGAAACTGGAAGTTCAGCGTAAACAAGTGGGGGCGTTCACCAACACTCAGCAAATTGACCAGAACTACAGTCAGCTGCTGACAAATGCCTTTGCCGCTGTGGAAGAGCAGTTCCAGCAGATGAAGGACGAGCCGCTCTGTGAGAAAGCCTTCATCGACGTCCAGCTTCAGGGGAACCTGCCGGAGAACTACCCCATCTTCAATGATCGCATCAGGGAGCTGTCAGTGGAGCTATCAGCTGGCCTCTCTGCCGTGGTCGCCTTCATTCACGAAAAGCGCCTTCTCATCGCCAACATCGGCGACACCCGAGCCATACTCTGTCGAAAGGTGGTCGGCGATGATGGCCAGAACTGCATTGTCAGTACCACTCTCTCGGTCACACACAACTTGGACAATCCCAGTGAACTGCGTCGTCTGGGGCAACTTGGCCTGAACACAAGCGCCATTCGACAGAAGCAGGAGCTGGGCAATGTGACGCTGACTCGTTGTCTGGGAAACCTCTGGCTAAAGAGATTCTACAAAGACTACCCAGACCTGGCCGCCGCCACCGACGACCCCATTCTCGCCGTACCTGACATTACCACCTTTGCACTGGATGAAAGTTGCCTCTTCCTCATTCTCGCCTCAGGCAGCCTTCTCGAGTCACTGGCAGAGGCGACCAGTAAGAAGGACGTCACCGAGGACCTGGTCAAGATGGTCCACGAGGAGTTCGAGAGTCATCAGCCCTCAGATCGACAGGGAGTAGCACAGGTGGTCGTCGACCAGATTCGCCAGCTGCACTACAGCGGCTTTGACTCCAGCTACGGCCGAACTACATGCAGGCAAATCGAGGACATGACACTGCTGGTGAGAGACCTGACGGTGATCAGCGGCAGAGAGAGCGCCAGCCAGGAGAGCAGTGGCCAGACGACGCCCACCAACTTTCCACTTGGAGCGCCCCTGCCACGGCTGAGCATCTCCGTGGAGGAAACGAACCTGACGACGGACAACTTCGATGAGCCGTCGCCCAGCTGTCTGAACACAAAGATTGACAATGATCGCACCCTAACCGATCGGGTGGCAAACATTTCCCTGAGTGAGAACAACCTGGCGGATGATAGTGCACAGGCGGGTGACGATGATGAGGAAATTGATGCCTACGTTGACTTTTCCGTTCTCCTCGATGCCTACCACGAATCCAAGACGACAGAATAACTCGACGACACACCTACACTCACAAATTGACACTTTACTGTTCTAGAACCTGTTGTTTATTATTCCCTCTCCAATTTTGCTGTATGTACACAAATGTTGTGGAATGCGGTTGTACCATACATAAATATATAAAGCGTTCCTATATTTATTCCAGCCACCACCACCACGACTAGTCTTCACTGACCGGCAGAGCGTCTTCGTGCTTTTTTATGAACTTTACTCGCAGTTCGGTGTTTATATCGCCACGAAGGTAGTCCTGGCTGAACCAAACTTGCGCCTCAATTTGCACCATCTCCAGGGCGCCTCGTATTACGCCGCAAAGCAGGTTGCAGTACCGTAGATTGCCCAGGTTGTCCGGCAGCTCGACGTACTCGGTGAGAGGATTCTGGTCGATGACTATTGAAAATTCATCATTCGAAGCAGACCAATTGGTGATGAGCGGCGCAAAGCCGAGGTACAGGCGGAAAGCAGACTGAATCTTCTCGGCAACGTCTTTGAAATCGTTGCATTTGGCAGTGTTTGTTTTGGCCAAAAAGTCTTCAATTAACCTCAGGCCAATGTTGTAGCCCATTTTGTCCAGCTGTTTATTCACCTCTTCGGCGTTCTCGTAGTCTTTAACTAGCTGTGCAACGATTGCCCCGTAGGTGAGAACAAACAAATCCGAGTTGACCTTTTTCATGTCGCTGCCACCTTTTGCCATTGGTCGAGACATTTTTTGCTGTAGATGAAAACAACAATGGTCAGGGAAACGCCACTTTACTGAATAGTCAGTTTTCAGTGCTTCAAACGGTGGTACTTACATGGGGTTGTTAAGCGAAAAACAATACTTTGAACTTTAATCAATAACGAAATAAATAAAAATAAACGAAGCCGCTGTCACCGGACGACCAGTTCTTCTCTTGATATGTGGTCAACTTAGCAAAGTTCGGGAATCACGATTTTTGTTGTTGCCCACAGCTGTTTACCGAAAACTTCTTCGCGCGTTCTCTTTGTTTTTGGAAATGTTGCTAGAGTGTTTTGATTCTTTTCTTGGAACGTCAAACTTGAAACGGCAATTCGCCTAAAGATTCGGGAAGACTTGTCAATCATGTAATCGAAACGTGTGAAGCCATGAGCAAGCACATTGTCGTGTCGATCATCCTTTTCCTGGTGATAGAATTTTTGGTTATATTTGCCTTCTTTATGCCCGAATGGATCATCTCCGAGGCGGGCGGTCTCGTTCAAATTGGCCTCTGGCAAACGTGTATCACCCAGAGAAGGGTGTCCAGGTGTTTCATCTCATCGGCACCAACTGAGTGGCTCTTTGCCATTGGCCTAATCATTGTGGGCTGCCTTTTTGCCACCCTCACAATTGTGGTTCTCATTGGAGCACTCAAAGCGCACTACCTCTGTGCAGTGGGGCGATGGCTTGGGGTGGCCACACTGGCCTTCTTCAGCCTTGCTGCCATCATTATTCCAATGGGATTCTACATGGATCCCATCAGAGGAGAAGCATTCCAACTCCCGAGCTCATTCTCAGTATGCTTTCTTTAGTCACTGATAGCCATGTTAATTGTTTCTGTTTACTTGCAGGCTGGTTATGCTTACATTCTCTACAACTTGGCAATTTGGATTACGTAAGAATAATTCCTTTCTTTGTTATCACATGTAAAGTTAAAAAATTGTTTTTCCAGGGTACTCTCTGAACTGTTTGCCGGAAAGATATGTCTGCCCAACTTTTGAACATAATGATAAAGTCATATCCTCTAGTCAATTTAAATTTATTGTGAATATTCCGCAGCAATATGTACATAAACTCTCTGAACGATGATATCACAGAACAACTAGAATTTCGGTCGTGGATGTTGATAGTTGACATGATCAATGGTCGTGTAGTAGCGGTACTGCTTGTTCTCAAACCTGTTCCAGGGCTCACAGTTGGCATTTCGAAAACCAATGTCTGGTCCAGTGTGACGATGAAAGAGGGCAATGAGAGCCATTGCAGGGGCCAAACCACATGCCAAGCCCAGAGGGATCGCGTACCGAGGTCGCTTAGACAGGTTCTTCAGCAGAAAGTGCTGAATAAAAGAGTGATTTTGTTGAATGAGTGTGCTCCTGAAAAGGAAAGTGTCAGTTTGTGCTGATACAACTGCTAAGAATATACATTTTTTAGATTTCTTTAGAGAAGAGTTGTCTGAATCAATGTTAATTACCTCTTTCAAGTGTAGTATTTATGCAAAATGCGTAAGTTATCACTACGTGATGTACAACATTGTCATTTTGTGAGCTTGCGACATCTCTAAAGATGGGCATTCACTCTCTCTTCAGACAGATCAATTTCATTACCAGACGGTGATAAGTTTGTTTTTTTCAACACTTTTCCCTGACACTTTTATCTTTAGAAATAGACATGCTTTATTATTATGTCTAGCTTATAAATACGTGTTGATTGACACATCTCGGTAAATAAAACATTTGTAGTTAGTAGTGTAAAGAATTGCCATGTCCCTGACAGTGTGCTCGCTTTATGTGCATCAAATTGGTGACCGAGTTGAGATTGACACTACTGTTGCTGAAGACGGTGACAATGGCCAGAACGGGAAGGTAGCCCAGATTGCGAAACCCAGGCAGGTGGAGCACCCGCCGAGACTGATGGTGGTGGATGTTTTGCATGAAAGGCGAATTGTGCGCTCTGCTAAAGTTCATCTTCACAGTCGTCCAGTGCTAGTGATCCAGGGGCAGGTAATCGATCGATCGCTAAAAGTTGCGTACTCTACTGACTTTCAATGCGCTGCAAAAAGAAGCGCCCAGCACAGGTTGGCCAATTTAAAAGCACTGGCCTACGTGACTGAGGTTGCATCGCTCGCCACTGCCACGACCACTGCAACGGACCGCCTCGTACCAATTGTTTGCAACTTTATTTGGCTTCTTTCTTTCCTTTCATCTCTCTCTCTCTTTCTCCCTTTCCAAGCTCTAAGCAGTGCTAAGCAAAGAGACTTGCTGACAAGTGGTGCTACAGCCGTCGCTGCCGCTTTGCACACGAGTGATGTGCGCATTGTCGATAACCTAAATCGCACCCACGTAGCACTGGGCGCCTTTTCAACTGTATGTATGATATATACATTTGTACAAGACTTTACCACTTTCTTCTAGCGTTTTCTGGTTGTCAGGCAGCAGCTGCTCAGCGACCTCTCATCGATGGCTTAGAAGAGGTCATCTGATGAGGACAAGGGCGAGAAGAAACCGGCGCAAAGGAGTAAGATCACGTAGGCAGCCAGCAAAGATTACTGCTGGACACTAAGAATATGTACGACAGTTGTTTTGAAAGCAGTTTTGAACAGTGGCAGATGTACGCTTCTCTACCTGTTTTGTTTTCCTCTTTTTGCAGTCATTAATCAGTGGGCACACTTGTTGTCGAGTTGGCACCTAAAATAACTGCGTCATCCACTGGTTTGACTAGCTTGTGAACAAGTGTGTGAACTAGCCACTGACAGTGAAAACAAGACCGCACTCTACTGTACGCTTACATTTTCACTTTCACTGCTTAGCCTTGGAAAGTTTGCTTCGAGTGCATGTAAATAACTTTCCACAGTTACTGAACTTCCATCGTTGTTTTGGTGTATTGGCAAAACGGTCATTTCCATTGTAGAGATGTATCATCTCTCCCAGTAATATTGAGCAGTAATGCTGACTACTGCTAACGAGGCGGCAAAACACCAGAGAACACTAGAAATACGTGAGCTTCCAAAATAGTACAGATGCATGATAATTATAATCGATGTCTGGTGTTTATCAGAAAACAACAAGAGAAAGCCGCCCGTCAATCAGCAATATCAAGTGATTTAAGCAATAACAAATTAATTATTCAATGCCCAAAACTAGATTAATTTTTTAACTTTTGTTTCTATAAGAATTAAGAATTGACGAATTGGTGTGAATAAAATAGGAGTATTGCTTTTAAAATATCTTAAAATGCTAAATTTTTGAAATGTTAAAGACCTAATTTCCATGTATCAGCATTTCCTGGTTACGGCGTCTATCTATGGTGTTTGTTATCAGCTCTAAAGATTGCCAAGAGAAAGGGGGGAACGTGATGGCAGTCATCGAGGGAAGCAGTGGGCGCAAGAATGGCCACCACCGTTCCAGTGAAGAAGACACGTACACCATCATCAGATTTGGCCTTCGAGTGAAGTGTCCCCCCTTTCAGCCTACTCCGTGAACTCTCTGAGAGAGCACGTGCAGTCAGATTCGATGTGTAGAAGAGTGGAGAGCTGTTTACAAAGAGTGAGACAGGCCAGGACAGTCTGTGCCCGATATCACGTAAGCCATGGCTGCCTGCTCCTGCGGCTCTCTCTCACTCTTCCTCTATCTTACTGTCTTTCTCTGCATCGTCTCCATCGAATTCACTGGCGGGGGGCTGGTCGCTGTCGCCGACTGGACTGCCTACTGCCGACTGCCGCCTAGCAACTGCCGCCGTCTCGGACTATTCTCACGGGCTATAAAAGCGGAATCACTTCGCCATTTGACTATCACTCAACGACGAAGCAACGTTCAAAACAAAACCAGTGTGTTTGTGAATTATCCAAAACGTACCCTTTTCAGTAATAACTGCATCTCTAAACCGAACTCCAGCAAAAAAAGTCAATCATGGGCCACATCGTAATTCCGCGAAACGTCATCTCCACCATGTCAAAGATGAACCTGTGGGTGAACTTCAAGAGGAACCCCCGTTACTGGCTGATGGTGAGCGCCTGTGTGGTGGCCGCCCCTTCCTGTGCCATCTCCACTGCCGTTCAGAAGATGAACAGCTACGAGTTCCTCTCCGAGAGGGCCAATGTTCGGCTGATGAAGGATGGTGAAAGGTATGAAAAGTACCTGCGGGGCGGCAAGTGAACCTTTGCATCAGTCTTGGATGGACCAAAGATTCGACAATCATGCAAACCCGGCGCCATATGTATTACTCATGTATGGTTAGTCTCACTTGGCAGCGTGCACAGAGTTTTCTGTCGAGATTGGATCTCTCCCCTGACCAGTCGCAGTGAATGAGTTGCTCACTCTTCAACACTACTCATCGTAGCAATGTGATTTACTTTTGCTTATTTCCTTATAGCCACTACGTAGCAGGCAATGCTTTTTCTATATCCTTTACCCTATTTGATATTATGTTTTACATGCGATATCGCTCTTTGATACAATAAACTTTACATTTAAAAATAAAGTGTTTACTTATTATCTTGTTTACTGTTTATCATCATCAGAGCAATGGCCGTACAGTTGATAAAGTGGTCGACTTTTTGTTTGCCACAAATTCAAACTTATCGCGCCACTGCTGTTGGCAATTTACACAAAATGAGATTTTGTTTGTGTTGAAATAGTTACGAAATAGCTTCAGGTGCGCCATCTTCCGTCACAAAAGTGCAAGTGCAACTATTTAGGGAGCACTCTCAAATCCACGTGCTTTTGCCACGCTCTCCACGTGTTTACAAAGATTTTCATTTTACATTTGTGTTTTCATTTATTTCGCACATCTTTAATCTTAAATCATCTGCTATCATGGGAAGAAAGGGAAACTACGATGTAAAGGAGAAGAGAGGCCCTGGACGGAAAGCTCGTAAGCAAGGCGAGCCGTCACCAATAGGCATTTTTAGTGCCAAACTAAAGGACAAGAAAAAGAGCTCTCTTAAAAGGTTTGATACATTTTCCTGTTTTAAGTTTATATATTTTTAACATATATTTTAACATATTTCTACACAGAAAAGATGCATCCTTGCCTGATTCGGCTAGAAAGAGAGTTAAGTTTTCTGAAAACCTTGTTGAAGAACGTTTGATGGATTTTGGAGACTTGAATGAAAATGTAGTGGCAGAAAGTGATGAAGAAAAAGACGAATATGACCTGAATGGAATTGATGAAGAAGAGGATGAATATGACGTGAAAGACAGTGATGAAGATGACGATGTGAAAGAAAAAGATGAGGAGGATGAAGAAGAGGATGAAGAAGATGACATCAAAGAAAATGATAAAGATGATGAAGAGGACGATGATGAAGAGGATAAAGATGACATGAAAGTTTCCGATTCTGTTGAAATTGGAATTGACGAAACTCTGCCTCCCGACATATCGCTCATCAAACAACGCATCTCTGACATTCTCTTTGTTCTCAGTGATTTCAACAACCGACGTCAAGAGGACAAAACTCGGGAGGACTATTTGCGAGTTCTGAAAGACGACTTCTGCTCGTACTACAACTACAACAAGTTTCTCATGTCCAAACTGATGTATTTATTCCCCCTTGATGAGCTGAAGGAGTTTTTGGAAGCCAGCGAAGTACAGAGGCCTCTTGTTATTCGCGTTAACACGCTCAAAACTAGAAGACGTGATCTTGCCCAGGCGCTAATTAATCGAGGCGTCAACGTTGACCCAGTGGGCAATTGGTCAAAGGTGGGCCTGGTTGTGTACGACTCTCAGGTGCCTATTGGCGCCACACCGGAATACCTGTCGGGCCACTACATGCTCCAAGGAGCGGCCTCGTTGGTTCCCGTCATGGCTTTGGCCCCTCAGGAAAATGAGAAGATTCTTGACATGTGTGCCGCTCCCGGTGGCAAAACCACGCACATTGCCTCGATCATGCGAAACACCGGTGTGCTTTTCGCCAACGACGCCAACCGAGATCGCTGCAAAGCATTGACTGCCAATTTACACCGTCTTGGAATTGTCAACACCATTGTCAGCAACTACAATGGTCTCAAGTATCCGCGAATAATGAAAGGATTCGACCGTGTGTTGATCGATGCACCCTGCTCAGGCACTGGTGTCATCTGTAAGGACCCGGGTGTGAAAACAACCAAAGTAAGCATTTATTCAATAGTTTACCATTATCAAGTTGTAATTTTCTGGGTTTTTATTTTCGTAGAACAATGCTGATATTCTCAAATGCGCCTACACACAAAAGCAGTTGATTTTGGCTGCCATTGACTGCGTGGATGCAAATTCGCAGACTGGCGGGTACATTGTCTACTCGACCTGTTCTGTTTTGGTAAGAGAATAACAAGTAAATCAATGTTTGAAACATCATCTTACACTAGTTTTTTTGCTTTAGATTGAGGAAAACGAGTGGGTGATTGAGTACGCTCTGAAGAAGCGAAATGTCAAATTGGTTCCAATCAACATTGATTTTGGCCGAGAAGGCTTTTCGAGGTAAGTTGTCGAGTGAGCTGAGACTGCTCTTCAAAGATGGCGCCTCTCTTTCTGCAAAATCTAATTTTGTTCTCTTTTCCATTCTATATCTGACCAGTTACCGAGAGCTTCGATTCCATCCCTCGATGAAGTACACTCGGCGACTGTTTCCGCACACCAACAACACGGACGGCTTCTTTGTGGCAAAGCTAAAGAAGTTCTCGAATGCCATTCCCGCTCAAGACAATAAATTATCGAAGAGCAAGTCGAACGGTATGCCATTAATTGCTATTGATCATTATCGGAGTAGGATAAATTAGTCTTTATTTGAATGAGAGCGCACTGCCTTCTTCTCGAGACTCGGCTTTCTTCTCGTAAGGAACCGAATTCCTCCACTCATCGCTCGGTGATTTATCTCCTTCGGTTTCTCCAAGTCATCCACCTCAGGAGAGAATGAGCGGAATTGAGTTTAAAGTGTGCGCCCGCTTTGCGTCAGGAGCGAGCACAATTGCCAATCTATCGGCGCCTATGCTGCCATAATTTGATTAATGCTAATTTGCAATCGACTCTTTTCAGATCGAGTCTTCTCGCTTCTCTGCGCCACTTGGCCCACTGCCGAGTAATTAATTGTGCCGGTAATTAAAATTAATGCCGCTCACTTTGCTCTTAACTTAAGTTCACCGTTGTCATCTTCTGCAACTTGAGCTCAAACTCTGCCATTCGATCGTTTTGTCGGCTGAAAAGGCACTTGGCTTGAAATGCCTTTCTCTCTTTCTGCCTCTTGTAGTTGCCTGTTCTTTCGTTTACTTTTCCTTTCAAACTGTCGTTGCCAGTTTAATCGCAATTTATGTTGCTCTATTTAAGAGGAGTGCAACTTTTCAGGCAATCGTCGCTTTGTGAGCAGTGTCAGTGAGTGTCTCCTGACAGATGACTTGTCTTTCGCTTCGATTAATCTGCTCTATTATGGCACAGGCAGTGCATCCCCTCTCGGTGCCTCCAAATCGGTGTGATCACTCACCGTCAGGCGGCCACTGGCGACACTGTCTGCCCGACAGTCACAATATTTACCTATCTATTCAGCCACCTAACTACCAACATCTTTGCCTTTGACCTGTCTCTAATTTATGTGCTTCTGAGGTTCCTGAGTGTCCTTGCACTCCTCACGTTTTACTCTAGAGACTACGACTGAGATTCCTGAGACCAAGAGAACTTTTTTTGTGACTTTTGCCCGCATCGACTTGTTTTGGCTGATGTTGTCTGGCGCCAAGCTTAACCAAATGTGCTAAAAAGTGCATTGAAATTCCGCTCGACAACTGTTCGTTTGAGTGCGCTCGATGGACAGAAAAAGAGGCTTTTACAGCACTTTCTCTTGGACTTGTCTTCTCACACGTCTCTACTGTAGAGAGAATTCTTTTAATTAAGTCTCATTAGAACTCGTTAACCCCTTTGCGGAATTAGAATTCGGTTCATGTTTAGCTCCTGCTCGATGCAATTTAAAGTTTTGATTTTTGGTGTGTTTAGTGTTCTGTGCGCTCTCTGTGCCACTGCCACTCACCGTTAATTAATTACATTCCTACGTGGATTGCTTTGTGCGCATGAATGAATGGAAACAGACAGTTGGCTGGCACAGTCGGGTCGACGGCCAACACTGTGTGACTGACCATGGCCATGCTGTCAGTGTGTGTGTTTTGTCATCGAAAAGGTGCACTTGCTGCTATGCGTGCTTCTTTCCTCAAATGCTTGGAGGCCATCGAGTGAAGAAGATGCGATGCTCGTGTTTTACTGGCTGGCGCGCTATCTTCGCTGATTGGCGACAAATAGCAACTTGGCACACAAAGCAAAGATGTGCTGGCCTTCACTTGTGGCCATTATTGAAATTGCATTTGGTCACTTTACTTTGCTCAGCAGCTTGTTCCTTTTTAGTCTTGGTGCCATCAGCTGATGCAGCGCCTCGTTCAGCGCCATTGTCGCTTTGAATTTGATTTGCCCAATAATTTACATTTCAATAGCACTCGATGCACTCGAACACGGTCGTCTTTTTGAGGATGTTCCCACTGCAAGTGTAGTGGGCACTGCCTCCTCTGTCTATTCTTTGTGCCAATTTTGATGCTAATCTTTCCCTTTGCTGATTGATGCAATGTCATCGATGCTCCTTCACTTCGATTTATTTCATTTGTCACGCGTCCGATTGCCGTCTACTGGGCCGCTCTGCCTTTTCACTAATTAATTATGTTAATTTTGTTTTGACATTGCGCACTTCTCGAGTGGCTCTTCGGTCAGCTTGATTAATTGATTTGTCCACTGAATGCTGAGTGCTGCCAGCGAATCGTCGCCCGCCATTGCTAGACTCAGTAATTTCACTTAATTGGCTAATTTATAACTGTCCCAGAGCCTAGCGTCGGTTTAGGTTTTGTATCACTCGCTGCATATGACCGCAAATTAATTAGCCATTACATTGCGCCAGTGAGGTACTACCTGAGAGACTTTAAAGCCTTAAAGCCACAAAACTCGGCCCGACCACCAAACACGAATGACGCGATGATTTATTTGAGTGAAACCCAAGACATTTCTGGCTTTACTGCTCATTTCATAATGTTGCTGTCCTGTGCCCAGTGCTCAGCTGTTCGCAGTGCTTTATTTGATTAAAGTAAAGCTAAATGAATTATGATTCTCTCCTTCAACTTTAAATTAGATCGAAGGCGCAGTCGCAGTCACAGGGAAAAACATAGTCTGCCTCGACTAAGTTTGGACATCAATTAATCAATTTTGCATCTGGGCAGATCGAAAGGCACCACTTAAAGGGATGCACTCGGAGATGCGGTTTTTGGGCACCCTGCTGGTGGCTGCTCTGCTCTGCTCTGCTCGGACCACTTTTCCTTAGTTCACTTTTGCCCTCACCTCCTGAGAAAGTGCCCTCGGTGAACTTGACCGCGCTCTGTTTTTGCACTTTCCATCGCCCCCTGGAAACAGATTTATTATCTCCTGCAGTTGTTTTGTAAATGACCAACCTGTTGTGGTGGACTTTTCGTTTGTTTCTTAGCTTTCACTTTGCGGCAATGTTTTGCGCCTAGATGATTTGCAAATGGTCGCAGATTAAAGTAGATTGATGATTTTGCATTGATTACTTTTGCACCCATTTCTTCTGATTGATCCGTTGTGAAAGGTGTAAAATGACTTTAATTTCATTAGCATTTACCGACTGTTGATAATTTTGATGATCTCAATTTTTATATAATTTTAATCATATTTTTCTTTGCAGGCACATCCTTAGATAAGGAAGCAGAGGACGAGGAAGAGGAGCAGGAAGAGGAGACCAATGAAGACGAAGAAGAAGAAGGTCAAGCCGAGCAGACAGAGGACGCTGACGATGCTGACCAGTCTGAAGAGCAGTCTGATAGCCCTGTTAAAGAACAGGTACAAGGAACGCCAAAAAAAGGTAAAAAGAACAAGAAAAACAAAAAGAAGAAAGCCAAAGGAAAAAATGGATTCACCGTTCAACTGTCCAATGAATAAACTTGTTTAGCTGCTGATTGTTTGGGGGCATTTTAAGGGTGTTCAGGAGTGAATAAACCAATTAGCACTTTTCTTAAACATGTTTTTTGTCGTAATCCATTCTCAGTCTGTTGATCTCCCTTTTATAACCTTCTAATCGAAATTATCGCCTTTTGTAATCAACTTCTTTTTATTGGAACATTGGTCATTTGCGACTACCTAGTGTATCTTTACGAGCTTTTGCGTGATCGTTTTGGTTTTCTGATGTCCCTTCTTCTTGTGGCAGCCACTAAGTTTGGAGCACGATGGTAAGCAGGCAGAAGCAATGCTTTACTAGTCAATTTGTGCGATTGCATATTCAGACAAGCAGATTAATTGCCATGCGAACTTGTTTGACGCTAACGACAAGTGCCTCGAATAATCATCTGGACATTGGACAAGCGACACTTTACGATGCTCTTTTTACTGCCTTCTCAACTGGCTGCTATCGACCACGGACAGTGCACCTCACCAGGCGGCACTTCACCGGTCGCTACTGTCCGTCGCCACATCTTTTGTTTGCTGCTGCCAAACTGCTCCGGCTTTTCAGTGACGTCTTCATCGTCTTTGAATGCTGTTTTGTCTTCTCTTGCAGACCAGTACACTCCACCGGCTGATGGTGCAGAGATAAGGGCCTAGAAGCAGCTTGGTTCTCTCTGTCTGGCCATGATTAATCGTTTCTCTCGGAGAGACTTCCATTTGATTAGCTGAACAGTGCACTGCAACCACACCGGCGAGGGCAAATCTGTGCTGGTGCTAATTCAATCAGGGCCGTTTAAGCAATTGATTTGAGGCTGCACTTTCAACTCACACAAGTGTCTGCAATGACTTGCTCTAATTTGGCATTGTTTTTCTTGCACTACACAAAGCCAACAATCTCTTTCACAACAATGGACTTATTGCTTTTGCGTTCTCCAGTGGCAGCAAATGAACTGCCGCAGTCCGCAGGGAAATCGGCGACTGACGAATTATATTTTTAAATTTGGTTTATGAATTGTGACTGCAAAAGAAACGGCATTCGTCTTCTCAACGGTAGCTTTTTGCTAAGTAAGTTTAATAAATATTAATGCGATTTATGAGCAGCCATCGATCATGGTATACTTTGTGCTGGCTAATTTTCCACTTTTTTATCTTGTTTGGCGTTCTGGTCCTAGCCTAGAGCAGCTTTGGCGCCTGTGTTCTGAAGAAGGATGTTTTCAGTTACTTCAATATCAAAGTGAGTCTTGCGCCAGTGAATAAAGGCAATGCAGATCATGACTAGGTAGACAAAGAAGACGCTGGTCTGAATGATAAGGTAAAGACTGTTCATAGCTGCAATGACCATTGAGTAGCTGATCCATCCGCGATGGTAGGCGAGGCGACTGTGAAACTGACCCAGGTAAGAGAGGTAGAACATGAACAAGAAAAGGTAGAGGAAATGGGAGTACACTCGACCCATTTCACTGTGGTAGAAGAACTTGCCAAATCGACCGGGTCGTTTACTGATGAGCAGGCCTTTGCTGAACGGCTTTTTGCAGGAGGCACACTGGTCATTGCCGCTCGCCTTGAGGTAATGGGATTTGTTTAAAGCAGCTGTTATCATTAGGAGTTTTGGTGTTTTACCTCTATCCAGATCTTGATGCATTTAAAGTGAACGTAGGCTATATCACTGAAGCAAGAGCATGGAGTCATCAAGTTATCGAGGTGATCTGCTTGTCGACAGATGTTACATGTGGGCTTGTCGCCGTTAACCGTTTTGATTAGGCATTGCTTACTCGTCATTTTGACCAGACTGAACATTACCACTAACCGAATCATCAACGAGCCCCTAAGGTTTACAATGGCATTGTTAAAATTCGAAAAACGATCGTTAGTTAAATATAATTTGTGCCAAACTGCATATGATGGAAACGTTCTATTTGTTGGGCGTGCACGCAAACTAGTGAAACCTTACTAAACTCTAATGCTTCAATTAGTGCAACAATTTGAGCAGCAATATTATTACCAATATATTATACTCTTGTCAATATTGCAGAGCAACCAATTCAAAGTTTGTGTCATTATTAAGAGCAGTCACTATAATTGCTACGTTTCAAACTTTTGGCTTTTCCATTTCTAATTGAATTAAATTCATTATTTTATGAAATTCAGTGTAAAAAATCATTTTCAGTATAATCTGCCAAAATTGTGTTGTTTACCTGCGGTTTAAAATATCCAATTTTGTAATTTTCATCTGAGTGACACATTTTTAAGTTTATTTTTTTATTTTTGTCTTTATTTTCCGTTAAGATGCTCCTTTATAGTCAATCGGAGTGCCATCCAATTAACAGTGTGCATCTTCAGAAGTCCTCATGCTGAGGACCACTTTATTTACGAGCATTTTGTCACACACAGCTTGCCAGTAAGTTTTTACGATCAAGCACGTCTGCCTCTATCAGATTATCTGAATACTAACTTGATCAGATATAAACTGGCTGCGTTTCCTCTTCATCAGTTTACTGTTTTTCTTGCTGTTTTTACCTGTTTTGCAAAACTAAAGATCTTTTTGAATGCTTCAGAAGCCATGTTCGACTGATGTACTAAAAAGTAATCGCCGCTTTATCGGGTGATTTACGCCAATAGGTTTTCTTTTGTACTCCAATTAAAATTTAAATGACTGCAAATGCAGTAATATTTGGTATCTGCACCGGTGAACATTTATTAAGAGGTTAAGAGTAATCCCTTATGTCTAATGATCGAAATCTGAGTGACACCAAAACTAAAGTATGACAGTTGGGCGCTCATTAGCAGATTACATATTTTCCACATGAAAATCATGATTTCAAATAATGTTTAGCTGTTTGCTTAAGAGGTCAGCTAGAAAAGCCAAGTAGAAAACCAGTTTATAATTGGGCGCATTAGTTACCCAATTTAAATGAGTAAATAAACTCAGTGTTGCACATTTTGGCACGAGCTCAATGTACATCTTTTCTAGACAGGCTAATTTAAATGTTAATTGCGGTAAAGAAGAGCACCAGGCTGTTGATGCTGCTTTTATGTCTGATTAATTTTATTAATTAACTCAACGAAGGGTCAGAGTTTGCAAAATGTGGCTTTGCTTCGCAAGCTGGCTGGCCAATAGTCGCAAGCTGATCTGTTACCAGGCTAATTTGATGCATCCAAGTTAGCAAGCTACTTCGTCTAAGCATCAGAGGAAGACATATCTTTAGCCATCTCTGCTATCGTCTTCATTTTATTTTACTATTTGTTTTTATCAGGAAAACGATGCTTTAACTTGCTCATGTTTTTATACTTTTTTTGTTGTCGTTTTATATCATTTCACAGCATGCACCACTGCTTGGAAATGTCTGCTGAGGACCATCAAAGCTAGCTAGGTTTCCGCGAGCTTGTCAGTCAGCTAACCGTCTGCTTGCTTTGATGCACCACTTTTACGATCTTTCGCCACTAAACGTCGATTGTCGCATCACAGAGAAAGCGTATGCATCTCAATTGGCTCATTCGTTATGAAAGCGTATTAAATAATGCCTTTCAAACAAAGCACTGGTGAGCATTGTGAGAGACAGCACCAACAGAAGGTGTGTCCAGGTGACTGGAGCAGCAAATCGCACCATCTCTTTTGCGCAATAGCAGCAACAAGAGGAACCAACTCACACACACACGCACATAAAAACAGTCACCCTTGACCATGCTCGTAAAATGCTGCTGCAGAGATCTCAGGACAGAGATTTCAGTCGAGTTTGCCTGTTGGTTCAGCCAAACTTAGTAAGCATATACCTGCTGATCAGCTCAAATTATGCGCCCCTTCACAGGCATTCCTCTAATTGGAGATGTTGTCACTTTGTCGGTAGAAAAAGATGTGTGTGTGCGTGTGCTTGCTCCGCCACGTTAAAGCTACATTTGCACACTCACTTGCCAATTATCACAGTAGTAGTCGTCCGATTCTGGAGAAAGGCCAAGTTCACAAAAACAATTCGATTGCTACTTGCCAGGTAACGTAGTTTGCGCTGCAGGTTGCTTTATTGCGCATCGAATTGTCATGGTAATGCAATTTGAGTGCAAACAAAGGAAGATGCACCAGTGCTTGCCCAACTGATTCGCTCATTAGCGACACATCACCCTGCCATCATCACCACTCAGTCTGCCACAAGTGTTGCTGCTGATGCTGATGATGATGCCATGACCGAGCTCTTCACCCGCTAAACCCCTCCCAAAAGGACATATAGACTGTCACCACCACCATCACCTGTTCTGTTTTAGAAGCAGCATTTTGTTTCATTTTGTTTCGCTTTATGCTAATTGCTTTCTCAGAGTAGCAGCAGGTGATGCAGAGGTCATTTTGTTTGCCTCATCACTGCGATAACTAGCTACCTGCCACCGGTTAGCTTGCATTGTGCACATCACAGCGATTAATTAGCCGCCTTTCTCATTGCAACAAACTAGCGCACGAAAGTGCAAATTGAATTCACCGCTGATATATCGTCAGGGAGTCGACATTCAATCTTTCTGCTGTTGTCTTCTCACCAGAGTACTGATTAGTGCTCTACCCGTTTTGGAAAAACTTCAACTGAGCCTAGCAGGCGCATTAATAATGAACTTTCCTAACAAGCGTATTAGCATGTTTGTTTTGGGCATAGCTCACACAATGCAACCAAGGATTTTGCAACTGCAAGGTGCGTTAATCTGTGCTTAATTAGTGCTGCTAAGACAAGGCTATAATGAATGACCAGATGAAAGGTTGCTTAAAAGGCTAAAGCACGAAACAACTCAACGTCGGTGGCCACTGGTCAGGCGAGCCATCACCGCTGAATCACGTCTAATTTATTGGACTAATTTGAGGCAATTATTCAAATAACTGAAAAAAAATTTTTAACAACAGAGACTCAATAAGCTAGCCAGGTGACTAGCTGCAGCCAAAAACTGTTTGTACTACAGTTTCAGATAAATGAGCTTTACTTGAACAATTTGACTGCTGCTGCCGCATCATTCTACTTCTCATCGTTAATTAAAACTCTTCTGCATCACACTGTCTTTTACTTACACTGTTTTCTGTCAACTTATAGAGTCAAGAGAGACCAAGTGATCTGCATAATTACCAAGTGCTTTGCTCGCACTAATGGATTCACTCACTCTTAGTGATTAATGAATCAACGGTTGCGCACAGCAAACTCACCGAAATGGTTCAATGTTCAGTGGAACAGTAGCCATTGAGGCACAAACTAAAAAATTTAGAGTTTTTCATTTTATTTAAAGTCAAATGTAATTGCAAGTTGTTCAGTTGAGCAAAGCTGTCGAAGCGAATCTGACTCGAATTGAGGATGGCGCTTTCCTGCAGAGAAGGCCCTAGTCACCTCTGTTGCTTCTCTCATTGAATCCTTTAATAGTCAATGTCTTGCCAGCTTTCTACACTGGCCAGCAAAGCGATGCCTAATGAACGCAGCATCAAAGAATGCCTGGTTTCAATAGACTTTCAAAGGAATCGGTATTTCATTGAGTGTTTCACCGCACAGCTACTTACACTTTACATAAAGTTAATGGCTCAGAAAATGGCAATTAATATTTCGATAACATTGCAAACAATGAGCCTTTTAAGGAACCTTTGCTCTTTTCTATTTTTCGTTTTAGTCCTATTCAAGTAGCAGTTTTTGTAGTCGATGCTTTGTGGTTTATTCTCCTTTTCCCAGTACTGGTAGCTGCTGCCACCACACTTTTTAGATTTATTCTGTTTGCACATAAATGTTGGCTGTTTTTTTATTCATTCATTTTCCTTTGCCCGTAATCGAAGTGAAATGTCTCAAAGCAATTTGTTTTATTGCTCATTAAAGTGTTTTTAAATTGCTGTTTTATTTAAATGATGAAGGACTAGGCAAGTGAGGCCTACAATGGCTCACAATGCTTTACAAGCTTTTGGGCCACAGTTGTGATGGCGCACAAATTGCCAATTGAAACTGGTCCGGTAAATATTAAAAGACAACATTAGCCTGGTAATGATGGTGGCACTGCTGCCGAGTCTGGTGTTAGTGTTGGCCAACGAGAAGGCAAGGTGATGGCTACCAATGAAGGGAGGTGTTATCAACATTTCCCTAGTACGGCCATCATTCTGCATGCTAATGCACAGTGTCGAGTGAAGTGGGCAGTTTGCTGAACAGCAGAGAAGGAGTGCACTGTTCATGTTGTTGCACTGTTCGCTATGTGTGGCCCCTACTTTAGCTGGTGCTCAGCTCAAATCATAAAAATCAATTAAATGGTCTACAAACACCGCTGGTTTCACTGGTTAGCCATTAGCCAGTGACAGTGTGATCGATAGTTGAGCGCACTTGTAACTTAACCAAAGGACGCCTATTAAATTGCAATCGCCTCTTGGCACCAGATGAGCCCTGTGCTGTGGCACTTATTTTACAGCAGTAACAGTGACAATGCTCTGTTCTTGATCCACTCAAATGCATTTTAAACTTAAGCAGAAGTGTCCACTGGTGAACAGCAAAATCTACTGCGACCAAAAGCTTTGGAGCAGCAAGCCTAGAGCTCACTTAATTGCCTCTCTCGATACTGGGAATTTGTGCATTAGGCTTTATCTAGAGACTTAGTTCAAATCACAACTGCACAAAATTCAATGCATGGAAACAAAGGAACCAAATTGTGTTGGCTCGATCCAGTACTAAATTAACGAGGTAACTGACACACTGAAAATTTACTGACTAAATTGATATTTATGTTTATCCCTTATAACTGGCTCTCTTCAACAAAGTGTGCTTCATATATTGTCGTTTTTACTATTTACGAGTAAAACAATGTCATTTGGCTAAAAGTACTTGCCATTTTTTACAATGCACATAAAAACAGCACAGAATTGCACTGGATTTTGTCCAAAAATTAATTAATTTTTAGACAAAATCGAAACTATAATCTACGAAAACAGACATCTTCAGTGTGTTTAATTTTAATGATTGATATTGGGTAATTGTAGCTGGCTAATAATGCCAATTGCAACGTAATGACGCCAATTTAGAATTGATCACAGACAAAGCAGTGAGCCACTAGTTTGATAGTAAGCTTACCATTCATAGTTATGGGCGCAACGTTCGACAGTTGCGGCAAGCACCGTGAGACACACCTGGCTTGCAGATGTACAAAGTAAACGCAGATGCACTCATAGAAGTACGGCACTTTCTATCACAACCAAAACAGTGCTATTCTCAGCAATTAGGAAACTAACCTCTCAAAACCTCAATAGTAGCCAATCAGAATGATGAATTATTTGAAAAAGGCAGACATTGGTAATTGCTCAGCTCACCGAACTTCAGAAAGCGGTACCACTGAAGCACGCACCGATGGTTTGACAATTAGTTGCCAATTGATAAAGAGTTTTCAATGTTGCACAGGTTTTACTGATGTATGTTTGTTCTTTTAATTGACGCATTCAACCACAAATAGACTTGATTGCAATAAACTGTCTTCTTGGGAACACTGTAGAATCATTAAAAGTGACTCATAGCTAAAAAGTCAATATAAAGAAAATCTAAGCACTACAGTTTTAACAAAAGACCATGCAAAAATAGACGATGATTTTCAAACAAAAAGTTAGAACTTGAAACTTT
>JAALOO010000682.1_pt1 | contig 28519 bp, 21 predicted proteins | sample 7257641 | NCBI WGS metagenome assembly JAALOO01 (sample SAMN14085613, study PRJNA598686) | mite metagenome | biome: ENVO:01001000; feature: ENVO:01001002; material: ENVO:01001226; isolation source: single female mite from University of Michigan culture on fish food culture... ...
GATTCATAGACATTTGAGTTGACGAGATTTTGGGGAAAATTTGTTTTCACTCTTTTTTTAAGTTTTTACAATTTTGCATTTAAAAAGAGTTTAATTTTTAAGAAATTTTAACATATTTTATATGAAAACAAAAAAACGGAGTTTTTGTCTTAATCTAAATTTACTTAAGTGATGCGCATTTGAAAACGCCGTTTTTTTACACCTACAATTTACGTCACAACAAAACAAAACTGTAATAAACATAATATTTTTACAGCATACTACACAAACGAAAATATTTTTGAGTTCCAACCATTTTAGAAAAAAATTACCAATTTAGCCATTTGTATGTATAAAAACAGTTTTAGTTGATTTGTTTAAACTTTATAGTTATAGTTTGGTTTGCAAAACTACTTTTAAATACTTAAAATTTTTAGGTTTTTCTACATTTGACAATGTCATTAATAAAAAACGTCAAGTTTTTCTACAGTGTCATCTGCTAAAACTAAATAAAATGCAAATCACCTTTTTCCGGTTGCTTCATTCACCGTCTGCTACTGACATTTAATTTCCCGTTGGTTTTTGGTTTTAGAATAAAAGTAAAAATCCTTCTTTAAGAACCACTCGTTTTCTATTTTGGCTGTTGTTTTTTCCTGTTTTTATTATAAATAAAAAAGCAAATCTTATTTGCATTTTAGTAATATTTTTATTTTTTTCACTTGACTGCTATGATGCTTGGTGCTTTTCTGCTTGTTGTTGTCCCTTTCTCTACACGTTACCATGGCTTGTCATCGCAAAGTCTACGATGTTTTCTTTCCTTTTTCACTGATCAGCTCGAGCGCATCTCGTCATTTATTTTACTTAAGCACGCCGGCTTAGGAGGCTTGTTGGGTGCTTGGAAGACAAAGTTTTTAAGGGGTTGTTGAGAAAAAACGCAATGAGAGAAAAAAAGAAAACAAGCAAAAGCTTTTGGCTGATAAAAAGACAACTTTAATTTATTGAAGAAAACTTTAAAGAAGGTTTAGAGTGGCTGTTGGGAGGATTTGGGAAAGATTTTAGAAGAGTAAGCTTTCCTACGTAATTGAATGATCTTCCTAAGACAAGTGGCAGCGCCAAACGGGTTGTTACATTTTTTATCTCTGCATTTATACAATCGTATACAATAACGTAAAGTTATCATTTTAAAGTAGAGTATACTTTATATTGTATACACAAAAAAAGAAATAACGTATCTCCTTTTCTTTCATTACAGTTAAACCGAGCCCTCCGAAAATTCGCGTCAACGGGAAACTGTTGTCCGAATACCGTTCCAGTGATGACTCTTCAAGTGCCAACCCCAAGTCTAGCAGTGACATTGAGCTCCTTCGTCACCGTCAGATTGGCCCCTTTGAGGAGGGGTCGACAATCGTTTTTGAGTGTTCAACTGTTGGCGGGCGGCCAATGCCTGAGCTTCGGTGGTACAACGGCTCAAGGCCACTTCGCTCAAAGCTGAATATCATCGAATCAGGAGGAAGCGGAGACCTCAGAGGCGTCACCGATACGCCTGACTATCTAATGAATGACATACTCGAAGGGAGCGCCCTCAAAGAGCTCAAAGGTGGAAAAAGTGGTTCACCTAAAAGAGAACTTCTCGTTGCTACAACTCGAATCATTGCCAGTCGATATGACCTGGGCGCCAAATTTGAGTGCCGTGTCCTTTGGAACAATTCAGCTGACTACGAGGAGACGGCACACTGGTCGATGCATCACCGAGCTAAAGGCAAAGGTCAGCTTGCCAATGCGTCCCTCCTTCATGAGTGGCTTCTCCTCGACATCAAGGTTCGACCTCTGGGCATCAAGGTGGAGTCGCCGAGGTCGGCAGTGGTCAATGGAGAAACGGTGATGCTCCGGTGTCACGTGGATGGTGCCCGGCCGGCGGCAAACATTACCTGGTACAATCGAAGCGAAGTGGTGCTCGCTGAAGCCCTGCCCACTCCACACGGCTCAGCAGTGCTTAACTTATCACCGAAGGAAGCCGTTGTAGGTCTGGGACAGCCGGCAAGAACCAGAGTGACAACAGAACTAATGACTGACGGCACCTACAAAAGCAGCAGTATTCTAGTTTTCTCCGCAACAAGAAATGATCACCAGGCGGACTTCTTCTGCAAAGGATCAAATGAGGTGTTGAGAAATCGAAATGAAGTGCCATTGCTGCAAGGAGTGCAATTGCAAGTTCTTTGTAAGTAAAGTCTCTTTTTGTTTGCGTTGCTAGAAAATACTTTCAAAAAAAGTTGCACGAAAGGGGTTCAATCAATTTAAATTGTTTTTAGTGAGTGTGTTTTTGTAAATGGGCTCATTCTGACTGTTTTCAAAAATTTGCCAACTGTAAACAAACAAACTGCTGAGTCCCAGATTAAGGAACGATCACGTAGTTTCTAGTCTATTATAAATTGCTTGCACTGGAAAGTTTTTCAAGAAGATTTAGGAAAAAAATAATAGCGTGCAGAAAGGCAAAATATGTGGGGAAAACCATCGACACTGCTTTTGTGGCTTTTACAGTTTTCCTTTCCATTCACTAAGTAGCGCGGAAATTGAATTAAAAAACGTATTTTTTTACTGCCTAAAAATGCTGTTCTAGGGGCTTTCGTTATGCTTCAGTTACCGTAAAAAGAGAAACATTGGATGCTTTAAAATGAAACGTTTTTAGAGAGACCCTGCGGAAACTGAAACGTTTTGAATTTAAAAAGATGGCATCAAATAAAAAATTTTTTAAAACTTGAACATAATTGAGAAGATGAAAGGAAAAAGATAGCGGCTTTTAAAGTGTGGCCTTTTTCTTCTTTTCGCTTTCTTTCTTTTTCCTTCTCTGTCTCAGACTGTGACCTTAGTTTGGCCAATGCCGACACTGAGCAGCCCACGACCTCAAATTGCTCAGCCTTTGCACTTTTCACTCTTGGCCACCACACTACACTTTCATCGTCTGGGGACCGTTCCATTTGGAACGTTTGAGGACGGGAGAGTGCTTTCGATTCTTTTCGGTTTCTGCTTTTAGGCAGACGCTGTTTCTGCTTTAATTCGGGGCTATTGTTTCCTTTTGGACTAGTCTCTCTCGCTCTCATTCTTTTATTTGGCTTCTCGTTTCAATATTTGTTTCTGCTAACTGAATTCTTAAAGAGGTGCCATTGCCTGCCTTTCACTTGGCATCATCTGGTGTCGGATCGGGTGTGTTTTTGGTGTTGGATCAAATATACTTAGTGATTGGAGATTGGCGTTGGTGAGGAGAAAAGAAAACTGCAGTCGAAAAAGTTTGACAGTTTCTCGGATTTAGGATTGAGGCAGCTTCTAATTCCTATTCTTCCTAGTTCTGCATTGTCAAAGTGAGTGAGACTCCAATGGGCTCCACATTCAGTTTTCTTCTCAATTCATATTTCAAACGAAGCGTTTGATCTAATAAAGGCAACGAATGAAGCAGAGAAGTAGCCATAAGAGTACGCTGCAGACACTTACACACACACACTATTTTGATAAATGGATTTCTCGGGGTGGCCACTTTTTATGGACGACCAAGTGTAAGTGAGAGAAAGCAAGAGATTTAAAGTTCCAAATAGAACACTTTAGCAACTTTTTTTGCCGTCGCCATCTTAGGCTCTGACGCGCGCGCGTCTATTAAGGAATTTAGCTCTCACTCTCACTTTTTTTACTTTAAGTTTGGCCTTAGTTTTTTTCCTCTTCCTCTCTTATTTCATTGGCGTTTTCCTTCTTATTTTGATCTTGATAAATGATTCTTTCGACCGTTTCATTAATAATAATGATTCCCTCTATAGCTCGATTTTGAGGGTTTCGAGGGTTCCTGATGTTCTTTAAGCTATGAGAACTGAATGCATTGTCAGAGTGAAAAGTTTTAGAAAGCTTTGTTTTTGCTTAAAATACTCAACAAAAAAAAGAGGAACACTTCTGAATTCGTAATGGTAAAAAATTGAGCGATCCAAAGTGGAGAAAGAGAGGACAATGGAAATAAAGTGAATGTCGATTTAAAGTGAGAGAAAAAGAGAAAGAGAAAAGGGAACAGTATTAGAACGCATGTTTCAGGAACGTGGGGAAAAGACAAGAGAAATGTCCATCGGGCCGTTTATCTCACTTACTGGGAGAGTTCCAAGGATCTATTACTTAATGTCAATATCTTGTAAGAGTGGCGCCATTGGAATCCCGATCCCTTTTCTCTCTGTCCGCATGCTTTTTTCTTATTTAGCCAGTCTCGTCTCTCTAACCTCAACTGACTTATTGCGTGTTTGTGGCCAGTAATGAGTAGACGGAATTGTAGTCAGAGCAGCAGTCAGAAGAGATGTGCTCTCCAATTGAAGTGAAAGATTTATAGCCAATTGGAATTTGCCTTGTCAACCAACAAGCGACGGCCTTTGTCTTCCTCCTTCTCCTCCTTCTCCTCTAGTAGATACTCAGTGGTAAAGACACAAATTTAAATAATGACAAACTGGGGACAGCCAAAATGGAAGAGTAATTTAAATGATTTGTCGATTGAGCAGATGAGTCAGACTGATGAAATCAAACTGAAGCTTTTCTTTTTCTCTCTTTCGACTGGTGCTATGACTTGAAATTCGATTAGTTCGGTCAGTGAGTGAAATGGTTTCTGATGATAACTGCCTAGATGTGCTCGCAAATTATACCCGGTCATTTGCCTTTAAAGTGAGTTTCCCGTTGCCTTGCTTAAAAAACAAGTCCATGAACAGTACGGTCGAATAATTCTATTGGCTCAGAGCAGAAAGCATCCAGTTTCAGAAGCGAGCACTTTGTCTGCCTACAGATGACTACAAAAGGGACAAACTGATTATTAATAGTGCTGGGGGACATGCTGAGGGGGCGAAAGAGATAGAGCGTCACACGCAAATTGCCCGGTACGCTTGACAAATGCAGAGATGAAGGGAACAAAAATGGAGTTTTAGTGTGGGCACAGCTCAAATGTCAAAGACAGTTTGAAAATTAAATTATTTTATATTTCACTTTTTAGTTGTTCACTCGTTGTGGAAATGTTGGGGGCTGAAATAATTTAGTACATTGGAGTTTAGGAAATTAAATTGTCATTCTTTTTTCAATTCTCAATTGAAGCTCTTAATTCCAATGGCATTTTAAAATTTCCCACCCTATAATAATAGTACTCTAAATTGTCATTATGAAATAATCGATCTGCTTTTTATCCGATTTGTGCGTTTATTGAAACGCTTCCAAATGGCTTTTGCCAAAGTTTTGCCACCGTTTTTGGCTTCTCTACAAATTGGCCACTTGGGTCGCGTGTCAGTGGCCATTTGAAGCACGCGCGTCTTCTAGGCACGAGGCCATTTTTATGGTGTCATTTAACCCCGTATGATCATGCGCAGAAGTGCTTTCCCTTTAAAAAGGCTTCAACTTTTCATTTGCTCAAGCTTTTTCTGCTCTAATTATCATTTTGTCATCAACTTTTTTTCATTTGTGCTACCGTTCTTGAGCAGTCGCTAGCATTATTCTTTCGGCAGTCTAATAAATCACTAGTCTCGTTGACAGTGCTTTGTGGGAAAACGGGGAACAGTTTTCACCATTTCTGACAGTTAACATAGCTCGATGTGGAGACGACTTTTTATGCCGTTTTTCAGCACATTTTGAAGGCTAATTAATAACAGAAGCAAAATAGTTGCACAAATGCAAACGGGATTGCATGGCCATTAGGAAGGCTGCAGGGTACAAAAGAGACGGAGAGAGGGAGAAAAGAGGAGAAAGAGAGAGGGAGTGTCAATCAAAGCTTTCTATTAGAGCAAAAGATGAGCTCAGAAAAAGGGGGAAGCTAGTGGTAGTGGTGGCAGTCGTCGAAAATGTAACTCTTTGATGTTTTTGGCGAGCAGGCACCGATGCTACTCTTCAACTGTGCCCGCTCATAAGGCACTGGCTGGAGACTGGCAAAAGTGGGCGAGCGTTAGTAGGGTGCCAAGTCCCATTAAGGATCACTAGGCAAAGTGTGAGCTCTTTCCCCCGCTGCACTTTCATGTGCCTTCCATTAATCATCGCTCTCCTTTGTGTTAGGACTCAGTGTCCCCTCTTCTCCATCTTCCCCCTCGTCCTCTCTTTTTCTCCATCGTTTAACTTGCTTCGGACAACAACACTTAGTTTTCTCTTTCACAATTGAGCATTTCACCCCCTCCCCTTTTCTTTGCTCCTTTCTCCCGGCACCCGGGGCCATTGAACCTCAGCTTCTCTCTGGCCCAAAACATTTGCGTGTGGCTCATCATCCCTGCTGGTGTGGTCGTTTTCCCTTCGATTATCATCGCCCCCTTGCATCGGATCATTAATAAATCTACTCGCCCCATTCTTTGCCCGGCCGGCACCGAGAATCCCCCAATCATTAGGATTCTCCCTATTTTTCCTTTTGAATCTTCTTCTGTGTCCTTCAAAGTGCCTTTTGCAGCAATTTTTCTGTTTCTTCCCTGCTTTACTCATCTCTTTCTGTATCTGTATTGGATTTCCAAATTGGCTGATTCCTTTTCTTCTGGATCATCAAACTCAAATGAAAAAGTGAACGACAAGAAATGTGCTGACAAAGGCATTTTCTTTTGTTTTAATGAGCAGTCGATGCGAGTTTATTTGAGTTTATAAAAAATAATAATACAGCGTTTAAACAAACATTCCTTTTTGTTTTTTAAATTTTAAAAATAAAGTTTATTTAATGTTTTGAAATTAAATAAGTTTAAAAAGTCAATAAAAATTATTCAATAATTTTTAAAAATTATTAACTTGTATATTGACCGGATGAACTAACTAAAATCAAAATTATTTTCTATAACAAAACATCATTTTATGTTGACTCTTTTTGTAGTTGTCATTAATTGATGACAACATAAAAAATTTCATTAATTTACTCTACAACTTTATGTTTGTTGTTCCAATGTCATTTTTGCTTGCTCGCTTAACTAAAATTTATTTTCAGTTTATGTTTTTGCATTTTTAATTATTTTAATGGATAAAAATTCTTTTCAAGCAGACAGTAAGTCTAATAAGCAATGAATGCATAAATTCTCCTTAGGCAAAAAGATTAATTAATGATTTATGTTAATTGTTTTTTAATGAGAATCAGTCGTTTTGTTTAAAAATAATTTACAAAAGAACAAGTATGATCAAACTGATTTTTAGCAATTTACTGTTAAAAAACTGATATTAAAAAATAAAGTTTTTATTGTTAATTTTACAATGTTTACTAAGTTAAAATTTACAAAATTTATTTCTTACTGATTGTTCTATAGTTTTCCAAAAGCGCTGTAGACAAAAACAGATTTTTAGAGAATTTGTTTCGCTCGTCATTTGTAGGCACGTCTCCTTTTTCAGTTTCTAAATCGGTTGTGTACCGTTGCCGGTTGAAGCAAACGGAGACAAACGATCCGCCAGACTAAAATTATCTACGGCTAAAATGAAGCACAGTGGCTCATTTGGCATTCATTTCAGGGGCAACTAGCAAGTTGCAAGCGGTGGTGTGACGACCACGGCAGGGTCGTCTAATTAGCGCTCACCAGTGAATGGCTCGTCATTAGGGTAAATTGAAAGGCAACTAACTGATAAGAGATTAGTAGTGGGTATTGTTTTAGATGACACATGTGCAGAAGGGCAAATGAACAGAGGTTTAGTGAAATGACCCGAGATTTTTAAGCACCGCCGTTCTTCAGACATTAACAAAGTGGAAACTGAAACAGATGGACAAAAAGAACAAGAGAGTGAGAAACAGGAAAGCTAATTTAGTTGTGCCGACTTTTAGGCTAATTAAATCTCACTTGATTGCACTTCCATCAACTGCCACTCTCACTTTCACTAGGTCACGTTCTGAGAGGGTAAGAAAGTTTTTCTTGCACAGCTTCGTTCATCATCTTCTCTTAGTGATTGATCACTTTAGTTTTGCTCATTTTTCCTTCCGATGCACAGACTTGCTTTTGACCTAATGAACGACTTTATGATCTACTGGTATTTAGACTTTCTTAAGTATATGCTTTTTGTTTTTGACTTTTTATTTTAAGAAACAATAATTTTTAAACTCTATTATCATCAATATAACCGAATATCAAAATAACTCATTTTCAAATTTTTATATTTTTTGCAAAATCAAGTGATACGTTGAAAGTCTAATACATGATTTCATTTCAAAAATGTATCCTTTAGGCTGAACTAGTTTTTTCATGCTCACTTGATGACTCATTCACTGGGAACCATTCAATTGAATTCATGTACAGCAATAATAAAATATATATCGAGTTCTTTTGAAGCTATTTCAGTTTTCTAAGTGGGCGCCAATCAGTTGCGTTGTGAGACACTCACAGTGCCTCCTTTCACCTGAATGACTCATCGCAGTCAAGTGGCGGGTAGCCTGTGATGTACTTAACCGGAAACGTGTTCCAAGACCACTTTCTTCTAGCTTATTCAAATGTGGCCGATTGGCTGATAACATTTTAAATATATTAAAATATTTCATTTCTTTTCTAAACAGCTCAATTGCGTGAATATTTAAATTGATTTTTGCAAGCAAAGTCAAATATAAAAAGCTAATATCAAATGTATTGAGGTTTGGCCGTCAGTTTCAATTGAAAAAGACCTAAATTTGAATTTAAAATTTTCTATTTAAAAGCAAAAAACTGCGTTGTACAGTGCTGAAAATGATTAAAATAAGTCAACCGGCAGAAAATTGAGAATGATAGAAAACTTTTTTGGTTCAATTGCTTTGACGTGGTTTTGAGGTTTGCTGACTTTTTACAATTTTGCTCAAAAGTTTGCGTTTAAAAGAATTTTTAAAAATGGTAAAATAGGTTTTAATCGGATTTAAACTACGTAAAAGATAGTTTCAGACAAAACAAAAAATTACAATTTTTTCATAATCGCATTTTTTCACTAAACCTTTTAATCACCTTTTAACATATGGATTCATATTTGCTAAAAATTTTGAGTATCTTGTTTTTTAAATACTTTTAAAAGCATCTTCATTTTGTTCTTTTTCTTGGTTTATACACAGCTTGAGACCTAAATCCGATTCAGTTTTTCCAAATTATGTTTCACTTAACTTAGAGCAAAATTTATTTTCAAAAACTTTAAGTTTGTCTTTTGTGTTTGCTTTAAAATTAGGCTCATGCTGGGTATTAAGTTCACTCAAAGGCTACTTTAGATTTGCCATCTGACAAACATTGAAAAGCAAATGAGTAATCGATCACTAAATACGACAGATACAGATGAATCCTATTGCCAATAAAAAAAATATTTTTTTATTAAATTTTATTAAAAAATTTAATAAAAACTTGTATCTTATTTGTATTTTTGTTTTTTTGTATATGCATGACAAATATTTTGTCATAAAAATCTGCTTTATTAATTAAAGTAACATTCTAAAAAATTTTACAATATTTTTTGAATAAATTAATAGAACAAATATCTACAAAAAACAAGTAAATTGAAATTTAATAGATTTATAAAATGATTGATGACAATTTGATTTACAAAAAGGCAAATTTTGCCCGTTCAAAACGACAAAAAATTCTAATAGCATTTTAATTTGTTTGTTTTTTTCTTTTTCTTTGAACAATCAACTCCAATGTTGCTTTTTTATTTATTTTTAGAATTTATATTTAAGCAAACACGACTATTTTGGAAATTTGATACATTTCAGCGGTCTTGTCGGCTGGTGCTTTTAAAAATAGTAAAAAATGAGTTTTTAGCGTAGATAAGCGTAAAGGCTGTTTTTACAAACGTCCTCTTGTGGTTTCCAATTACAGGTTTTCTTTGTATTTGTTGTCAAAATTTTCAAAAATACGAAAACTTTTCAGATTTGAGAAAACGAAATTTTGCTTGCTGATAAGAAAAAAATATAAATACAGTGTAGAATAAAATTGTTTTTGTACTTTTATCTCTCTCTCTTTTACTTTTACCATTCTTTCAGTCCCCTAATTACAGTCTCATGATCGATCATTAAGCGTGAAGGCAGATGATTAGATGATGTTCCAGAGCAGTTCTTTAGCAGTAACAGCCTCGTCTATTGTTTGCCATCTTCATTTTTCGGAAGCTCATTCAGGCTTTTTAGAGAGCGCACCAAACCAAAAACGGCCGCACCATCAGTAGACCACCACAGAAAATGAGTTCAGCCTTTTTCTTGTTTTGAAATTTTTTTTTGTCTTATTCTCGCTAAATTTTCTGTTCTCCGATTCTTGACAGTTTGATTGATGCGATGGGGAAGCAAATGGTGTTAGTGCTGAATGCCGACCGGAATTGAAGGGAAATAAGGGGGAAAGAGTAAACTAGGGTTTTGGGAAATTGTTAGCAAGCCTGCTGCGTCTGTTGGTTTTTTAGATTTCTGTTTTTGCATGCAAAAAAAACTTTTGCTAATACGTGAGTCTACTCTTTCAGATCCGCCGATTGTAGCAATAGAGCCTGATGGCGTCATCCCCGTCAATGAAACTTCCTCCGTTCAACTGTGGTGTACTTTTGACGCTAATCCAGCAAACATCAGCGAGGCAATCTGGTTCAAGGACGGAGAGGCCATTGATTTTGAGCGATGGTCAACTGAGAAGCTATGGACATCAAAAGATGAACGGGGTACGCCCATTCTCACGGTCAATGACATTGATCGAAATGACTCAGCAGAGTATAGGTGTCGGGTGAGAAATCACCTAGGAGTGGCCGATTCACTGACCAGTGCCAAATTGGAGGTTGCCTGTAAGTACCGCTTGTGGAATGAGAGAAAATTACAGTCATTTATTTGATGTCGGTAACCACAACTTATCTCGTACTTTTCTCTTCACCGCCGCAATAATCAGACCCGCCAGTGGTCAAGTTGGAAATTCTGGAACCTCCCTCAGCGACCGTCATCGAGTCTTCTGCTGTCTCTGCCACTGCTTCTTTGCACTCTTCAAACCTTGTCAGCTTTCGCTGCATCACCACACAGGGAAACCCAGCCACGTTGACGCAAGTCTTCTGGTACCGTAACGGACATCAGTTTTTTACATCCATTTCGCTGAAACAACTTCAGCAATCACAGTCTTCCTCCTCTGGTTCAGGCCATCATTTTTATCGCGTAGGAACTGGCAAACACTTCACCTTAGTGGACGATGCCACATCGGTTGGACCTGTGAATGGAGCTTTTCTCAGGTTTAATGAGACGGCAGTTGCATTTCAGCCAGTGGTGCAGTACCTTGAATCGCCAGATATTCTCACCATAACAAACGTTAGTCGAGTTCATGCTGGAAACTACTCCTGCGTGGGCTTTAATGGCGCTGCCAATGCAAGTCAAAGATCAGCAGAGAAAGTTCTTTCTGTGAAGTACAAACCGGGACAGGCCGTACTGTCTCAAAATCCAGCCGAATCATATGTTCTCCATGGAAGGCAGGCTCTGCTCGAGTGCACGGTCAACGATGCTGGCAACCCACGTGCGCACTCAATTCAGTGGACACTCAATGGAGTGCGCATTGACCGGCCAACGGAAGAGCCGACCATTTTGAACGCTCAAGTCTACGGAGGCAGAGAGTCAGGTCCGCTGACTGCCAGGTACCGAACTGCCGTGGCCGATCTGTCCACCGCAGGACAGTACGCCTGTGTCGCAGTGAACGACCTGGGAGAGGGACAGTGGGGCAGCTTCAAGTTGGAGGTAAAATGTAAGTGTGTCACCCTGCAATGCCTTTAGCACCACCATTACTTAATCAAATGTTTGATTTCCTATTTGCAGCACCACCCAAATTAGTAGTGCCACTGCCAGCGAGCCTCGGTGCTCAACTGAATGAGTCCATCAGTTTGGTGTGTGCCGTCGAGTGTGAGCCTCTGTGCACCATCCAGTGGTACCACAACAATCTCACACTTCTCTCACCTGATTCACGCGGCGTCTTTGCCTCGTCGGTGCGCAACGAACTGCGTGCCAAGCTGCGAAATGGCAATGAACTGGCTTTCTGGATTGAGACTAGTGAACACCAGTCGAGCGGCGTCGGCTCAACGTACAGCGTCACCGAGTCTAGGCTGCATGTTCTCAACACTTCGGCGCTCTTTGATCACGATCAGCTGAGCTGTTTGAGCGCAGGAAACAATCTCGGAACGCCGGCAGCCAGTACTGTCGTTTTTAGGCGAGAATGTAAGCGCTTCAATACATTGTGAATTGTTCAACTTTTATTAACTTGTTTTTCTTGTAACAGTTGCCCCTCATTCAGTGCACATTTCTCAGCCTCAAATTGATCTCCTCGAGGGAGAACGCTACCCTGAGAAGCCCATCCAGTGCTCTGCTTTTGGCAATCCACCACCAAATTACTACTGGACTTTTAGCCCATTCCACAGTACTGACTCGACTTACTCACCGCCTGCTGCAGTCAATGACAACAACGTGGTGGCAATTGGCCCAATGTTGACGCTGAATATGACCACCATGAAAGGCAATGTACACCACCATTCAACTAAACCTGATGCCAGAGTGGCCACTGAGAGCATTGAGTTGTTCGGCACAGTTGGCTCCACCTTGGGTCCAAGCCTTTTCAGAGCTTCTCGGGTCCAGTCGGGCAACTACACCTGTGTTGCCAGCAACCGGCATGGAACCTTTTCAACTTCTATGATCATCAATGTTTTTTGTATGTTTACTTTACAATATTCAACGTTTGTTTTTAATAAGACCTTTTTCTTGTTTTCTGTAGACCGTCCTGAGTGTGAACTTCGGCGAATTCACACGGCAAAACTTTTTAAACAGCACTCAATACCTTCAAGCACTTTTTCTAATGGCTCAAACGCTTTGTCTTCCCCATCAACTCATTTTGATAAAGAAAATGAAGCTTCCCAAGTGCTCATCTCCTGTTCTGCCTCTTCAAATCCGGCTCCAATGTCATTTTCGTGGTTTCGCCGGAATGGTACCTCAATGACGGAGATTCATCCATCGCCTGAAACCGACCACAGTCTTTTTGTGGCAATTCAAGACTATGACTATGATGAACACGATGAGCGGATACCAGTTTCAGTTGGACAACAGATGCCTTACCAGGCCGACCAAACAGCAAATTCCTTTTCGCTGGGGCATACTCGTTCTTCAGCCGTTCTCAGTGTTCCCGAATACGCTCATCTCGATGAGTACGCCTGCCTAGTGACCAACTTAATTGGCAAATCAGAGCCATGCTGGTTTGAAGATCAGCCTGCCCAGGGACGTACTCAGCCGGAAGTGTCCACCTGGTCGTGGCTCAGCGAAGAGAATCTGTTTGTGGTTGCTGCTACGGCCGGCATTGCCGTTTTTCTCGTTGTTGCCTCAGGCGCCGTTGTGGTTGTCGTATGCATGCACAAACATCGAACGCCCAGTTTCAAAGGCTTTGGAACTGGCTCCAGTTCAGGGTCAGTGAGTGGAACTCCACAGAGATTTAAACTTGAACGACCAGTTCCTGCGCACCACCTACTTGACTCTAGTCCTGACATGGATATTGACTTTGTATCAGGACTGGATAACCGCTCCAAAACGGCAACATTGACCGCCGGGTATCGCATGGTTCCAGGAGCAGCACCAAATGAACCTACGCAAAATGGAACTTTGGGTAAATCGTATCGAACACTGCCACACCACCCAAACTCCTACGGACCAAATGGCGCAGTCGCTAGTGGCTCAGTGTACGGTGGAAGTAGTTCAAATGGCTCAAATGGCGGCTCGAGACCGTTTTTAGTGTCTTACGCTTCGAGCAACGTCTACGCAGAGCCTGAATACCACTGCGGTGCGTCCAATCATTCGGGCGACCAGCTGACAGGTTCAACCACTGTGACGAATGCAAGTGGCACTCAGTTGCCAGGAGCAGGAGTTCTTGGTCTACCGCCTTCCAGTACTTACGCTATAAAAGACTCTGATGCTCCAAATGTTCCGAAGCGTATCTCTAAATACGGATCTAATCAGGAGATATACGAAAACAACTACGGGCCGACTTATGAAGAGCTTGATCAGGCCAATTCACGATACTATTACCAGCCAAAAGTAGAGCAACCGCTACCGATGGCGTGTAAAAAACCAAAAAAGAAATCTAAAAAACCAAAGCAACGTTCAAATAAGTTTGGCTACAAATCTGGTGAATCACCGTCATCAAGTTCGTTAGGTTCTAGCTCAGGGGAAGATCACGATGAGCCTGAAAATGTAAACTCAAATGTTGATCAAATCGAAGAGACGCCATCCCGTCGTCGACCAGAGTTCCGCTCCTCTTATGCAGCCAGTAAGTTGAGTGCACGTCCTTCGTATGCTCTTCCTCAGGAGCCCTCATCAGACTCTGAGTCAACGCAATCCAATTCTGCTGCATACAATCCTGAACGTGATTTTTACTACGCCACCGGGCACCTTCCATCGACTGAGGCAAACACTTCAAAGATGTACGAAGCCCTTCCCCCCAGTGGTGCCGCCACTAATGCTCGCTTCAGGCGAATGCTTCCTCAGAGCAAGTACGGCAGTCTGGTCCGCCAGAGCTCCGCTGGTGGTGGCCTTCCTTCCGTCCACTCTCCAGCCACCTACAGGGCCTACCAACACCAGCCACAGCAGGTGCAGGCATCTCCAATCTCTACTCGAATATACTTCAACTTTGAAGGAACTTCACAGGGTCCTCCTTCGGTGACGCAAAACCCGTACAACAACAGTCTCCGCTACGGGTCACCTGGTGTTGCCTCCCACTGGAGCACTGCTGGTCGAAAGAGAGGCTCCAGTCCACAGGGGCCAATGCGCACCTTTAACCGAGCATCAACGCAACCAAACGAAACACTGGAGACTCAGCCTGATTATCATCGAGTCTTTAATGAGTAGAGCAGGGTGGTCAGTTTAGATCAGCAGATCAGCAGAATCAGACTGGCATACGTAAACGTGCTGCCCAGGTTTTTTGGGTGTCTGAATGACGTCAAATGTGATACTTTAATTTTTTGTTTCCTTTTTATTATTCATCTCTCCGAATTATTTTAAAAGGTTAAACCAATATTACTTTTCTCAGTTAAAAATCGCAGGCTACGTTGCAATAATTTTATAGTGCAATTTCTAAATTACATTTATTTAAACTTTCAATTTTTCATTTTTTTATTTTTTACAATTAAAAGTATTTTTTATTTTGAACAATTTCAACCCTCTTAATTGTGATGTCAAAGTCAGCTTTTGTGCCATTTTTGCATTTAGAACATATTTGTATACATTTTTTGTAGATAATTGTACAATAAAAAACTCTTACAATGTAAAATGTAAAAATGTGAATAAAATTATTACAAAATAAACATTTTTAAGTTGTCTAAGTATGTATTTTGAGCATTTTAAATTTGTCCTGTTTTAGATTAAATTACTAGAATTTTAAGTGTAATAACATTAACGAGCAAAAAAATATTTTGTTTAGAAAATAAAAGAGCTAACATTAATTCAATTAGCGGAATTGTGCGGTTGATTATTTTTACAGCTGAACCACTTTGTGCAGTTGAATGGTTTACTTGTCAAGTGAACAATGTATGTAATTTAATAATAGTTGCAAGTTGAAATTTAAAAAGTGTTAAAAAATTTCAAATTTAAATAATAAATAAAATCACAGATGAATGATTTTTTCAACAAAAAAAATTTTTTGATTGGTAATAATTAAATTACTCTCAATTTTGAAGATTGTGTTAGTGACAGTTTTTAAAATTAAACTGTTCAATTTAACAAAAAATTTAAAATGATAATGGTAGAATATATTTAAAAGTATTATAAAAATTATTTTGTATTTTTCAATTTGAAAAATGCATTAAAAATTATTAATATCTGGATTAAAAGAATAAACATTTATCAACCCTCTTAAAAAGATTAATTTTTTGTTATTGGCAAAGATTTTAGTAATGAAGGAAAAAATCGTAAAACGGCCATTTATTAGACTAGTGAATCGTGAAGTGAATATAATGGTTAATTGTACTACTGTGGAGATTATTGCTGCTTTTTATTGGTGGTGATTAGCAATAGATAGGTCGGTTTATGTGCGACTATTTGCCGTTAAAGTGTCATTTATTGTTGCTTTGCTTGCTCCTTATTCTCAAGTCAATGATTGAACGAGTTATGGACAGTAATTGACACAATATTTTGATATTTTGTTCAAAATAAGTAAATTGTTTTTAGTAGCCTGTTTCATAAACAAAGTTTTATTAAAAATTTTTTTGTTTAAAATTAAATTGTAAAACAATTGCACAGTTACGTAAATGTGCTGCAATCTAGAACCGCATGTTTTAACTGCAATTTTTGTCAAAACGATCTAATCTAAATCAACAATATAAATTTAAATACAGTTTGATGATCTACATGACCGTTAATACGCAACAAACACATGTCGTAATGAGTGAAAATTGGTCAACGCAAAATTAATAAAATCGTTATCGTAAAACGCACTTTTTTAGGTTGCCAAAACATTTTGTGCGTATAAAACAAGCAAAACTGACCTATTTTTGACACATCATTAACACTATTGCCAATTCACAACTGTTATTGTTTGAAAAAATAATGTCTGTGCATACCAAAAAATACGATTTTAGTGGAAAAGTCGTCTTGATTACTGGTATAAAATTTTTTTGTTGATTACAAATTTCATAATTTTTAAATTTGTTAAAACAGGATCAAGTTCAGGCATTGGCGCTGCCATTGCAATTCAACTAGCAGAGGTAATTTTTGAAACTAAAATAAAATTGATTTGTTTTTAATATTAAATAAAACATAGTATGGAGCAAAGTTGACAATCACTGGAAGAAACCGTGAAAACCTGACAAAAGTAGCCAACAAAATTAAAACCATTTCAGGTGGTCATGTGCCTTTGCAGCTGATTGGAGACTTGCTTGATCCAGCTACGGGGACGATGCTTGTCAACGAAACTATTGCCAAGTTTGGAAAACTTGATGTTCTAATTAACAACGCTGGAGGTGAGCTATTTCATTTACTAACTTTCAAATTAATAATTTTTAATATTTGCTTCTAAATAGGCGCCTCTGCTCACGGAGATCTGCTTAATGGCGCTAAAGATCTGCTCACTGACTACGACGCTGTCTTCAAGCTTAATGTCAGAGCCCCGATTCAGCTGATTCAGCTAGCAATGCCTCATTTGATAAAGTCAAAAGGAAACATTTTGAACACAGTCAGTGTAGATGGTCTCACGCCTTCACAGTTAGTGTACAGCGCCTCTAAGGCTGCACTAATCATGGTAACCAAGACAAGTGCAATGGACTTGGGACCAAGCAAAGTTCGAGTGAACGCCATCGCGCCCGGCCCTGTCAACACTGCATTCGGTCGTTCTTATGGAGAGCCTAATGTTTACAAGGAGCACGCTGAAGACTTCAAAAAGGGGACGGTTCTTCATCGAATTGCCGAACCAGAAGAGATCGCCCGTTTGGCTTGCTTTTTGGTGTCTGATCTTGCTGAAAACATCACCGGAAGTATCATGGTAGACGACGCTGGAGTTATGGTACAGAAACGTTAAACTGTGCTAGTGCACTTCAAATTTTATTGAAACATTTAAAAATTAAGTTAATTACAAAATATACATTTTTTATCTAATAAAGTTGCAAAAAGATTAATTTGGTAAAACGTTACCGCTTTTCAATAGAGCACGGAAGTCGTTTTGGGCTCATTAGAACTGATCCTGAAATTTTAAACTTTTTATTAGTACTAGAAATGATATGGCCAAGTTTTTAATTTCCAAACCTTTAAAGTACTCTAGTTTAAGACCTTTTTCAGCTTTCACTTTATAGTTGAGAATGAATTTAGCAAGTCCAATGCGCAGTTCATTCTGGGCAAACCTCATGCCAACGCAAAGTCGATTTCCCGAACCAAAAGGTAAATAGGCAAAGTGGTTTTCAGGAGAAGTTTCGTTTTTAAAAAACCGTTCTGGTTTAAATTCTAGAGGTTCTGGAAAGTAATCGGGATCTCTCATTATGATATAAGGCTGGATAGAAATGAGAGTATTCTTGGGAATTTTAATTCCGGTGTCCAGAAGTTCACAGTCTTCAATTGATTCACGCTGAAAGATAGTCAGTGGCGGATTCAGCCTAAGCGTCTCGGCAAGGACAGCGTTGAGAATTTTGAGGTGCTTGAGCTTGTCATAGTCAAGTTCATCTTTAACTGCATTCAATTCTTGATACAACTTCTCTTGCCATTCCGGATATTGAGTTAGGTAAAAAATGCAATGGTCAAAAGTAGCGTTGCTCGTGTCATAGCCAGCTAAAAAATATTAAGTTTTATTATGGGCAAAAAATGCAGAAAAATCTTACCGATAAAAAATAGTATTCCTTGACCTGACAATTCGTCTGGACTTATGCCTTTCAAAGCTTTAGTGTGTGGGTTGTCGGCAAGATTACCAAATTTGTTTTCACCAGACTCCTCAATCATCAAGCCCAGAAGATCAGATTTTTCTATTATAATAAATTTAGTTAAAATTATTTAGACTTCAAATGAAAACTTACGTTTTCCATCTGCTTCCTTTAATCTCTTTTCAACAATTTCAAACGTCAACTTGTCAAAGTAATTAACAGCATCTTTGTCAAAGATATCCAATTTGAACCATTTGGCCACTTTCGGGAACAGGAAACAGATAATCTGAGTAATGGTGACGTCGACATTCAGAATTTTTGTGGCGTTTACCACAACTGGGTGATTCGGATCTCGAACAGAATCGATTTCAACACCGTAACCTATTTAAAAAATTGTAAGAAATACAACACATTTGCATAAAAATATGTCAAATTTACCACAACAAGCAATCACGTCCATGGCAAACCCGTTAATGTACCTAAAATACAATAAAAATTTTGTAAAACAGAAGATAAAAAAATCTTACACAAATTTACTTTTTTAAATCAAAAGTTTTGCCTGTATCAGCTTCTTGATGAAGATGCTCGATGAAATTCTCGGCAATTCTACAAAACCAAAAAAGTTTTAAATCATAATTATAATCATTTATGTTTAAAAAGTAATACCTTTCAATTGGGCTCATCATTCGCTTCAACTTTCCACTTGTAAAAGCGGGCGTCACAATGCTTCTAATTCGTTTCCAATCTATATAAAGGAAAAAAGTTTATAAATGTTTTAAAAAGTATTATCTTTACCTTCATTGGCTTGCATAAAGAAAAGGGATTTACGAATATTCGTCGTTCCTTGGTCCAATTGACTGTTGCGAATCGGAAACTTGTGCATCGCCTTTGTCGACAGTTCACGAACAATTTTGGCGTCATTGACAATCAGTATTTTGTTGAATGGTCCATAGGCTCCATAGATTTTGTGTGGTGCAAATCGGCGAGCCGTATCTTCGGCAAACTCAAAAAATGGTTTCTTTGCCCAGCCTGTGGTAATGAATCGATGCGATGGCAGGCCTTGACGTTGCCAGAAGGTAAAGTGCTTGTAAAAGAAACTAAACAAAAAAATGTAAACAATAATGCATTTATGAGACAACAAGGCAAAAAACTTACTCAAAAATTAAAATGAAAAACAGCCCAACAGCCGTTAGGCTCATTAAAGTTTGCGTTTCCATGTCTTTAAAAGTTTTAAAATTAAAATTAAATGTTTTTCTTTTAGTTTTGTTTTGAAGTAAGCCAGATCGTTTTCAAACATTTAAATTATTGACTATTGGCTTATAAATCTCTTACTTTTATGTCATTTGGCCTGTCATCAAAAGCAGCCAATGAAATGTCATTTCTTATCGAGAAAAAAAGGAAAATACTGATCACATTACTAATTTACAAAAAATAACATGCACTACGATCATTTGTACAGTTGTGCGCTAGTTGTACTGCTAGCAAAGATAACCAACAAGATATAAGAATTACAGTAACAAGTGCAAGTGACATCTGAACGGTCACATTTAGTTTACATTGAGTACATTTTTATTTACAAAAAAATGTTTTGTTCCCAAAATTTGGACTTTAGTGTTGTTTTTCAGTTTAGACATAGTAAAGACTTCCTTGCTTTTGTTTTGAAAACAATTATTTCAAAACAATCTCAAAATGTCACTAAAATGACCCCAATAAACAAAATTTAAGTTGAACCACAGAAATCAAAAAGACAAACCTATTACAAATATTTCCCCTAAAAGTTTAAGTCATTTCATCATTTTGCCTTCTACTGTCCTTACAATGATACCATACTGACGTTATCCACGATATCTATTTTGGAGTAAAAATGATATCGCGTACAAATGTACAGAAAATAAAGGATGCTACTTTTTGATCCAAAACTGTCGGAGGTGCAATATCACTATCTTTTGACAACCTTCGTACATCGTTTTTGCTGATGCGAAAAGCGTTTGAAGGTTCTGAACTTTAATTACTAAAATTACTAAAAAATTATTTTTTTTGCGTGTGTTGTAATAAAGTAACGTAATAAGGTAGCTCTGTTAGCTCTAAAAACACTCGTTTTCTTTTTTCATAAAAATTTGATTTCAAATCTAACAAACTACGCTCGTTAAGGCTTTAGCAATCGCTCAAAAATCACAACAAAGTTAGTTTTATTTATTGCTTTTGGTCATTGATTAATTTAAACTTGGTTGCATTTCAAACACAATATTTTATAGCAGATGTTGAAATAAATACCATATTGATAACAGTTTTGGTTAAGCTCATTTAAAATACCACCAACCTGACTTAACCTAACACCTATCACTCCGAGATGACGCATAGCATTTATGCCAAAGGTGTAGTTTTTTGTTATTTTTCAAGCACCCTCTACACGACATCTAATACTGTCACAAGAATGACTTGTTGTGTTCCTTTGGTTTCAACATCGAACTTTTTATGAAAATAAATACTACCAGCAAACGCGAAAAATCATCATTTCACTTTGTGATGACGACACATTTCTCTTCACAATGCTAATGTCTCCATTGCTGATAGAGAATATGAACCACTCTAAAGTTCACTCTGAACTGGCTGCTACGACTACTCTCCCTGAAGATGAGCTACAAAAGCAGTTTGCTTTTCCAGTCTTTCTCGCGCAACAGTTTAACGTCTACTACCTTAGTTGGCTGAAGAATTCCAATCATTTATCTCAATATTTTGAGCGTTTCTCATTATTCTTCAAAAAGTTGCACAAACTGCCCGAGTTTTGGGAACATTCGGGAAGCAGAGGTCTGTCCAAGTGGGTCTTTTGCAAATCGTACAAAGGTGCAATGCTTTACCAGCGCAAACTACTCATTCAGCTCAACACTCTAAACGCCACTCACTGCTCAAGTGAAAAGCAGTTCAAAGTGCTCCTGACTTTTGACGGTAATGCAAATGATGATCATGGCAATGAAGAGAACTTGCCGAAAGACAGCAACGGACGCATCATTTTTGGCAATCTTGAAATGAAAGAAGGAGCCAAGTTTTCTTTGTCTCTGCCGGTAAGTACAGTTTCACAAATTATTTTAACTAGTTATCCATACTTAAAATTATTTTTCCATATAGATTTCGTTTAATCAAAAGAAACCTGATTTCAAATTGATTCTAGCACTTGTTGACGCTGAAAATGATGAGCACTCAACCACAGAATACCACCAACTTGTTATAACTGAATCAAGTATTTCTGGATTCAAAGGATATCAAATTACGGAAGACTTTCAAATTGGAGAAAACTCGTCATTAGTTCCCATCAAGGTAAATCTCTCTGTTGAGTGGCAAATTGACGTGAATTCGTTTGGCGAACTTGCCCCTGAAGCTTCAATGGAAATACTCAACAAACTTCCCGGCGCTATCTTCTGTTTGGGAGCCCGCTACTGGCACTTTGTTCGGGATTTTTATCTCTGGGCAGCAACAAAAAGTCTGAATGCTAACGTCAGATATTCTGGTAAGCTTGGGCAAAGGTATTTTGTTTGCCCCTCTAAAACCCCTTGTTTTCTCAATGCAGCAATGCAAGTTTTCCACGAGATATCATTGTGTCTGCCTTCGCAAGTTCAGTCCAAAGATTTGGCGCCCATTTTTGTGAGCATGTATTGCGGACGCTATCCTGGCCCTGAACTGCTGACCGTTTTGTCTGATAGAGAAAGCTACATTATCGAGCCATTGTCTATTCTGGAGAACATCATATTCATCTTTCAGAGCCTTTCAGTGTCCACTCAAAGCGTTTTCCTTTTGCGTCTGAAGCCGTGGATTCCCTTGCTGATCAAGACACGATTCAACTTTAGCAAGCGACTCTTCTCTCTGCTGTCATACGAGCTAGGCTGCTACGAGTCAGATCAGATAGAGGAAGTGGTCATGCCGGTGGCCATCGAAGCAATCTACCTGTTGACCAGAGTGCGTTCCCCTGCAAAAGAGCTGCACTGCCAACGTGGGAGTGTCACTTGGAAGTTGGTGCAATCGTTTCTCTCCCAACTTGCCCACCTAGTGGTCGACTGTCTGCATCAGCTGAAGCCCCAAGAATGGCCCATCCTGCCATTAGAGCATGACAAAATGTCGTCTGTGCGTCAATGCCTGGAGCAGCTGATGCGATCACTCTTCAACCCGAATGGCGTCAAGTTTCTGCGAAGCATTTACCATGCAATGCACAAGGATGACGGCCTTGCTGATGAACATCTGCTGCCCTTTATTACCGAAGAGACGGTCAAACTGCTGAAGCAATGGCTCTCGGAAGAGGACACCGAGGTGGTCAAAAATTAGACGCAGTTGTTGTTTTTGCTCACCTGATATTCAATTTTGATTATGCACTCGTCAGTGCCATTTGTTAATTTGAGACGTGGAGCGTTTTACACACTTTAGTAAAAGAATAACAGCGGATACTTTATTTGCCTGTACATTGTACATAGCGAATGACCAGAATAGGAAATGCACGAGGGGCGGGGGGGGGGGGTAACTAGAAGCGAAATGACCTTTAGATCAAGCCAAATCCTTCACTGCCCTCGGTGATGGCAATGCGCAAGGAGCGGTCAAAAGCGTCAAAGGAGTCACAATCAGGTAGGCATATTTGGTTGAAGCAGGTGTGCGCCGTGGGCAGTGTCGCGTAGGTCAGAGAGGAGCTGATTTGAAAGCGTGGATTGAGGTCGGCAAAGCCGCCAGGAGGAAGGTGGGAGCAGCCGGTGGTGAACTGCAGCAGACGGGCAAACTCCTCGTCGGAAAAGGCATTCACCGAGCGCCAAAACCAGTCGACAACTCTTTGGAAATCATAGGTTGAGCCGGTGACAATGTGGTTGAGACGCAGGTCAGACACTGAGTAGGTGGCAGCGCCGCAGATAAGTAGTTCAAGTTCGTTCTCATCAAAGATGGACAGTAGATTATCGGGAATGAGGTCATTCAGTCCCTTGAGGAATGCTTCCACTTGCTCCTTCACACAGGTTGACAGGCGGTACTGAGCCAGGGCGTCAAGGTAGCGCGATTTGTTCTCCTCGGTGACTCGAGTTCGCGAACCTTGCTGAATCAGGTCAATGGTGCGCACCAGTTTGCCTGACTCGTACTCCTCTTCCACGAAAAAGAGATCCAGCAAAGAGACATTGTTTTCAAGGATAAACTTGATTTTCTGCACGTACAGCTCCGGGTCGTCCTTGTCAAAGTAGCGATAGTTCACTCGAAGACCAATCAGCTGTGCGAGGAAAGATCGAGTGAACCGAGCTTTGACATAGCACTTGCTGCTTGAGCCCAGCGCAGTGTCTAGCAGACTCTTTCCAACGATTCGACCGGCAAACTCATAGTAGAACAGTCGGGCATTAGAGTTCGGGTTCGGATGAATGAGACCTTGTTTGTCATTTTGAAAGCGCATGAATAGAGCCACGTCATTTCGGGAGTTTTGGGGCTCGAATAGGGCCCTGCACAGCAATTCGTACCATTCACGTCGAACTCCGCCGAAATCGAGAGCAATCTCGCCGTCAAATTCAATTTCAAAACGCTTGCACCAGTCAGAGATGCTAAAGGAGCGAGTGGCCTTGATAGAGGACTCGAGCAGGTCACTTCGATCAATTTTCAAGTGAACCCTTCCCGGAGTGTGGATGCTCTTGGCGTGGTATCGACGAACTTCGGAGTTGAAGAAATCCTGCTTATCGTGGAATGTTTCGCTGCCGCCAATTTTGCTCAGCAAAAAGTACGTAAAGACGGCCACTATAATGTTGCGCTCAGGTGTCATCAGCTCCACTGGTGTTTGAGAGCCATCGTCAATTATTAAGAACTGGTCAGCATTCGGGCAGTGGTCGCTTGAAAAGGAAGCACCTCCACCACTAGACAATGAGGCGATGTCAAAGTCTGATGAAGCACTGGAGAAGATGTCAGCGCTGCTGCAGCTGCTGCTGCCTTTCAGTACGTGATTGTAGTTGCGAACAAAGTAGAACTTTGTAGATGGCGAAAGGCGGAATGAGGTGATGCGTTTGGGGATTATTCGTAGGATGAACTCCTTGATTGTGAGCTGCTTCGGAGAGATATAACAGATGACGTTTTTCGATTTGGTCAGTGAAGGACTACTGGTGCCGCTGTACGGGTACCCAGTAGAAGGCAGTAGTTTGGCACTGAAGTTACAACTTTTGCTGGTAGAGATGGTGCACTTCCGAACGGCTTCCGTCTCCAGTGCGGTCAAGCACACAATGCTGAATTCGCCGTTCTTCAGAAGTGAGCCTTTGTATGAGACCAAAGCATGGTAGATGCCTGAAGACTGCAACAACAGCAGTAAGGTGACGCGGGACTTTTCACTGGGCTCTTTTTGCCAGTAGTAGAGGGCGTCAACTTTCTTGTCGTTTACAACTTCGGTTATTGTCACGGTGAAATCCTCAGATGCATCAAACTTTTCATTTTCTGCATCATCCAAGAGGCAAAGATTGCCAAAACGATCACGCATTTCAACAATAAGTGCGTGAAAGTTTTGCACGGTGCAAACCACCGTAGAGCAGTGGTTAACAAAAGCGGTTTCCTAAGAAAAAAAACAAATTACTAAGAAAACAGCCATAACATTCAAATAAAAACATACAAATGGCGACGGCGAAAGTGGTTGAAATTGAATGTCAGTGAAGGGAGATCCTCGAATGTGCGTCAAGGTGCTGCCAATAACAATGTGGATCGTGTAGTTGCCCGCTTTTTTCGTGGAAAAAGACACACGGGCAACATTTGCCAAACTGGGGTTGAGATCACCGAACTCAACTGAACAAGGCACGACTTGAGAGCCATTTTGAATGTGCACCGAAAGCTGGTCTTCAGGAGTGATAGGGTACGGTTGATAGTTGCGTTGAAAAAACTAAAGTTGGGTAAAGGAAAGCTGCATTAGAAACTGAACAGAAAACATATGATACGCACTTTAATTGAAAATGTAGAAACATTTGAGACTGTTGTGGGTGATTTCCAGTCAAAAATAACTTTGCAGTTCTGTGGTGCCAGGTAACTGCCAGTGATGAAAGTGAGAAAACCGCATTTGCCTTCTTTGATTGCGAAAATCGACGGAAAGTTAGATATCATCTTGAATAGTTCTATGACACCGATTGGCACTAGCGCCGTGAGAAGTAAAGTGCCTGTTATAAATTAGAATAAAAGTATAATTAGAATAATAATAGATAATGCAAATTGAGCAAGAATAAAGCTAAAGCAATGTAACCTGAATTTTAAATCACTTGAAAAAAAATTACCTATATTATCACTGATCCACCTTTTGAGAGATTCCATTTTGGCAATTTACTTTATATTCAAATTAAATTTTATCGTATCGCTGGCAAAGCAAATAAGAGCAATATAAGTGGCTATTGGGTAAACAAATCTTGGTACAGTAAAATGGTTGAAAATAACAAAACTCGTTCAATAGGTCTTCTGACTAGAATTAAAGTGGAATATCACAGACGACAACAAACGCGAAGTACACGAAGCCATCGCAAATGAAGATCACACTAGAGACACAGTAAAGTTTTGACAAGTCCTGATAACATGTTATCAGGATTAGGTGAGAGTCTGTCACACAACTGAATGGGGATGCTCTTCGCCAACATTTTCCAAAACGCAAAATAAGAAAACTAAGTAACGTACTCAATGAACGGGCGTCGAGCTCGGCTGAGCGGCTCGCTGTACGCGCTTTTTCTGTGTCTGGCAGGCCACTCACACACTTCTTTTGTGTTCACCGGTCAGTTCTGTTTGAAGGAGGACGACTTCTGAGGCTACATCTCAGAATAATCCGCTAAAGTCCATCAACGACAACATCCGATTCCGTAAGGTAAGTGCTACTCGAAAGACAATTACTTAAATATGAATTCTCTGCTCTGCTTCTCTCTTGTTGTCATTGCCGTTTGCCGTGTCAGTTTGCCTCGCCATTGAGGGCACCCGTTTCTAATTTACTGACAATCGCATTACTTTTTGTTATTTTTGAAACTAGATCAGACTTCATAGTCAAGTCTTAATCAGACAAACCACTTTCATTTTTACATTCTCTTAACTCTCTGTTTGTTTTGCAGATTTCGGTTGCAAAGTTTGGCTGAAACCATGTCGACGCCAAAAACGCCAAACTCCAAGCCTTGCTCTTTCGATGTTGGGCATATGGTCTGGGCTAAAGTTAAAGGCTATCCATATTGGCCAGGACTAATTGCCGAGACTCCGACTGAAGCTGATAATGCTTATGGTAAACGTCCGAAAAATGGCGTTCTTGTCTTTTTCCCGGACTCTAACTCAAGTGGATGGGCGACCCCCGATAATGTCAAAGACTATATTGAGTATCGAAGCACGTATGTCTCTGCTAAGAGCACCGCCAAGTATAAGAAGGCCGTGGCCCAGGCTGACGAAAAGCTCGCCAACAAGAATGGGCCTTCATTTGAGCTACCCTCAACTCCAAAGACCCCGAGCGTAAAGGCCGAGCCGAGCACTCCTCAAACCGATAAGGCTGTATTTAAGGCTAAAAAGGCCCCGGCTGCTTCGACTCCGACTAGTGTTCAGCGAGACTATAGCCGAACTCCTTTTAAGAAGGAAAAGCGAAGCTTTGAAAGCACTCTCTCTTCGGCCGAAGTCTCTAGCAGCGAGCCGCGCCGAAAGAGTGCTTCTTCGGATGTAGCGGAAAACAAACGAGTTAAAGTGGAATCACCGGCTCAATCCGCAAAGAAACGAGCCAATTCCTCGCCTTCCAAATCAGGCGGTGAGGTTAAATCGGAGGATGACGAATTAAATGACAGCTCATTGCGTGTCATTGAAGATAAGCGCGAGAAAGCTAAGGCTCGTACCAGCAAGCAGACTGCGAAGTGCCCCGAAGTCAAGTACGGCTTTATTGGTCTCGGTACTATTGGCCAGCAAGTCCTTAAGCACATGATGACATTTGGCAACCCTTGTACCATCTGGAACCGAACTCCGTCAAAATGCAAAGAGTTTGAGCGCATGGGAGCCATAGTGGTCAAGACTCCTGGTGACGTTGTGCGAGAGTCCGACATCACATTCTGCTGCTTATCCGATGCTGATGCTTCTTCAAAGATCTTTTATGGCAACTGTGGCGTCGTGAACGAAATTAATTCTTCTAAGGCATACGTTGAGTTGACCTCACTGGACCGCGGTACTTCATTGGACATTGAGCATGGCATCAAGCAGAATGGTGGCCGCTATCTTGAGGCTCCGCTCATTTGCACTTCTTCAAAATCTGTCGAAGAAGGCAAATGTACGTCGGTAATTGCTGGCGACAAATCGCTCTTTGACGAATGCGCTCCCGCTTTTGAGAAACTGTGCTCCCATGTGTTCTACGTTGGCGAGACAATTGGACAAGCCTCCCAGATGAATGTCATCATTGCTACACTTAACGGCAACATCTTGGGCTCGCTACTTGAATCGGTCAGCATCGCCGAGCGAATGGGCATCGATCCAAAGGACATTGTGGACATCATCGCCAGCTCGCCCGTTACCAATTCCATTATTCAGAATAAGGCTGCTGCCCTTCGAGACTCAACTCTTCTTCGCGAGATTCCCATCGATCACATCCGTCGCGACTTGACCTACGCTCTGCAGATTGCCAATCTGGACGGCTATTCTACGCCAATTACTGCTGCCACCAATGAGATGTTCAAGCAGAAGAAGCATCTTTATTATTAAAGTTCATCTAAGGTAAGTTTAATAATCTTCGAACTGTGATAAACAATTGGTATACTAACTATTGACTTTTTAATTATAACAGTTCTTGTCTTCATTTTCAACGTATTTCTTCGCCGCCATCATTGTTCTCTGGCAAACACATATATTCCTTTAATTTTTTTAACACCAGAACACTATATTCAATCACAGGATTTTAGAAACTGATCATTTCACTTAGCTTCATTTAGCAGATTTTCTTTACTGTAGCAGATCACTGTTTCAAATAATTACTCTAGCTAATATTTTGAGTAGTTATAGAATCACATCACTCCAAGTTTCATTTCTTTTCAACACTTGCACTGATCCTATATCTCCCATTTATCACAACAATGGCTATTGCCTATTTATATAATTAAACTGTAACTCACGGGTCGTACAGGAATCATTCGACCAGCTGAAGATTCATCGAGAACAAAATCATTTTTTGTATCACACCATCCTACCTGCGACACTTTTTACGTTTCATTGTCATGGTTTAAAAAGTAAAGAAATCTGCTTAAAAAACTGACATTGCAGCAGTATACAGGGTGAGTCAAAAGTTCTGTCAGTACTTTTTCTAAGACCAATATTTCTA
>JAALOO010000683.1_pt1 | contig 28485 bp, 24 predicted proteins | sample 7257641 | NCBI WGS metagenome assembly JAALOO01 (sample SAMN14085613, study PRJNA598686) | mite metagenome | biome: ENVO:01001000; feature: ENVO:01001002; material: ENVO:01001226; isolation source: single female mite from University of Michigan culture on fish food culture... ...
TCTCTCTCTCTCTCTCTCTCTCTCTCTCTCTCTCTCTCTCACTCTCACTCTCACTTACACTTACGACGGTTTCTGAAAGTGGAGCAAATTTGGGAAGTGCACTTTCTATTTATAGCCTAACCTCGTTTTGCATCGCATTCTGTCACCGCTCCGGTGCTTGCACTCTGGCACCGTCTGCTGGCTGCCCACCGAGAGTGAGCTTTCTCTCTAGGTCAACGGCTGTTCGTAGTCATTGGGCCAATTAGGAGTAAAGGAGTGGGCACAGTGGCAAGCCGCACACACATTTAGTCGCCCCTGGCCGGCTCTTAACTTCAACTGATGCCACATTTTTTACTGCTAGCTGCATTTTGCCGAACTGCAACCGGTGCTCCCCTGTCTCATTCAGGCACCGTCTATTTTCTTTTGTGCACTTTTCCTAGCTTCCGTCTTCCGCCTCGGTCGAGTCGCGGTCGAGGTCGAGAGGTTGCGCTCCTCAGTCTGTTAGGTTCTATTTTTAGAAGCCCGATTAGTGGCCTTGTCCACTATTGTTGATGCTCCAGCAGCAGCAAGCGGATACACTGTTGAGTTTTTGCATATTTCCCTTGTGACTACAGTCTACACTGCGCTGTATATGCGATGTCTATTACTGTTATTTGTCCCTCTGCAGAGTCACTTTCTCACTGCCTCTATACTGTCTTTGCTGTGCAGCCATCGGTCATCACTCTGCTTGCTTTATGTCTTCTCCGCCTTCTTCCACCCTGATATTATTGACGTACTTTGTCCTGCCATGGCAGTGATAACGAGCTCGGAAGATGAGACAATAAATCGCCAGCACTATGTGTAGACATGTTCGATGTGGCCAAAATGAAGTGCCCTAATTGCTCTTCGGATGCTGCAGCTACAATAAAAGCCAACAGCTCCGCTGTCGCCGTCTCCACCGAGTCGCCATCGGACCATCGCTCTGATTACTACTGCTCCTTTGCTCCCCTTTCTCTCGTACTCTTTTTTATTTCCTTCCCTTTAAGCCACATACACATAACCAGCAAAGTAGTGTACTGACTTACGACTTACTGTCCGCACTGGTGGCAACCAATAGTGAGCACTGAGAAACACTTTTCACTTTGTTACCGGCCGCAAACGAATGTACAGTCAATTGCACCTTTCTTCCTTAGCCGCTACCTCTCAAGTAAGAAAAAGACGACTGTTGGATATGCTCTGTTGTGCCTATTGGCCTCATCTTCTTTGCACTTCTTTAGAACCGTCACCGTAGCAATTCATATTGCGACTAATAGGGCGGCAAAGTGTTGTCGTTGCCTTCTTCTTTACCTACATCATTCTTCACCTAAACGTCTGCCAGGTCAACACATCTGCATCATCAGCATCATCGTCAGGAGCAGTATTTAGTCTAGTTCATTCACTTTGCAGGCATGAGAGCACTCAGTCTTGCCTTTTGTCTCGGTGATGACACCTCGTCAGCACCAGGGACTTGAACACGGGAGAACTGATATCGAGTAATAGAGTGAAAATGAGAGAGAGGGTGAGTGTGAGTGAGTGAATGGGTGACAGGGTGAATGGGCGCCGCAGGTACAGTGCTCTCACAGTCGCTGAACTGACTGGTTACCTTTCGGCAACTGCAACTGCAACTGCAGCTCCTTGCGTGCTCACTGACTCGAATCCCCAGTGGAGCTGTTCACTTGCGCCACTTCTGGTGCCCAGTGCTGACTCCAAAGAGAGGACACCGAGTGAGCGGTTGTGTTTGCACCCAAGCGGGGAGGCCATCTCGGACCCTGCTCTCTGGGCGCATCGATTGCCTCCTCAGTGCTCTCTCTCGATCTATGTCTGTCTGTCTCTGTGTTGGTTCGTTCGTTGGTTGGCCTGTTTGCCTTTGCTGTCGTCTCATTACAGCCACTGTTTGCTCTTCGCAGCCATTGATCGGGACTGCGTGCCACGATAAAGCGCTTTCTTCCGTCTACCCCAAGTGTGTTTGTGTGCCAATTTGCATTTCTCGCCTTTAATTCGATATACCCTGGCTCCGGTTGCACTCGCTGTGTGTGTGTGTGTGTGTTTGGTCTGCTCACTAAATCGTCCGTTTGTCTTCGATTAGAGTGCGATCGGTAATTGGTCATGTGTCTTTGCATTGGCTGCAAATAAATCGAATCAATAGTCACTTATCGTTATTGCATTTGGACTTGAATTTGAATTTTAGATTTCTTTAAATTGCCCATTGTGCTAGCAAGTGCTTGCTGTTGAGCGTGTGGCTGAGTTGGAGGCATTCAGGGCAACGGAAAAAAGTGAGTAAGAAAATGAGAAAGCAGAGAATGGGGTGCCATGTGTTCCAGAGTGGCACAGCAATTGTGGGCCCGAATTGGCTAAACACACTGCTACTGTCTGCTCAGTCAGCGGATGACAAGCGCGGCACTGGGGCAATTTGCAATTGTAATTGGCCAGTTTGTCTCAGCACGGCCGCTGTTTGCTTCTCTGCACACATTTATGTCTTCCTCATCATAAGCGGAATGAGCGAAAGTGCCTCTTGGCTGGCTATATAGCCTATCACTGATATTCTTTTTATTCAGCTGTCTTCAACTTTTTAGTTTTCTCTGTTGCAGTCACCGCAAAGACTGCAGTCTTCACAATTGGAAGTGTCAATACTTTATTCTTCTCTCCAATTAACGTCTTTCCAGGAAGGCTTAGAAGGGAGAAAGAGGGCCGAGCAATTCAACTTGAGTCTTTCATAATTCAAACTTGCTCTTGAAGCGTGATGGCACTCGGCACAGCTGCCAGTGTCTGTCTCATCTGTTGACTTTCAATTAGACTCTTTATTTTCTTTCCAATTTTTCTACTTTTTCTTTTCTATTTTTGGACGAGCCTTTTTGCGCCAGCCTTTTCTCTGGTGCTCTCTCAAAGACAGTTCCGAGGTTCCTCAAGACAGTATTTTCATATTTTCATACACACACACATACACTTTATCTCTCCTCCCGTACTACCCGAATGCTAATCACTGATATTCACCTGATAGATTACAATTCCAATAACAGCTCTCTGTATGACGATAGATTTTCAGGTATGCCATCCTAATACTACTGCTACTGTATTACTCGTTTGTCGCTACAAAACTGCTGTAATTTTGGCTTTTACTTGTTCTTTTTCTCTTGCTCTATCTCTCACTTATTAACCCTCTCTGCCTACGCTCGTCGCCTACTGAACGCAAAACGCGTAGGCTAACACGTGCCAAATAACTAATGACGCCTACTAACCCCTTATGCTACTAACCCCAATTAGCCTCTTTCTCTTTCTCTTCAGCTTTGCTGGGCACCTCAGTAAAGCTTTGTCCCTTTCCCCGTATATGACAGTCGCTTGTCACGCACTAACCTGCCTCTCTCTTTCTCGCTACTAACCCGTCTGCCAGCTGGCCACTTGCTGTCCGTTCCCAACTAATCTTCATTTCCTCCTCTCTTGTTTCGCAGTTCAAAAGTTCCTCGAGAAAGCAAAGGAAGACTTTGAGCGCAAATGGAACACGCCGAGCACCAACACAGCCTCCCTCGACGATTACGAGCGGATCAAAACGCTCGGCACCGGCTCTTTTGGCCGGGTGATGCTCGTCCAGAGGAAAAGTGGCCCTGAAACCGGGCGACACTTTGCCATGAAAATTCTCGATAAACAAAAGGTACGAACGCAGTAAAGCGCACTTTTGCAATTTGATCCGATCAATAATGCCCAGTGCCGCCCACGTCTCACACTTTTCCTCTTTCTCTCTCTTTCTTTTTTATTGCCGCCGTTTCCCAGGTCGTCCGTCTGAAGCAAGTCGAGCACACGCTAAATGAAAAGAAAATTCTGCATGCAGTTGATTTTCCATTTTTGGTTCACCTCGATGCACACTTCAAGGTATGTACTGTGTCAGCGTTCTAGGTTGGTCTACCGTGCATTTTACCTGATGCACTGTTTGGGTCTGTTTGCTTGACATCTTCATCACCACCACTAGCACCACCATCACCCTAATGGTCATCATCATTTCTAACTGGCCTACCACGGCCGCTACACTTTCCTTCTAACAGGACAATAGTTGTCTCTATATGGTCATGGACTTTGTGCCTGGTGGCGAACTATTCGCTCACCTCCGGCGCGTCGGCAAGTTTAGGTACTACAATTTTTGTTTTGAGGCAACTTTCACTGCCTTCTTCCTTACTTGTTATGTGTTTTCTATCTTTTTCAACTTTTATTGCTTATTTCCCGGCATTGGTTTCTCTTCTACCACCATTCATTCATTGATATCTTTTCTATTATTCCTTCCTTCTTTTTGTGCTTTTTTTCTACTGTCGTACTTTTTACTTTAAGTTCAGTGTAAGGTGAGGTGCCGCGGGCAAAGTGATCTGTGATATGCATCGAGCGTGTGAGTACGCTAGTAGAATACGAAAACATGTGTCCTGCAAGTGACGGGGGTTTTATGCTGAAAATGGTGGTGGGAACAGCTAGACAGCTCAATTTTCGCTCAGGTGTTGAGGTGTGTAGACGAAACAAGCAAACTGGCCCAACTTTGGCACGACCAACTCTGAACTTACTCTGCACTGACTGAACTGAACTTCGGACGGAATTGAATTCTGCCGAACGCGCGCGGCAACTTTTTAACACCAACTTTTCCTCTTTTTCTCTTTTTACTTTCTACCTTTTCTATAGGACAATTCATACCTTTACATGGTACTTGAGTATGTACCAGGTGGTGAGATGTTCTCTCACCTGCGGAAGACAGGCAGATTTAGGTAATATTGTGCATACTAATCTCACTCACTCAACACCTGCATGCAATGCCCAGTCTAGTTGATTACATTCCACTAGAGATGCTCGCACCTTCTTCTTTTCCTCTCACTTAACTTAGCTATTGTCCTCTGTCCCAATTCTTTTCTTTTTCTCTCTTTTTTTCCCACTACTCTGTTTTTGTCCTTGTCTCCTCTGCACTCTCTTTCTCTCAGTCTTTCTATTTATAGCACTACCCTCTTTTGACCTCCTTTGTTTTCAATCACTCTTCACTGATTTCTACTAATCCTTAATCACACTTTCACTTTCTCAGTGAACAAATGGCCCGTTTCTACGCGGCTCAGATTGTCCTGGCGTTCGAGTACCTTCATTATCTCGATCTCATATATCGTGATTTGAAACCGGAAAATCTACTAATCGATCAGTCAGGATATATAAAGGTACTGTTTACTTTAGTTTGGGTTTTCGGTTACTAAAATTAATTTTTTTTTGTTTTTTCAAAATAAGGTTACTGATTTTGGTTTTGCAAAACGGGTAAAGGGTCGAACATGGACTTTGTGTGGAACGCCTGAATACTTGGCTCCTGAAATTATTCTTAGCAAGGTAACAGAGTATTATACATTAAATCAACATCATTTTTCTAATGTTTACAATTTCTTTTTATAATGTTCTACTTGTAGGGCTACAACAAGGCAGTTGGTAAGAATTGATTTTTGCGTCGTTTACCATCATCGACAAACCTTTCTCACCTTTTTCCTTTTTTTCAGATTGGTGGGCACTAGGCGTGCTCATATACGAAATGGCAGCTGGATATCCGCCTTTCTTCGCCGATCAGCCCATTCAAATTTATGAGAAGATCGTCTCAGGCAAAGTTCGATTTCCGTCGCATTTTAGCGCCGAGCTGAAGGAACTATTACGAAACCTACTTCAAGTTGACCTAACCAAAAGATACGGCAATCTAAAGAATGGTGTGAACGACATCAAGAACCACCGCTGGTTCAGTTCCACCGACTGGATCGCTATCTACCAAAAGAAGGTGAGTCACTTGATCTGCTACTGCTCTAGGCATGGCAGGGACCGTCTGGGACTCTCCTGTCCTCGCCCTCTCAGTCCTGGGAGCTTCTTTTGGTTTAGGTATTTGGCAAAAGTGTTTGCGGCAGCGGCGGCAACACTGGTCGCCATTGCTCAACTCGCCATTTACCGGTCGTTTGTCTTTTGCATGCTACTACCTCTCCCCTTCCTACACTGCACCACCACCCCAATGCTTACTGTACTAACCATCCCGCCCACCCAAACACATTGGACGCACTAACCACTTTGTTCGCTTGACCGCTGGCACTGTCACTGCTGGCGCCCTGTTCACTCGTCTTTCGGTGTCACCTTGGGTTACCACTCTGGGTCACTGTCTCGCTCTCTCTCACTATTGCGAACCAATTTCCGCCACCTTTTTTCGGGCAACTGTGACATTAAACACACCCTCCGTTGTCTTGTCAGTATCCTCGAGTACCTCTGGTGCCGCGTCTCACCTCAAGTGGCGACACGAGACACTTTGACACGTACGAGGAGCTGCCCGACTCCTACTTTAGTCAAACTCAAAGCGGGGACAACCACCACAAGGAAGAATTTATTGATTTCTAAGGAGGAGGATGGCGGTGGTGGTGGCTACTCGTGTACGGCACTGCTTCGTGCTCCCCTGCTTACTGCTTCTCCCTCCAGTATGCTTATACCACTTGGCTGCAGTGACGCCTCCTTCCGCCCGATCACTTCAACGTCGGCACCTTACTACGCCCTACATCACACTCTACCACCACTCCAATGTTATACAAATCGCATGTTTAGTGGTAACTTGCAATACCCTAATTTTTACCCTTCTAAATACCTCTAATACCTTATTACTCCACCTCTTGAACATTCCTCTTCTAAAGTTCCCTCACTTAATAAAGGAACGCCCCAAAGTACCCTTAGAGAATGACTACCACTATTACTACTACTTCTTCTACTACTAAAACTTCTACTCTTCCCGCTTCTTGACCGTCTCGTGCACTACCTGTCCTCTGACGCATTTTTTCTTTCTCTCTTTCTCTCCCTCCCACAGGTTGAAGCGCCCTTCCTGCCCAAATGCAAAGGCCCTGGTGACACTAGCAACTTTGACGACTACGAGGAGGAGGCTTTGCGAATATCGAGCACTGAAAAGTGCGCCAAGGAGTTTGTTGACTTTTAGATCAGTGCAAACTGCCACCGCCTACTGTACACACACCCTCTCCTTAACACCATCAACACACACACCTCATCGCCAGCAACCCATGCCCGTCTTGATAATGTTAGCCATCCCAAACTGAAACACACACACTAACTGTCCAGGGAAAGAGAGGCACTTCAATGGCATCACTTCAAGTGCACAATATCCTGCGCCAGTGAACCCAACACCGGCACTGAACTTGGACTGCAACCATCTGCCCGTCTCTGCCACCACCAACAACAACCGCAATCAGTGAATGTGTTTTGCTGGTTGTCATTGTGCTACACCTACAGTCAGCCAGCTAACCAATCTGCTGTGTTTGGGTGCAGGATGAAGTCTTTCTCTCGCTCTCTTCATCTCTCTTTCAGTCAACGGGTGGGCGGTGTCAACTGTTAGTCGTCTTCATCAGCATCATCCCAACCAATCACCAAATAGAGAGCGCCCAAACTCGTTCTCTCTCTCCATCTCCTTTCTCGGAGTCGACGTTAACGCGCCCGAAGCTTAATCTCATTGGATGATTAAGTCGGAGGGGCAGTTAAGCTTCATCGAGTGAACTCCCAGACTACCACCACCACCACCACCACCACCACCACCACCACCATTTCTCTTCTTCATCTTCTGCTCAGTACTGCTTGCAGCCCTTTTCTCTTTCCTCCTCCTTCCTCTCTCCCAGTCAGTCACTCTCTTTTTTCTTTCTTTCCTTCACTCACTCCCACACACACACAACACACACATGCAGTCTCGACACGGCCCAGCCACCGACGCCTAAAGCTCTTTTCACGCGACCGCCTCACCAGCGGAAACATTCGGGCCGCAAAAATGCCAAATGCAAAATATTATTCTATTATTATTATATATATTATTATAATTATGATTTAATCCAATTGACGCGATTCGGCTGATTCGATCGAATGAATTTCCTCTGTATCTCTCTTTCTGTTTCTCTACACCAGTGTTGTATAAATAGGTCTTCTTCTTCATCATCCTCTTCTTATTCTCCTTCTTCTTCTGCCCTGTTCGACAGTTTCATTGTTAACTTCTACATATTTTTCTACGAAAAGCATCTCTTCTGGTCGAGAGATGCCCTCCAATACCACCCGATTGCGTTCGCGCATCAACCACCACCACCACCACCTCCTCCTCAACAGCAGCAGCAGAATCAGCATCAGCACCCCACAGCAATGCAGAGCAACCTTGTTAACTTTGTTATTATCGTTATCGAAATAATAATAATTTGATTGTTTTTTTTACCTTTCGCTACTTCCTTTTCGTTGCTTTCCACAGTCAACAATGACACCCAAACACACACACCCACACACCCACAGACAGACACTCTGACACCGAACACGCCCACAGAAGACTAGGCCGCAATAAACAGTCCATTTTCAGTTTCGACGCGGTTGGCAGCCCAGCTGAAAGAGGAGACACACACTGATGCCCGTCACTGCAGCACACACACACAACCCACTCCTTCACTGTCACCTGTCCGCATGCATTTGAGCTTCTTCCACCTTAAATCTTCACTACTTCAGTGCCCATGACACCCCATGACTGACTGACTGGGCAATCAGACTACGGCGACTAGAGGTGTTTGGCTGTGAGTTGGTGTGCTGCTGTGTTGGAGTGTGTGTGTGTGTGTGTGTGTTGATGCTCTGCGGCCAGCAGTTGTGCTCGCCAGCTGTCGGGCCAATTGGGTTTGCACCAGTCCCCACTGCCCATTGAACCTCCATTGCACCTACGACACTTGACACTTTTCAGCCTCGGTGAGAGGCAGCCAGTTTCTTTCTGTAAAGGAAGCTAGGCCTCTCACTCCAGCTGCTCCCTTCCCCACCCCTCCCCCTTCATTGCTTTCTTCTTCTCCTCCTTGTTTCACGCTGTCTATTTTATTTATCATTCAAAAATCATCATTTTATGTTTAGCCTTTTACCGTTTTTTTCATTTTGCGAGTGCGACAGAGCCGCTCCCGTTAGCAGCAGCTTGCTCACCCGAACCTCACTCGACCCTCCTTTCTCCTTTGCTTCCCACCTCCACCACAGACAAAGTCAATCAAAGTCATCCCCCCGTTGTTGCCCTAAGCCTATCTACTATGACCACCATTTCGGAAATGATGTTGATACAAATTATATTATTCAAAAAGTAATGTACATAACTCAACTTGAATAAAGTCATTTTGAATCGACTTGCATCACCTGTCTCACGTTCACGTTGATTCGGTAGATTTTCGACTTGTCGCCCGTTTTTTGTACCTTTCGTTTGGCAAGTTTTCCACATTCGTTTTCGACAACAATTCTCGGCACTGCGTGTAGGGCTAGCCGACTATCGCCTGTCATGATCAGCACATCAGAGTCTCGCAGCAGCAGTGGTACAATGGGAGTAGATGCTTCTTTTGACTGACCCCCGATAAGGAAGATTGCAGGTGATCCAAGGCTGAAGCTGAGCAGTGGAATAGTGTGATCAAGTTCAGAGTCATCAGTATGAAAGCAGAGAGTAGATTTTCGATTGTAGTAGTTGACTATTCCCGCCTGAGGACAAAAGTTGGGCAAGTTCAAGTAAGTACTGATGACTTTGCTGAGATCTTGAATGCGCTCAGGAATTACCACTGACGGCTGATCCAGCGTGTACAATTTACTGTCCCAGTTGTGGTGATAGCCAAAAGTGATCCACCGAAGTTTCTCTAAAGTGTCCGCTTCTTTTAGAGCCGTGTTTGCTTTAAAATCGTAGCCATCTCTCATTGGAAGATCATCGTGAAAATGCCCAAACCAGTCCATGCGGTATTGGTCTCGAAGAATTCCTGGAATAATTATCAGCCCAGGAACGGCATTCTTCAGCGTGAACATTTTCCATTCATTGTACGGTTTAAAGTGCTCTTTTGTAGAGCATTCTGGTATTGTATCGCTTGCTGGTTTAGCCTTTAGCAGAATCAACTCAGGGTGAGCAGAGTCGGCGGCAGCGTCAATTGCCGTATCAACAGAATCGCCGTTTAACTTGAACTGTTTAAAGGTGCTTTTATAGATGTCATTCTCTTGACTTTCTTTATTACAGGAACTAGACTTATAAGCCATAAGAAATATGGATCTCGCTTTAAAAACAATTTTTAAAAACTTTCGGAAAAAAATAAACTTGCGGTCATTTCAACACCAACAGTTTGAGAGTGGAGCAGCCGCGATGAAAATAGCCATTGCCGCATTTTTTGCCAAAATTTTTTTGAAACAAACAAAAGAATCTGGTTTTTATTGATTTAAAATCTCATCTGTCAACAACAATGAGTGGTGGAATCTACGCTGGTGGTATGTTCTTGAACAAAATGTTTCACAAAATAATATAAGCTAACCACCTGTCTTTAGACGAACTTGGAGCACTGGTCTTTGACGTGGGCCATCATTCCTTTCGAGCCGGTTGGGCTGGGGAAGACAGTCCAAAAACAGATGTTCCGACGACAATCGGGTACATCGACGATGTCGTTGACGCCAACTCGCGAATGGACGTCGATTTTGCGGCAGATCATAATGGCAATTCCAATTTGGCGCCCTCTTCGCGTCGATACATCTTTGATACGACTGCCATTAAAAGCCCGCAAAACAATATGGACCTCACGACCTTTTTAAGAGACGGAATGAGTACGTTTTATAAATTGTTAAAAACGTTTTATTAATTGAATGAATTTAGTTGAAGATTGGGATCTGTTTGAGAAGATGACCGATTATATTTACAAGAAGCAACTCAACTTGGACTCGACACTTCAGCCTGTCCTCTTTTCGGAGGCATCTGTAAGTGTGTACCTCATGTTTTGAATATTATTTTTCTAATTTAAATTTATTCTAGTGGAACGCACGAAGCAAGCGAGAAAAACTTTGCGAGCTCATGTTTGAAAAGTATGGCATTCCAGCCTTTTTTCTTTGCAAGAACGCCGTTTTGGCGGCTTTTGCAAATGGACGTGCCACTGGTGTCATTCTGGATTCAGGTGCTTCGCACACTTCGGCCATCCCTGTTCATGATGGATACGTAATGCAGCAGGCAATTGTAAAAAGTCCTCTTGCTGGAGACTTTGTGACCAATCAATGCAAACAGTATTTCGATGAGCGAGGCGTGGAGATTGTTCCCTACTACATGATCGCCTCTAAAGAGGCGGTAAAAGAGAGTGACCCTGCAAAGTGGACAAAACGCAGCAATTTACCTGAAAACCTGACCCAGTCTTGGAAGAATTACATGATCAAAGAAACGCTTTTTGACTTTAAATCATCCGCTTTACAAGTAAGCGACACCACATACAACAAAGATGTGGCGGACAACATGCCAGCAATACACTATGAATTCCCCAACGGTTACAACCTTGATCTGACATCAGACCGTTTCTTGATTCCTGAAGCTCTCTTTGACACTACAAACATTAAGGGCTTTACCTCTTCAGTAATGGGCATGTCTCAGATTGTCACTACCTGCGTCGGTTTTTGTGACCCTGAAATTCGATCATCTCTGGTCGGAAACGTCATCGTCACCGGCGGTAATACGCTGATTAACGGATTCACTGAGAGGTTAAATCGCGACCTTGTCACTAAAACTCCACCGGTAAGTGAACATGATGCTTTCAAATGTGCAAATTTTTAACATTTTCGACATTCTTAGAGTATGCGTCCGAAGCTTATAAATCCAAATGCATCCGTTGAACGCCGTTACGGAGCGTGGATTGGCGGCTCTATTCTTGCCTCCCTGCCCACTTTTCAGCACACCTGGATCTCTAAGCAGGAATACGAAGAGGATGGTAAATGCCAAATTGAGAGAAAGTGCCCATAAGGAAAGATCAACGAGTCTCAAACACCCATCATATTTACTGCATACATTCAGTAGCATTATCTACTCATTATTTTATCTCATCATGAACTGTAACTCCACCATAATGACAACACCCTAATCGTATACAATGATTAAAATTTGTTGGTAACTTTAATGGAATACCTTCAATAAACATTTTCAAATCTCCTTCGTGTGCCTTATTCTGTCGTGTAAATGGGCGCCACAAAAGAGGCCACCACTGCGTCGCTGCAGTCGTCGTCTGTTGAGGCGATGAAAACAAAACACTGATGTACCTGATACACTTTTTGGTGAAGCAAGTGCCTCGAAGACATACTTTTTCTTTTCAGTTCTGCAGCGACCAATCATGATTCCCAATACTGGGTAAGCTGATAAATATTGTTTAGCTATTGTTAATACATGACTTTTCTTGAACTACAGAGCATTTTCTCGGTCGACAATCTTTATAACAGGGGGCAGCCGTGGTATTGGAAAAAATATTGCCCTGAAACTAGCCAAAGACGGAGCAAATGTGGCAATTGCCGCCAAAACAGTGGAGAAGCATCCCAAATTAGAAGGTACCATTTTTACTGCAGCAAAGGAAAGTAAGTTGATAAGTTGAATGCAATGTCAACAAACTTGAAAACGTTGTTTTGAATTTAGTCGAAGCTGCAGGCGGAAAGTGTTTGCCAATCCAGTGTGATCTTCGAGATGAAGAGGCCGTCAAGGTGGCAATTGATAAAACACTTCAAAAGTTTGGGCAACTAGATGTACTTGTTAATAATGCCAGCGCCATTAGCTTGACAGGTATGTTTGCTTTGGGAAATTGTTGTTTACATGTTTGTTTACTGTTTACTGTTCAGGCACTGAGGAAACAACAATGAAAAAATATGACCTCATGCACCAGATCAACACTCGTGGGACATTTATGGCCAGCAAATATGCTCTGCCTCACCTCAAAAAGTCTTCCCGTGGTAAATATCTTCAAGTAACTTTTGAGTTTACATTTTCAAGTTTATCTTACCTTCAAACGCAGCACATATCCTCAATATTTCACCGCCTCTGCTGATGACACCAGTCTGGTTTGGAAACCACGTTGCATATACAATGGCAAAGTACGGAATGTCCATGTGCGTGCTGGGAATGGCTGAAGAGTTTAAAGAGCACAAAATTGCAGTGAACGCCCTATGGCCTCGAACTGCCATTTGGACAGCAGCAACAGCTATGCTGTTGTCATCAGGTGGTCAGGAACAGGTGCAGGAGACGGCTAAAATGTGTCGCAAAGTGGACATTATGAGCGATTCTGCGTATTCGATCCTCTCCAAAGACCCGACCACTGTCACTGGCAACTTTTTTATTGATGAGGAACTTCTGCGAAAGGAGGGCGTCACTGATTTTGAGCAGTACGCAGTTGAGCCGGGACATGACTTGGCGGGCGACTTTTTTATTACAGAGGAGCAGGCACGGGGTCTGGTGGCGGACGTTGAATCAGGCAGCAAGGCTGAATCTAAATCATCCGCACTGGTTGGAAAAGTGTTTGAAAGGGCGAAATCAGTCATCACTGATGAACTGAAAAACGAGCTGAATGCCACCTTAGTGTTCTCCTTCAACTCCGGAAAGAACTACATTATTGATGCTCACTCTTCCCGTCCATTGAAGATTGAACAAGTTGCCGAAGTGCCGGATGCCGCAAAATCTGATGTCCATTTTTTCACCGACGAGGAGACTTTTATCAAAATGAGCCAAGGTAATGTTAAGCCTACCAATGCCTTCATGTCTGGCAAATTGAAAATCAAGGGCAACATTGGCATTGCCATGAAGGCCGAGAAGCTGTTCAAAGTGCTCAAGATATAAGCTCAATGTAATAGGAGACGAGAAATCGTTCACAACCCAATCAGGTTTGTGCAATAAATTGAATGTGTTCCTTTCATTTTTACACTTGACTGCATCTTTTCATTCGATACCCTACACTCAAATTATCAATTTATCATCGCGAGCACAATAGCCTTAAAGACATCCAAGTTCAAGTATTCTTTTCTAAGCCGAATTGTTCTTTACAGTGGCACTGGAACAGGAACCATTCTGGTACTAACACGACAAGCCAAAAACTATAAGTGCAAGCCAGACAGCAGCAATATGCTGGTGCCGGCAACGGCGGAGTGTAAACTCTATTGCACCAGTGTCAATACCATCAAATATTTGAGTGAAACACGAGCCGCTATGTAATGGCAGTCGGCCGTCTGTCGCCCAAGTGCCTACGGTATGTCTATGAGTATGTGTTTGTGTGTGTGTGCCTTTCTGTACAATTGCCCAATGCAAAGACGGAACAATGAAATGGCAATCATTCAGCTGCCTCTCTGAAAAGGCTTAGCGTTGGCTTACCTTGCTTGGTCGTGGGATGCAGCAGCATCGATCGCGAGATTGGTTAATGGCTTTGAAAGGCAGATGCAGCACCAGCAGCGGCGGCATCAGCACTTCTACCACTCTATCTCTGTGCTTATCGAGACAGAGTCTCAATGGGCACCATGGCACGCACATCGGATGCGTCATTAGCAAGCAAATTAATTTCTGTCAACTGCACAGTTGTACGTCGGGCTTTTGCACTTGGCTGGCTCTCTCATTTCCCCCTTTTCCACTCTTTGAGAATCGAAAGGAGGCAAAACCCTAGGCAACGTCTCTCACTACTGTTGGCCGTCTCTGGCACTGTCAGGAAAGGCGCGAAACGAAGCGAGAGTAGGCTGCTGTAGATTTGATTACTTTTCTCGCACAAATCTAAAGTCGACTGCATCCGCGAATCTGCAAAGAACACTTTCTTGAATTCGAGATTTGCACTTTCTCCCCTGAAATGGAGAATTTCGTTGAATAGTATTTGAGAGTTTGTTCAGTCGGTCTGTCTGTCTGTTTGTCTGCGTGTGTGTTTGTGCGTAAGATATATAATACGAGAGAGCGGACATTACTGGGCCGCTTGCGCGAATTGAGAATCGCCAAATTGCGTCCAAACAAATAGCCACATTCATTTGAGACGACTCAACTGTGTGTGTCTGGTCTTTGTGGCTCAAATCACGCTCCGGCAATCTGCACCAAAATGACAACTTGTCAAACAGTAATTGTGTTTGCTCGCCGTCTAATCGAATCTATAGATTTTGCCGGCCTTCAGATGCTTGTGATGGCTCCCTTCCACCACCACCACCACCTCGACCAAGGCACTCTCCGGCGTGTCAGCCACGACTGATGTCTGTCTGCGACTCACTTTGGAACAGTGCAGCTGCTCCAGTGTGCTCCTGTGCTCTCTCTCTGAGCAACCCCAGCAAGGCATCCCTTTTTCATTAGCACTGTTTTCAGTGAGGGTGAGAGTGCCCTGAGCGCGCACTGGTCAAACTGAATCAAACTGACTGACGCAATGAATGGCAAATCGATGTCGATTTCTCCCAAAGTGATCTCTGCTGGCTTCACTCACTCTATCCTCTTTATTTAGTGGTATGCATCCCTTTCGTCGCACCCATCTCATCTCTTCGTCTTTCCTGTCGGGCGCGTGGTTTCACTGTCTTTTGTCCCCGGGGATGACTGTCAATAAGGTGGCAGTGGTGGCCGTGGGGGCCTTGTGTGCGGCCCTAGTGTCTGTCTTCAGCGACAGTCTCATTCAAATTGAGTTAGTGAAAGTGTACACTTGCCAGTGGGCGCCCAAATCGACCAGTGGTTAGTCGATGCGTGCTCGCCTCACTGCCCACTGTAAACAAAGGAGTCAGCACAAATTGGCGAAGAGGCAAGAAGAAAATGGTTCCAGCGTGATGCGACCGCCGTCGCCGCCGCATCACTGCCATCACTGCCGAGATCATTGCTCCTTAGGGCAGATTCTCCGCTGGAAAAGAGAGATCGCAAAGGAAAGAAAGAGAGAGAATTCGCTTCTGCTGGTGGCAGTCTTTCCCGCTATATATTCCCCTGTTCTAGGCAAATACCGGCGTAAGCAAAATTGATTGCACTGCCTGCGTTGGGCGCCAAATCGCCGGTCAGAGTTGAAAGATGCTGCTGTGCGACGCATGACAACTGCAGTGCCATCAACGCCGATGCCCCTAAGATCAGAGTCGTCGACCAGTGGTAAGAGTGTGTGTGGAAAGAGTACCACTGCTGCTGGCCGTGGTAGCCACCGTTGCCATCGCCGCTGTCGTCTGCTGCCGCTGTCGAGTGTTTGACAGCTTTGAAGAAAGTTGATGCTACTGCCGCTGCTGCTGCTGCTGTTAATGGCGAAGAGGCACCGGATCGAAGCAACTGTGTCCGTTGTAGTGGTAGGAGCACAGAGAGGAAGGCGCCATCGCCATTGATTGCACTGCTGCACTGTCTCGGCCAGCACCGGCCACATAGCACAGCACTGAACAGGACCACCACCATCACCACCACCACCATCAGCAGTGGTACCCTTCACCTTCGACGCTTTGCTAGTGGTAGCAGCCGAAGAGTGCTTCGAGAGGCTCGAGGCGCCAGACTGAACGACAGCAGCCTATTCAGCCATCCTCTTTCTCTTTCTCTTTCTTTCTCTCACTGTGACTGGCTTTCACTACTGCTATTTGCAAAGATTGGCTTTATGTTTTCATGCAAACAGAGAGCCTGTGTGTATGAGTGTGTGTGCTGAACTGACGCCAAACAGCTACGGATGGACACAATCACAATCACTTCCTCACTGTGCTGGCGCATTGCTGCCCGTCAAATGTCAATCATTAAAGTGCTGCTTACCTACCTTTAGTTATCTCTATTCAATTGCTGCTTATCTACTAAACCGGCAATTCACTCGAGCCTAATTATCTTCTCAGTGACCAGTGATGACCACGATGATCACGTTTTATACGAGGATCATTTTGGAAGCCGTCCCCAGTTTAAAGAATTGCCCATTGCCGTCACAAGTTGTAGTAGCCTGCCATTCTTCAATCGTCAGTCCCCGCTGCAATGGTCTCCACTTGCATTCGCACTGAGCCGGTGATGAGGAGCTCTGGTCGCTGTCCACTGTTGCTGCGCTCGGTTTCGTCAGCCGCAAAATGACCACTTCCGCCAACGGTTATCATTTTCGCCGCCGCCGGTGTGCGAGCACAGGTGTCCCCTCCAGAGTGGTCATCTCCACCTGGACACATCTTTTTCACCAGCCCTTTCTAAGTTCACGCTTTCTAGTAAATGTTCTCTGTGTTTGCTTACTTCTCACTGCGACCACCGCAATCACCACCAGCACCAGCAGAAACAGCACTACCACTGAGGCTAAAGAGTTGTCCAACGACTCTCTGACCGACGCGGAAATACTCCCCACCAGGAATGCTTTCACAACCAAGTCCACTCCCTTCATCACCCCTTCACTCGATGGTCTGTCTTTGTTGATGTGTCTGCATTATGATAACTGCAGTAGCAACAGTAGTCACTTATTCACTAGTCCTTGAGCACTTCCCCCTTTCCTCGATTCATCACCGGCACTCACTTTTGTAGTCACATTGAGGACTTCTCGTTAACTTTCTCTTCATTTCTTCTTTATCACAGACTCCTCCGACACTACTTCAAGTACAAACGATATAGACGACGACGCTGTTAGTCAGCCCCCATCTGCCAGCGACAAACTTCCGGCAGGCACTGAGAACAGCAAGCCCACTTCACTATCACCAGCAACCACTAAATTATGGCTAAACGTGAGTGTGACGCCGTCAAACTTGGTAGCCAACTGCACCGACGTAGAGTTTCGCTGTGAAGTGCTCGGCCTTGACAGTGAGGTCGACAGCAGCAGCAGTGAAGGCAGCAGAGCACCTCCCTCCACTGCCTGGTGGACCTTCAGGGGCGCCAACGTGTCGGCGGTGACGCTGCCCGGAGGACGGGTCACAAATCCCAACGCCACTCTGTCCATCCTCAACGTGGACTGCAGCCAGTACACACTTCACGATGGCGACTACATGTGCCACACGGCACTGGCTGACCTAGAGACCAGCAACCAACTGGCGCCAGTGCTCACCAGTGCCAACATTTCACTGGACATCTACGGTAAGCCTTATCTCTTGGGTATCTCTTTTTGACACACTTCTCACTCTCATACTATCACCCTTCTCCAGTTCCCCTGACTGTAGATGCAATTGAGCCGGCAAACGGCACCGTTCGCGAGCTGGAGGACACTGAAGCTCAACTAAAGTGTCGCATATACGCACACCCCAAGCCAAAGATTACCTGGGAGCGGATAGATCTAAACACACTAACCGTGTCCAACATTGAGGAGGACGGACGCATTCTCATTGAAACTCAATCCAGTCATCAGGAATCTCAGAAGTCGACCTTTCCTAATCAAGTGACAGTACTCGAAAGTGTGCTCAAGTTTAAGCCTCTCATCACAGGCGACAATGGAAGCTACATCTGCAAGGCTGACAGTGCCATTCCTTTTGAGAAGCCACTGCTCACCAACTTTCACGTTTGGGTGCTGGAAATTCCGCAGGTGAAAATTATCAAGATCAATGAAAACAAAACCGAAGCCATTCTCACCTTCACCGTTGACTACGGAAATCTGCCCGTTGAGAAGTACTTTCTTGAAATTAGGAATTTTACAATTGCCAACTCCTCTTGGATAGCGCACAATGTGCAGGCCAGCTCGGTGACCATTGAGGGAGCCAATTCGGTAGCTCGCGTTGATGGGCTTACGCCGGGCGCTCTCTATGGGTTCCGTTTGGCGGCCAAAAACGAGGTGGGCACTTCAGAGTGGAGCTACATGAACATTACCGTGCCTCCTGATGGTAATTACAGTTGACCAGCATTTTTAGGGTTCGACTAACATCTTCCTACTGCTTCATATAGTTCCTTCTGTGATAACTCAGCTTCACCTGCTGTCCAAAAGCGACACTTCGCTGTTGTTTGGTTGGCGTCGACCACAGTACGACAACGGTGGCATCATTCACCAGTACCAGATGAGCTTGAGAGACCTTTCTGCAGACACGAGCGCCAATCAGACGTTGGACATTAACCAGAATCTGGTGCAGTCACGAAACAACTACATGTACAGTGAGTAGAGACACAAGCCGATTGGCAATGCCTACCCAAAGACACACTAACAATAACAAAACCACCTTTACAAACTTGTGTTGCAGTGTTTCCCAACCTGTCCCCGGGTTCGCATTACAGCTTTCAGGTGCGCGCCTGTTCCAACATTGGCTGCAGTGCCCAGTGGTCCTCGGTCCTCGACGCGGTCACCTCTGACGGCCACTCCGACCCGCCGCTCAACATTCACTTTGAGTGCAACTTTGACTTTCGCCGACTGCAGAACAATGCGACCATCAGGTGGGAGCCGCCGAAGAATGCACGCGGCTCCATCGTCGGCTACAACATCACCCTGGAGGGCTTCTCGCAGTACCGAAATGTGCACAACCGACCAGTGCTCGACCAGTTTCGTCAGTTCCACGTGACCAGCGACGCCGACACGCACTACCACATTGAGAAACTGAGACCGAACGCCAACTTCACCGTGCGCATCTGCGTGATCAACAAGTCGGGTTGCGGACAGCTGTCGCACATCACCTCCTCCTCCATGTGCATCACCGCACCCACGGTGCCCTCGGAGTTTCCGGCGCTCAAGTTTGAGGCGCACAAAGCGACACTGTCGGCAGAGCACGGCCTCGTCTTCAACCCCAGTCGACAGTTGTCGCTCTTTGTGCCCAGAGTTTCGGAAAAGAATGGCCGAATCGCTTGTTACCGGATAATCGTTTGCCGCCTGCCGCCGGTGCCGCAGTCGGTGGAGAGGAACAACTCACTGGACACCAGCGAGCGACTGCGTCTGTACGACCAGTACCTGGCCAATGGGCCGGACAGCGTCCAACTGAGCACTTACCGACAGGTGACTGACGGGCGGAAGGACCTGCCCGGAGCGTACATTGCCAAGGAGTTCGCCTCGGACAGCCTTCGCAGTGACATTGTCATTGGCGACGGCAAATCAGAGCGCTGCTTCGATGACGCAACCGAGTATGACCTGCGATCACGCGTCAAGGTGGGCCCCTTTGCGGCAGAGGACAGTCGGTCGCCGCGACGGATCAGCTACGACCTGCCCAGCGAGATCAAGAACAGTGACTCGTTCAATGACTCGGCGCTGTACCCGCCGTACTCGAGGAGTCTGGTGGAGGACGGAGAGCTGGTGCCGAACACTACATACACGGGCTTTGTTGAGGTGACCGTCCTTATTCCCTGGAGTGCCACCAACAGGACTCTGCTCGTCGCGCGAAGTCCATTTGTGGAGCCCATTCAGACGGAGCCACTGCAAAGCATTCAAATGATCACTGGCTCCGGTTTCAAATCCTCCTTCTCTGAGACAGCCAACGGCATTCTCTATGGCACCATTTGCGGACTACTGCTCATACTAGTACTACTTTTCTCGGTGATGTGCTTCCTCAAACGGAAGGCCGCCGAGACTTCACAGGTCACACTGGGCGATGAACGAATCGGACTGACTTCACTTCGACGATTCATCGGCGGCAATCGAAAGCCTTCGCTTTTGCATCCACTTAACTTTAACTCACTTGGTTCTATCAAGAAGTGGGCCATGATGCCAATTCCAATTCAGTCACTTCAAGAGGTCTTTATTGATCGTCACAAGAACAACGACTTTCTTTTTGAAGCTGGTGAGTTTTAGTCTAAAGATTGATGTGGAAGAATTTATTATTAATGTTTCATTTCAGAATTTGAAACTCTTCCTGGAAGTGCAAGCTTCCCCGATCGAACGACAGTTCATTGTGATAAAAATCCTGACAAAAACCGGTACCCGGATATTCCGTGTTACGATCAGACCAGAGTCTGCCTGTCGAAAATTGACGATGCTCCTGGCTCAGATTACATCAACGCCAACCACGTAGTGGTCAACGAGAAGCAGTTCATCTCTGCACAAGGTCCCATTCAGAGAACCATCGGCGACTTTTGGCGGCTCATCGACGAGCAGTCATGTCAGGTGATTGTAATGCTGACGGGCATCGAAGAACAGGGCCGAATCAAGTGCGCCCAGTACTGGAGCGATGACCAGCCCACCGATGTGACGGCCCACTTGCGTGTGACGCTGGCGAGTCGTCGCGACTACTCGGACTACGTTATACGCCGGTTTACGCTTCAAAATCTGGACACGGGCATTGTGAGGGACGTGCTGCATTTTCACTTTATTGCCTGGAGAGACTTTCTCGCGCCGGAGCAGCCCTCGTGGTTGCTGCGATTCATCAAACGTGTCAATGAGCACCACTGTCCGGATAGGGGGCCCATTTTGGTGAGTGTTCTTTTTGTGAATTTATGTCGGTTTATTTACAACACATTTTTGTGTTTTTTTATTACCAAAGGTGCACTGCTCAGCTGGGGTCGGTCGGACTGGCACCTTCATCGCCATCGACAGCCTCATTCGACAGATTGACGACGGTGCGACGCACATCAACATTTTTGCCTGTGTCTCTCAGCTGCGGTACCAGCGAAGCTTTCTCGTGCAGTCCATCAAACAGTACATCTTCGTCTACCGAGCCGTCATGGAGTACATTGAGTACGGAGACACCGAGGTTGAGGCCGCCCACCTGGCGGACCACTACAAACAGCTAAAAGAGCAAAAGTTTGAGTGCGGCAATGGCATCATCCTCGAGTTTGAGAAACTGAATGAAGTCATGGAAGATCCAAAGTCCTGCATAGTCGGAATGATGGATCAATATAGGGACAAAAATCGATATGACTTTATCATTCCTTGTGAGTTTTTTTGGGTTTTTTCATCACTTCAGCACTTTCATTGTAACTTGTTTCCCTAGACGACGTCAATCGGGTCATTCTCAGTCCGACGGTGGCCAGCAAGGACCAGTCCTTCTACATAAACGCCTCCTTCATACAGGGCTACGACCACGCGTTGTCCTTTATCGTGGCCCAGGATCCAATGGAGCACACCACCAATGAGTTCTGGTGGATGATTGTAGAACACAGTGTGAAGACACTGGTGGTGCTCTCCGAGCTGGGCGAGGGCCAGAGCAAGTGCCACTGCTACTGGCCAGCTGACGAATTTGACTGTGATCAACTGAAGGTGAAGCTGATTGAGGAGGAAATGTCACAGTATTACACCAAGCGAGTCTTCTCTCTCATATCGAAAAAGGTTTGTGAAGATTGTTGTAGTTGTCCTGTAAAATGTGTACACTCTCTAACGAATGCCTTCCCTGCTTCTCCGCAGAGCACTGGTGAGCCCCACACGGTGATTCAGTACCAGTTTCTGGCGTGGAAGAGTGGCGTTGTGCCCGAGTCCACCGTGGCCCTCTTCACTCTGGTGGACGCAGTCCTGGCGAACAATGCCACCTCCAGTTCGCCGCTGCTGGTGCACTGCAGCGGCGGCGGCGACCGTTCCAGTGTTTTTGTGGCCTTTGCCAGTCTGGTCAAGCAGTTGCGCCTCGAGGAGAGGCTAGATATCTTTCAGACGGCACGGTACACTCGCTCTCAACGGCAATGCATGCTCAAAACGATTGTAAGTCTGCTTAGACAGGGCGGTGGAGAAGACGTATACTGATCATTTTTTCATTCTTTTGCAGGCTCAGTACGACTTTCTCTACCGCTGCATCATCGATTACATCGACTATAGCATCGACATCTGTAATAGCGGCGACACTCAACTCTAAACTGCGGCTGAATGGTCAGTCACATTTTATAAAACAAAGCTGTTACATTTTCTATTTGTATTAGATGTAAATATGTTGCCTCAAAGTTTTTACAATTTATATATTGCTTTTACTACTTGTTTTTACTGCACTAGGAATACAAAAAACTACTCTAAAACCCCCTATTTGATACCACTCTACATTTGTTTATCATACCACATTTTGTACACCTTTAGTCCTTTAAATTTTTGTACTTTTGTATCATAGTTTTAAATTACATGAAACTCCTCGATGAATCTAAATGACACATTGTGGACAGATCATTTATTATCTTAAAAAGTGTGCTGTTGCAACACCTCTTTTTCAAGTTTCGTCCTCCACAAAACGAGGACTCGATTTCGACTTGCGAGTACCATTTCCTCCTCCTCCTTCTCCATTGGTGCTCTTTTGATGGACGCCTTTTTTCTTGCAACGCTGTAAAAGGTGGTCGGAGTGAGCCTTTTGACGTGAATTGTTGTTGTTTTTGTTTCGATTGATTCCACTGCTGCTCATTCTTGGCGGACTTTTGTTGCACTTTGTGTCATTGCCACCACCACCTTGATCACTCGACGCTGCTGACTTGAGATGACCAGCGCTGGCTAACTTGCCGGCGGCTGACTTCACTCGCCCACCGGTACCAATGAGAGCCACATCGCTGCGCATGGTCTGCTTCTCGCGAAGATTCGCCATGATCTTCTTCATGTCAACCTTTATCTTTGGCCCTGGTCCCTGAGCGAGCTTGCGCTGTGCAAGACGGTCTGAGGTGACAGAGCCGCATTGAGAAGTTAGCAGCGTCTTTGAAGCCGACGATTTAATGTTGTTGCCGCTCTTTGAGCCGGACTTTTGTCGACTCTCTTCTGATGGCTTCTTTTGCTTGCTTTTGGAGCGATGGTCAGCAGATACGGAGTTTTCATCTAGTTTTATTTCTCCGTCGATATCTTTGGTGTTGTCGCTGCAGCATTGACCCATGGTTGTCCTGTAAAATAGAAAACATTTTTGTTGAAGCATTTTTTAGACAGGTTAAAAAGTATTGTTACATTTAGAGCTTTTTATGTAAAGCAGAATAAGTTTTATATTGAGCCAATTGCTTTAAAATTAGTCATCTTATTCGCCAAACCGCCAGTCATCTGGCAATTTGAGTTTCTTTGATTTGTATTCCAATTGCTAAATCCCATCTCAGATATGCGCTTCTTACTGTGTTTTGGGGCAACTCTTGTAACATTGAACATTGTTCCATCAGTATCTTCTCTTCAAAATGACACTCTAAATGACATTGTTCCGGACGATTTTGTTCAAAGCAAAGTTCTGGCCTTCGATGAGGGACATTTTGAGGTGGCAGGCAAACTGGGCAAATTGGATCTGGTGCATAAGGACCACCATCGCCATCTGGGAACAAGCGACTTTCCGATGGGCGGCTTTCTCATCAAGTGGGCCCTCATTGTGTTCTTTGTGTTAACTCCACTGGCTTTTTTTCCACTTCTCTTTCTCTTTGTTCGCGGCCAGCCCAAGGAGCAAAAGGACGACGAGGCTGATGATGACAGCAACACACCGAGTGGACAGCAGCCGCTAAAGAACTTGAAGCGTGCCATTCTCCTGTGGCCCACCATCGCTCATCTGGACCCCTATCTGCAGGAGCCTGCAGCCACTGAAAAGGACGGTATCGTTCAGGTGAAGGGCAACACCGGCGAGGCATACTACCTCCTCGATCCAAGTGTGTCCATGCAGAACTCATTCACTGGTCAGCTGTACCACCCGCCGAGTGGCATGGTCTTCGTGCCCGTTCACCAGTACATCTTCCAGCCTGATGCCGGTCTGTACGTGGACATTCTCAATGGAGAACTGGTCGCCCCACAGCCGAACCATGTCTACAATCGAGAGACTAACAAGCTCTACGAGAGGTGCCTGGGTCTGGGCTACAGCATGGCCAGTTCAGCCTTCTACATTCCCCGTCAGCCAGTCATTCCGGAGAAACTAACTACCGTGGTGCCCGTTCGCCGATTGCTGCCAGAAGAGCTGACTGACTCCTACCGACCAAAGTACATTGAGCTTTTGGCGAAGGAGTGAAGCAATTTTGAGCGATTTGATTACTTTTAATTTGTTTCAAAATAAATTTAAATAAACTTAAAAAAGGTTAACGGCGATTATAACCAATCTTTGAAATTGATTTTTCTCGACTTGGAACAAAATTTTTCAGACTTGGGCGATTACGGCCTGGCAATGGAGTTGACTGGTAAAGTTGTTCTGCTGAAAGGTTATTTTGATGATTGCGTCGATTAGTTGATGAAGGACTGTGATGATATGTGTTACTCGGAAAAATGCCATAAGGGCTGTGATTCGAAGCACGAGTTGTATTCATTGTGCTATTTGCAGGATTGGAGGTTGTTTGAAAAGATGTTTGCAGTTGCAACTGTTTCTTCAACTCTTTAATAACATTGCGATTTTCAGTGAATTGCTTCTCAAGGATACAAAGTTTGCAATCCTTTTCTTTGAGTGCTTTCAGCGAATCGGCGTAACGAGCATTGGAGCTTTTGAAAAAGGCTTTGTAACGAGATGACTGAAAGCCAATTGCTTGTTGCAGTTGAGCAATCTTTGAAGACGGATCTTGGAACAAATTGCCAACCGATGAATTGGTTATTGACCGGCGAGCACAGTTTTTGCCGCATTTTTTGCAGATTCCTTGAGGGCCGAGGCACTTTTGGCAGAATACTTGCCCGCAACCAGTTAGGAAAAACTTTGAGGCAGTTTTAGCGTTAGGGATTTCCTGGCAATGGCCACAGTGGGCCAGTACCGGATTCATGGTGATCTTGATCAGCTGATGGCAGCAGATCAAATGATGTTCGATTTGTTTACCTTTCGAGACGCCCAGCTTTGACTCGTGCGCGAAACGCTTTGGCTGTCTGTGATTGGCTGAGGAAAAGCAGCGTGAGTCAGAGCAGTGCACACTGCACAGCACGAAGCGGCAAATTCTGGCGTCACTTGGTTAATTAACACGGAAGGCTTTTATTGAAGTCTAATCGGCACATTTAATTGATGGGGTACTGATGAAGATACCCTAGAGCCTTCAAGTAGTAGTAGTCGGCGTAGATCAGCGAATGGTCGGCCAGTTCGGGGTGTGTGGCCGCCTTGGAGATGGTCGAGTTGGCGAGCAGAGCAGGCAAATGGTACTGTGGGTGACCACTGACCATGTAGGTGGGCGAACCCAGCGACCGGACAATGGTGTGGGCCGCGTTCAGGTAGGTCTTGTTGTGAGTGTGTCCGTACAGCTCAAAGAGGCCAACCGAGGCGATGGCGCCGGCGGAGACGTCTCGTGGCACGTACTGGTGTTGGGCATCATGGGGTGCTCGAAAGTCCCACGGGGGAATGCCATCATGAGGAAGGTGACTGATGAAGTACGAGGCGACGTGCTCAGCAGTGGCCAGAAAGTGTGCCATTCGAGTGTGCCCGTAGATGCTGGTGAAGCCAGTGACTAGCCAGGCCTGCCCACGAGACCAGCACGAGTCATCAGAGTAGCCCTGAGCGGTGTACTTTCGGTGGACATGGCCAGTGGTCTGGTTGAAGTCTACCACATGAAAGGAGCTTCCATCTGCCCGAATATGCTCCTTGGCGGTACGATTTGCGTGGGAGATGGCCATCTCAACCAAGGTGTGGTTCGCGTGGAAGCCGTTGGCAGCGAACATCAGCTCCAGGTTCATCATATTGTCGACGATGACCAGATAGTTGTGCGTCTCATTGATTCGGCCCCAGGAACGCAGGCAGCCGACCTTCTCTGAAAGGACAGACATAACTCTTTAATATCGCCTTCTCGGCAACTCACTTCACCAACAATACTTACTGTTGAATCGCATTGCCAGGTGGTTGGCCGCAGTGGTGATCACAGCCGGGTAGCTGTGGTTCTTCGTGAGAACAAAGCCATCGCCAAAGGAGCACAGCACCAGAAAGCCAATGTCATGCGTGCCCACGTTGTACTGCTGCGACTCGAGGCCATGTGTGGCCGTGCGAGCCCAATCTCTCCACTTGGTGTCCTTGGTGTGGTTGTACAGCTGCCAGAGAACGCCCGGAAAGAAGCCATCAGTCCAGTCAACGTGCGTCGCCGTTGGGTGAGTGTTCAGTGACCAGTGCCTGTGGACATCGTTCGTTTAGTTGATGGCACTTTGAAATGAGAACATGCACTTACGAGTGTGACGGTATCCCACTGTTGGGATATTGTTTTCCGAGAACCAACTGATGAACTAGCTTTTCATACTGAAGTGCTGCCTGAGCAATCACCGCTTTGGGATCGAATTTGTCTGCGCCAGAGGCGACGGCCACCAAACATGCCAAAAGGCACTGAACCGCTAAAAACGAGCGCATCGTAGTCTTGCAAATGCTAAATGCTGTAAGGAAATGCGACACTAGTGCTCGTCCTTATAAACCTCTAGTCTGTTTAGCGCTTATCTCCCTGGTGATAACTCCAAGCGGATCTGCAGAGCTTTATCTAATGAAAACATCGCTCTTTAAACTGTAGATTGATGCGATTAATAAATAAAGCAATCCCTCTTCTTTAATTATAATCATCACCCCGTGGGGTAACAGGCTGCATAGTCGGTTTTTTCAAATTTAAAAATTGCGCCACTGGTCGATGCTGCTGCCACTAGACGACAATTGCTGTTTCTATGACTCGCAAATATGAGCACGTTTTCTGCTTCTCGCCTTTCACACAGAAGCATCGCTTCTCTTGCTAAACAACAACCAGGTAATTTCTCTTGGATCGGATCTAAAGTCTTACCCGTCTTACTTCTTTTGCAGCAAAATGTCGCTCCACTGGACCCTCATAGCCGGTTTCCTCTACATTGAGATTGGCATCATCTTCATAATGCTGCTGTCCATCGTAAAGCCTCAAACTTGGCGATCATTGCTAACAAGTCGCTTCCTTGAGGCACTTTCCCGACAGTCAAACCTGACTCTGTGCTCCTTCATTGGCATTCTCTTGCTATTTTTCATCGAGTCGATGCGCGAAAACATCAAGTACAACGGAAAAATCTATGATCATGAGCACCGTCATCACAGTGGGAGCATCTTGTTCCACGAAGACCAAATTCACCTTTATCGTGCTCAACGCAACCTTTACATTTCTGGATTCGCTCTGTTTTGCCTGTTTATAATTAAGCGAGTTGCAGGTCTTATCTCTGAGCAAGGACAACTGAAAATTTCAGTGGAAGCACTCAAAACTCAAGTGGAAAACAATGCTCAGTTTGTCAAAGAGCAAAGTAAGAAGGCGTCTGATGATTCTACCGTTGGCTCTAAAAAGAAGTGTGATGAAACGGTAAAAATATCCAATTTCGGGGATAATCAAGAAGTTGGATCCCAAATTAAGGAAATGATCGCGAAGATGGAGAATGAAATCAAGAAACTGAAAGAAGAAGCTGCGGAGACTAAAAAGGTCATCGAATCTAAAGATGTGCAATTGGAGGCCTTAAAAGTTTCTAGTTTGAAGTTAATATCAAAAGAGCGAAAAGTTGAAGAATCAGACAAAGACAAGTAAAATGTGTTCTTTCTATTGCCACTTCTTTATAAGGCTTTGTCGAAATAATTCCCCTCAATTTACATTTCTCAGTTGGAGTCCTAGTACAGTATTGATTGACAATCTACAAGCATTAATTATATGTTGTAACTAAAATGCATAAACAACTTCTCTGTATTTGCAAGTTGAATAAACCTATCTCATTAATCGATAATAACGAGTTGTTGAAAATATACAAAACACTCAAACTGCTAAACTGCTGCTTCCATCAGCTTGAACTAGAAATATGGCAAGTTGGAGATTTCCAGCCGAACAATGTCCTAAATCACTGCAATTACTTGTCAAGTTATATCGGTAAGTAAACTATAAAGTCTACTGAAAATCAGCCTTTCCCTAAAAAAATGATTTTTCTCTGTTTCTCTCTCCGCACTGACTCTTTTTGCTCTAGAAAATACACCGTTGAAGATATTGAAAAACGGTTTTTACCAGTGTAACGAGATAAATGGCATCTTTCTAATGATACTAAACTCGAGTTGATCAGATGACCGGAAGTGCCTTATCTGATCATAGTCACTTTTTAAAACAGCCATATTAAATAC
>JAALOO010000684.1_pt1 | contig 28465 bp, 27 predicted proteins | sample 7257641 | NCBI WGS metagenome assembly JAALOO01 (sample SAMN14085613, study PRJNA598686) | mite metagenome | biome: ENVO:01001000; feature: ENVO:01001002; material: ENVO:01001226; isolation source: single female mite from University of Michigan culture on fish food culture... ...
GTAACTTCGAACTCTCAAAGCCACGTCGCTAGCGGCCTATGGGCCGCTACTTTAGTGATATAGTGTATATCCTTGTTGAATTGTCAAGTTATAATTATAACTTTCAACTTTAGCACTTGAGCATAATGTAGTACTTGTGCCCTTTGACTGTCTACTTTCATCGAATAAACGGCAAATCTGCTATGCCCTGCCTGCATTTGGATTGCAAGTGCGCCGTGCGAAAATGGCAATAGAAGAAGAGGCAGAGACACTTTTTGGTTTTAGCCACTGGTTCAGTTTCAGAGAGAGTAGACTGGAAAAGAAAGGGCAGCTGCTGAAGCATTGCAGCAAACATGGCAATAGTGCAGACTAGATGAAGTGAAAGGACATCTGCACAACAAAAGAATGAAAGAGAAAGAAAGAGTGGTGCTGCAGTGAGTATATAGCTAAAACAAGAACAAACACAAATCTCTGGCCCCAACTTTTAACTGCAGTGGTCAGGCGCCCAGGGCATGCACCCAGGGCACACTGCAATGGTGCTCAATTGTGTTTTCCTGTCTCAGAACAATGCACTGTGAGGCACTGCCAAATAGTAGTGCTGACAATAAATGGCGATTAATTAAGTTTCTCAGTTTACCAATAAAAAATTCAACACTAAACTGAAAACTTTATTATTTAAAAAAGTTACATCAAAGAAGTACAACTATTTGTAAGAATACGGGCAAACTAAATTGAAAAATTGAGCTAAAAATAGCATCATCATAGAGTATTGAGAATTTGTAGAAAAACGGCGAGCTGAAATCACTGACCAGAGTGACAATCACTATGAAGAGAGGAGTATTATTGTCAGAGTATCTATAAATGTATATGGCAAAATCGGAGGCGATTGAGTATTTACTGTAATTAAAATGAGAAAGTGTATGTAATCAAAAAGTTGTAGATAAAATGGACACAGCGAATCGGTGTAGATTACTGAACAGTTGTGATTTGCAGTTTGCAACCAATGCAGCTATGTTGGTGCGTCGTAGATGTGTGATTCTCGTGATTTGGTTTGGCTCCAAGACTGTAAAAAAATTTAATAAGAAAAAGGTTTAAAAATAAACATTAATTCTGACCTGGTCATCCATTGGCATTGTTGCATAAGGTGTCGGAAAAATATTGCCTTGTTCAGTGAGAATCAACGGTTTGCCGCTGATTTTGTCAAAGTCCGTGTATCGTGTGGTCGCATACAGGTTTCTATTCATTGTAGCTGCATCTACGAAAACTGAAGAAAAATTTAAAGATGTTTAATTTTAATACAAAAATTTAAACAACTTACGGCTAGTGGCTGCTGCAGCTGCAGCACGAGCTTTGATTTGTCTAATGCACACATATGCAGCAATGATAATGACAAAAATGACGACAATTGCTACCAGAATTGGAATGGTAAAAGCAGGCTGCATGTAGTAAGGGGCATCGTATTCATTGTACATTTTGTCGTTCAAACCAACAAAACCGCCAGAACTTTTTATCCTTTCTGTTGTTTAAGTTAATGAATTAAAAATAAATCTAACCGACGTTTTTGCAAACTTACCTCCAGCAGTTTGGACAGAGACAATGTTACTTGGATCACTGAATCCAAACAAATTTATCGCCGTCACAAAAATGCGGTACTGAACTCCGCGTTCAAGATTTTGCAGCACATAGGTAAAAACTGGGAAAGCACCATCAACTGGTGGAGATGCTGTTGTCAATGTGCTTAACGGAATTTCGCGCCACTTGGGTTCATCTTCTCTTTGAAAATGGATCGTGTAGCTGGTGATTGGGGACGATAGCTCTCGGGCGTCCTTTTGCGTCCATCGAAGGGAAACGCTGTTGGCAGTGGGGTCATAGTAGGTTAGGTACATTGGAGGCGGGACATCACCCTCTCGTGTACGAACTAAAAGAGCGTTTGATTGTGGGCCACTTCCTGCGAGATTGTACGCTTTAATGACCAACTCGTATTCAGTTCCTTTGAGGAGATCTCGCAAAAAGTACTCGTACTGTTCAGCTTCTATTTGAGCAGGGTCAGATTGTTTGGTTTCCACTGATTTCAGGGTGTACGCAGTACTGTCAGAGTTTTTTGCTTTTCGGTAACCGATGTAATACCCTTTTAAAATTCCATTCCATGTTTCTCGCGGTGGGGCCCGCCAAGTGATGCGCACAGTGGTCGGGCCCAAAGGTTCTACAGCCAAGTCTAGTGGAAATCCAGTAGGCTCTTCTTCGCCAGTGTACAGCTGAACAGTGTCTGATGGTTCGCTTCGGCCAACTTTATTTTCTGCAACTAAACACACTTCGTAAGACAGTCCTGGACTGAGGTTCTTTATAAGTGTTGACGTTTGCGAGCTGCTGACGTTGAACTCTTGCAATCTGTGGGCGGCACCAGTTTTACGCCAGAATTGCACCACATATCGTAACATCGGTGAATTTCCATTGTAAGGTGGACGCCAACTGATACTTGCTGATCGTGACCACACTTCGTTAATTTTCAACCCCTGTGGAGCTCCCGGCTCTTCCACCACCGAAACTTTGATTGTACGTTCATCCCGACCGTGCAGATTCTCTGCGTCACATTTGTAGATGATTCCATCAGTTTTGGAAACTGATCGTATAGACAGTTCAGAAAGTAAACCGTTGCTGGTAGGAATTTCTGAGATCTCAACTCGATGATCGTTTAGGTTGTCAATTTTCGCGCCATCTTTGGTACTCCACTTGATTGAGATGGGTGTATCGCCGGTGGCGTTGCACCGAATAGTGAGCAATTCGCCTCGTTTCACTTGCAACGAAGTGTACTTTTCTTCAAACTTAACCGGGACTAAATGAACAATTATTTCTCAAACTGAAAACATTTTAAAAATTGCTAACTTTTACTCACCATTGTAGGAAATAGTAATGCTCTTACGCAGTGCATCACCTACTTGGTTATCGGCAACACATTCGAATGCCAGAGTCTGACTGGCTTGCTTTTCATTGCCAATTATTTTCCCCAAGTCAAGAACTTCTCCTTCGATGACTTTGCCAGAGGAGCTGATCCACTTGATGTTGGGTTTTGGCAAACCATCAGCCACGCACTCTACCGAGTACTCTTCGCCCATTCGCAAATTGACATCCTTTGGCTCTTTAATCCAACTTGGTGGAACTGTGAAAAATAAAAGCACAATGAATTAGAATTTATGCAGCTAGTTTTGCTCAATTTATGTCAACCAAAATGCAAACTTAAAAAAGTTATTAGACACACTTTGCACATTTAAGTAGCTGCTTTGACTGTCAAAGCCTTTTTCATTGCTTGCTAAACAAGTATAGTTTCCTGACTGTTTGGCAGACACATTTTTAATTATCAATGTAGACATTAGGTCTTCGGTATTAATTTGGTAGTTTTCATCTTGAACAATCTTATGGCCGCTTCTTTTCCAATCAAAGATGATGGGTGTTTGACCAAATGAGGCAGCACAAGTCAATACAAATCGACCACCATTTCGTTGATTTTGTACTAATGGAAAATTGTTTAAAACTGGTTTTTGTTGAAAAGATAAAGAAACTAAAGAACTTATTACAAAAATACAAAACAAGTTAAGAAAACACATTGTAAACCAAGCAGCACTAAAATGTATTTATTTTCAGTTAAACTTAAACAAAAAGTTAAAACTTTTGTAAATTCTTTAAATAACAATAATAGCGCCACATACTGAGATAGATTTTAAGTTTAAAATTTTACCTTGAACATTAATTTGTGTTTTAGAAGTGTCAAATTCACCAAGTGAGTTGGTGACTTTGCATTCAAATGCTCCAGTGTGTTCTTGTTTGAGCTTTTTAATTGTTAGCATTGAATAAGTTAAAAAATTTTCGATTGAAAAGTCGGAGTTGTTAGACAACTTTATTCCATTTTGCATCCACTCAAAGTTTACGTGTGAACCAGAAATTAAACTGCATGTTAAAGGCACCTTTGAGTTTTCAGGTAAATTTAGTTTACTAATTTGTGGCATTATTTTTAAAGGTTTTACTAAGATGTTAGAAAACACACCTAAACAACTAACACACAATAATAAAATTTTTCTAGCCATAGTGAAAACAACAATGAAAATTAAATAAAGATACAAAAACTGAACGTATATATTTTTAATAAATCTTAACCATCACAATAGCGCCACATACTGAAAAGAATTACAATTTCTAAAACTCAAATACCTTTAATGTTGATTTGAGTTTTAGTCACATCAAATTCTTTAAAAGAGTTGCTGGCACGACACTCGTATACACCTCCGTGAGTTTTTTGCACATTTTGCAAAGTCAAAACTGAATATTTTGGCGAGTTTTCAATCAAAGTGTTAGAATTAGTAGTCAACTTTAAGCCATTAAGAGTCCATTCAAAGTTGATGTCTGAACCGACAAGTAAGCTGCAAATTAATGGGACAGTTGATTTTTCCAGCACATCAATGTGATCAATTAAAGGTATCAATTTAGGTGGTGTAGCAAATATTGAAGTTATTGAATATTGAAAACTAATGACAACAAAAAAACATAAATTCATTTTATTTATTTGGTAAAAAATTGTTATCGTTTAATAACTAAGCAAAAACTCTTTTTTATAAATTAATTAAAAAATTAAAAATTATATTGCTGCTATTAGCGACACACTTTATCGCAAATTGAAGACAACTTTGATAAAAAATCTTTTAAATTTACCATTGATCAATAACTCTACAAATGTTGAATTAAAACCTTCATTTGCCTAGTGAACCTAAATGGTTTACTTCCAGTCAAAATGCTGCATGTAAAAACACAAAATGAATCTTTTGTTTGGACTACCAAAACAAGCAGACGGTTTAAAAGAGATTTAGCTAAAGCATAAAACAAAAAAGTTAGTGTTTATAACAAATAATCACCATTGACGTTGAGATGATATAAAATAGAGTCAAATCCAACAGTATTTTTAGCAAAACAACTATAGTTTCCAGAATTGCTTTGTTTGACATTATAAATTGATAAAACTGAAAAATTTTCATTATTTTCAATTTTTATGTTTGAATTTGCTTTTAAAGGTTTTTTGTTAAAAGTCCACTCAAAATTAAATGGTTTTAATCCTGAAACGACAGCACAACTAAACAATTGAAAAGTATTTTCAAGCGGCGAAACATTGGCAACAAAGTTGCGATTGATGTATGGCACTTTATCTGCAGTAACACAAAGGTGTGCTAGCAAATGACAAAGTGTCAATGACAGTGAAAATTTTGTCCAAAACATCTTGTTAAAACTATACAAAGACACGGTAATGAACAAAATTGTCAATATTAGCATTGATATAACAAATAAGTATAAACAAAGTTTTCTGTGCTTGGCACAATAATTCTTATTCAATCAAATTTTTTACTGATTGAAGCGCCATATTTTGTTAAAGAATAACATCATTTGCTAGCACGTTCACTCCAAGTTTCCAACCTTTTACAAGTAATTGTGTTGAAGTGAAATCACTTTCATCTTGGGAATTCTTCACTCTACATTCATAATTTCCAGAATTTTGAGGTTGCAATTTTAAAAACGTTACAATAGATGACGTTGAAGATGTTTCAATTTTCAAATTATTACTTGGCAATAATCGATGATTATCTTTTGCCCAAGAAAAAGTCAATGATTCTGAATTTCCAGTTATTTCTAGACACTGCAAAAAATAGCTAATGTTTGGTATCAATTGAACTTGTGGATGAAAACCAAGCAATTTTGGTTTAACTAAAAGAAAAATTGTTAGAAATGAATAATATTAAATCAGTTAAAAACTTACCAGCCAAGACAGAAAGATAAATTGAAATAAAAACAAATAAAAACAAAGTATAACTCATTTTTTAAAAAGTAAATCGTTTGATAGAAAACCAGAATCAAATAAATTTTACTTTTTGACAGTTTTAAAACAAAATATGTCAAAAAATTGCAGACTCACTAGCGACACGTTGTATTTCAAAATAAAACCACTAACCATGGACGACCACTTTTGTGATTGTCTTTGCATCACCATCTTCATTGGTAGCTTTGCATTCGTAGATTCCTGAATCATCAGCTTGAGGATTGGAAAAGGTGAGCAGTGATGATGATCGAGAATTATCAACGTGAATGTAGTTCGAGCTGATCAGCTTTTGACTGTTTTTAGACCACTCAAAAGTGACATTTTTGCCCAAAATTAAGTTGCACGATAAGATGTATGACGACTGATAAAAAATATCAGTTTGTTTTTGAAATGGAACAAGGCGAGGTTTTGCTTTAAAAATAGAAAATAATTACAAAAAGAGCAACAAATATTTGCAAAATTGTTACCAGTCAATGCATTGACTACCAGCAAAAAAAGGCAGATGACCACTAAAAAATTGGAATACATTTTTGTTTATTGAGTTAAAAACTTTCAACATTTGTAGCAATCATTTTATCTTTTTACTTTCTCGTTCACAGATTATTAAATTTGTTTTTTCCAGTATAAGCTACGAAGCGCCACTCTTTGAACGAAAACGATACCATTAACATTAAACTAAGGTGCAGTGCGATCTTTTCCATATCGATTTGTAACTTTGAAAATGTATTTAACGCCATGCTTTTTCTTATTTTTTTGCAATCCTAAAAAAGTAAACTTATAGTTGGTTTCAGTTTTGACATTCGATGAACTTTGAGTCAAGTTGCCATTTCGATAGTAAGAAAAAGTAAGTGGATCGGCTCCGGAAGTGATAAAGCATCTGAAAAGTAGAAAAGCACCAAAAATAAAGGTTAGGTTACCAATGAGGCTAGGATTTATCAAAAATGGTTTTAAAAAATAGATGCAATTGCATTAAAACAGGCAATTACATGATAACGGTAACACTATCAATTCAGATCAAGGAGCAATCCCAGATGATTGTCACCCGCTGATAGGCCAATCGGCCATTATGGTTCACGTTTGAGAGAGGTCGTTCGCGTTAAAGTTAAGGTCAAGCACATGTCTGGCAATGAACTTGGGCAAACCATTCCAGTGCACACACTGACATATTGTTTAAAATTATTTTTATTTTTGTTTAAAGTTTTATAACTACATCAAAGTTTAAAGGTAATTGTAAGAGCATAAAAAGTTCAGAGATTGTTGCTATTTTTAACCTCAGTGTACTTTTAAAAGTTTTAAAATCATTTCACTTTAGTAAGGTGCACATCTGATTATTAAAAGTAAAGGGGGTTGTTGATTATAGTCTTACAATTCTCAAACATGATAATAAGTAATGCGCACGTTTCCCACGTGCAGATGCAGTTGATTAGGATTAGATTTTGATGAAAAAATGTAGATTATGTTAAAATAAAAGATATATAAAGTACAATAATACATCAAAAGATGAGCATCATTAGTTATTTGCAAAACTAAATATTTTTGCAATATAATAAAAATGAAGTTTATTTTGGTTGTTCTTTTATTTTTAAGCATCACTGTTGTTTGGTCAGCTTCAATAAAACCAAAAGACCGAAACAAATTGCCTTACAAAATTGTTTGTTATCTTGGGTAAGTTACTTTACATAAATGTTTCCAGCTTGTATTTTAAATGGCTCATAAAACTTTTTGTAGGAGTTGGAGCTACTACAGACCAAAAGGAGGAAGTGTGAGCATGTTTCAAGTATTTTTAATATCCTAACTAAATAAAAAACTTGTTTTATCAGTTTTCTCCGGAGGATATCAACCCTCACCTCTGCACTCACATAAATTACGGGTTTATGAAACTGAGCAATAATAAAATAACACTTTTTGATCCTGATCTGGATGATGGAGATGAGAGTAAGTGACAATTTTTTTTAAATTTTTATATAATAATGAAAATTAACTTACAGATTGGGAGTCTGGTCTCAACTGGGGACATGGCTTTTTGAGGCGGGTAGACCACCTGCGGGAGTACAATCCAAATCTGAGTCACTTGGTGTCTATCGGCGGCTGGAATGAGGGATCGGACAAGTACTCTGCCATGGTCAGCAGTGCAAGCAACAGAAAAATCTTTGTAAAATCTGTTTTGGATTTCCTTCAAAAGTATGACCTTGATGGTCTTGATCTTGACTGGGTATTTAGTAGATTGAATTTTTAGTTTTTCTTTTCTAAATGATTTGGTTATTTTGACAGGAATACCCTTCAATGCAAGCAGCAGGAGAGGCCGATCGGAAACCAGGGAGAGCACAAGACAAAGCAGACTATATCGAGCTGCTGAAAGAGCTTCATGAGGCTTTTGAAAAGCATGGTTATCTTCTAACTGCAGCCGTTTCTGCTGGCAAACCAACAATTGAGCGGGCTTACGACATTCCAAACGTGAACAAGTATTTAGACTTTATCAATCTTATGACGTACGATTTTCAGTAAGTTTGAGTGCTCATGTAAAATCAAATGCATTTAACAATCGGCGTTTCATTTAGCGGTACTTGGGATGGCGTCACAGGTTTCAACGCTCCTCTTCATTACCAGCAAAACGCAACTGGAATGGCCAAAGAGTTTACCGTTCAGTACGCCACCGAATACTGGCTAGAGCATGGAATGGACGCTAAGAAAATCGTCCTCGGGTTGCCCTTGTATGGCCACTCGTTTCACCTGGATGATGCAAGTAACCACGCTGTCGGCGCTAAGGCTACAAAACCCGGTGATAAGGGACCGATGACTGAAGAAGCCGGCATGCTGGGCTACAATGAGTACTGCAAAATGCTCAAGTCTGGCCAGTGGACCACCCAGTGGAGTGACCAGTTTTCAGTTCCCTATGCCTATAAGGGCAACCAGTGGCTGTCGTATGATGACAAGAAAAGCATCGATAAGAAGCTAGATTACTTGCTGCAGAAAAAACTAGGCGGCGCAATGGTATGCACCAGCTGATTAACAGCTTTCATTTTCCAGCGTTCATCTTTGTTTTCTTTTATCTTTAGGTCTGGTCAATTGATACGGATGACTTTAAAGGAGAGTGCGGTGTAAAGTATCCCCTGATGAAGACGATCTCTAAAAAATTAAACAACAGTAAGTGAGGTGAATTAAATTGCAAGTGGACTAACCGCGTTTTCTCACCGCTTTCAGTCGACGGACCAGATGAGCACATTCCCATTTCTCACTACACCACACCTCACAGTGGACACAAGCACACCGACGACGACGGCGATGAACCGACGACAAAGAAGCCACATGGCCACCACACCAAAGAGCCACACACTGACGGGCCCCATCCTGGACGCACCACTTCAAAGCCAAACAATGGAAGCAAGTTTGTCTGCAAATTACGATGGACAAGCGGTTGTGGACTGCAGAAAAGGGGCGGAGTGTAGATTGCTAGTGCTCATCTGATAGCGCACTTTTTGATATTTTGACTTTGAGTTTTGTTGAAGCAAAATGTTTTTGTGTGCGATAACAACCTTATCAGCATAGATATGCTGAAAAAGTCGCAGATCAGATGCGCACTAGCAATCTAAACTCCGCCCCTTTTCTGCAGTCCACAACCGCTTGTCCATCGTACTGCAAATCAGCAGGTTGGTTCAAAGATCCAACCGATGAGACCAAGTTTCATGAGTGTGTTCAGGTAAATGACCACTTGAAAGACTATGAGTTTTCCTGTCCTGAAGGGTCCAAGTTTGATGAGCATCTCCATATTTGCGTGTAAAGTTTGTACTGACAAATTAGATTTAAATCAATAAATCGTTTTCGATAACATCAAAATAGTTTTTATGTTAAGCTAAAATCACGCTATAGTTAAAACAGGTTCACGTGCTTTATGGGAAACTACCTATTGTTGATAGGCTCCTTCTCTAGTTTATCAGGACGTTTCCCGAAACGATCATCGTTGATAAATTCACTAGTACTCCAAGTTTTCTCACGGATGTTGATAAAATATCATGCAATCATGTACAGTTTGGGCATTGCCTGATCATCAATTGGAACATATTATTTATTAGGGCATAACCGTGACAAACTATCTAATGAGTCAACAACAAGGAAGAAGCATTGGTTTGGTAGGACAATAAATAATAATAACACAAAAGTACAACAAGTGGTAAAGCAGTATTTGAGAGCTGAAAGAAGAATGAGCGACAAATAATGTTGTGGACAACTTGCGGTGATGATCTAGACCTCAGATCCAGACCAGGAGTATTAGGAAGCAAAAACCGCGCACAGGCAAATTGACTTGTGTCGCAGAGGAAGTGTTCAGAGAAAAAAAGGAAAAGAAGGGAAAAGAAATAAATATACAGGACAGCAAAGTTGGGCGCGTTTGTGTGCTTTGCAGGCGTATCCTTCCGTCCGCTTTAGTCGTTTGCTCGGCTCAGCAACCAGAATTATCTGACTATCGCCCGGACACACACACACGCACACAGTCGAAGTAAAAAGTGCAGTAATATATCTTTGTACAAAGTGGTAAACCAGTGAGCGGTACGACAATCTTTTAGACAATCTTTGCGGTGTTTTTGAGAAAGTCGTCCAGAAAGGACCGGTACTCGTCGGGGTGCTTGAAAAAGTGGCTCACATGCGGCGACTGGTCCCAGCACTTGGTGACCACCGGTACGCCGTCCTGGCGCCACTGGTCGATGATCTCGAATTGGTGCTCGTAGTTGGCCACCTCGTCGTCCTTGGAGAGAAAGACCAAGGTAGGGCAGCCAAACTTGTTTGCTCTAATCTCCTGCGAGGAGCTGATGTAGTGTCTCGTGGCGATGTGGTAGCACAGTCGCAGGTGAGCGTTCATCAAGGTCATGATGGCCCACTGCAGCACAGAGTTGTTCGTCGTCGCTTTTGAAAGCCCTAGAGGTGCTTCATCAATGTCCAGCGCAGAATCATAGACAATGCCTAATGGAACGGAAAGGGAGAGAGCAGGCGGATAGAACGTGTAAGTCAGACAGTAATTAGACAGCGGCAGCAGTAATCCTTTGAGCCTACCTTTGAGCATGTTTCGCGTCTCTCCCTGCGTCTGCTTGTTGATCTCCTTGCCGAGGCAGACAAAGAGTTCGCCCATCTGATAGGCGCCCACGGAGAAGGCGTGAAAGATGTAGGCTCGATATCGGTGCCGATGCTCGATCATGAACCGCACAATGTAGGCGGCAATCTTCTGACTGCCCGACTGAGGAATGAGAAAGTCCCAGACGTTCACTTTGATGGTGAGCACGTCGAAGCCTCGCTCCATGTACAGGATTCGGTACTTGTCCAAGTGGCGCTCCTGCGCAAAGAGCCACGCAAATAATATTAGCAGCGGCCTTTCCACTTTTTCGCCTTCTTCAAACGCCGTCTCACTGCTGCTTGACTCGTGGAAGGTGAAGTTTTCAGCCGGCAGCCAGTCAACAAGTGTCGTCTACAACAAAAAGAAGGATGAAAAAGATGGTTGTCAATAAGGAGCTTTTGAGTAACACCAACACACTGCAAGTGATGATGCTAACCTTTAACCTCGAGCCAGATGATTTGGTCGATTTGCCTAGCGACGATGCTGCTGCTACTGTGGTAGTCGTCTTGTTGGCCGTCGAAGTCATCGTGGCCGAGGAAGTATGATAACAGGTGACATCCTTCTGCTGGAAGAAGGCTTTATTGGCGCCCCGTTTGCCGAAGAGTATGGAGCGAACTGGCGCCAGTGCATTCGAGTCCAGCAGCCATGAGGAGGAGCTATACAGACGAGTGAACATTCGGTGAGAATGACAGGATAATGGAATGACAATCAAAATCACTGCTCTCACACGAACCACTGTCACCAAACTCACACTCACTCACTCAAATGCTTGCCTTTAGTGCTTACCGATCCTTATTTATTATTTATCCGAGTGCATTCAGGAATTTTTTTTGATTTTTTACCTGAGAATTGTTTCGACAACTGTCCGTCAAACAAAATGTGTGCATTTATACTCTTTTTGAACTTTTTTTTAGTTTTGTTTTGCTTTAAAAGTATTGAAAAAATCAGTTGTTTACAATTGTGTGTTTTTTTCAAAATACAACAGCAAAAGATAATTTTCCCCAATTTCTCCCATTTCCTTCAAGACTTTCATTAATTCAGTAGCTCATGCATTGAAGTCGCTGAATTGAGTCACCTCAACAGCAGCAGTGACTGAAAGCATAATTTGCCATGGCACTAATGAAAAGTAATCATTATGGTGATTCAGTAAGCAAAGAGCAGGGAGAGGAAGCACTTCTCTAGCGGCAGAGATTGCTGACACGCAAGACGCTGTTGACTAAAGACGAAGAGATCCATAATGACAAAGTGGAGGATACTAAAGGATACTCAAGGGAAGCAGCACTAATTGCTAAATGTCCATCCTCTGCTAAAGTCTAGTCTAGGTTCGTTCTAGCCTCTAACCAATGTACAGTGGGAATTTTCACTTGTAAAAAACTTTCATTTTGTTTGAGCACTTACCTTTTTCTGCGAAGGTGCAAAATGGCAAACAGAAGGCCAATGACGGGGAAAAAGACGAGATAGATTATCAACATTTTTGCTGCCTCTTTTTGATGACTTCTTCGGCTCAGTGGCTGAAATCTTTACGCAAACCAAATTCAGTTTGATTCTGAAGAACGTTTAGACCAAGAACAGTGTTGAGTAGCTCTCCTTTTCTTGCCTGTCTCTATGCCTTTGGGACTGAACTTGATTGCAGACAAATTGAATCGATTGCGAGTGACCAAACAACAAGATCACACTAGCACTCAGGCACGCACTGCATCAGGTGAGGTGTTTCGAGCTTGAAAGCAAAAAAAGTTCACGAGCACGCACAAATGTCGGTCAGTTGAACGAAAACGACTTTTTCTTCAGCCCTGTGTGTTCCACGTTTCCGTTGCCTAACGTGGAAAGTGCCGGGCTGTAAGTGTTGGTCAGTAAGTGCGAGGAGCATGTGATCTCTTTTTTTAGTGAAGAGGTAAAATGTATTAATTTAAATGGAAGAAATTGAGGAGAAAAGATGACGAGCTGCACTTGGCGTTTTTTGGTAGAAAAATAACCTAATAAAATCACTAACACGCTGGTAAAAGAGCTGAAAATTTCTAAAATGTTTCGTCCGTGAGGAAGTGGTGGCTGATCGCCTATTGAACTGTCACACCACTTGTGACAAATTCGGTCACAAGTGGATTAGAAAATTAGCCACTGATGATGATGATGGTGACGGCGACGACGAATAGACAATGACTTCCTGAGCGTAGCGATTGAAATTGTGGTGCTAGGTTCACTTGGTTAACTCTCTCTGGCGTTTTCGTGCAGTCAGTGGGCTAGTCAGACTAGTGCCGACTTTTACTTTGGGCAGAGGACAATTGCTGAGCAAGTGGTGAGCACGGGCAATTAACAGTCGGTGTCTTGAGTCGAGTTGTGCGTCGAGCTGTGTGTGCAGTCGCCCATAGCCCAGTGGAAGAGACACACACGTTCACTGTGTTGGAACAATAAAGAGTGAGAGAAGCTTACACTGCTGTCACCAGTGCTGTCAACCAAATGTAGAGCTCGGTGGAAGCAGCGCCTCACTCTTCCGCACTCTCTTCAAATAGGTTTAGAGAATGGTCACTGTGTGTCTTCTGCCGCTTCACCTTCAGATTTGGATCAGAGTAGAGCACACTGTGCTGAAAGGAGATACCTACGAAGAAGAAAAGAACAAAATGGTTAGTGGTTGAATCAAACAAAGATTGATAAGAGTGTTCTTTCAATGTAAATGACTTCATCTGACTTGTTGAGAAGATTTATACTGTTTCGTTTAAAAGTGATGTTATACATCATATAAAAACCTGATTTTTGCCAACTAATCAAATTCATATTAATGACTATCAGTTATTGCACAATGTAAACTGAGTTTTGTTTAAAATAAAACAAGTTTAAGTCATTCAAAAGACAAATTTTCAAACATTGAGATAAAATGTTTGAAAATCAAATTTCTTATCAAAACTCTTTTTGCCAAAAAATATAATGTGGAATCAAACTGCGCGCAATCTGCAAATGACAAACAGCTACTGGTCACCGCAACTTCTAAAGTGACTCCAGAAAATTTTGCCCGACAATTTGAAGTGTGAAGCAATGCAATTGGCAGACAAAAACTGCTACCTGTAATAAAGATTGCTGAAATTGGGCAAAGACCGTGTGGCAGACAGTAGCAGCAGCAGCAGCAGCCGTGCCCCTCTTTGTGCTGCTCACCGGAGCGGCAACCAGTGATTGTGACAGCAGCTGTTGCTATTTTCAAGCTGATCTGAATTAACCGAAAAGAAAACAGTCGATCAGTACAGTGAACCAGGACAATGGCGATTGGTTATACATGAACACTGATCTGTGTGCTGTGCTTCGCAATCGCTCTGTTCAACTGTACTGTTCCACTTGCACTTGCGCAACAGTGCACTGGGCACTGATGTAGTCCTGATTGCTCTGCTGATGCCGACAACAGGCTTTCTCAAGCTTTCTCAAGTGCTTCATCATGATGCTAGATAATGAGACAGGCGAACTTGAACATTGACTCCCTTTTGACTCTGATTAACTGGTCACTGATGTGATCCTCATTTACTTATTGCTCTCTCAAGAAAATAAGTAGCAGTTTGTTGTACAAAACTTCATTAGATTGAGACTTTGAAACATTGAAAAAAAAGAGAAAAAAGAGAAAAGTGAAAACTTGCAACTTGAAAGAGAGAAAAGTCAATGAACAGCAAAGTCGATGTGAGTGTAGTGACATTTAGCTTAAAGTATCATGCACAAATCTCAATAAAGCTGAATATTTAATTAACATTGAAATTAATTCACATTAAAATGAGATTTTAATGTCCAAACAGTACGTGTAGTTGCTGATCCTGACTTTATTTTTTACCGTTTAAAGTTTTTTGTAATATTTTTTTTCCTGTTGTCAATGGTGAAAATTGCCCATTACTCGAACACTTAGCATTGCCATTTTTTTCAAACTTTGATGTTTCAGTAACAGTTTTTGTAAAATCAATTGGGGCAAAGCAGTGCTTTAAAAACATTGGTCATTAAACAAAATTAGCAATTAATGAAAGGTGAATGAGTTGATAATCGCAGTGCCGTTCTAATGCCAGAAAATAACAAAGCTAAAAAACTGTTGATCACCTTTAAATGGTTTTCACTTTTTCATTAGCAAACAGTGGTTAAAATGCTTTCAAACATTTGGTAAATGGTTTTCATATTGCCCATATAATTGACTTGTTTATGTTTTTCTTCACTTTTTGTTATTTAGACAATTGTGTTTTCCTTTGTGCCGCTGTGTCATTGCCCGGTATCAGGCAAATCACAATTCAACACTGTCGGCAATAAATTCTTTGATTACTCACAACAGCCCATCATCATCTACTGATGGCACAATGATCTCTCCGTTTGTATCCGTAATTCAACAATTTCCACGCCCGAGTTAAAAATGAACATCTAATCTTTTTTTGAACAAAGAAAAAAAGATTAATCTCATCTTTTAGCAAAGTGTTTGTGATAGTTTTTTAAAGGGAAAGGAAGTTAATGTTGTATAAATACAGTTTCATTTGGTAAATGGCTTTGCGCATCAATGCCTCACCATTGTGCTGAATGCAGTGCACTCAATGTCTTTTTTCAGATCGTTCATTTTCAGCTTGTCCTAAAGCAATTGTTATTTGATTAGAAACGCTAACCTTGAAAGTTCAATAGACGTCCTCTGGTTAAGAGACACTACCTTTTTGGTTGTTTGGAGACATTACTGACAGAAAACAACACTTTTCAATTGCCAAATTACTTGACTTGATAATTTGCATGACATAGAAGGTACAAACCCATTTATTATATTTTTAGATAAAAGATTGTGCCGAATTTATATCAAATATTTTTTTGCATTATAACAAAAATTTACTACGTTGCTAAAGAGTTTACCAAACTAGGATCATTAACCATCTAATACTCTCATAAAATATACTTTTCATTGTACTTATAATTGTCCGTATCCTATGATTTGAGAATGGTCCAATTAGTCGTATATCGCTGATTTTTGCCGGCAGCAAAGTTGAGTGCTAGTAGTTCAAACGGTGACTCAACGGTTGTGCAAGTGTCCCAGTGTCTCTGCCTGAAACATGTCAAAAGGCATAAATCACCAATTGGTATCATTTATTTGCAGGCAGCGGTGATTGGCACCTACAATTTGACGCCTCATTGACTGACAGCACCGTCAATTCTACTATCAACGGCAAAAAACCCATGAAGACTATCAAGTCAACAGCAGTTCAGCGAATTTGTTACCAAACCAGTTTGGGTGAAATGATTGACAAACAAATTCACTACTGACTGCTTTTTTGCGATATTTTGTTGGTTCATTATTAATATTTTCTCATACGGGGAACTATTGAAATCAAGTGCTGCTATTGACTCATAATTTTGAGGGACAGTTGACATGACATCACTTCGTTTTTGCCTTAAAATGCTTGATTATAACAGTCAAAATTATTCACATTTTGTTACTTTTAGTCTAAAAGTCGTGTTTCATTGATTGAAATTATGTGCCATATTGTCAAACTGTAGATCGTTTAACAATGCCAAGATGCAGTAAAATTGTAATTACTAACCAGATAGTATCAAAAACATTAAAACATCCCAACATATGGCAAAGCAATAAACTGCGGGTTAGCGGCACTGTTTTTGAATTTACAATTTAGCAATATTTTGCTCACGCAAGTGTATGTGTGAATGTCCACTGCTGGCGACAATTTGGGCCATCGGTGTCTCATCAACAATGCCAGCAAAAATTAACCTCATTTGATGAGCAAAAGGAGCTAGCCTAATGACACTCAATTAAAATGGGCAGGTAGATTGAAAAAATGACAATTGAAAATGGCAAAAAGGTGAATGAAACTTGCAAATAACAGTTTGATAGTGTTTAATTTTTATCGCTACAAAAACTATTTTTTTAATTTTCTGTTTACCTAAAATTTATAATTTTTTTTATTGTACGTACCGTTTAAGGTGAGGTCAACAGTAAAACAAAATGTAAAATAACATCACAAAATAAACACAATTTCAAAAATTCGATGCAAAATTTAATTTGTAAAACATCTAATCAACTGAGTTATTGGCAGTTATCTATCAAACACTGTTTTAACGCGGTGATAAGAAGGGTTGATAGAAAGCAGTATGTAGCAAAAGATGAAGAATTACTTGCCCAATGCGGTCTTTGGGAAAGTCGGAACAGACTGTTTGAAGCAATTTGCAAACGGATCAAAGTTCAGTGAGTCAACTCGTCAATTGAGCTGCCGCCGCCGCCGTCATCTTCTTCAATGGTAGTGAACAGCGGCATTAGTAATGAACTTGGGTCAACATGGCCAATCACCGGAGAAGAGACAGTGCACTAGAGTGAACAATGGATTGAAAGAGAGAGAAAAACGAACAGACTGCCAAAAAACTGTTAAGGGTCACAAGAAAAAAGGGGAGAGAAAAGGAGAAAGAGCAAGTGCGACAGAAGACAATCGAAAGTTGACGTGACTGATTGACGTGTTCGCACTGTTCCACGCAGAGGATGCCTTCAATTAGTGCCTTGGAAAGTTCACTGATGGGACATTGGAGGATGTTGGCGACGGAAGAGGCGATGGTGTTTCCTCTCTAATCCACTGACTGCAAACACTACTGGCGCAGCAGGGAAAAAGAAGTAGAGAAAGTAAATCGCTGCAGCAATTCACAACTGACCAATTGTAGTCGCACTTGTACGCCGCCAACTGAGCGGTGAATGCCGCCAAGCGGTACTCTAAGTGATTGGAGTGCCTTAGCGGTCAAAGCAATCGTTTTGCAGTTTTTTTCTAAATGTGATGATTAGTGGTGGTGGTGGTCTCTCTGTGTGAAGTCCGCACTGCACTGATCGGACAATCAGACAGCGAAAGTAGGAGAAGAAAGTAAGAGCACGCGACATCGAAAGCATCATCTGCAAGTGCAGCGCAAGTACTTTTTCATTGGCACATGTTGACATCAATCAGCACCAGCAGCAATGCCGACGTTCACGACGAACGAGCTGAAGTTCACTGCGCTCGGAGCAACAGGCAACAGCAGCAGCAGCGACAGCTACGGCGGTCTCACTGGAGCTCCTTCAGATCTTCGAGGCACTAGTTGTTGTTGTTGTTGTTGTGGTCGTCGTCGTTTGTTGACCACCACCGCCATCACCATCACCACCTTGGCCGTCTAGCGCTGGCTCACTTTTTTACCATTTGCCTCCTCTTGTCTGCTGTCTCTGCCTCTGTCTCTGTACTTTTTGCCTGCTTGTGTGTGTGTGTGGTGCCAAGGTGGACAGTGGCAGTGATCAAATAATCACACGTTTCAATCTTCTATTGGCAGTGGCACTAATTCTGTTCTCCTGCTCGCTGATCATAGTCGAAGAGAAAGAAAAAGAGGCAAAGGGCAACGATCCACCTGTATGCGCTGACTCATTCAGTAAAAGAGAGAGCCACACACAGAGAAATGCTGAAACCTCTTCAGTGACCACTACTGAGCATCCGCTGCACAGACACAGTGATGCCTGCTATTCCCTACAGTCGTCTGCATTGCACACACACAGACATATGCACCTGCACTATTAGCCTACCTCTGCCCTTTTTCTCGCCTTTGTCCGCCAGTGCCACTTTGCAATTTTCAGCTTCAGCAGCAACAGTCTTTAGCGGCAACTTGTTCAGACGCCATTGCTTTGCTTTGCTGCGTCGGTGTGCAGACTATGCGTTCCTAGTTTGTACGGCCATTTCTCTTTCTTCCTTCCTGTTCTCTGGCGATCATGCCATTTTCTGTTCTTTCACTCTTCTCCAAAAAGCTTTCCTTTCTCTCAGTCTTTTCCTCTGCGTCTCTCCACATGTTCTCTATCTCAATCTCAGTCATCACACACTATCAGCATCTCATCGTTCCTTGAGAACGGACTAACAGGCACAGCGCCCCGGCAATTGCTCTTTATTTGCTGCCCCGACTTTCTCTTTCACTTTAAGCCAGTCAGTCAACTGTGGCCACCACGTACAAAGACTGCCTGCCCACTTTCACTTTTCTTTTTCTCGTTGGTACCATTTTTTGCAGTGATTATCAAGTGGAATCAAAGAAACGCAATGAGGCTCACTTGTCGCGCAAACAACGATAGAGCTCAAACAATGTTAATTAGTGTGGCTGTGTATGTTTGACTCACTCTGTCCCTCACTTACTTACTTGCACGTTTGCTCCAAACAGTACGATGTCTACATCGATTACTACTGCCTCTCAACTGCTTCAGGCTGATAAAGAAGAAAGGAAAAGAAAAAAGAAAGACAAACTGACTGAAATCCAAGGCGAATAAGTAATGAAAAGAGTGCAACGACACTCGTTCCAGGCTGCTGAATGTGAATTAGTGCTACTGCTGCTGCTGCTGTTTCTGCTGATGATGAGGAGCAGAGCAGAGCTCAACAGGTAGTCTGTTTGGCGATGACAAAAGAGAAGGAGTCAATTGGAAAGTGTCTCAGTGCAGCGGCAATTGACTGGACAAATATAGCAGCTCAGCACTTGGTGTCTTCACTCTACCACAAAGATCATAGACATTTAGACCGGTTTCTGGTGCTCTTGTTGCTGCTGCTGCCTCTTCAGTCGTTTTGACAATCCCACTCAAACAATCTCAATCTCACCTTTCCCCTCAATCCCGCCCAAGAACATTATTCGAGTAGAGCGCAGCAGCCTGTGCCTGCCTGATACAATTTACACCATCAGCAAAGGGAAAGCGACGGCGACGATTGTCTTTGCTTTAATTGTGTGGTAATGACTGAAGATTGAGAAAACTTTGATAGACAAAAACAAAGACATGTCCGGCAAACTTTGAGGTTGTTTCACGCAGCAGAAAAAGCTAATGGAAGACCTTTGATGAACTTTAAAGTCAGCGTAAAACGCTGGCTTTTTGTTTGCCTTTGTTTCATCTCACGGTCCTCACTTCTCTCATTGTACTGTCTCTGAACACATAGTCTGCTGCTGGCCAGACGTGTCTACACACGCAACTTTCTCTCTACTCACTGGAAACACTAACAAGGACTCAAAGTCAGGCCATTTTCTGCAAAAAGGAAAAGGAAAGTGTATCAAGGTATTGAAAGGGAAAAGGAGATGCTGTGAATGACTTCAGTCGGAAGGAAGGAAGAGAAACCGGTCCGGCATGTACTGCCGCCGCTGCTGCTGTTTCTCCTTCTGCCAATTAGCAGGCAGGCAGTGCCTCGGTAATCACTCCATTCGGCGACTCGTGCGTGGGATTGTTTCAGTATGGCTGCCAGGCCATCTCTTGGCTATCCTTTCAGTTAGTAACTGTTGATCATGTCAAACTGCAGCATCAATGTCGAGAAAAAAGTAAAGAGAAAGAGAGTGTCAGTTAGCCGTCTCTAGGTCAGCGTGTCATTGCCTTGTAATTGACACATTTTAGCATTTTTTTGGATTGAGATTATCAAGGCAAATAAAATTGAGAGTTTAGTAAAAGTACTTTTAGCTTTTAACAGTTAAACTATCGATAAAGTTTTGAATCATCAGCATTGGTTCTTGCCATTTTATGACTTTGGTGAAAGGCTCAAAATGCTCAGATGATTAATAGTGTTTTTCTAAAGGAATTGAAACAATGAAAAGATAAATATTTACTGTGAGCAATGCGTTTGTCTACTCAATATTATTATTTCAACAACAACATTTTATATTTTGAAGTCATCAAAGGAAACTTTGCAACTTGTACAAACTTTTTTGAAACAATTTTTGCAAAAAAGTCGTAAGCACAAAGCCGCCATCTCGTGAATCAGATTTGCAATTTATTCAAAAATAAATCATTTATGTACATATTTTTTCAAATCTCCACTCTCGTTTCTTGACAAAATCGCTTGTATGAAAATGTCTAAATATAACCTGATTTGTTAAAACCTACAAAAATCATAAAGACTACTGAATGACAATGATTAAAAGTATTTTCTTATTAAAAGTTTACACTGCAGTAAAATAGCACTGTGACATTTAGGCCACTGGCAAATCAATTTGGCAGTCTTATTAGTCACATTCAACGCTCATATAGATCATTCTAACATTTTACTTGTTGCTTAAGTTAGAAAAAAAGTGTATATTTAAAAAAACTTTTTTGCAGTTTTTTGTTATAATTGAAAAGCAATTGACAACTTAAATTAAACAATTTTTTAAAATATGATAAATGTGTTAACTGCTAATCTTTTTAATTAGTTTATTCTAAATATACCTTAACGTTGCTAATTAAAAGTTAATTTTTTTGGTGTTTCAAACTATCAATGTTGCATAGTTGTTTTTTGTGAGTCAAATAAATATAGAAAGTAGATAATAAGCAAAATAATAGATAACTGTGTTCGAATTTTAATTAACTAATTGACTTGGCAGTAAAATTGACTTTTGCAATCAACTTAGAGTTCAAGTTGTCACTTTAGTTGTCGCCAATTACTCGCCTCACTGACTACAGTGCTATACAAGTTTGCTATTGCTGCTGAACTTGCCCTAAACAAAAACATTCGATTAGCGCAGGATATATTTACTATATTTATATAATATTGAAAAGTTTCCACCTCATAATGGTCATTGCACTCTGTTGTCTGCTGCTGATGCTTGAGTACTTGCAAGAAGTATTGCGTAATGCCATAAACTAAGAAAAAGAAGTCAATCAAGGCAGTAGCTGTTGTTGACTCGGTGATGTGCAATACACTGCCCCTATCGATGTGCATCAGTTTTTTAGTATGCTGAAGTGTTCACTGAGAGCACGTGGGCAACTCCATTTGAGACGAACTTTGCGGAAGACATCTGCAGAGGGCAGAGGGGAAGATGCCGCAGACTAGATCAACAACCAGATCAGTGGACATAAGCAAAATTTTGCATCTCATTAATTCCCATGAGTCATAAAGTTGTCATACAGATGGCAAACTTTAACAGTGCTGCAAAAAGTGCAATGCAAATTCAGGTCATTTTGCAAGGCAGTACTGGCTACAAATCATTTTTATTTACTTCATCCTTTAGAAAAAGTGGTGCGTTGAACAGTACTGCCAGGTGATAATAATTCATGTAATCGGATTATAATCCAAGTTAGTACAAAAATCAATTGTCTAAGACAAGCACTTTGACCACTACAACGGTTTTTCAGTTTTTCTCAGTGTTTGTTGCGCCAACGTCAGCCACATAAAGCCGAGGTAATTTGGCAAATATTTAGCGTCTAGCGAACAAGTGGCGGGAGCGACGGCGCTTCCTCTATTTGTCATTTCACTTTTCCCGGCTCTCAGCATTGATGAAAACAGTCGCCGGTGTGAAAAAAGAAAAAATTTTCTGTCTGCCTGTTTGTCTGAAGTTGTCAGTGATCCGATTACTCTATTCATCAGCTATTTCCATCGACATCATCCTCTGCCTGGTGTGAGCTTACAAATAGGCAGATGGAATAGAGCAAAAGAAAGGGGGAAGGAGGGGATCTGAGTTGTAATTATTAAGATTACTATCAACAACTTGGTCACACTGTATGAATGACACTGGGCAAATAAAGCACAAGAGTGCCTGCTGTTGCGTCAGGGAAGACAGGACAGCCTGTCTGTCTGGCAGCAGGCGGCTTTTGTTCTTCTTTTTCTTCAGCCAAATGCCGACTGCTGCCGTTATCTGGTACAGCGGTGCTGATGCACTCTTTCCTTTTCACTCTGCCCAGCAGCACAAGTACGACCACTAGAGCAACCACTTTCGCCTGTTGCTCCACTCGACTGTGTCCCCAGTCCCCTGACTTAATTCGTACTGTCCGATAAAGCGCAACGACACAACGAGTTTGCATCGCCCGCCGTTTTTGCAAGTCCGCTTACCCGGCAAAAGTGGCGCACGTTCAATGATGAACAGAGTCAACGTGTGTAAAGCCGCTGTTTTGCTGTACTGACTGGGCTTTTGGGCGCAACATGCTAAACGCGGACTTTGCATGTCTTTCTCTTTGCATATGTTCTCCTGTTTGCCGCTTGTTCTCACAGCAAAACTCTTTTGCTCTCAGCAAGCACACTCTTTCACTTTTAAGTGCAGCAGAGAAGGTATAAAAACAATACCACACTGCCAGCTCTCGGTTGGCATAGCTCTGGTCAGCAGTCTCTTCTTCGTTTTCCGCCATTTTCTCAACAAAGCTTACCGAGTTTCAAAGTTGAAACCATTTTTGAGTGCATCGTTTTCCTTCAACTATCTGTCTTTTGCTTGGCACATCTACTCCGCTTCCTGCTGAAGTCTCTCACTTTATCTAGTGCGCTGACACAAAACTGATCTCAGCTTTGCTTTTTTGATAAAATCACGCCATTTATAGAGGGCGTGCTTGTGATTTTGTGAGCACCAGAAAAATCTTCAGCTTTTTTAAAAGATGGACAGCCTGCAGTTTAACTTTCTCAAAGTCATGCTGGTCATGACTTTGGGCATGTCTATGGTGTGCGCACAGCAGCAAGTGAACCAATCACAGAATCAAATCGAGCAGACACAGTCGTCGCCGAGATGCCGACCAGACCAGGTCTTAACAGAGGGCAAATGTGTAAGTAGTTTCACTTGTTTGTCACTTGTTTTTATTTGAAAGCACTCACCTTATTCATTTCACCACAGGTTCAACTGCGCAAATCAGTGTCTGATATGGTGCGAGAGATTCTGGAGAACTCCGATGGATCGAGCACCTTTCTGCACTACCAGGCCAGTGTGGACGCCACCAGCGGCGCGCCCACCATTGCAGCGCCCGAAAATGTGCCCGTCTCTGACCTGTTCATTCAAAACCTGGCCGTCATTAGCGAGGCCAACATGAGCAGTTGTCTGTCACTGGCCACCTGTAAGGAGCACTGCCTGGCATGGCCTGACCGCAATGCCGAGCAGAAGAAGCACGAGCAGGCAGTGCTGGAAAAGTTCATCCCCCCTCCCGGACTGACCATGGAGCCATCTCCGATGAGCGGCAAGAGCAAGGACGACATTGTCAGTGAGGACGATGACGGCAGTGGGCCTGACTTTGTGCGCACCATCATGCTCGCCTCCAGGAAGGGCATTGATCTGGCAAAGAACGCCTCCTCATCCTCTTCCTCCTCCTCTTCAAACTGGACCAGCATTTGCGGTCAGTGTGACGTCGAGTACAGCGGTTGTGGGTCGATGCAGTACGACTACACGACACGCATCAATGCAATCTACCGCCAGTTGGTGGAGAAGAACGCCACACTGTACGAGAAGGCGCCGGAAACGAATCGAAACTTAAATCCCGAGGTGCTCTACTACCACTACTCGATGCGCTTCCTTGATCTGGCCAACTTGACTAGTTGCTATGCTCAGGGTCAGTCCAAATTGGTTTAAAACTTTTCACTTGCTAAACCTTTTTTTCTGTTTTTTAACCAGTGAGCTGCGAGAACAGCTGCTCTATCTACAAGTCGACCATTGCCGACGAGTCGGTGGAGCTGGTCGGTCCGCCGCCAAATGTGTCGCCCTTTCTGCGCGGTGACACGAACAAGCCGAAGGCAATTGACACCATTCACCACGGGGCGCTCATTGGCTACAAACTGGCCACCGGATCGGGCGACTGTGATATGTGCTCCCGCCACTACAAAGACTGCACCGTTGATCGATATGAAATTGCGCGCGCCAGTTCAAACATCTTTGGTTAGCTCTGGTGAGCTCAATTTAAATAAAAGACTCCGCTGTACTTTACAAACTGTCAGTACTGACACTGAACAACGGCGATAGAAACAATGTAGCTGCTGAGAGAGAGAGAGAGAGAGAGAGAGAGAGAGAGAGAGAGAGCACCTCCAAGTTTCGAATAGAGAGCGTTTTTAGAGAGTTAGATAGCTTTGTAATCATATCATATCAACTTGCACGGCAAATTCCCATACACCGACTAATCTCACTATCTCACTGCTTGTCACTTTTTTTGTTGTATAAATCAATGATGCATTTTTTATTGATTAGAAAAAGAATACTACAGTACACAAAAACAAGATAGATGTATATTCGAAAAACAGTTGAAAAAATGTGTTAGAAAAATAATAAATAAGTAATTCAATTGAAGGTAAAGTAGTGTTGTTAACGATGTTCTTTGGCGCAAATGGAAAGTAGTAAGGTCTTGGCTTTGAGGTGGTAAGGCGGAGACAGAGGTAGTTTAAGGAGCAGTGATAAAGAGGAGTGAAAAGAGGCAAAATGGGTGAACATGAATAAGTATTTTAAGGATAAAGAAAAAGACAAGAAAATGAAAAAACGAAAATGACATGGACATGGCGGAATCAAAAAGGGGAATAGGTGTGATTTGAGGATTAATGGTTTAGATTCTTATGAGTATATGATGATATAGACCAAAAGTAGGCGATTGATTGAGGTTCCTGCTAAGACTCTGCCTGACTGGGCGTCGTCGGATTGCGGTCCTTCACCTTCGTGTCAGGGTTGTTGCGCAGCTCCTCCACCAGTTCCGGCGTCACCTCATCCTTGCGGAAGAGGAGGCTGCAGTTGAAGTCTTTGCAGGCAAAGACCCGTTTCTTGAAGATGTTCGTGTTCAGTGAGGACTCGCGCACCGACAGTGGAGCACTGGTCACTGGGTGGAGAATGCAGCTGAAGACGAGCACCACCAAGAGGAGGCATGAAAACAGTAGGAGACGCATGGTGCCGGTCGTTGTCGGTCTGCTGGTGCCGTTTCTGTCCGCCGAAGTGCCGGTGTGTTTGCTTTTTGTGATTGAGGTAGTCGTAGTTAAAGTGGTAGTGGTAGTGGAAGTGCTGATCGAGTTGAGGGTCAGACAGCTGTGGGTCGGCATATCGAAGTGTGTGATGCTGACTGACTTACTGACGCTCACGCCACAGACGACGAGTGGACAAGTGGAACAGGTCAGTGAGCGGACACTGATTTAGGGGTGAAAGAGTGAACGGCAAGGTGCGGAAAGTAGAGTGACGACAAGGGCAAATCAAGTGCAAAGAGTTGAAAAAGATGAGAGAGAGAGAACGAAGTAGGATGAGCAGCACCTTTTCAGAGTGGAAAGTTAGTTCAATGGGCACTGTTCGGGTTGATGAGCTCTGATGAAGCTTGATTCGATTCAATGGCGCGAAAAAAGAGCAAAAAGTGCGTTGTCTTAGCTGGATGGCAATCGGTGACAGAATGGTCGCCTGACTTGGTGTTGGTGTTGGTTCCTGGCGATCCACCGAGGTGACAGACTGACAGAGAGAGAGAGCAGTGCAGTGCAATGCGATGTGACAGGCGGTGATCACTGCAGCAACTGATGATGGCCAATTGCAGCAATATCACTGGCGTCACTGGCTCTGTGCAAGAAAACAGAAGAAGAAGTAGAAGAGAGGGCGAGGGCGAGAGAAAAAGATAGATAGTGACAAATGGAAGGCGCCAAGTGCAGCGAGGAGGCGTGCGAAAGGAGGTGAGCTGCAATGCAACTGCAATGCAGCAAAAAACGTAAAATCGATGACACGATCGTGTGAACGGAGAGGTTCAATTCACGTGACGCAACACACGTCACTTGATGGTGCAATGGGGATAGTCGCTCTCTCTCTCTCTCAAGTGTCGGTTCGATGATTCTCAAACTCGGCAAGGAAAATAAAGTACTCGGCAGATTTAGTATTTTAGTATTTTGTATTTTGAAAGATCAGACTAATCAAATTTTTGTTTTGTCTTTCAGTCAGACAAACAGACAGAAACGGAAAAAGTATCACAAAGTCATCCAGTCGGTTAATCGGAGAGAAAGGAGAAACACCGGAAATATTTGATTATAGTAATAAAAACATATGCAATAAGCAAATTAACAGATCAGTTGGGGGTGTGCTTGCTGAACAAACTGTTGCCACTTGTTGAGTAGAAGTTGGTGCAGGTGTTGTTGTTGTTGTTGTTGGGACAAGCAGAGTAATTTATATAAGCCAGTTAAAATTTGAAAGTGTTGCCGGTGTGTAGTACAAACTGAGGGAGAGAGGGAGAGGACTGCTGCTGCTGGTGTAACAGTAACTGAGAGAGCAGTCTTCTTGTTTGGCGTACCGGAGACCGACTGACGGGAGGATTCAGTGAATCTTCTTGCCGTTCTCCTCTGATGCGTTCGGGTGGTAGAAGCCGTAATTACCGTGGGTTGCAACATCACCAGTACGAGCCTTGCGCTTGCGAATCATCTCCGGCGAAACTCGTTTCAAGTCATAGGCCTGTCCAATGGCAGCCATCGCGTTTATGAAGATGGTGGACAGATTGAAGCGCCAGCCCAGCTCCGAAGCGGCGTAATCCCAGGGGAAGACGTGGTGGTAGTTGTGGAACCTGTAGCAGCAGACGACAATGGTTAGTTAGTTAGTTTCACACGCCTGACGCATCACACTACTCAAGAAGTGAACAGCACTCGACTGGTACTTACCCCTCGCCAATGGCGCCAATAATGGTGAAGGAGTTTTCCGCCGGAGAGATCTCCTTATCGTATCTGTTCCGAAAGGAGGAGAGGGAGAGAAAAATGTAATTGCCACATTAGTATTGATCAAATGAATGTAATGATATGTGACGTGTGCAGTGTAAGTGTGCGGCTTGTGGAGTTGTTTGTTTGTCAGCACTTCTCTTCTCGCTGATTGCAGCCTGAACGCAAGCCCCAACAGAGCGTGAAGCACATGACATTTAGTTCATTGATTGAGTGTGTATGTATTTCATTCAATATAAGCGATTGCTCCTATCGACTAGCTCTGCTGACAACTTCTTATCAGCACTGCCACCCACCTGTGCGCCCCCCCCCCCCCCCCAGAAAAATGTCAGTACACGTCCCACTGCTGCTGACTGACTTCACATCGTTTCCCTCTCGGCATTGGCACACAGGCACAATCTGCCCACTAAATCGCTGTGAGAATTGCCCCATGATATGAAGAGGGAAAGGTCGATAAATAAACAAACAACAAACATGGAAATCCTGAGTCTGCGAACAACAAAGCCATGCAAAGAGTGTCACACCAATTGGCACTTTACCACCACTTGGTACATGGTTTACCCAAACTGCCCGTGCACTTGTTTGAAAACCGTGCCAAAGCAAGCGGTGGAAGAAGGAAGAGCAACTTAATCAGCAAGAGAAAAAGTGACACCAAGTGATAACACCACGCTAAAAGTTTGCCTGGAAAACAAACGAAGTGGAATGTGCCGCAAAACAGGGATGCACTGGAAGCCCTGAATGCACTAAAAAGGAAGTTTTTTGGCAGTGGGATTTTAAATTTATTGGTCACTCGTAAAACCGAACTCGAGCTATCCAGTTTGTGACCAGTGGCTACTACAAAATGGCAATAAAACTCTAACTAGACTATACTAGACGACTAGGGCCCCTCACGAGGGGAAAGCGAGTTATTCCAGGCATGCTACTGGTAAGAAGTAGAGTACCTCTGAGTAGATAAGCGCCATGATGTCTACGTGACACCGGGCAAAAGTGTCGCATTCTAACCTAAATATTGCCAAAGCTCGAAACTCCTAAGCATAATTCAAGTGCATGACATAGTTCAGTGCAGGCGAAAGAGGCTTCCCTGTGTAGCAGTACAAGTTCTCTCAGCCTGACTGGCACTTGATGCGCGTGCCAAAAACAAACTGCCATACTGTATGTGTGTGTGTGTGTGTGTGTGTGTGTGTGTGTGTGTGTGTGTGTGTGTGT
>JAALOO010000686.1_pt1 | contig 28458 bp, 12 predicted proteins | sample 7257641 | NCBI WGS metagenome assembly JAALOO01 (sample SAMN14085613, study PRJNA598686) | mite metagenome | biome: ENVO:01001000; feature: ENVO:01001002; material: ENVO:01001226; isolation source: single female mite from University of Michigan culture on fish food culture... ...
CACACACACACACACACACACACACACACACACACACACACACACACACACTGTGACACACACACACTACTGAGCTGGCAGACTGACGCAGTGAATGGGCAAATTAAAGAACGGCTATTGGCAATTGCCTGACCTGTCAAGCGGTTGATGGCGAGCCGATTGCTGCTGTTGTTGCTGCTTTGCAAAAAGGTGTACAAAATACAGTATTTTGTAGAGAAAAATAACTCAAAGTTGCTCTGATACCGGTGAAGCATGACAACAAAAGGAAAGCTCACATTTTAATTGCAAATTAAAAATGCTCTTGCTATGGCGTGAAGTGATCATTGCTGTTTGTTGTTGAAATAAATAGTTTCTCTGGTAGTCTGACCAGCATTTGTGTGTTTGAGCACTGAGAAAATAAAAAGAAGAGCAATCATGTTACGGTGACTAACTTATCAAAGTAAAGGCACCCTTTTTTCTAGCCGGCAAACAATGCAACCTCAAATGAGAAAAAAGCAGAAAGCGAAGCAAAAACGCAAGCAAAAAAAGCCTGAACAAAAATCAGCCAAAACGCATTCACTGCAGAGTGCACCACAGCAAAAAGCACTGTAATTATACTGCTCACTGAAGAATGAGAACTGCATTGAAGAGTGCTGGCAATAAATTAATATTGAGAGAAAAAGAAAGAGAAATAGAGTAGAGTCAAGAGAAAACAATTACCAATTACCAGCCTATAGATTACCATTAATTAATCGCACGGTGGTCAGCGGTCTCTGCTGCATTGAACTGTCAGTGGTAATTTGCAACCACTGAGGAAGAGCCGCCAGTCAGCAGGCAAGGCAAGGCACTGGGCGCCATTTATTATTATGGCCGGCAATGTCCACTGCCACTAATTACGACCGATTAGAAGACAGAGAGACTGAGAGAAAAGTAGTGGTTGCTGCTGGTCCACTGGCGCATTATGGCGTCATTATCCATTAGCAGTCATTCGCTGCCTGCCTGCCCATCACCATAATATATTGACAATATTATTAATCAGAAAACCAATTCGAGCGCATACTGCTTTCTTGATAGTTAGCGAAAGAGGGGCAGTTCGGCTGCTGCTTTCACCGTCTCATTTGAGTGCCATTCAAAGGAGGTTCAACCAGAAGGCATTCCTGGAATGTTGCCACCACCACCACCACCACCACCACCACCACTATTGTAGGGTTGTCTCTCATCTGTGGTCCGTAGCTCAAGTGTTGATGAGAATGGCCGGCAGTCAATGGGAGCAGTGAAAGGAGTCAGTCAGTCAGTGAATATGGCCCAGTGACACTCATACTTTCATTGGCCCTTCCTTTCAATTGCCATTGCACTCTGATTGAGTTGCAGAGCAGCAGAGAAAGGAAATGGAAAGAGAAAGAATGAAAATGATGACACAATGCTGACTCCCTGCTGGCAGCAGCAGCGATCACCGAGTGAGGAAAAGCTTTGAAATACAAAAAATGGTGGTGGTGGTAGTAGTGATGGCAATGACCATCACATAAAGCGAAGGGGGCTAATGGGCAGATGAAGGTCAGTTTGTTGTTACTGCTACTGACCAGCAGATTTGTGCACTGAACACCGCCATAACACTAGCGCATTTTCCTAAAAACAATTTTAGTGCAAACTAAAAAAATTGATGTCTGAATCTCAATTGCATCGGCAGCACACAAAGGAAAAAACAGGAAAGTGGACTTCAACTTTAGAGCTGGCAAGCTTGGCTCACACTAATGGTGGTGGCCAGCAGAAAGAGAGAAAGCATTATTCAATTCTCAATTATTGTATGACTTCAGATTAGCAGAATAAAGGGAAGAAAGGGCACTGGGAAAAGTGGGGGACACTGGTGGAGAATGGCGTACTGCAGAATGGTTTTTTCTTCTGTCGACAGTCAGCCAGCTTCTCGGTGTCTCTCGTACAATTTCCAGTTTGCAGTTTGCACTTTTTCTCCCTTTTCTCTTCCTAGTCTATTATGCTATTTAGGCAGGACAGTAGCAGTGTTAGTAGTAGGCCTTGCAAGCTAACTCGTTCAGCCTTTCATTCTTCTTCTTCTTCTTCTTCTATAAAATTGTCGTCGTCGCCGTTGTCGTCGTCGATTTGGTGCCATTTCTCACTGGTGTATGGAACTACTGCTCATTCTACTGCTCAGTCTGGCTATTCAAATGGGTCCGAGTCATTCGAGTTTGAAAGCTGAGAGAGAGGGAGATAGAAAAAGTAACAAAAAGAAAAAGAAACGAAAAAGCAGCATCCTTCTCCATCTCATAATGGTGCCGCGCGATCCATAATGGGCACATGCTAATGTCATTAGAAAGCATCATCCGTCTCATTCTCATGCTCGTCGATGTCTCAATGTCTCCTTCTCTCTCACTCTCACTTTTTATTTCTTTTTGTGCCCTTCAAGTCAGCAGAGTCTAGTGTGCCCAGCCAAACAGTGGAGCCTGTCAAGCGAACAGTAATCGGTTCAAGTGTAAGCAGGGCAACATGTGCCTAAAGCATTCTGACTAACTGAGATGAAATAAAATTAGAGTACCGACGCCTGCACTTTTTTTTGCGACCTCCTAATTGCCCCCTCCCCTTCCTCAATGTTCTGATCCTGCTGCTGCTGCAAATCTATCACCCCAAACTGCTCATCCAGTTGACAAGCATACACAGCCATTTACACTTTGTCGTGAATGGTGGGTTCATGGGCTGCTGAACTGATGTTGTCCATTGGCATTTGCTGTAAACTGGATAACACCGATTAAATTGTGCCGCAGCAGCAGCAGCAGCCCAACAGCACACACAGTTGATAAAGAGACAAAACACACGCACACATTCTTGCATGTGCTTACCAAAAGAGAGAGAAGAAGAGGCTCGATGATTTAATAATAAGAAGAGGAAGTAAAGGCCAAAATGAAAGCGGAGATGTGGAGGAAAGTGGAGAAGACAAATGACAATACTTGCTACTTGTCATGAATGCTACTCATCGATGGAGCAGCAGCGGCAACGGCACTACCACGACATGAACACAACAAGGGCAAAGGGAGAAACTTGATGGCACGAGGACAGGACAAAGGGAGAGAAAGAAGAAGTGAAAAAGAGATAGAGGACCCAGACTGTGAGTACCCGTGCAGCGAACATGGCCAGTAAAGCCATTGAAGGCAATAAAATGGCAATCTAATGAAACTAATAATCATCCAGCGGATAATGCACACTGAGCAGACTTAGACTGAGGCTGAGAGAAAGAGGAACAGCAGCGGCATTTCGGGTAGATAGAACAGACATACAGGGCACACTGGAGAAGGAAGCACTCAGCAGAAAGAGAGCTTCTAGAGCCAGTTACCGAAACTGGGCGAGAGTTTTAAATTTCAAATTTATGACCAGGCCGATTAGGAGGAACATCAGCGTCGTCTCTCCACAACTGAGTCATTTCTCTCTCTTTCTCTGGCTCTCAGCGAACGATGTAATGACGACGACAAGAGCATCATCGTAGCCTGGTGCTCTGACACACACACACACACACACACACTTCTAGCACTGATAGCAGAGAAAAGGAAAAAGGGCGACAATGCAAATCGCAGCAAATGGCTAATAAGGAGAGACGGCGAACCATTTGGAGAACACCATTTGGGTGAGGACAGCAGACAGACAGATAGAGGGAGGGAGGGAGTGGGCGAGTGCGAGGTCGAATGAGCCACTGTGACCACTACACTACCCTCAGCAGCAGTACTACTCCCCAGTTGCACTCCACATGGCCTTCCCGATTCTATTCAGTCACTACTGCCGCTGCTGCTGCTGTCATTTGTTGTTGCTGTACCGCGAAAAATTGAGCTATCAGCAAATCAGCAAGCAACATGGCAGTGGGACACTTCTTTTTCCTCCCGTTTTTCCTTCCTCTCTTTCCTCTCCGTCTGTCGGCAAATCTCGAATTTCACTTTCAAATTGTCACAAAGCACAGAGAAACAGACAGAGAAAGTGTATTCAAATCTCACTTAGTCAGCTAATATTTTTAAATAGCCTAAGCTTTAGACTACGGCTGGCTGGAACAGCCTTCTTCTTCTTCTTCTTGGTCACCACTCTTTCTCTTTCGGCAATCACACAGAAAGAATCGACGGATTGATGGACGGATTGCCGAGCAATGGCAAACGAGTTTCAATAGTAGCAATGAACAAATGCAGAAAATGCAGTAAGATGGACAAAGATAGAGTAGAAAAAGAAAGGAAAGAAAAGAACGAGAGAAAATAAAAGTGCACTTACCAGCACGCACTTGACAATCGCGACTTCGAATAGTGCCGAAGCTATTGCTTGCCATGCATCGATATGTCTGAAGAGCAGTAACAGAAGAAGAGACGAGGAGTAGGAAGAAGAGAAAAAGAGAGCAATGAAGAAAAAGAAAAGAGAGAGAGGGAACAATAAGAAAAGACGTCAGTACCGGTTCGTCGATTTCTAATTAACGAGCGGAGGCGGCGGCAGCAGTGCGGACAGTCAGCCGTGTGCTAATTTAGGCTGAAGTGTGGAAAAGTGTTCTAAGTTGCCGCTGCCCTGGCTGTTGTTTCAATTTAACCGGCGGAGTGACTTACTGTAGAGTGAACATCCTGACGGTACTGCCCCACCGGAAAGGGCGGAAAGACGAGCTGACCGTTGGGGCGCACCAGTCTGAGGCCGGGCACGTCAAAGACGGCCGTTTGAGCGTCATTGGCCAGCACCCACCAGACTTTGACCGGCGGCAGTGAGGAAGTGGCCAGACAGGTGATCACCGCGCCGGTGCTGTTCGAGAAGTGCGTCCTCGCCGGCGGCTCGTCCAGGAACACCGGACCCATCAGGTGCTGTGGCTGGTGCTGAGGAGGATGCTGAGGATGCTGTTGGGATTGAGGCGACTGACCGAGGCCGAGGCCGACGCCGCCGACCACGGCGGCAGCTTCCGATGACAGCAGTGAAGCTGTCATTGAGGCGGCAGTGCTCAGGCTGATCCACAGGAGGAGGAGCAGGGTGCCTGCGAGAAAGGATGGGTGGGTGGAATGAACAGAGAAAACAGAGTTGCATGAAAATGTGGCAGTGCTGAAGGAGCTGCTGGTGGTGGTGATGGCAGTGGCGGTGCTGAGTGATGGTGTCACCGCTCTAAAATGACAGGCACCAGCAGTGGACAGCAGTGTCTGATGATGATGAGGGGAGAAGCAGCAGTTCCAATTAAGGAGAGATGTCTGACTGACTGGCTGGCTGAGTGAGTGAGTGACAAATGGCGCACAACCCCCTCGCATCATCGCCAGTGAAGCATCTCAATAAATCATAACACATCTGCTCGTCTTGTCGCTGTTGCTGTTGTTGTTGGTGTGCTGAAAAAGTGTGCAGTATGGCTAAAGACTGCGCTAGACGAATCACTGTAGCTCTACAAATGATGGCTGAAAACTGTCAAATTAGATTAGGGTCGATAGAGGAGCTTTAGAACTGAGAGCAGCGACTCTCTTCACGAGTGCTTATACTTTGCTTCGACAGAAGACATATGTCCCCTTTTTATTCGTTATGTTATCTTCTGCTTAACTCGGTCTTGTGCTGAATGCGCCATTTTAAAGTTCTGGTATGAGCGAAAGGCAATTAGGAATTATTGCGCCACAACGGGGCTCACAGCCAAATTGGCCTCAATAAAAAATGATAGTAAAACACTTGATGGATTAGTGATTGAGGGCACGATTCGCGCTAGCCGGAAACAGCACTTGACTTGATTTTTATGTTTACAAAATAACTTCAGAAATCACTGGTTATGAGAACTTACCATGTGAAAGTAGCATGTGAGGCAGCATAAGTACTGAACAGCCTAGGGTGATGGAGGTAGAGGTGGTGGGAGTATTGGAAGAGCATTGATGAGGATGATGATGGTGGCGATGGTGGTGATGAGATGAGATGAAAGCAGTGGGAGGAAACATTTCTCAGCATGAGCTCGCCCTCTGACTAGAGCCTCCGCCGGCTGAAGACTGAAGTACTTCCTGTGGTGGTGGTGCTGCTGCTGGTGAAGCTTGGTCCACTTGGCTCCATAGTGAGCAAATCGAAGAGTGGCCGGTGCAACAAAACTCTTCTTGACTTGTGAAGTGCAAGACAGTGATTTCCTTGGTGCGTCAGCCTGATAACTTCTTCATCTGCTGCTGACGCCCAGTGTGTGTGGTCGAGGCAATCTCTGGTGGCAGACTAAAGCAGTCCAGTGCCCAGCACTGGCAATATATGCCCGGCCGTGCCTGCATTCCATTGGCTGCTGCTGCTTTGGTTCTCATTTGGTCGTCTGCTGCTGCTGCCGTCGCTGCTATCGACCAGCATGCGCACAGTTTGTACACAGTCTGCAGATTGAGAGACTGTACCAGACAGAGTGTGCATTGGAATCCATCTAGTGGGCCACCAGAAAGAGAGAGAGAGAGAGAGAGAGAGAGAGAGAGAGCACATTTCCCGCCAAACTGTCTGCCACCATCACCACACAGGGCTGTCATTCTCTGTTCCACCAGCAACTTGAATAGTCATTGCGTTCGAATGAAGCTAAAATTATGACCAGTTTTTTAATTTGTCATCGTAGCATAGTAAAATGGCTATAAAATGGCACTTGAATATGAGCAGCAGAAAAAGTATGCACAAGTTTGATCATTCATCCATTGCACTATGAGAAGTTTTGGAAGCGTCCCAGCGAAACGAGGTGCTTAATGGTGGGTCGGTTGTGGGCGCAGTGCCAGGGATCACGCAGGTCCACCAGCTTGCTGAGCATCGTCGTCATCTGATCATACTGCAGTGAGGCGCCGACCATCACACTGGAGCGACAGGCTCGAGTGGCGATCTCCTCGCGCAAGCCAGTCAGTACATAAGCTCGGTCGGCCAGGCTGAGCTCTCCAGTCGGCGAGGCTTCAATAGCGACTGAAGGTGATAAAATAGTGATAGAGTGTAAAAAGACATAAAAAGATCACAAAACCACTTCTGCTCTTACCAATGATCTGCTCAATGTCCTCCCGGGCGGGCGTCCACTCCTTGCCGATGGGTATTTTGGTGAGAAAGACTCGATGACCCGCCTTGCCCTCGCGATTGAAGACAATGCCAAAGCCAAAGGTCTGGAAGACGTGCAGGTTCTCTTGGACGACATTCTCGTGCTGCACGCTGAGTCGCAGATCGAGCGGACTGACCAGCTTCTGGTATTCCAATTTCGGATTCGCCAGCAGTTGCTCAAAGTTGTAGCGCTCGTCAATGGCATGTTGATCGATAATATATAGATTGGAGTCCAGTCGGGCGATGATGAAGCCCAAATTAAATTGCCCACGGACGCGCATCTGCCCAAAGGACTGTTTCGTCAGCGTGTGTCGCAGCTCGGCCATGGCCACCTCGGGATTGGCGGCATTCTCACTCGACACGACCATCACCTCAGAGTTGTCATCATCGCCGAACTGACTGCGCTGGAATTCCTTCATGCACCGGGGGTACTCCTCAGCCAGGTCAGCAATGCACACGTCCACTGGCAGCGACTTGCGATTCGCCACCAGTTCACTATCATTAACATAAGCATTGGAAATGGCATCGTCGTCAGTCTCCTGATTCTCTTCATCAGGAAACGGTTCATCTTGGTCAATTGCCGCAACGTCGTCTTGGACAGGAGTAGTGCTTCTTCGTGGCTTAAAGTTGCTGATGTCAGCTAAAAAGGGATGCCTTACAGGCGTCGATGAGGCTACTGGTTGCCTCTTATTAAAGCTGATGGAGGCCGGTTTGGCGAATAATCTATCACACGGCGACGGACAGCGCTTGAAAATTTTTGAAGCTCGGTCAGCAAATTGAGTAAAACTGACATCTGCTTCTCCTCCTCTTCCTCCTCCTCCATCGTCTTTTCCTTCTTCATCTTCAGACAGTTCGCGCTTCAGCTGCTGACTGGAGTGGCTCAAGAAGCTCGTCATCAGGCGACTAGAGCTGAGACTGGTGACCTCAACCGTTTCCCGCTCAAACATAGTCTGCAGCGAGTGCACAATTACTTTGAGGATGTAGTCGCTGTCGTCAAAGAGCACTTTCCGCTTATCGGGTGTTATGTTTCGATCAATCATCTTCTCGTCAACGGTCAATTTGAGCAGCACAAAGGGAGACTGCGTTCGATTGAAGTTTCGGTAGATCTCATTGATTCGCTTTCGGACGCTGGCCAGATCACAGGGTCGCTCGTTCAAGTAAAAGTACTGTCGATCGGGGGAAGAGCGACCACAGCCAGTGTCAGGCTTGGAGATGAAACCGGTAATTTCCATCTCAACGTGATTGGTAATTGAGCCGTCCAAGTCGGTATGACAGACAAAGGGCATCAAGTAGGAGAACTGCTTGTAGTCGAACACCTCGTGAATGTTCGACTGCAGAGACAGGCCATTGCAGGTAAAGTGGGGCGTGTAGTGCGCCTCCTGACTGCTCTTTCTCATCACCGAAATCTTCAGGCCAATGGCGCCCACGCAGTACTGGTAGATGAGCGACAGTGTCTGGTCGAAGGCGCGCTTGCCGTTCTTCTGCAGCTCCTTTCGGCGAACGTGAAGCGTGTAAAAGAGGTTGGAGAAGGATATGGTCGTGCCCACCTCTCGAGCCACCGACTTCCTACTGATGATCTGTCCTTCAGTGTCAAACTCGAGGAGCGTGCCAATTGGATCAGCAGCATGGCGAGTGTGCACTGCTACTTTGGAAATATTGCACAGTGAGTTGAGCGCCTCGCCGCGAAAGCCAAATGTTTCCACCTGCTCCAGGTCTTCGGTCGTTTCGAGTTTAGAGGTGCAGCTGCGCTTGCAGAGTAGATCAAAGTTCTCCCTCTCGATGCCGTGTCCATTGTCGATGATGTCCACCTTGTCGTAGAAGTTCTCAAAGCGAATGATAATCGAGTTGGCCTTTGCGTCAACGGCATTCTCCAGCAGCTCCTTCACGGCGTCTGCCAGCGTGGTGATCACCTGACTGGAGCTGATGCGTCGGGCGGTCTTTGTGTCCAGGCGCTTTATTTCCCGCCGGATGTCCTGCACGCCAGACTGGGGCGTCGGTTGGGTGTACGGAACGTCCATGTCGGTTAAAATTGGGTGATAAAATCCAACGCAAAGAAGCGCCAATGATGAGAGGATCTTTTTGTTTTTGCTGCCAAAAGTGGGACTATATCAACAGGCTCAGCTCTACCCGAGTCGGTGTCGCACGTGTTTAGATTTTTCTCACAATGTTCATTTTCCATGTGACCATTCTTGACTGACATTGGCCCTTCTAAATCCGAATCCAAGGATGACCCTTGTTATATCATCCCACAGAAAAACGCGCAAAGGCACCATCGTGAAGATCGTCCGCGAGCACTACCTCCGCGATGACATTCACTGTGGACTGCGCTCCTGTTCTGCCTGCAAACGCTTCAAACTTGATCCTCGAGATAAATTCGCCCCGCCATTCTATCTGTCGGAGAATCCTCGCAGCGGAATTAGCAGCCTCTTTCCGGCGCCTCACTACCTGGTGGTCGACGCATCGCTTCTGACCAGCCAAATTGATCTCATCTGTGATGACAACTTCGGCGAGGATATTCTCATCTTGCAGACCGTTTGGAAGGAAGTCAAGCCAAACATTCCGGTCTTTTCGAAACTGCAAGAGGCGATGGCATCGAAGAGAATCTACCTGTTTGACAATGAACACAACAGAGAGTCGTTCCGGTGCGTCGGCAGGTGGTTGACATTTTTGAAACAAGTTAAATTAATGTTTTGTTTTGTTTTCCTTCAAACAGGTTGCGACAAAGCACTGAATCAATTGCTCAGTACAAGCAAAACTTGACATTAGAGGGGACTGAATGGCTGCGCCGTCATTTTGGCAGCAGCATCCAGATGGTCTACCTGACCAACTTCAAAGACTTGAACACCGTGGAGAAGAAGGAAAAATATTCCTTTGACATTGTGCCCATCGATGAGTACGTGAAGAGTCTGTCAAACAGCGTCTCACTGATGGACAAACTGGCAAACCTTAACTTTGCCGAAGATCTAGAGGCAAAAGAACAGCCGTTCCTCTACGCCGAACACCTGCCTCTGCACGAGGTTCAGGCGCAGATAAAGAACGGCTGTCTGTACAAGGGAAAGCTTCGCAGCAGTCCGTGGAACTACCTCGAGGCGACGGTAACCATAACTCGAGGCAGCGAGGAGATGAACGTAGTGATTCAAGGACGGGAGAACATCAACCGAGCCGTCAACGAGGACGTCGTCGCCATCAAGTTGCTGCCTAAATCAGAGTGGAAACTAAAGGCGGAGAGCATCCTTGACGAGGACGCCATCGACAAGGATGATGATGAGAAAAAGACGGAGGAGGAGGAGAAGGAAGAGGGACAGAAGGACGCGATGGAGACCGACACGACGGAGACACTCTCCGAGCGGCCAATGGGCCAGGTGGTGTCGATCATCAAGCGCAACTGGCGCAGCTACTGCGGCGTCATTCGCGAGAAGAAGAACGCCTCTCTGACCTCCTCAAACTTCTTCTTCGTGCCCGTCGACAAGCGCATTCCCTTCATTCGCATCGAGACACGGCAGTACGAGAAGCTGGTCGGCAAGAAGATCCTGGTGAGCATCGACTGCTGGAACCGCGACTCGAAGTACCCCCGTGGCCACTACATGCGCATCATCGGCGAGTCGGGCAGCAAGGAGACGGAGACGGACGTGCTGCTGCTGGAGCACGCCGTGCCGCACGTCGAGTTCTCCGCCCTGGTGCTCAACTGCCTGCCCGCGGAGGGCGACCAGTGGCGCCCAAGGGAGGAGGACCTCCGTGGCCGGGTGGACTTCCGCGACATTGCCGTCTGCTCGGTCGACCCGCCCGGCTGTACGGACATTGACGACGCGCTGCACTGTCGTAAGCTGGGCGACGACGGCAGTATCTACGAGGTGGGCGTCCACATTGCCGACGTGTCGCACTTTATCAAGCCCGGCACGGCGATTGACAAGGAGGCGGCAGAGCGGGGCACTACCGTCTATCTGGCAGACCGGAGAATTGACATGGTGCCAGGTAAGCTTGTTTTCAATGCTTTTTCTAAAACTGGTTGCCTAATCGGGTGCTTTTTTCTTGACTACTAGGCCTACTCAGCTCGAACCTGTGCTCGCTGCGGGAGGAGGAGGAGCGCCTCTCCTTTAGCTGCGTCTGGAACATCAACAGCAAGACGGGCGAAATTGTGAGCACGCAGTTCACCAAGTCGATCATCAAGTCAAAGGCGGCGCTCACCTACGCAGAGGCACAGCTGAAGATCGACTCGGCCACCGACCAGGACGAGATTGCGCAGAGCCTGCGAAGGCTGAACCAGCTGGCGAAGGTGCTGAAGGCGAAGCGCATCGAGAAGGGCGCCCTCGTGCTGGCCAGCGCCAATGAGATCAAGTTTGTGGAGGTGGACTCGGAGACGGCCGACAGTGAGCTGGTCATTCTCGAGAAGAAGCACATGGAGACGAACTCGATGGTGGAGGAGTTCATGTTGCTGGCGAACATCTCTGTGGCGCAGAAGATCTACGAGACCTTTCCGGAGTTTGCCGTCCTCCGCCGTCACCCGAAACCGTCCACGTCGAACTTTGAAGAGCTGATCAAGGCGGCGGCCAACCGCGGCTTCGACATGGACGTCCACGACGGCAAGAGCCTCTCGGCCAGTCTGAACCGGGCAACCGACCCGGCGAATGAGCACCTCAACCTGATGCTCCGAATGATCACCACGCGGTGCATGAGCCAGGCGGTGTACTTCTGCAGCGGGGCGCTCTCTGCCGACCCCTCGCTCACCTTTGCCCACTACGGCCTCGCCTCTGAGATCTACACCCACTTCACCTCGCCCATTCGCCGGTACGCGGACATAATGGTGCACCGGCTGCTGGCGCACGCCATCCACCACGAGGCCCTCGACCCGCTGCACCTCGCCAAGCGGAAGATCTTCGACACCTGCGAGCACATTAACATGCGCAACATGAACGCCCGGCGGGCGAGTCGCGCCTCCAATGAGCTGCACAGCTACCTCTACGTGCGCAACTCAAAGGACGGCCTCGTGCAGGAGCGCGGCAACGTCTTCACGCTGAAGGACAACGCCCTGGTCATCTTCATCATGCACCTCTCCTTTGAGGTGGTCTTCTTCCTCGACCCGAAGGAGGACTGGAGTGTGGAGAAGGAGGCGGGCAGGGCGACCCATCTGCCCAGCGGCACCGTCATCCGCCAGTTTGACCGCGTCCTCGTGGAGCTGTCCATTGACCGGACGGCGGTCACCTCGAGCTTCAAGAAGCAGATTCGCGTTAGGCTGGTAGAGCCGGCGATTCCCATTAAATCATCATGAACTACTTTTACCCCCATCTGTATCAAATCACCTTCCTACTAACCCGGCAAAAATTAAATGTTTTTTACAACAACAACTAAATAAGGAGGGCAGGGAGAGTGTTGCGAAGAGTTGAGCTCCTCAGGACTTCCTCCTCTACATGCGAAGCATCTGCTCGACAAACTCTCGCAGTCCGAATGCGACCACCCGCTTGCTGCCCCGTACAATGGTGCCCGTCTGCTCCTGGTGCGTCTTCTTCTCCCACAGCAGAATGGTGGCACGAAGTTTGAGCGCACAGACGGCAAAGTTGGCAAAGTCGATGCACCGCTCAGAGGAGGAGGTGGTGGTGGAGGTGGTGGTAGAGGTGGTGGTGGATTGCGTCATTCCATATCGGTTAAAGATGGTCCGAATGAGGGAGTTGCCCGCGTAGACACCCAGCGAATCGAAGCACTGCTGCACCTCGCTCAGGTGCAGGCCGTGGAGGTCACGCCGCTTGAACTGGCAGAAGATGCCGTAGTACTCGTTCAGGTCGGCGCAGAGCTGCTGCAGCTGTTCCGCCTTCAGTGTGCCCTCTATGGCTGCATCAGAGTTGTTGTTGGTGCTAGAGTTGTTGCAGTACAGCGAGACCATCAGCTGGCACTTGTCCAGTGAGAAGGTGATGTGTTCAGAGTCGGCGATGCTGCTCTGGAGGACCTTCTGCAGGGTGGCCGCTGAAGTGCAGCTGGACTGCAGATCAGTGGTGCTGGCAATCTGAGCGATGGGCACCTTGAAGAGGTTGGGCAGGTTAGCCATTGCCGGGACATTCTCACAGGAGGATGGATGATGCTGTTTCAGCGAGTAGGAAATGGCGTCCACCTCAGCGGACCAGTCGATGCGCTCGATAAAAAGGCGCAACTGGAAGGCGCCCGCCTGGTTCGCCTTGAAGGTCGAGGGAACGATGGTGTAGTGGCCCGGCTTCAGCCGACATCTACCCACCACCTGGCGGTAGTTGATGTAGCAGCGAGTGCCCGCAACTGGCCGACTTTTGGCAAAGAACTCATTGGTCAGCTTGGGGCCGCTCTCCACGCTCTCAATCTGGTAGATTTGAAAGCCTCCAGGAGGGAAGGATGATAAGGAAAGTAAAATCAAGACCACTACACTAAATGTAAAACAAACCTATTTTCAGGTCAAAGAGACCAGTGTTCTTCTTCGCCGGCCGGCTCTTCTGCATCAACCCTACGACGACGGTGGCCAGGTTGCCCTCATCGGGGTCGCAGTCCTTGCCGGTGATGGTGAGGTAGAAGCGCGGGTTGCTGGCAAAGGGGCCCTTCGTAGAGCAGCCGCCCGAGCTGACGCCCACCTCCCAGGCGGCCTCGTGGCTGACGATCTCCCAGCGGTACTTCGCGGAAGACTTGTTGAAGTTGCACAGGTCTAGGCGGCTGAAGTTGGCCCTGAAGTCGTCGTAGGTCATCCAGAACTCGCCCTCGGCGTCCAGGGCCAGGCCGAAGCGCTCCTTCTCCAGCTCGGGAATGAGCGCCCACTCGCGTGACTTGCAGCCCCATCCGCCTTTCCAGTCGGCGGCGTTGGTGGCGGTGTTGCGCAGCCGCACCAGCTGTATCTGGTTGCTCTCATTCTCCAGCTCGATGGAGTTGACGGCGCTGATCAGGTAGAAGTGGCCCATGTTGAGGCCGTTTTCCAGCTGCTTTCCATAGGGTGACTTCTCCTCCTGTTCGATGTAGGCGCTGACCAGCGAGGAGTGGAGGATGCTCTTGAAGATGACGCCGAACATGTTGGCGTTCTCGCGGCCCTTCAGCAGGTACGTCTCGCAGAAGCCGCCTGTGATTACGGGTTGACAATTGAGTAGTAAACAAAGAAAGCCCATTTTCCTGAGAGTTTTATTACCTGAGAAGTCCTCAAAGGCCTCGCTGGAGGTGCTGCCCGAGCAGGCCTCATAACTGCCCACCAGCTTGGCGTACGCCTTCTCTAGCAGACTAACCACAAAGTAGTTGCCCGACTGCTCGTGGGCCATCACCAGCTGACCTTCAATGGTGGGCAGGCGGTCGTCGACGACTACCGAGCGCCACTTGCCGGCGTAGCAGAAGCGAAAGTGAAAGATGCCGGCGTAGTCACCGTCGGCAAAGGACTGCCCCGGCGGGACCGTCTGCTCAAAGTTGGCCCTGCTGCTGGCCAGCTGGGCCATGACCACCCCGGGCAGCCAGAAGTAGCCAATCTCCCCCGGGGTGATGTCCATCTTCGCGGGAAACGTCATCGAGCTGCTGTTGTACAGCTGCGGCTTGGCCGTGATCTGCGCCGGGCGGAGCCACTTGAACTCAATCTTCGCCTCCTTGCAGTAGAAAGAGCTGTTGTTGGCGGGGAAAAGGTCATCCTCGAAAAGGGTGCCCTTTGCTAGGCACTGGCTTTTAAGTTTGGCGTAATCTTGCTTCTCGATTTGCTCCAGTCGGTATTCAGGCTCAGACGCTCCTTCTGCCTGAGCCGCCTGCTTCTCAACTGTTTCACAAACAACACCCTTTTTAATTTCACATGCCATGGCAAAAATGGATTGAGATGACTTGCAGAAAACTTTTACTAGTAGTGAAAACTTCCAATTGTTCAAAGCTCGAACTGTTCAAAAAACTAAACCGAAAACTTCCATAATACATTCTTTATTCTTCAATAACTTATCAAACAGTAGAGGGGAAAATAATTTAAGGATCAGGAATCGTGGTAACAAGAACAGGTGGTAACAGAGGTAATCATCAGTCTAGTCTGTCTTCTCTCCCACCACCATCACTACGAAACCGTGCAGCAGTCGGTCTTTTCAGTCCTTGGCGGCGGCGGCTTGATGCTCACTGAGGACATTGAGGTAGCCAGTTTCGTCCCCTGCTCCAGCGCTGTCAGGTGCTGCAGGTGCTGCTGTTGCTGCTGCTGTTCAACCAGGGCAATGTTGTTCATTGACTTGGACTGGACGATGCACTGCACGCGCACCGAGGAGCCGCTCGAGGACCCTTTGCCCACGTCCATCGGCGGCGACTTGGTCGTCACGCGGACGTTGTTCAGCTTCTTCGGAAACTTCACCGCAAAGGCGTCTCGATTGAAGCGACTGAAGAGGGAGTCCTTGGGAAAGCTCGGAGAGAGACACTCAAAGGTGGTGTCCTGCTGCTGATGCTGCTGCTGAGTGATGGCCTCCTTTGACGTACGACGGCTGCCGCCGCTGAGGTCAGTTGAGCGATGTTGCTTGGCAGCCGATGGGTCCGCTTCCTGGTCGTCATCACCCAAATCCGAGTTTTGCAGCAGCTCAGTAGAGGTGAGCAAGTCTGGAGAGCTCGAGACTGGATGCAGTCCACTACCGAATGCAGCACTTGATAGTGGCTCTTTATTGGTGGAGGTATAACTACCATTACTGCTGCCGCCGCCGCTTAATTGAGCGCCTAGTTTCGTCGTGGTGATGTGCGGTGACCGGTGAGTGGAGGAGAGGGAAGGAGGAGGGGCATTATTCTCAGCACTTTGACTGAGGGAGAATTCACTAATACTTTCGGTGATGCTCAGTGGCATGCCGATGAGGCTTGCCGAGGAAATGGGTGGGGAGTTGCTGAGGAAAATGGCTGCTGCTGCCGCTGATGATGATGCTGATGGTGCTGATGCAGATGAGGATGATACCGGTACTATAGTAGTCTCCACTGATGAGTCTGTGACGAAGATGTCCACTGGGGGGTGAGTATTTTCAGGTTGCTCGCTCAGCTTCTCCACCGTCGGCTCCGAGTAGCTGCTGGCAACGGAGGACGCCTGCTCGGCGCCCATGCTGCCTTCCTCAGAGACGATGGAGCACTTGCGGGCGAGTGGAAGTGCAAAGGAGTTGCCGCCATTGCTGCCACCGCCGTTGTTGTTGTTGCCGCTGTTTGCCGCCGTCACCGAGGGCACATCGAGGCTGACAAAGTGCGGCTTCAGCAGACGGAGGTTCGCCTTCTGAGCATTGCTCCGCTCGGCCATGTTCAGTCGATGCTTCAGGTTGTTGTGCCCGCCGACGTAGTTGGCCTTCTTGAGTATGTTGCCGCGCTTGTTGTAGTTGTTGAGGTTCAGGTTCTGCTCGACGCCCTTGCCCTCGCGCAGCGATTTGTCCTTCAGCAGCTGGTAGGTGGCCTTGATGTAGTGGTGGTCATTCACTAGCCGACTAGGGTGATTAGCTTCAGTCTCGGGTTGTTTTGTGGCCTGACCGCTTTGAGCAGCAGTAGCAGCGGCGCCCGAGGTTTCCGCCGACGAAGGAGAGTGCTCATTTTGTAAGATTCTCCTGATTGTGTCCTTTGGTAGGGCGATGCCCTGGTCGATCATCTGATCGATAATGTGATCCTGAACGTGTTCGTTCTTCAGTTCAGTGGCCACCGGAGTTGTAGGTGCTGTTGCTGTTGTCGCTGATGGCGCCTCTGGACTGTCAATGTCGACAATATTGAGCTCTGCACTTTCCTGCAGCCACGGGTGCTTAAGTATTTGCTCCACTGTCAGTCTTTTCTCGGGCTCCTTCTTCAGCAGTCCGTTGATCAGGCTGATTGAGGACTGACTGACGGTGGCCCTTTCCGGAGTGGTAAATGAGCAATCGAGAATTTTGATTAGCGTCTCATTGTCATTGAACTGCATGAAGGGATTGCAGCCGTAGAGGATGATGTAGAGGATACATCCCAGTGCCCAGATGTCCACTTTTGATCCCTGATATTGGTTGCCTGATATCAGGTAGAAAGAAAAGATTAGCCAAAATGAAAGGAAAGCAGCAAAATAGAGCAGTACCCAAGAGAATCTCCGGTGCTGAGTATGCTAGTGAGCCGCAAGACGTGCGAAAGAGTTCACTCTCTGCCCACTGATTGCTGAAGCCAAAGTCAATTAACTTCACCACGGGGTACACTGCTGCTGCTGAGCTGCTGCTTTCCGACACATTATTGTTGTTGTTGTTGTTGTTGCTGCTGCTGGAACTCTGATTATTGCTGATGATCAGAATGTTCTCCGGCTTCAGATCACGATGCACAATCTTCAGTGAGTGGCAGTAGAGTATGGCGTTGCAGACCTAAAGGCAATGGTTTGTTTCGTTATGGAGAACTTTTTAAAACTGCAAAAAACTTACTTGACGAAAGATACTTCTCGCCTCATCTTCAGCTAGGCCATTCCCGTCGTTTTTCTTTTGTATGTGGTCGTACAGATCGCACACCTGCCCGCCACAATATTCTGAAAAAATACAAAACAAATTAGAACAGAACTTGTGGTCTCATCAACTAACAACTTACCCATGACTAGATATAATTTGGTACGAGTATCGATGCATTGGTACAGCTTCACCACGTTAGGGTGTTCCCGCTCTGACAGTATGGACCACAGTCTGATTTCACTGCTCAGCTGATCAAGGCCTTCCTTGTTCAGCTTTGCCTTGTCGATGATTTTGATGGCTACATGCTCCCCTGTTTTGCAACAAAAAACCAGTCATTGGGAATAAAGCCACACTCAATCAGTAGGTTTGCTGGTCACCCACCTGTCAGACAATGTTTGGCGAGCTTCACCACCGCAAAGTGGCCCTTTCCAAGTGTTTCATTGGTAATGTCATAAAGGCCGGCAGCCATTTAAAAACATGGGAAGAGGGTAAAAGCCGGCTCCCGGTGACTGAAACACTCACAAATCACCACGCACCGGACGTTCTCAGAACAAAAACACAACTGAATACTGCTGCAGCACTAGTGGTGAGCATTCTCTAGCACTGAAACATTTAAAAACAATAAATAAAAACCAAGATGCAGATAGATTGGGTAAGCTGTCGATGGTCGATCGACTGGTTGAGTGATTGGTTAAGTGGGGACGGCGTCTTCTGGGCGAGGATTCAAGTTGAGCTTCTACTTAACAGCAGACGACATCACCGATTCTCCTCTTCCTTTTGGCAGTAGGTGTGATAAGTGGAAGCAGATGAAGAAGGTGCAAGGTTAAGAAGTGAGGCGAATTCAAGTGAAGAGGCTGCAGCTTTGCCTCTGCAGCAGCAGCAGCTGCAGTCTATTTTGACTCTCCACTCTAGCTCTCCACTTGAACTCAAGATGATCACGTGATGGTGCTTGATCTCAAACACTTTCATCACCAGAACAAGAACCGAGAGTAACATGTACTTGTCGTTGAAAGAACCAAAGGAGACAAAAGAGCATTATGACAAATAAAGTGGCGAATAGATTCCATGATTTACTTTCCAAAAGAAATGGGTATTTACAGTTCATCTCAAGTGTCGATCTCTAAGGTACTTCGAGATTGTACAAAGAATAAAAAATGAAGCTTCTTTTGATTTTTGAATCACTTCTTTCTTTTCACCACCGTCCAGCCGTCATCGACGACCGCCTCACCATTAGCATCCTCGGTGTCCATCATTTCAGAAGCATTGGTTTGGCTGGATTTGACGGTGGAAGTGCTCTTTGGTGTCACCTCAAACTGCCCCGATGTTGAAGCTTGTTGAAGTTGCTCCTTCCTCTGCGCATTCTTTTTTAGGACTTCTTCCATTTTGTTAAGCACAAACTGTGTTTCACCGGCACAGATGCGATTGTAGTAGGCGACAATACTCTGGCTGACCATTTCCGCGGAGCCATCGTCGATAACGGTGTCAAATTCATTGTCCAACACAGTGTCCAGGTACTCGAGGACGTCATCTGGAAGGACAGTCCCGTCTGCATTGTCACTGAACAGTTTGACAACCATTTTGGCCAGCCATTCGATCTTCTCTTTGACATTTGGGCCGCCCATGCCATTGCTGATGGCCATCTGGAACGACGGCCAAACTTCGAGGGTGACTCTGACCGCGATAAGGAGCAGATTTTCGTCGACCATTGTCGAGGATCTAGAAGACTTTTGGAGAGCTTATTCAGCAGAAGAAAGCTGTTGGATCACACGACGGGAACTAGAAAAATGTCGGCGAAATGTCGGAAAACTCACAAACACACGCAACAATCTCTTCACATGTGCCTCTTCAGAAGGGATTCACCACGGTGGAAATAGTTTTGGTCTGCAGCGGCGGCGGCGGCCGCCAAGTGAGCCACAGCTGAGAGAGTCTCAGTGACTGAGAAGTTGTTGATTTTTTGTGCTGCCACTGACACTTGGCAAACTTAGCTTCGAGCAGCCGACGATGATGTTGGCAGAGACGAGGTTTTCAATGTCTTCCTCCCATTGCTGAAGATTCCACGATGAAACCACCTGCCCGGTGATCATCACATCACCGCCATCTCACCACTCTTTGAATCTCCCTCTCGCTCACTCGACCCTCCTGTGCATTTTTGGCCACTACTGCACCACAGCCACCGACGTCCACTCGACGACGACAGCAAAGACATCGAAGCCATCCCCTTCTTCACGCTCCTAGGAGACGATGAACCCTACCGGAAGCGAGTTCACCCTTCGCGTGGCTATCTGTGATCTTGTGGAGAGGCTGAAGCGTATGCAACACAAGTGCACTTACCTGGAGGAGTGCCGAAATCAGCTGGTGAAGGAGGTGATTCGCCTGCGGCTACAAAATGAGTGGCTCGCCAAGCAGATCAGCGACTCGCCGGGAGCTTCAGCCTCTCTGCCCACACAGCACGGTGGCCTTCCTTCGGCAGTGGGCGGAGGTGGTGGCGGCGGAGGACACAGCTGCTTCTGCGGCCAGCAAACAGCACCTTCACAGCAGCAGCATCAGCTTCACCAGCTTACACATCATCAGCAATCGAGTCTAGTCAACTCGCAGTACCACACGCCTCACTGTCACCTCAGTGGCGGGGGCGGCGGTGGTGGCCACGAACCTAGCTCTGCCAATGACTCCTCTTCAGGGGGAGGGAATTCGGGGCGAGAGGTTGACCACCTGCTGTGCATGAACCACCATCACCCCCACCACCACAGTAAGCAGCAGCACTCCACCGGCAGCAATAGCAGCTCACAGAAGGCCGACGAGAGCCTCCACCTGATGAACATTCTCAGCCAGTTTGAGGCGGAGGACCTCGAGAACAAGCAGGACTCCATTAAGAACTTGACCATTCAGATGCTCAAAGACCTGGAGACGGAGATGAAGACGGGTCGCCTAAAGTCGGACCTGATTCAGTTTGTGAAGCACTCACAGGATGGCAATGGCGCCGATCTCTTCACGGACAAGGTGAGCGATGATCTGATGAAGTTTGACGACGACGAGATGATGATGGTGGACAATCACGGCCAAGCAACGACTACAAAGCTGACCACCGGAGGAGGCGGCGGCGGCACTCACAGCACATCGTCCGCCAATTACGAGGCCTTCAACAACAATAGCGACTACTACTCCAATTCACACAATCTAAACATTGCCGCATTTGAAGACCTTCAGCTTCAGATGTACGAGCAGAATGCAAACAACAACAACAACAACAGCAACCGAGGCAACTACAGCCAAAAGGACGGCGGCGCTGACTCGCTGCTGAACCAGTCTGCAACGGTCGGCAGAAGAGGTCGCACGGCTGGCGGACTGACCGAGCTATCACTACTGGACGAGGACAATCCGATGATTAAGATGGGCGGCAGCGGGGGACGGTACAATGGCGACAAGTTAGAGGAAGCCGGTGTCGGTAGCATCTTTGATCTGAAAAGCCTGAAGGACGAGGAGGTGATTGGCATTCTGGCGGCGGTTAAGGACGATTTGAAGAACCTGCAAGCAGGCGTCCTCGCCTCCACCGATAAGCTCCACAAGATCAAGAGTCGCCAGTTGCGGTACTACTTTCAGAAGCAGATCAATCTCGATTCAGCAGGTGGTGGCGGCGGCGGAACCGGAGGCGGTGGTGGTGCTATCAGTAAGAGCAGTAGCAGCAAGTCTCAACAGCAGCAATCGATACCCATTCCAGGCAATGCCTTTGGCGGCAGCTCCAATAGTAGTCTCAAGTGAATCTCAAGCAGTTAATAGTCTTTCCCAAAGTATTTTCTACTATTGTCCGTTTATTACTGTTTCCTGTACACACTTTGCCTTCTTCTCCTCCTCCTCCTCCTCTTTTTTGCTCACACGGTTGATGATAAACTATATATTTTATGACGATTTCTTATTGCAATAAAGTTCACTAACCTTGTTGATACTGAAACAAAGTTGAAGGTCAAAGATTTTTTTATTTTGCAAAATAAAAGGATGAGCAAAGAAAGAGAGAAAGAGAAGTGACAACATATGTTCAACACTTGTAGAAGCAACGTTATTCTTTTTTGGCGAAAAAGTGTGTAAATGGGTGTGTTTTGTATAGTGGGGGTAACAACAGATTGCCGATAATTTACAACTAGAACTTTCACTTGCGTCGAAGAGGGGGTAGAGCTCTTTTGAAGAGGAGAAGGGGGCGGAAAAAACAACAAAAGAGGTAACAAGAAGAAGAGAGGCACCACAAGCTTCGGTGAAAGCACGGAAAGAGAAAGGGGAGAAGGAGAAAAGACGAGGTAAACACGAAAGTGAACACACACTTGCTGCAGATGGCCACACAGACACCTAATAACAAAGATGTACTCTACTTTAGGGGTGTCACATGAAAATTTCACTGGGCAGCTCGCTCTTGTAAGGATAGGATTCCTGCGTTCCCGGTCGGAGGACAGTGTAGGAGGCGATGAGGTTGCACCGCTTGATCTGCTCCTCAATCGGCAGGTGGTTGTAGTGGACGATGAAGAAGGCCAGTGCGCCCATGAAGGAGTCGCCGGCGCCCGTCGTGTCCACCGGCTCGATCTTCTGCGGCACGGGAATGTGCAGCGCCTGGTTGCGATTCACGAACATGGCCCCGTTGGCGCCCATGGTGAGAATGACCGAGCGGCAGCCCTTGTCGAGGATCATCTTGCAGGCGATGCGGCAGTCGTCGATGCTGTCCACGCGCAGCTTCGTCATCAGGTGCGCCTCCGTCTCGTTGACGCACAGAATGTCGCACAGCGGGTAGATGTGACTGTTCTCCATGGGCTTCGGAAAGGGCGGAGCGCCGTTCACTAGAGTGGGCACTAAGTAGAGACAGAAAAATAGGTGTAAACATGGACATCAGGTAAAGTTGGTTCCTTTAAAAACTTACCGCCGTGTTTGCGAGCTAACTGGAGGGCAGTGTGCAGCGAGGGCGGTGTGCACTCAAAGGTGCTCACAAAGAGGCGACAGTCCTTGAAGAGGCCCTTCTCTGCGGCGGCGGTGATCTCTTCCGGTGTCAGTAGATTCGTCGCTCCGGGCACGTAGACGATGTTGTTCTCTCCTGGTAAAGCAAAATAGTTAGTCATGCTACAACCAAATGGTAATTATCTTTAGCACAAACCTTTTCGAGTGACGGTAATGGAGGCGGTACTGGTAAAGGCGTCCTTGGTGATAAAGAGGTAGTCTGTGCAGACGTTCTGCTGCTGGAAGTTCTTCATCATCTCCTCGCCAAAGGTGTCGTGACCGATCTGTGGGTGTGTGTAAAGCTGTGTGTAAGTTGTGTTCAATTTTCCCTATCTCTCAATCGCTCACCTTGGCCATGATACGCGTGCTCAGGCCGAGTCGAGCTGCCATGACGCAGGCATTGGCGGCCTTGCCACCGGTGCCCTTGCGAAATTCATTCCCCGACAGTGTTTCGCCGGGAACGGGAAAACGATCGACATATCTGGTGAGAGCAGAAGAAGACAACAGTTAGAGGTAGGTTCTCAACTATCAAGCAGCAACTTTCTTGGCAGCAAACTTCATCAAGTAGTGGTGTTGAAGTGCTGCCGCTGAAGCGCTGGTGTCACTTACGAGATAAGATCCATCACCGAGGCGCCCATGAAGGCGCAGTGCTTCGGTTGATCTGCTTCCATCTTGCTTAGTTGCGACGGCTCCGGATGATAATGATGTTTTCACTTATTCTCTTCTATTCGGGTCCTTTCATACGGATTACTCAGCTTCTGTTGTTGGCAGCAAAAAGTTGGCGGACACTAGTGACAGCAAAAATAAAGAACACAGAAAAAATGTAAGAATGTGAGGAAACTGGACAAAAGTTCAAAGTTGAAAAATAGCAAGGTATTCAGTAAGATATATTGTCGCACAGGTTCACTTGGCCCTAACAAGTAGGCCGGAAATCAGTAAAGCAAAGTTGGCGTTGAGGGGCAGTTTTCAGTGAATAGTAGCTATAAAAGTTCTATGGTAGATAAGTAGATTCGAACTTCAAAAGAGGATTAAACTGTTCTGCTGCAGATGATGATGAATGGCAAGGAGAGTGGCATGAGGAGACAGGAGAGAGAGAACATCACCTCAGCACTGGAGTTAGTTATGGCTGCTGAATAAAGCAGCAGTTACCAGCGGTGCCAGTCGTCGAAATCGGCGAACGTCTCAGCACTAGCCTGGTTGGCGTGTGAGGCAATCGACCAATCAAAATGGATGCAAGATTAGCCGACACTTATTTTTTCCTCTATCCTGCTGATATGTTGCTCTGTTGCACGAGCTTTTTCTTCTTTTTCTTCTTCTTCTTTTGCTCTCTGGTGAGCTCTGCTAGCCTGCAGGCGTGCAAAGATGGCAGGCAGCAGTCAGGCTGGCAAACCGACTGGTAAGTAGGAGGCTGTAGGCAGCAACAACAGCACCAGCAGAAACCTTATCAACTGCCGATTGACAACTTTTCCTGGCGCAAGATGAAGCGACCGCTTGAGCTGTTGAGCTTTCTCAGTCTGCTGCTGCACTGGTTATCGCGATGGGCATTTGCACAAATACTGGTCACAAATATTAAGAGACACTGAGAGAGTGAGAGAGAGGGGGATGCAGAGGTTCGAGCGGCCAGTGGATGTTGATGATACTAGATGACGATATTTGATGTGAGCTGATGTACCAATGCTGTGGCTCGAAACTGTGTCTCCTCTGCCGTTCTCGTTGTGGTGGCAGGCGTGGATGACCTAACCTTCAAAAGCTGCTAAACTGTTGCTGGTGGTGGAGGTGGTCGGCCTCATGGTCACACGTACCTGGTTGGGCTGATTGAGCAATGCCAGAATCACCAGGCTGAAGGAAGAGGAGGAAGAAGAGCCAGTGATGATGATGATGATGATGAGCACAACAGATCATCCACCGAGTAGTAGTCTTTTTGCTGGTGCTGGTGCTGGTGATGATAATCGGCAATGTGCAGTTATAGCTACTACGAGGTAAAGCAGAGTGAGTGAGTGATTGAGTGAAAGAGAGAAGAGTAGGCGACGTAAAGTGGGCACTTCTCCACTACTCACCAGACGATGGCCGATGATCTCGAGTGCGTGTGTTTGCAGAGGGGCAAGTCTTTGTGTCTATGATGACGACGATGCTGATGATGATGGTGGTGCTGGTGGTGGTAGTGATGGTAGTGCTGTCGGTGATGCAGTTGACGGATATTGGGGGAGGGGGAGGAAGTAGAGAAAGACGGTAGGTCGGCGCCTGAGTCGTTGCTGTAGTCAGTTGGTTGGCTAGTTGGTTGGTTGGTTGGCTGGTACTAGTGCTTCACTACTGATGAGAGGAGGCAAGCAGGGAATACACGATGAGGAGTATATCAACAGTCGTACACTGGCAACAACAACAGTGGTTTTGTACGGCGACGGAGACGACGACGGGAGAGCATCCTACTCTTCTGGCACTTCTTCCACAGGCTAGGATGCATTTCGCTGGCAGACTTGTCGTGTGTGGTAGTACAGTCCTCCAGTTCTCGTACAGTCATCACCGACAGCAGCAACAGCAGCCTCAGCGGTGGCAGAAGCAGGAGCACTACAAGCACTGTCATGTGATCATACCGTTGATGCTCTGCTGCACTTCAAGGCTTTGTCACTGGCAGTGAGGCAACCCCAAAGCAGCACTTGTGCTTGCACTGTGTGTTTTCTCGCCTACTGTTACCGCTACACAGTGAGACTTGCCCAAAACGTCAGTTGCGTCAGTGGAAGAATTTAGATGTACTTTACTATTTTGAGGCTGCTGAACACGATTATAAAATTAGAAACACTTTTCATCGAGAAGATTCCCAGATAATAGATCTTTTGGTCATCAAAATTGCAAAAAAATAGTAAACTTTTGAAGACAGGTCAACGGAGTGTAAACTAATTATTTCAAAAATCTTGTAAACAATAGTTTTAACTTTGATCTATTATTTACAAAAGATTAAAGAATAAAAGTTATCGGTAAAGCGCTGGTAAAGCGCTCCGATAAATACTGTTTTTCGGAATTCTAATTGACGAGTGTGCTTTGTGCAAGAGGGCACAGAGGGCACCACCAAGTACTTCCAATGTAATTTTTTTTTATCAAAAATCAAACTTAAAACTAAAACTTTTGTTTCTTCAAATGGTGTTACTTAGCAAATAAAAATGGAATTTGTGTATTTACAAAAAGAATTTTAGAATCAAACAATTTACAGTTTGGTAAAAATGAGTTAAAACAGTGTCATTTTGTACTGATAAAACCCGGAATATCTCAAAATCTAGCTGTTTGATTATTTTCTCACTCTATAATTGTGTTTGAGATATCCTAATTAGCGGAGACATTTGGCTCTGATTTAAGTCACAAGCCTTATGTACGGTCGTGCTATCCAACGTTATCAAAGTTGGCCTGGCCTGGGCTGCTTCTAGGCTGCACCGGGTGTGCTCTTACGTGGCTGCTTCACTTACCAGTCTGGGCAATCATCGATTATGGTCAGTGCCTCTGCTTCTGTTACCTTTTCTGCGACAATTCTCCCCACTGACGCAACTTTGTCCACTTTTCTTCTCATTTCTTTTCTTTTTTCTTCTTCTCCTTTTTGCACATTGATCATAATTAGCAGCAACACTCGTAGTAATCATATTCTTTGCATATTCAACAGTGGAAACATACCAGTGTTTCTCTCTTTTTACTTCTCCTACTCTCATTGCAATTACCGTAATTCTCCAGTTCTCCGAATGAGGCCGATGACGAAGGACAAACACTGGCCAGCTTTGATAATTAGAAGACGAGCATTTTTGACAAAGCTGCTGCTACTGCAGTTGTTGCAGTCACAGTATTCTCTCATTCTATCTCTCTCACTTTGCCCCAAGTGACCGCTCTCCTGCGAAACTTCACCACAAGTTTGGTAGTGTGTTTAGCGAGAACACACACACACAGTCACAGTCATAGTCTCAGTCACAGTGAGTATCCAGTTAGTTGGTTGGCGGTGGTAGTCGGAGTCAGTCGCCGGAAGCGCAGCCACCGGTCACTGGGGACTTTAAAGCATGGGCAAATTGTATTTTGGCAGCAGTAGAGCGCCGAAGAATGAGTTGGGAGGCTGAAAATGTGCATGTCCATTTTCAGTTTTCAGATAATGTCTGTGTCTGTGTTTGTGTGCTTGTGTGTTTGCTGCCTCCAAAGCAGTTGCCAACCACTAGATCTATTTTCGTGTCTATCTCTTGCGATCTACCTGCTCTTTATATTTGTGAGTTTGGAGTAAGAGCAAATTTTGATCTCAGCTGAGGCAACAGCAGCAGCAGCAGCAGTGTCTGTCTGACTGACTCTGTGTGTATTAACAGTGTCTGCCTCTATTCCCGTAGTGGTGTGATCTATATCAGTCGGTCAGTCGGTGATTGCAGTGATGATTGCAGACCAAAATAGAAAGTGTGCTTTTGGTGCTGCTGTTGCTGGACAGGTAGTCTAAAGTTTGAATTTTGAAAGCACACATACACACACATAAATAAAAGAAAACAATAGAAGCAGACCAGCATGCTTTGGGGCACTCACACAAACACACACACCTAAAGTAGTGCATCTCCATTAATTAGCACGTAATCGAAAGAGCACTGGCACTGGTGAGCAGCTAGCTCACTGAAGCGATTACTGCTGCGACTGCTTCACATTTGACTGACCATTGTGCACACAATGCACTGTTCACTGCTGCTCACTCAATGTCCTTAATTAATTGAGGTAATTCAATTAGGTGTGCAAATGTGCTCAGTCATTCTGGCTGGCTGAAGAGAGAATGGCATGTCAGTGGCTGACTGCCAAATTGACAACATTCAGGTAGTTGGCACTGTGGCTCTAGTTGGCGCCAGGTATTTCAACTCAATGTTTGGCAAGGGGAACAGACTTCATCTTCGTCCACTGTCCCTTAAGCACCTACTCTCTGTCTTTTCCACTGTGGTTGCAAGCTTCTCTATTTTTAACCGTAATACTGCTGCTTTTTAATTTTACTGCTTTTTGCATTCACCACTGAAAAGCAGTTTGTTGTGGTTTGTTGAAGCTTTAGTTTACTTGCGTTGATCCGATTGCCTCTTCTGCATTAAATGGTCAAACGATTGCAAAGAAAGGCAAACAGCCTCTGTCTACAAATGGAAACCTCAACATCAGCAGCAATATAATTAATGGAGTGCAACCAGGCAATATGTGCAAACATCAGCTGTTATTAGTCAAGAGTTCAAAGGTGTGTGCATCAAGAGACAAATGGTGCAAAGAAATGACTCTTTACACTGTTTTGTACATATCTTTTGATCTAGTTTAAAAGGGCTTTGATAGTCAAAACCAAGCTGCCAGCTGAGAACAATAACTACTTGACCATAAGAAAGAGAGCACTTCAACTCAACTGCCAACTGAGCGGTGACACCACTTCAGAGCACTTTTATATCCTTTTTCTGCTTTTGCAGGTATCATCAACAGTGACTTTAAAAGTCAAACAATAATCGTAAAAAAGTCAAGCAAAAAAGGCTTGAAAATCAAAGTCGTTGCACTCTAAAAATAGTCAGACAGTGAGTCAGTAAAAAGTGCTGAGTATTAAAGTTGGTACGGCACAGCGCTGAAAGTGATCACCACCGATTAGCGGTAGTAGTAGTGGTGGTGGTAGTGGTGGTGGACTGCTTTAAATCAAATTAGATGCTGGCGAAAGCTGAACTGTACAGCTTCAGTTTACAGTCTCTTCGCCCTTTCTCTCGTTGGCGCAGGCAGCAAGCGTGATTGTTCGGGATCGTCACTGAAGCAGCACTGCTCCCTCTCTCTTTTTCTTCTCGGTATTAATAGCACCTCGTGTAGGTGAGATGAGTGCAGCTAAATGGAACGGTGTTTGGCTGCTGCTGCTGCTGTTACTACTGCTCGAAGGTGAACAGGCCAATGGCCACTGAGTGAGCGAGTGAGTGAGTGAAAGCCTGACGGCGCAGTGATTGTGTCTCGCCCTGCTCTCTCCTATCAGCGCCTGTCATCACTAACACCAAAATGCATTCTCCATTTCACTTAATCTTCCATCATCTCTGCAGGTAAGAAAGTCAGCTAGCAGTGCAAGTGTTCCACTTTGACTTACTTCTCTTGCTGTCGCTTTCTCTCTCTCTCTCTCTCTCTCTCTCTCTCTCTCTCTCTCTCTCTCTCT
>JAALOO010000687.1_pt1 | contig 28452 bp, 23 predicted proteins | sample 7257641 | NCBI WGS metagenome assembly JAALOO01 (sample SAMN14085613, study PRJNA598686) | mite metagenome | biome: ENVO:01001000; feature: ENVO:01001002; material: ENVO:01001226; isolation source: single female mite from University of Michigan culture on fish food culture... ...
CCTCCGTAAAATGTGATGATCCCAATGGTGAGGTCATTCAACGTCTCGGGAACTTCGTCAACCAAATTGTATCCAAGAGTATAAAAAATCGTCTCAATAAGGCGACACACAAAAGCCGCCTCTAGAACGTTGTACTTGCTGAATGATGCCGTATTTGCCTCTTTTGAGTTGCACACATCAAAGACCAAATAAGGATAAATTGGAATGGCCTCATTCCAGCCAGTTTTGTTCGTTTCCAGTTGATCATTGTAGAACTTCCAAGAGGGAAACCGACAAATATCTTCTACCATTCGGTACTGACGTTGCAACGTTATCACCGGACTGACAGAGTAGCCATTTTGAGACTCGGTGTTTTCCAGGTGGCAGTAAAAACGCTCAAACATCGATCGACCGTAGCCTTTGCTCAGGGCAGAGTTAGATTTAACGGTAGCGGGCAGTTGCAGGTGATCACCAATTAGAATCAGTTTTGAGGTCGGATAGACGAGCGGCATCAACAACTCTGGCTCCGTTGACTGACCGGCCTCGTCGATGATGATACAGCGAAATGGATTGCCATTTCTAAAGTTCTCCATATAGTCATTTTGAACACTGTTTAACGTACTTAAAATGACATGAGCATCTTCTAGTTCTTCCTTCTCTTGCTTTTTCCGTTCTGCATAGCTTTGTTTTGGGTTTACTAGTGACCGAAGGTGACAATCAACCACTTGTGAGTGTACTTTGTCAAAATTACCAATTCGAACGACCTTAAAATTGGTTTCCAGTAGGCGAAGGGCAATGGCATCAATAGCACCATTGGAGGGCGTGCAAATGAGAATGCGGCTAGGTGTACCGTTTTTGGAAGTGTTGTACAACAAACTCTTCACAATGGCCACCAGCGTGTGCGTTTTACCAGTACCTGGTGGACCTAGAGAAAAAAGACAAATGAAGTCATTTCATATAGATTGACAAGTTTCGCACCTTGAATCATCACCGTCTGATTTAGATGCTCCTGCTGATTTACTGCATTAAAACAGGCTACAATAGCGTCTTTTTGCTTGCTATTAAACGTTGCCGAGCCACCAGACAACCCAAAGTCGTAAGGTTTTTCAAAATTAGTTGCGAAAACACTGCGATCAGGATTGAGAAAAGCATTTTTAAAGTCCGTTTTGAAGCACATAGATGACAACGTTTCAACTTGACGAAGAATGGGTTTAGTATAACAGATTGGTGTAATAGTTAGAGTATCCTTTCTACTTTGAAGTAGCGTTTGTAAAGCTGTACTGTTGAAAATGGCCACAGTGTACTCTACTTTTTTATAGTCAGAAATTATTCGGTAGGTAAAATGGTGGGGATGGAACTTTGGACGTATATCTTTTTCTAGCTTCCAGTTATAGTTTAAAACTAAACCCAACGCTGTTTTTGTCTTATTCGCAAGAACAGTAGGATCTCGACTCTCTTTGACTTGTACAAGAACAAGATTTTCTTCAATTTTGTACTTTTTAGCATGAAGATACTTCCATTCGATTTGTGTTCTCAAGAAAAGTAAGCAATACTCTTCCTTAATTCTCGTGTCGTTCAGTTTCAACACTAATGGCGAACTCTTTTGTTGCTTTTCTTCATCCTTCTCAAAAAAGTCACTGACAATCTGTGCCCAACCATTGTAGAACATCAGCGATAGGTAGTACTGCTTGTACATGGAAATAGAATCATAAGTCAAAGGCAGCTCACTCAAGTTGTGGATGAACATGTTTTTAGCCAAAATGTGATTGGTGATCAGCTCTGTAGTTTTCTTTTTATCATCTTTTGAACTGTCCTCTCGTAAGGCGGCCAAATCAAGAGAAAGGAGCGCCTTGAGAAATGCTTCACTGTCATTTTCGTAGACAGTATCTATGTCCTTTGGTGGCGGAGAGTAGTCATCGTCATCGTAGAAGGAACGCATTGTGTTTAACAAAACAGACCTTCGTTGTTCTATTTGTTCTAAGAGAGAAAGCCGAACAATTGGCAATATTTCATTTTCCATGGTGGTCAATTTGTCTATAGTTTGTGATTTTTGTTAGCAGACTGAAGGTGTTGTTGCGTTGATGATGGCGATGGAAATAAAAAAACCTACGCCTAGTTGTAAACGGAAGAAATCACAAACAGTTGCCTACGATGTAGCCCCAGTGTAGATGCTACTTGAGAGAAGTATGTGTAGTGTTGAGATAAGATTCTATGACGGTTGGCACGACATTTCCAAGAAAAGAGAAAAGAAGAGGTAGAAAAAATACCATGGTAGAAATGGTAGAAAGTAAAGAATGGAGTGTGCATCTAATAGCAGAAGAGAACGTCGTTTGTACAATTGCCAGGTGCTTTTTCCAAAAGTCAGAAAGTAGAACATATATAGTTCAGATCTGATCCAACAGGTTGTTGCATCATACCCACCAAAAACTTGAACAAACAAAACTCATTTTTTTTTTTTTTTACTCAAGCAGTCGGTGGCCGAGCGGTTTGGGCGATCGACGTTGATGCCTGAGGAGCGCGAGTTCGAATCCTCGTGTTCGGCTGCGCGGCCCCCACCCAGGGTTAATGGGGAGAGCTCTGCCCACTGGCCGCTCAGTGTGGAGACTCTAGCTTCGTAGAGAGGGCGCCTCTGGCGTCTGTCAGGATAGGCTGTCTGTCAAGCCACTGACTTAAATCTCAAAAAGTATGGATCAAAAAGTGGCCCACTAGGGTAGTCAGGACCCTCCCTCTCGGAGGACCACAACTGACTTTAAACGAGGCTAGTTTACTTTGATCACTTGAATTTACGCCTGAACTTGCGAATGTGACATGGAAACTTAATTAACTGTGAGAATTCAAACGAGTTATATAGTGTAAAGATTTGTTTTATTGAACTAGATTTATGTATTTACAATTTTTACAAAAGTTAATTTTGTAACAAAATGTGCAGATAAATTTTAAAATGACTAACAAAAAAAGATTGTACATGAAAAAAACTGCGTAAGAATAATTTTTAATAAAAATACCAATATTTCCAAATAAATCCAAAAATTAAAAACAGCAAAACTTGATTTGATTTTGGAACAATTTTGTGAAATCCGTTTGAATCTGAAAAAAATTGTGTTAAATTTGTATACAAACAACTTTTTGTTTTAAGTTTACTTACTGAACACTGTCATCAATTTCTCAGCAGCTACTGTTTGAAATGTCCCGTCAACTGAAATTTCACATTTGTACTTTCCAGAAGTTTTTCCGTTTGCTTCTCGAATATAAACTGTCCCACCACCTGATCGGTCGATCTGCATAAATTAAATTTAAAATCAATAAAACACCGGATACTTTATTTGTTGTTCAACTTACATCGACTGCAATGCCTTCTAATGGAAACACTTGCTTGTATGGTTTCACGTTTGGAGTGTAACGGAAAAACTCCTGTTCATCGCGATCCCATTCATGAGCTCGATAAAACCTGTAGATTCAGAACATTAAACACATTTTAATTTTTTGATTATATACAATTGCTGCAGAATACCATTTAAGTGAGTAGAGAGTGGCATTGCCAAGGTCAAAAAGACAGGACAACTCTAGGTCAGAACCTTTCCGGACGCGAGCAGGAACATTGAGTGAAACCACGCGGACACATTCGGCAACTCCAATAAATTAAAAATTAAAAAATAGTTAAAAGGTTAAAAAATTTTGTTTTAGTTTGCATCTTGAGTTTCAAATTTTGTTTTAGCATCATAAAAAATAGTACAAAGTTTTCACAACAACATATTGAAATTTTTAGTTTTATTGGATTTGTGTAAAAAACCGCATTCCAAAAATGTGATTTTGATCGTAAGAAAAATAAAATCAATGAAATCGATAGGCAATTTTAAGCTATTGTTAAAGGTAGTTTTATATTTAAAATTGTAAAAACATGTTTTAACCTCGGAATTTTAAACAAAAATCAATATGTTTTTTATTAAACTTTTTAAATTTTGTTTAAATAAAAGTAATATGATGCTAAAAACAAACTTAATTTGTCTTTAAAGAAATCAATTTGTTACTAAACAGGCAATCTAAACTACAACAAGTGCGATTATGATTTATGACAGTATGGGTAGTTAATTTAAAAAGTGTGATTAGCTATTGATTTTTTATTTGCTGAACAAAAAACTTTTGATTATAAGCTTTGAATATCTAAAATTCAATTTTGTTTTAAAGATATTGATCACTCTTTTTATAAATAAACTTTAGCAATAAATAAAATACATGTTTTTTGCACCGGTCATTTTGAATGCCACAAAATAATGTTATGGTGAAAAAATGTTTGAATTTTTATCATTGCGCTTTTTTACAAACTAACATCATCATTTTTTTAATTTAAATCACAAAAACAATACACTAAAAAATGTTCTTTAATAAATCTTTTTTATTTTTTTATGTTGCGAAATTACACTATATTTTAGAAAGTTGATTGTAATCCAAAATCATTTTTACCATTCAATTTCACTAAAAGTGTAATGGACCAAATCCAATTAGAAAAATTTCAAAAATTTATTTTAAAAACTGACGGTCAATTTACTTTACAAAACATTTTAAAATCAATTTTCAAAATTTTTTAGTGTTACATTTGTTTATAAAAAAAACGTTTTTTACAAAAATAATTTTTAAATAATGAAATAAAAAATAATAAAAAAATAAAAAAATAATGATCAAAGTTAAACACTCAAATTAAAATTTAATTCAAAAAATTCAATAGTTGTTAGTTTTTAGTTTGGCAAAAACAAAAAACTTGGTCAAGAATCCTCTGGGATCCAAAGTTTTGAAATACTCATTTTTAACATTTTTTTACTATAAAAGTTATCGCTCGTTGAACAAATTAGCACATGCTTTCAAGAAAAGAGAAAATTTGCCGCGTGTTGTTCTAGACTTTCCTTGTAGTGATAGTGATCTTTTTAGCTTACTAATAGCCCAAGTGGGTCTACGCGTATGTCTGTTTGTGTGTGTGTGTCTGTTCGGCTCAATCCATTTAATAAACGAGGTGAGCCGTGTGGGTCGCGTAAATGGATTTAAATGGTTTGCTTTCTTCTGTTTGCTCACTATAGTTCAGCATTGGCGTGATAATTCATTCAAAAAACTATACAGCTTCTGTGTTTTTAAAAGCTTACCGTAGTTAGTTTTTTTACCTCTCTTTCTCTCTCACTTTCTGTTTTAGATAATGCCTCGTACACTGCTTGAAGCAAATGATAATAAATGATGATGATGACAATGAGAAAAAAGAGTGCAATATGAAAAAACAGAAAAAATTAGACAAACAAAACACTGTGATTTTTAAAAGGTTTACACAATTTTACAAAAATTTTTATTACACCAGAAATACTTTAAATTGTGAGCATATAACTGGGTCATTTTAAAAAATAATAACAGTTTTTATTAACAATACTAAATTTTTAAATTATAATTAAAACTACAAAAAAAGTTTATCGTTTTAAAAACATTAATAGAATTGCGTAATAACTTAGGTACATTTAAAGCTTTTTATGTGAAATCGTTAAGCATAAAAATGTGTCATTGTAATGTAAATTAATAGCTTAATTTTAGTTGTCTAAAGTTGCAGATTTTTCTAAAAAGGCAACTCTTTAATAACTACTTTCAAAAATTGCAAAAATAAAATTAGATTGCTCATAATGTTAGTTTTTGAAATTAAAATATTAGATTTATTACCCTTTCTAGTTATTAAAATATCAAACAATTTACTGTTACTTAATTAAAAAATTTTATTTTTATCAATCTCTAAAGACCAAAGCAAAGTCAAAATTTACATTTTTTAATTTGATCCTGAATACTATTAAATTTATTGATAACTGCAAACAAACTCTCCATCAATTTAACACTTTATTTTTTCTAAACAATCTTTTAATTTGCAAATGAGTTTGCACGTTTTTCTTTTCTGTCAACAAATTGTCACGGTTTTTACTTTAAAACAAATAAATGCATTTTTTCTAAAGAAAAACTTGTAAAAGTGATGAAAGAAAGGAAGAAACTGTAGGTTATAAATAGAACAAAATAATACATAAAAACGACCTTGATGCTTTTGCTTTTGCCGAATCCTTCAAACAGATGTGCCCCCGTTTCTAGTCATTTTAGTTTTTTCACTTAATGTGCTCTTAGCAGTAATTTATATCCATTCAGTGTCAACAAAAACAGATGAGCCAAACGTTTGGGAATCGTTTTTATTTTTATTTTCAACTTTAGCTTTAAAAGTACTGAATTATAATTTTCAAATGAATGTTGTTTAAGGAAATTTAATATCGCAAGCTGGTTTAGTTTAAACTGAATTCAAGTCACCATCTTTTGGTAGATCTATCTGTTTAATTGTCTACAGCATTTTATTAAACAGCATCTGATTATACCTCCTAGACAGCAAGTGTTCACTTTAAAGTGTTCTCGCACTTAGAAAAAGCTTCCCTGCCATTTGGTTGTTGTAAGTGTTGGCAGTGTAGCATTGCCACAATGCACTTGCACTCACCAACTTTTAACACCAGTGCCGACTACTGCATTTTTCTCGCTTTTACTCGCCGATAACATCGTTACACTGGCCAACCTCTAACTTTCTCTTTCTCACAGTGTTCTCCCTTTCCCCACAGTTTACTGCAACACTTTTCACTGTTCTGTCAGTCGGCTGACAGCGAGAAATTTGTCTTTGTCCGAGAACAGCACTAGTCTCTCTCTCTCCTTTTACTCGCCCCCTGTCACATGTCAGAGGGACCCACCGCGCGCACTACTTTGGAGCAAGAGCGATCCAAATGCAAATTCAGCGTTATATCGTAACAGCAACAGCAGCAGCAGCTCCGGTGGCTGGTTCTTTCATACCATTCCTCACTTGCCACTTTAGCTCGATTGCCCAATGTGTGCAGTGCACCGTCCACCGGACAGGTCAAATTGCAGACTTTGTGTCTCCTTTTCTTTGACATTGTTTATTTTTTGCCCTCTGTACAGCAGCAAAAAAAACTGTAGAGATTCAGCTTGGTTGTTGCAAAAAGTAGGGGCGAAAATCGGAAGATTTATGGTTCATTTAGAGCTCGATTTGCATTTACCGCAAAAAGATTTTTTGCTTTTACATTTACTATTTTTTTGCCACTCTACCACAATGATCATCTAATAGCAAACTTCAACATGTCTGACAAGGTTAGATAGAAAAGATCACAAGAATTCTTTTTCTCTAATGTGTTTTCACGTTAGAAACCCCCTTTGATTTTTGCCTACCCAAAAGTAAAATGAGTGCTGTTTTTAAAAATGCAAATAGGTTCCAGATTGTAGGGAGAAGAAGAGAACCGGCAATTGCCGCTTTTCTCTGTAGAGCCATTAGAAAGAGGCGCTATTTGAATCACATGTTGTGGTTCTCCATTGACTTAATTAGTCTAATTAAAAGTGGCAATAAGAAAAACTGTTAATGAGCCTGCAAAAAAGCTCAAAAGTTAAATTAGTATCGTCATTTTACAATTTTAAAGTTTTAAACTAAAAAATTACAAGTCAATATTTGTGTGAACCTGATTTGTTTGTTTCGGAAACTTGTTAAGTTTTTAACTTTTTTAACTTTTAACTTTTTTCTCATTTATTTTTTTAAAAATAACTCATGTTTGATGCTTGCCATAATGTACAACTTAACATTTATTACAGTTTTTTTAACAGTATAGCGCTGTTATATAAAAAACATTTTTCAAAAAAAGTTTATTATTTTTAAGCTTAATCGTTTTTTGTGATTGTGTTATAGCTGGTATACCTTTATCTAAAATTTAGTTTACTTTGATGATATTTGTTAACACTTACCTGATGTAAAGCAGAGAAGAGCAACGATGACAGCTATCGCTAAAGCGAAAATCGATGACTCTGTTTGGTTGGAAACTTTGCAACAACGTTCCAAATTACGACACCAATTGAGATGCCTACTTCTGGTGCTTGTCGATGTCTGATTGATTGAGCATCGCTGAAAATGCATCTTCCAAGGATGAGGTAATCGTGTCAGAGAACGGCATGATGAAGTGACCGATGAGGGTAATGTCGATCCATTTAGAGTGTTCCCAAGAAAGAGAGTGCTTTTTGAAGAGGGCATTCTGTGCTGATTTGATTTGTTTGCTGCAAAAATTGCCAAAAAAATGTAGAGACAAAATGTGTTTTGGTGAGTGTGTGAAAAAGAGACCCTGAATGAAGTTGATCGATTGATGAGATGATCGGAAGTTGTTTTTAGTTTGAGGTTTAGATTGTACAAAAAGTAAGTCTAAAAACTTTTTTAAAAATGCTCATTTTTAAGGTGAAAGTGATGCAATAAATCTGAAGCAAATTTAATTTTTTAGACTGCGTTTTTAAACTGAAAAATGGTTAATGAAAGCATTTTGAAAAGATCAAGAAACGATTTTATTGTTTTTCTTTGGTAGTCAAACATGGCAAGTTTTGAAGTTGGCTTCTATTCAAAAAGTAAATTGTTCAGTGACGCAGTCGTTAAGTTTTTTAAAAGCAAACTCACATTTTGGTCTTCTCTTCTGGTCTAGTCTGGGCCATCTTTAACAGTGCAAACAATCTTGGAGAACAACACAAACAAAAAACTTTACAATACACCAAAAATGTCAACTTCACACTTTTGCCTGAACAGTCCAACGTTGTGTGTTTCGCTGTGTGTTGCACGGCAATAAATGGCAGAAAATGCACAGCGAAGTGCAATTCAGTGAAGTCTTCAAATTCTACCGTTCAGAGCCCGCCAGACAGTTCAAATAACTGCAGACATGCGTTCAGTGAACTAGTTGGACACGCAAAAGGGCGGTCTCTGAAGTGTGAGAAAGGAAGGGAAGAAGAGGAAGAGAGTGAGAAAGGGAGAGAAAGTGAGGGGGAGAAAGAGATAGTCAAACTGAACACGGGAAAATGCGCCAGATATTTATTGTTGTCTAACGTTTGGTGACACGAGTCACGGGGTCACAGTGACTGGCGAGGGTGTTGGTGTATTTTAGGGTCCGAGGGGCTTGGATGCTTTTCTCTCGATGCATTCGACGGTGCTCACTCACTTTCTCTGTTTACGCTTCGGTTTCGCTCTGTTTGAGAGTGGCGAACAATGTTTGTTGAGTCTGCAGTTGACCGTGAAGGCTAAAATTATCACACCAAACTCAGGCCAGCCAGTTTGATGGCTTTGCTGTGCCGCAAGATAGCAGTGAACCTCACGCCAGTTAATGAGTGAACTTGATAAATTAACTCAACACACACTAAAGACCATTGAGTGATTGGGTGTGCTCGCCTGGGCGAGTCTGCCAGTGTGTCTGTGTGTGTGTGTGTGTGTGTGTCTGTGTTTGAGTGCCATGTCTCATTGCAGCAAAGGTCGAGGGTCACCGCCAGTTGGCCACCAAGTAGCTGTGAGAAAGCTTGTGAAGCTGACCAGATGACACTTTACTAGGTAAAATGTGCACTAATAGACTTCCAGAGTCCATTGTTCAGTTTGTTTAGTTTACACCTTAAACCAATAAGAAAATGTGACATTGTTGGGTTTTTCAGATAAAATCTTTCAAATATGTTTGTTGTACCAATTAGTACTCAAATGTCCCAATCAATGTCACTTAGGATGCATCCAATTACATGCCATCAAACTTACACTTCACTCGCCAATTACCGCACTGAAATTGTGCTCACTGTTTTGTTTAGCTTTTTTCACACTGTCGCAGCTGACACTTAATTATTTATTTTTATTTATTACTCAAACACTACAACTACTGGTCAATTGACATCATTTGCCCGCCAATCGACGACAAATTCCGGACAAACTTCTGAGCAAATTAATTCAATTTCCAAATTCAAGCAAGTCCCTGCAGAGCCAATAGACGTGCCCGCCTGATTGCGGTAATTAATGACCGTGGCCGTATTGTTCACTTTGTTTTTCAGAATAAAGTTAGTGGAAAATATAATAAAAGTAGTGATTCGATGCGTCTGCAGAAGAAAGTCAATGAATATATTTACTGTTTATGCACAGAAAATTGTTTAAAACTCAGCCAAAAGTTTGGGCCTAGCTCCGAAATTCAAACTTTTAACCGAGCTAGGCGACGTTGAAAAATTGCACCGAATTTCCGTTTTGCTTTGGGGACGCTTTACACTACGCAAATTGAGGGGCGGAAAATTTATGAATTTAGAGAAGAAATTGGTGACCTCAGTGCCAGATTATTTTGACACATGCCCAAACATGTGCAACTAATGGATCAATTGTTTAGGCTGGAACACAGCAAAATGCTTTACAGGGAACTTTACAAAATAATCAATGATAAAAAGTATTAGAGTAAAGCCTGATGCAGAGTTAAAAGTATAAAATCTCAAAATGTATAATTTTTGGTTTAAAAATTAATAACGTCAAAATTTTTTGTTGGTTTTTCAGTTTTAAAAAGTAAAACAAGGATTCGAACTGTCCTATTTTTTACCTTTTTTAAATTCAATTTTGCCATTTTTATCTGTTTACATACCGTTGAGTGGGATTATATTCTAATCATATTGCTCTTTTGTAAAATTTGATCGCTGAACCAATTTGCCAGAGCCTGCAATTGACAGTATATTTTTTAAAAAAATTAATGTTTGAAATATAAAGTTTGTTTGTTTTTAGTTTTTCACAAAAATGATTTGGCTCAACCATTATTAATTTTTTTAGCATTGTTGTAGTTAACATTAAAATTATAAATTTTTAACTCAGTTTTTAGCAAACTTTAGAAAACAAAACAGTTTACTTGAAAAAAACGTTTGATTTTTGTAATGTATGAGTTTGCAATTAATTGATCAATGGCTTTATATTTAATTTTCAAGAACATTTCCTGAATTTTAAATTAAAATTTAACAAAAAATATTTTATTTAAGTACATATCAATTAATTAAACCTCTTTAATTTCATTTTTAAACAACAAGTTAAATAGATAGCAGTAATTATTTTTTTATTATTTTTAGCATCTGTATAATTCTTAATTAAGCTGACCAACATCAGCAGCAACAGCAGTCGTATTCGCTTCGTCAATTATCTCGACTTATAATGAGAAATTAGGCAAATTAATTAACAGACAAGTCTAGCTCGCTTGAGAATTCTCAATTACTCTTGCTTTTATATATGATCATTGATTTAAATACTGAAAAATTGCTTTTTTAGCAAAAATACTAAAGACACTAGACAGATTTTTTGAAAAATGGTTCTCTAGAGAGTAATTTGTTCACTAAAAAGACGCTAAATAGACGTTTTTAAATTTTGATCTTGGTTAGATAATTTGTAAAAAGTTAAACAGTAAAAAATGTTGTGATTTTTAAATTTTAATCTTGATTTTAACAAGTATTTATTTTAAAAATATTATAAATTTATTTTCACGTTTATTGAATTTTTCTTTCACTTCCGTTAAACATTGTCTTTCCTATTTTAGTGTTTCTAATCGTTTTGGAACAATAAAAAGACATTAGCGAATATTAAGCCTAGACATTGTTTGTTTGCTGTTTGTTTGCTTTTGACTCGCAACATTCTCTTCTAATCTAATCCTAAAGCAATTCTAGGATGGTTGTTCTACTCTCAAACAGATGAATATTTAATAGAATATAAAAAGCAAAAGGTTTCTCTGTGTGATCTGGACGTATTTATCATTGCTAAATGCTTTTATTTGCTTTCTCTTTATCTAGATCACTTTTCAGACCATTTAGAGCTTAGAACAAATTGTTTACTTTTCAGAAACATTACACTTTTATTGTCACGTTAATAGTGCTTTATTTGAATTTAATTTTTTGTTTTTGATTTGTTCACTATAACCTTTCAGTTTTTATTAATATATTTTTAAACTATAGTGTTTATTTTTATTTTTTACTAATAAACAGTCAAATAGAAACAACAATAAAAATGGAGAGTGTCTATGTTGTTTTAGTTGTTGATTAATTTAACGTCCATTTATTATGTTCACTCGGCCGGAGAAAAAAAGAGACTTCAGACAAAGTGTTCCGGTGAACAACACTCATAACAAATTATTATTTTTATTAATTGATTTTACTTGTTTTGTGTTGTTGTTTTTAGAACGTATTTTTATTCTGGCAAAGAAGTTTTAATGACAAATCAGAAAGATTTTTTGTTTATTTTACTTTGTTCACACCTTTTTAACAAAAAAATGTAACAAGATTGTGTTTTAGTTTTACAAATAAAAAAACTTAACTTAGCAATTACTCATCAAAAGTAAATGACATATTTTTAAAACAAAACATTAGCTTGCATTTCGAAATTTTATTTACATCAGCTGCTTCTGTTCAGCGATGATCATTTTCTTCGGTAGAGTGTTCTATCAAGTTGACAAAATATCTTGAGGCGCAACTTTAAGATGGTTAGCTTAACGGTGCGACAAATTGCAACTTGAGCCAAAGAGAGTTGGTAGACCAGTGGCCAGTTTCTATTAATATAAGTGCCTATTAACTTAAAAAGACTTTTACTTTTACGTTTTTTTCTTCTGTAAAGCTAGCCGATTTTGTTGGTCACGCTCAGGCAGATTACAGAGAAAGAGGAAGAGAGACCGTTAATGGAAATTGAGAAATGGCCTAGAGGAGAGGGAAAGACAGAGACAGAGAGAATCACGCAACTTGCCGAGGACTTACGGTAATTTGAAACAGGGGGTTTGCTCTCTGCACACTCCTCTACTGTTGCTCAAAACTGTCCACCTCATGTGCAGTGGTCACTGGTGAATTAAAACATAAGTTTTTTCGGTTAAGGTTGTTTGTTTGGTTTGTAAGGAAGCTACTGAAATGAGTGATTACTTCGTGAAACGGTGAAGTGCCTTAGAAAGACGCTTTTTTAAACATAAAGGTTTAAAGTTTATAATTAAATTGTTTGTTTTTAGTTTTATCTTATAGATCAAGCGGTTTTCTCTAAAACAACACTAGAAAAACCTGAACTTGCACATTTTTTTGTAATTAAATTTAAAGTTTTTTTATGTTTAATACTTTTAATACACAATTAATCATTGCACTAACTTTTATAGTCAATTACCTTTGATTAAATTACCGTAACAGTACAATTACCGGTGTCACGAGCATTTGTGAAAGTGGAAAAATGCGAAAATTGATTTCAGTCACCAGACCACACCCAATGATTCTGAAAAAAACTTTCTCACAAACCCACTTTTTTGCTGCGATTAGTTGTTTTGACTAAATTAAAATTCATATAGATATTTTTTGCCTACTAATAGATTCACAATTGACCGGGCGTGGCTCTCAAAGTGCGAGAAAGATTTAGTTTTGTCGCAATGGATCGGTTACACTTTTGTGACATTTAAAAGTATTTATAAAAATTAATTTTTATTGATTAAATTTTTAAAATTAACGTTGCAAGTTCAGGGTTCACATAATTTTTTATTTTCAAGTTGGTTAAAATTGCAAATGGTTTGTTTCATTTGTTTGGCAATTGTAATAAACGTTCCATTGACTGAAGCTGAGCTAATAAGTAACAGTTTAAACTCCGATTGCGGTTCCTATTCAGTTGAGTACTAATGATGTAAAAATTTGTCATAATCAATTTAATTGGCATAAATTGATAATTTAATCGAATTCAAATGTTGACTATCCCGATAAAAAGGTCAGGTATTTAAGTTTTGTAAAAACACGCCTTTTAAATTTTAAACCTTTTTAAAAAACAACACCCATGTTTTAGTCCATTTTGTCAGTTTTTCGATGAGAACTAAACAAGTTCTTACTCATTAATTCTGTGTAGTAAATAATACCAACTGGAAAAACTGTAAAACAGATTGTTACAGTGAGCAAAAAACAAACAAAAAAACATTTTCTATTTTAGTTAGCAAATGGAATTAAAACAAAAGTAAAAAATTTTTTGTAAGTTTAAAAGTGTTGTTTTTGTACTGTTTTTGTTTGTACAATATTTCTATATTCTTTTTGTTTCAGTAAACATACATTACCTGGCAAACTAACCTTTAATAATTTTTGAAACTAACCATAGTTTCACCAACAAGTATTAAGAAACAAATAAATGGCTCAGTAAAAGTCAATGAGTGGGTAAGCTTGTTTTTACGGGCATCATTCCATAAAGGGTAGCTTTACAAAACCTTTTTCGTTTAATTACTGTAGCAATTAGTGGGAAATATCAGCGTTTAACAAAATTTTTTATATTGTCTTGTATAAATAATACTTTTTCGGTTAACATAAAATTTTTTTTTAATTTTTGGGGCAGTTTTCAAATTTATGATCATTACTGAATATATCATGAAGATCAGTTTTATAACCTGTTGTATTTTGTTGACAAGTTTCACACAGACATCACATGCCGATTTATTTGGTCTTGTCAAAAGTATTTATCAAAATGTTCCAATTTTTACTTTTACTTACCTTTTTACACAAACAGATCAAAAAGGTGTTCTTCAACATCTTAATTATCAGTTAAGCAACGAAATTGAAACTCTTCGTGTACCTTCTCATGGCAAAATGATGAAAATTAGTGTTCTTCTTGACGGCATCTTCGGAATCATTAACACCGTTCTTAAACTACCTTTACTCACCATTGATATGATTGCTGCTCCCCTTCTTTTTTCTCTCGCTATTATTGGCCGTCTACTGGAAGTTCTCGTTCATTTTTTTGTTCCTGGTATTCTTATGCCCGGACAAACCGCTTTTGTCAATCCTTCAGAAATAGCAAGCAATGATGAAGATTTCAAAGGGTTGGCAAGTTATGATTACTATCCGAGTAAGGACAATTATGACTACGATCCAAGTAACAAAAACTATGAATATTATAACCAAGATGATAATGACGATGATGACTATGAGTACGAATATTCAAACACTGACTTTTCTGGTGAGAAAAAACATTATAATAGTGACAACGATAGCGACGATTATGAGGAACACGAATACCCAAACGCTGACACTGACTCCGATGAAGAAGAGATCAATAATAATGATAACGGTAGTGACGATTATGAAGAACATGAATACTCAAACGCAGACTCTTCCGATGGGGAAAAAATGAATAATAATGATGACGATGCTGACGACGATTATGAAAACGAACACTCAAACATTGAATCTTCGGAAGACAAGAATGACTATTCAAATGATGATTTTTCCAATGAAAAAGTAGAAAACAGTTATGAATACATCAGTAATGTTGAGTCTCCAAACGAGAGTAAGGAAACTATATCTTCTAGCAAGGATGATTCTAATGAGGATGCCGACAATAGCGACGTAAGTGACATGATTCAACAAATAATCGGTGAAATGGAAGGCATCACAACTATGCTTGCTCGGTAATTTTTTTTTAAATAATGCTTGCTACAAGTTTGCCCATCTGTCAAATTGCAATATTTTGTCTTTGCAGCCATAAAAATGAAGATGACGGTGAAAAACTGAATCGTTATTTTGTTCCTATAACTAAAATATTGCAATCTGTCGTCGTAGCATCGGACGATGACACGCAGAGCCATGAAAATAAAGTCGGAGAACTAGAGCAGATTCACGACTCAGCCGAGTCGTTGCTACGTGTTGTGGAAAGCCAAATGGGCACTAAAACTAAAACCTCTGATGAAACTTTAAATGTCTTTTAGATCATTTGGTCATTGAGGTGTTGAAGCTTACCTGTTGTCCCTTTACTTTCCTAGTAGTTATTAAAACAATTTTATTCAGTTTAAACTAGTGTGTGTCGCTTAACAACGCCGCCAAATCTTGACAGCCATGTTTTTTGGACGTACTTCCGCGGCATCCGTTTTGAACCTCATCACCGCCCAGCCTTGACCGGTGCCTGACTGCGGCTCGTATCCGGCAAAAACATTGCCACTCCAGCCCGGCCTCAACAGGACCTCGCCCAGGGTGGGCCGCACCTCGTAGGAGTGCTCCCCAAAGACGGCTGACAGTCGAGGTGAGCTCTCCTCCTGTGGAGCGCCAAATGCGCTTGAAGTTCCGCCCTGGGCTCGAAAGAAGTAGCCCGCGTACTCAGCGGTGACGTCCTCGAATGAAAGCTGTGGCCAGAGACAGCTCGGATCTGTCTGGCCTGGCAGTTGGGTGTAAATGAAGCCCATCGGAATGGGATTTCTCTCTAGTTCTTTCAGGCGATTTTCCGTCTTTTCAAGTGACTCTTTAATTCTCTTTAGTTCTTCTATGAAGGGAACATTGTAGTAGTTGTAGTGATAACCATTTTTGTTGGCCACTTGACTTAGCCCTTGACAGACCACCAAGTTCTTCCGTCCACAGGGAACGTCGATCCACTGTCCTTGTGCCTCTTCATCAGACATCATCTGAACGCAGTAGCCCGCTTTACGTCGAGGGCCTTTTTCTGCCCAGTTAGCATACTTCAGAATATCATTATCAATCCAGAGGACATTGTCTTTAACAACGTGAGCCCCGAGCCATATGTTGTCCACCAGACCGATTGTGCTGAGAAGATTTGAGATGACCTTCTGCTGCTCGGGCGTTTTAATCATCAAAAGGTGAGCATTTAGTGATTTACAGGTGGCAGAAGCAGATGGGAAGGTTTGCAAAGGCAGGTTCTCAAAGATTTTCAAGCAAGAGGCGGACTCAAATGGGATCCAGTGCAAGGGACAAGGAGCTGGAACTGCCAGAGTGCCTACACAAAAAGATCGCGTTAAAGTAGTGTGATCAGGTGAGGGTACTTGCGGCAAGTATTCACCAGAAAGGGCAGCTATTTGAAGCACCAGGTATAAGTGCCCAGTGGAAAGGATCATCCTGATGATTGTTGGCAGTGCTCAGGTGGTGATGCCAGCGTTTGGGCAACTAAAGTTGCAACTCCTTTACGCTTTTGTATCGTACTATGGCTTCTCCGTTGTTCACGTGTGTCTGTGTGTGTTTAACAGGTGGTGTTCCGACTAGCCAGCAGTGCAATTAGAGTGCTATCAAATAGCCTTGTTATTGGTTCAGCCAAATGAGCACCTGTTAATGACTGGGAGAAGTTCCTGTCTGCTGTGGGGAGAGATTATACTAGACTGCTGGGCTACAACTCTTTGGAAAAAAATACTGCTAAAGTGCATTGGAGTGTACTGCCCTCTTTTCAGCCTTAATCCTCTAATGAAATAATGAAAAAAAGTAGCCGATTACCAATATTCTTTTCTGCGGTCAGATTATTTTGATAATTCTCCAGGAAAACTTGCCAAAAGTCACACACGCGGAAACTTCCTGAAAGGACGCACTATTTCTCGCCGTGACTCATCTTGTCATTCTGCGTTTTGTGTGCTCTTTCAGTCATTGTCAACACCTTGCGAAAGATTGCGGAAAGATATGAGCTAGTCAAAGTTTTAAAACAATGGGAGATTGTATCAAACAATCTTTTTAAATTGTTTTTTCTGTCAAAAAGTTTCAATATGTCTGGTACCCTTCAAGACTATTTTGAGGCGTTACCGTTTAGTTTGTATCCAAAACCTTACATAGTCGGCAGAGAATTTCAGCGGGCTGATACTGTTCGCTTAAGAAATAAGACTCTTTGCATTGATGACTTTACAATTATCAAACGAATTGGGGAGGGTTCTTACGGAAAAGTGTACAAGGCAAAGGATTCCTCCAATAAGTTAGTTGATAAAAGTTTATTTTGATCAATATTTACAATTCAGTTAATTACCCTTACAGAATTGTTGCTCTGAAAAAGATCTGCCTGGAAGATGAAGAGGAAATTGAAGGTTTTCCCATGAGCTCTGTGAGTAAATAAAGCATTTTCAATCAACGACAACTAACAGTTTTGTTTCTTGCAGATTCGCGAACTAAAATCGCTCAAACAGCTAAAGCACAAGAACATTGTCCAGCTTTTAGAGATTTTCACCCACAACGTTGAGTCAAAGAAAACAAAACGTGCCAAAGTTGGAAAGTCATTTTACATGGTGTTCGAGTACATGGAGCATGATTTAAAAGGCCTACTTGAGTCAGGTCTGGTATACTGGCAACCGGAGAATATCGCTTATGTCATGCGACAAATCATAGAAGGCCTCGCATTCTGTCACAGTAAAAACTTCTTTCATCGAGACATCAAGTGTTCAAATATTTTGGTGAACAAACGCGGCCAAATCAAACTCGCCGACTTTGGACTGACTAGACTGTATGATCTCGAAGACCAAAAACAAAGGTACACTAACGAAGTCGTTACTTTATGGTACAGACCACCGGAGTTGCTGCTGGGCGAAGAAAAGTACGGGCCTGCCATCGATGTTTGGAGTTGTGGGGCAATTCTCGCTGAACTGTTTGCTGGTGAGCCAATCTTCAAGGGTCAGACTGAGCTAGATCAGTTTGAGCTGATCTCTGCATGTTGCGGCACTCCAAACACCACTAATTGGCCTGAAGTAAGTTGGGTTTGTCAGATAAAAGGAATTGATCTTGTTGTTAAATGCTACTTTACTGTTTTAGGTTGTCAAGTTACCATTTTGGAGAAGCTTTAAGCTCAAAGTTGACCACGAGCGATGTCTGCGCTCTAAATTCGCTCACCTGCCGCCGGCTGCACTTGATCTGCTTGATGACATGCTGGTGCTAAATCCAAACTGCCGCATAAGCATGGCCCGGGCACTTCAATGCAAGTGGATTCGTAATGTCAATTTAATGTCACCGCCACTATTGCCCACTTACCAAGAATGTCATGAGATGTTATATCATCTGTCTTGAAAATACTCCAGACAAATCAATAAACTGCCGATGTTTATGTGTTGGTTTGCTGGGTAAGTAACTAACGGTTTATATTCAGCAGATTTGTGACCATTTTTGTTTGCAGTCATTCATTTGCTTATGCACACGTTTTTGAAATTAATTACTCTTTCGATATGTTATCAATTTACTGTTTATGACTACTTTAAAGAGTCAATATCCGATTTCATTCTCATTAATCATCAATAATTTTTATAACTCTGACTTATTTGCACTTAAGATGCCCCTTGCAGTTAAAGGGCAGTGTATCAGATTAATTGACTGACCCCTAATTCTATTTTAGTAGATCAGGTACAGGCAAATATCTTACCAGACTGCATATTTTTAGTCCTCATTTTACCCTTTTCTCGTTTTCCTCTACAAAGTAATTAAGTTTCGCTAATTTGTTCCGGATGCTCTCTCTCTCTCATTTGCCGCAAATCGTCTTTCATAGATAACGGGGTCAGTATTTAAGTGTCGCACTTTTAGGAAACTTCAAGATATCTTTGTCAGCTGCCTGGTTCACGCTTTTGCGTCAGTTAATGCTTTGGTGTGATATCTGTGATCTTGTTTTCTCTCTCTCCCTCATCAAGGATTTTCGCCTGTACAGTTATGGAAACTTGTTTTCAAAGCACTCCTCTGGGAAGTGTTGTTGTATATATCGATCCACCGTTGCCTCTCTTCCTGCTTTAATCGAAGAGACCTTCAGCTGAAAACTGCTCTCGGTTACTGTTGCACTATTTTTTTATTGGGTTTCAGTAATGAATCTTATGATTTTACCTGTGTAATTAATTAAGTGTCATAGCGATATAACTGTGCAGTAACAGCTCATTTGATTTTTTGTCTCATTTCGCGCACACCTCTCCTTCATCCTGTTCAAAAATGACTGTCACAATTCGGAAATTCCTTTCTTCACTGCTTCTTATGGCAGCGTTTGTATTTGGTAAATTGTTTAATTTGTTGAGTTTTCCCAGCTAGACTACAATAACATTCTCTCTTGTTCAAATGATTAGTCTTTAGCGTTCCTATCAGCTCAGTGGTGGTGAACTGTCGTTGTGGGAGCAAGCCCTGGTCAACGAAGGACACCGGCAACCTCCTTCCCACCGAGCAGTGCTGTTCGTACTTTGTGGAGTCCGGCGAAGGCAACTTTACCTCTTCGAATTCGCTGTGCGTCATTGAGAATGAGTTCATCTACAAGCGCTTTCACAGCTGCTGCATCAGTCTGCTTCGCAGTGCCTACTGCTACCAGCAGAAGCTCAGCGGCGGCAGCTCGAATGGACTTAACGCGGAGGGCCCGGTGAGAGACCCCTGGGCACGCTACTCCAAGCTCTTTGGTGATTCCTATTTTGGTTGAGCCAACGTCAAGAGAGGAAGAGAAGGCAGTGAAGGGGAGAGTCTCCGGCAACCGAACTGTATTAAACTGCTCGCAGCAAAATGCACCTAAATTAACAGGCGACTGTCAGTTTGCTAGTGGACACACACTTTGCCAGACTGTCTGCAGTTGGCAGACTGTGACCGCTACCAAATTCACACGCTTGTAACCGGCATCTATTTATCTTTTTTTGTAAAGTATTTTTCTTCTTCATTTTTGCTAAGCAATGTGCAATTTCACACTTTTGACACTACTATTTTATATAAACAAAAAATTGCAATTGAACTAAATATCTTTGTTGCCTCTACACATTCTCTACTCGCCTACTGTCAATAGTAATTTTGGAGTACTTGGTGTGGCGGTGTGACCTAGGCGTAGCGTCGAGGTTCTTCATCTTGATAACCTGATGCTGACGAGAGTTTCGTCGCTGGCGCATGCTAAGCTCAATGCCATCCATTTTATCACGAACTGCTTCGATGCGTTCGAGTTGCCTGTTTGTTTTTTGATTACAAGTAGGTAGTAGAGAAAAAAGGGGGAATGAGTGAGTGCTGGTGCTTTTTATTGTTCTGTCATTGAGGCAGGTGCCTACGTACTTTTGTCTGTAGAAGGTTATCTCGGCGTAGATCCACAGAAGGAAGACCATCACCAGGAGGCCGATGATGACACAGATGGCTACCAGTGTTATTTTCTGTTTGATGATCAAGTGCAGTAGCTGGTCGTTCATTATCATTTGGTGTCTTTTTGTTTGTGTCGATCTCAGTTATTTAGTTATGATGTCGAAGATGAAAACTGAAAAGGAACTTTGCAAAGTGTTATTTTTTACAGCATCTTTTCTTAGACTGCGTGATGTTGTACTTGCTGAAAATATGCAAACCTTACACAGCCAGTTTTTTGTGTCTTTTGGTGTGTTGTGATCCTCTATTTAGGTTGACTGACAAGTGCACGTGATAAAATTGCTAATTTACTAATTTATCAGAGCCAGTGAAGATGAACATGAAAGTGAGAAAGAGAGCAGTGAGGGGAGAAGTGGCGAAAAAGAAGCCGACTTGTTTAGATATTGCACTGAGCCTTATCGGCTAACCTAGTGACATTTCCAAGTGACGAGTGCTGTGATCCTCAAGAGCAGTGACAGATTAGATACGACAGGCAGGAGAAAAGGCTCACTTTGTCTGAATTTACGCTAATTAGATGACTGGAAAATTTTGCCAGAATGAAAAGTGATAGAATTTCCATTCTCACGACTGTGCAAATTAGGCATCACAAAAATACAAGTTTGTTTTTTATTTGTACTTGTGAGTTACAGATTTAAAGTATTGTTAATTAGTTCGTTCAGGTGGGACAGTTTAAAAATTTGTTAAAGTATGTAGATGTTGTAGGAATACTTGGTAAACTACCAGGTAAAGGTTTTTCTAAAAGTTGGCTAGTTTTAACTTCTGTTGAGCTGTCTGTATCGAGACACTGGTAATGCATTGTAACTTGAATGCCTACGTCTGTTTTGTGAAAAAGGTGACAGATAAGCGTTTTTCGTAAACTTGAATCACTCGATTCTTTTTTCATATTCTGTTCGTAAAAATTACAATAAATAAATTGGGTAACAAATTTTGTTTTGCAATAAATTTTTACTTACCAAGTCTGTTAACTCTTGAAAACATTGACTTTCTTGATCACAATTTGTTTTGGACACCTTTTCTCCAGATACGCCGTACCGTGCAAATTCAATGATTTGTTTTACTTGGGGTGCTTTAGTTGGTGTAGAAGAAGACGAAGCTGGGTTTATGTTCATTGCTGTGTATGTACTTGAACATTTCACGTACACTTTAGCAGAAGAATTAGATATCAAGCCAAAAGTAGTGAGACACAAAAACAAACAGGTAAACTTCAACATTTTTTTATAGAAGAGTAGTTACGTTGCAAAAAAACTGCTAAATCACAATGCTGCTTAATTTTATTTAGTATGAGGATTGAGGATTGCGTTAAACTATGCCAAGCATTGTGTCCTTGTTTTAATCAGCGATATTATCCGCGTTTTAACTTATTGACAGATTAACAGGTTTTACTGGCCAACAAAATAAACTTTATTAGTCTTTTTAATTTATCATTTTAGCAAACGTTTAGTAATGCAAAATGATTTTTATGTTAAAAAATCTCTTTCTGGTATTATATTAAATCCAACATTTGGACAATTTTTGCTGAAAAGATAGCTGGCTAAACTTTTACTTTTTAGTCCTTTAAGTTTGTACTTTAGCGGCGCAATGTACTTTGATTTTTTGCATTTTTCAGAACTTTGCGGATCATAAAGAGATTTGGGACAGATTGATTTAAGTACCATCATTGAGCCATGGTGAATTAAACTTGGAAATACTTGTCCGGAGGCTTTTCCGCAGTTGTTTTCTAGGTGGGAAACAATACAGTTTTCCCAATTGTTGTACGAACAACAGAAAGCATGAAAGGCTTCAGTCATGTTCAGAGTATTTTTGGCTTTTTCAAAAATAAACTCCTGTCCGGCTTGAAGTGTTTTGACGCAGTTCGATCGGTATGACTTCGACAACTTTACTTGATGGATCAGACAGTTGGAGTATTTGAGAAACTCACTGCGGGTTGAGCCATCTGAACGACAAAAATCACGAAATGATTCACGGAATGGCTCAATTAGAAGGCGAGTTAGCAGCTCTACGTGAAATGGACTGCCACATTTTGTGGTCCACTGTTTAGCGCACACGGGAAAATAGTCGTGGAGGTTACTGAAAAAGGAAACTGCTTATTAGTGAGCAAAACTAAGAGAATAGATGGTCGTCTTACAAACAAAACTGCTCCATTTCTTCATCACTGTTGGCGATTCCTGATCCATTTGCTTGAGATGTAAAGTAAGCGAGTGGTTCAAAGAGACACTCCAAAAAAACGTCAAGTTTGCAGAATTTTATTTGAGAATCACGCTGTCGTTTGGCTTCAATTTCAGAATTAATATTGATGCTGCAAAAAATAATAATGACCAAAAAGACTGTAAAATGAAGGAATTTCATTTCAATGATTTATGTTATTTTTAACTGCAGTTTAAAAAAGTTATCTGTTGTGAACTCAAAAACTGTGTGCAAAAACAAACTTTGTTGTCAATATCACTGAACTAATCAATTTCGATTCGCGCTACGAAGCGAACTTAAATCGACATGAACTTGAACTTGAAAAGAGCAGATAGAGCAGTAGCGCTGAACCAGTTTTGCTTTTAGCATATCTGCAAAAGAGAGGTTACCAGACCTAACTAAATTGAAAAGAGGTAGCTTTGTTAACTTGCAAATGCAAGTTGATTGACTTTCATGACTGCCTAGTAGGCAGTGCCTACAAGTTTATTAGTACAGAGAAAGAGTTAGAGAGTATTTTTTACTCTCACATAACTGTCAGAATTCCTGACAGCAAAGAATAAGAGTGGTTGCCGGTTTTGCAAAAGGTTATTGTCAAGATTACTTAAACTTAATTGAAAATTTTCCAATTGTACTAATTAATTGTTTGGACACCTTTTTTGTAAAAACTTTTAATTTTTTTTTGTTAAATTTTAACAACATTTAAATATTTTTGCGCAATAGTTTAGTGCAAAATTTTATTTGTTACAAGTTTGCACAAAAAAAATTTCAATTATTGTCCAGTTAGATTGCACAATAAGTTTTTTTCAATCACTCCCTACCCATTGGTAATTTACTACAGTTTCTGACATCAAACAACTTTTTACGCGGTATTTCATTCACTTTTGCTTTCAGTTTGCGTCTGTATCATCTGTACACCATCGTCATTGACGCTATGCCTTTAAACGACTGGCTGGGAAATAACTTTCCTTTTCAGCTGTTGTACAACACCGTACTTTGCAAATGGGTCCGTTTTGAAAACTCGGGGAAGACATAGTGTGAGCCCTGAATTTAAAATAGGGAACATTTAAGAAAGTTTAGAGTTTAAAATGCTTAAATATGGCACTTATTTTTAAGTAACTCTAAGCATTTCGTTTCATCGTCTGTCGGTGAGCCATCCGATCATCACACTTATCTGGGACATCTTGCTAGCTCCCGACCACTTTTTTATTGTTTAAGTTTTTTTAAATTTGCTAAATTTTAAAATGAAATCTTTCTTCATTTCAAGCACTATTGTAGTGCTCTTTTTTGTTCTGTGTGCGCTTCAACCTGCCGATGCAAGAACCTCTCGCAGAAAATTGAAGTTCTGCAAACTGGACGTTGCATTTCAGTGTGGTTTCGAAGTAAACGCTATGTTCACTGCGACGCAAAACGGATCAGGAATCGTCAACTCTCAGGAGGACATGGAGCAGTTTTGTTTCAACCAGGTCGACTATGTGCCTGTGTGCATGAAGTAATTTTTCTCAAAGAAAATCAAACTCTTTTTGTTTGTTTAATATATTGTCTTTTTCTTTGCACAATTAGACAGTGGTTGGCTCAGTGTGCAAACCCAACCTACACTGAAATCATCTTCAAAATGTTTGTCGAGCCAATGCGAGTGCGTATGCAGGAATTCTGTGATCCAATGAAGCACATCCGAAATGGTATCTGTCATGTTTTGGTTTTAACATTAATTTTATTGATTACTTATTGCTTCTCCCTTCCTTCCCTTCACCAGAGTTTCTCAAATACTCCGACTGTCTGATTCATCGAGTGAAGCTGGCACCCCGGTACCGTAAGGAGTGCATCCAACCACTGCAGGCAGCCGGTGAATGGGTTCACAAGAATGCCGTCGCCCAGAAGGTGCCCAACATTGCGCAGGCTCTCCGTGCCACCTGTTGCGCCTTCAACAAGTGGGAACAGTGCATCCTCGGTCAGCTGACGGAGGAGTGCACGCAGCCTTCGGCTGACGTCTTCCCCTACCTCATTCATCACATCTCCTCCGATCTGGTGAAGTACATCTGCAGCACTCTTCGTTTCAACCACAAGGACCCATCCCAGTGCCGGGAAGATGAGTACATTCCTCCAAAGAACTTTGTCGCCCAGGGGCTTAAAAGTACGAGTTTGATGTCGTGGGTCTTTTCCTTTTCTTGTCCCAATGTCGGAATTGGCATTATTCCTGAGCGAGACGTCTTCTAAACACTGTAAAAATTGTCAATTTTAGTTTAATTAAACTGTCGAGTTAAAAGATTCAAGCTCCATTTTTGTTCTTTGCATTTATCAAGATTTTATTTATTTGAGAATTTTTTTAGATTCATAACTTATTAATTTTTTACAACTGTTATTGTGTATTTTACTACAATAAAAAATAGTTATACAAGACTTTAAATCCACAAAACCGTTTTTACCATTAGTATCGAATTTGATGAACTAGTAATTAAAAGTCTCTTTCTGGTATGATTCCCCATCCAACATTAGGACAGCTGAGCATTTGTTTTCAATGATGAAATCGGTGAAAAAAAGAAAAAAATAAACAAAATACGAGTTTAGATTAATAAAAACAAAAAAAAGCTACGAATTTGTACCTGTACGAAAAGATGTAACTCATAATACTTGTGCTGTGCAGTCCACGGGGCAAAAAGTTTTCCGGCGCAGTAAAGTCCACTGGGTTGCACTGCTCCGGGTCCTTGTGATTGTAGCGCAGTGAGGAGCAGAAGTAGCGCACCATGTCCAGCGTGCCGTGGTGAATGAGGTAGGGAAAGACATCGGCGGAGGGTTGGGTGCACTGCTCAGTGAGGTGGCTTAGAATGCAGTCCTCCCAGCGGTTGTAGGCGCAGCAGGTCGCCCTCACCACATGCAGTGTGTCCTTGGCGGTCAGGCTTTTCTTGTTCATGTTGGCGATTGCCTGCTCCTGAATCCACTCACTGGCCGCCTGCAGTGGACGGATGCACTGCTTCCGGTAGGAGGGCGACAGTTTCACCTGGTGAATCAGACAGTCGGAGTACTTGAGGAATTCTAGGGAAGAAAGGGGACACAGTTGTTGTTACTGACTTGAACGCAGTTTTTCTCCTCAACTTGCCATTTCGGATGTGCTTTTTAGGGTCACAAAACTCCACCATGCGCTCTCTCATTGGTTGGAAGAAGAGCTTGAAGAGTACCTCTTGGTAGACAGGATTGCCGCATCTTGCTAGCCACTGTCTATTGTTGAACGTTAATTTGGGTTTATTCTTTTTATTAGTGAAAGACTTACTTTATGCATAAGGGCACGTAGTCTACTTGATTATAACAAAACTGTTCCATGTCTTCTTGAGAATTGACAATTCCGGAACCATTTTCGGTTGAGGTGAAAAGTGCATTTGGCTCAATGGCACATTCCAAAGCGACATCAATTTTGCAGTACTTTAGTTTCCGCATAGACTTTCTACCGGTGACTTGCTCTACCGGAAAAAGAAGGCACAGTGAAAACACACAAAGGACGATGATGCCGCTAAATGTAATGAGATTCGTCATTTTTCAAATGCGAGTAATGAGCAATTATGATGAGTGTTTGGTAACTAGATGTTGGGAACTAGCAATGTCCCTAGTGGAGAAGTTGATCTAAACACGACCAGAACAATCACACCAACAAAAGCATTCTAACTTGGTCCTCTAAACTGGCATTATATTTAAGCTCACACATCCTCCATTTTGCGGCAAAAAAGTCCAAAAATGTTCCCTACACCTACTGAAAGCTAGGAGGGCATCTGCGCAACAGTAGGTGCAATAGTAATAATACTCCATGTCTATTTCCCCGATTGTACGTTTGCATAGTGAACAAATAAACACGTCTATATTTTTTTCAGGGAAATAAGTAGAACTTTTGCAGACAAAAAAGAGGGTGAGTTATTTCCCACTGAAACAGCAGACGTTCAAAGGATGCTATGAAAAGCATCAGTTGGCTACATAAAATAAAAATTTTATGTTTTGTTTTCTTGTTGCTTGTTTCTTTTTAATCTGAGTTTAGTTTAAATTTAGTTCATTAAAGTGTTATCAAAATTGCGCTTTTTTCTGTGTGAAAACAAACTCATTTATCAGTTTTTTAAATGTGCTTGTGTCTTTCTAGTTTAATTAGTTTTCCTAACCAAATTTTCCATTCATCTACTTTAGTGCTACTGCCCATTTTCATTTTGCTGCCAACTTTAAAGTTGTAGTGCTTTGTGATTAGGTTCAAACACATTTTTATTGCCAATAGTCACTGGCTGCAGTCATTGTGAAGCACCAGTCAAACGGGAATTTGCCCATTCACTGGATGCGACAAGAAGACATATTAGATGGAGATAATCGCCGCTGTACGTCACGTATCACCATCACCACCATCATCACCAGCACCATCAGCGCGACAACCTCACACACGTAATGAGTCGTCAGTCCACTCCATTCCTCCTTTCTCTCTGCTGATTGCAGAAATTCCCTCTGTATTTTTACAAGTCGCACTTTTGCTAGTAAACAAGTTTTCTCTTTCTACTGACTTTGATTTGGCTGCTCATCAGGGGCTGTTCTTTTCAGAAGGACTCTGACATCTTTCTCAAATGAGAACTCTCAGCTAACCATGTTGTTGTTGATTCAATATCTTCTAGATGGCAGAACGAAGTTTAAGTTGTTTACCCAAAAACATGATAATTACAAAATTGTAACCAGGATATTACAAAATGCACTTTTAATCGTTGTTTAGTTTCAAGTTTGTAAATTTATAAAAACATTGTTTAATTCTCATAAAGATTGTGCCATCCTTTTGTCATCCTCACGATGAAAAGAAGCTCCTTTTCAAAAAACCCTAAAGCTTAGTGCACTAAGCACAAACTTCTCCTTATCAAGCTGTACAAATCTACTTTAATGTTTAGGAGTTGAGCAAGTGAAGCACAAAATAAACTTTTGGTTTTCTCTGTAAAAGTTTTACTGTCTGCTTGACAGCGGGAGCGAAAGTGAAGCGACGTCGAGTAGGAAGACGCCATTAGCCTGCCTGTCTGTGATGCACATTTGCACGATAGAAACCCTTCAACAAGGAGAGAGTCAAGTCAGCCTTCACTTTGAGTACCTCTTTTCCTGGCGGCCATGTGCAAATGTTGCAAATGCACCCGGTGGCTATAATTTCTCTCTCTCTCTCTCTCTCTCTCTCTCTTCTCTTTCTCTGACAAACTTTCCACTGCATCGATAAATTAGTCCAACAGGTTAGAACAGTTGCAGTTTATCATCAGAGTCTTTTGGGAGGGGGGTCGATTGGTGGCTGCCTGACAGTCGTATTCTCTTTCCCCTTCTCAAGCTGACGTCAGTGAAGCAACAAGCAAACTGGACCTGTTTCATCAGACGCCACCGTTTTGCCACTGACCACCGCATCAATTCCTATACTCTCTCTACTTTTGCATCGCATGCTAATGCTTCAGCTCTGAGTTTCTGCAGTGAGTGGTAGTCGTTTCCAAGTCATTAGACTACCTCAGTGAGCTTCTGCTGACGTCCAAGAGCTCAATTGGCCCACTAATTACTGCAACGAAAGGTTGCAACCAATGGTACACTGTGTCACAGCAAAAAGAGGGAGAGAGAGAGAGAGAGAGAGAGAGAGAGAGAGAGAGAGAGAGAGAG
>JAALOO010000688.1_pt1 | contig 28440 bp, 26 predicted proteins | sample 7257641 | NCBI WGS metagenome assembly JAALOO01 (sample SAMN14085613, study PRJNA598686) | mite metagenome | biome: ENVO:01001000; feature: ENVO:01001002; material: ENVO:01001226; isolation source: single female mite from University of Michigan culture on fish food culture... ...
GAGAGAGAGAGAGAGAGAGAGAGAGAGAGAGAGAGAGAGAGAGAGAGAGTCCAAAAAGCAAACTTTTTAAACTATTTGCAATTGTAAACCACGCAAAGCAGAAGAAGTAAACTAGTGAAGTCAAAAAACAAACAAAAAAGATTAAATTACAAGTAAAAACTTGAAATTAATTTTAATAAAATTTATTTATTTGTTTGCCAATCTTCCACTTTTGACAATTTTACCGCTAACTTTTCAGCCGCTAATGATAAAGCCTTTTTCAACTAAAAAACCTAACCATCATTAGCTTTCGGTACAGCAAACTTGAAAATCCTAAAAAAATCCTCAATTTTTCTTATTTAATTTTCTAACTTTTTGCCGTTTCTCATAGTGGCAGTACATTGCCTTTCTTCAACCAAAATTAAGTTGAAAACTAATAAGTGACATTTGTCAGCCCTTAACGTCAATTGAAAAGCGTAAACACCTATTAATTTTCCGTTTGTACCAAAAATTTTTCCAGTTTAAAAACACAAAGCAATCAGCCAGTCAGTCAGTCAGAATTATCAGAGTGTATCAGTACTCGAAGCAAAAAAGGTGAAGTTTAAAAAATGTTCAGCAAAATTAAGGTGAACCGCTGGCTGAACGTCTTTCACCCGTACCGCCAGCTGAAGCTGTACCTCGAGGATGTGGCGGAGATCGTCCACGAGCGGCAAAAGGGTATCCTTCCCTTATCAGCCAAATCGAAGGCCGTTCTCACCGCCGTGAAGCTGATCCTAGCGCTGTACATCTTCAAGAGCGCCCAGTACATCGCCCTGTACGTGCTGGAGAAGACGACCCAAAGTTCCCTCGAGGTGACGTGGCCCTTCTGGCGCCTCCTCCACCACGACATGATGCTCTACCTCGACTGCCCACTGGAGGTGAACATCTTCAGCGTCAGCTACTACTTCCAGATTGCCTGCTTCATCTTCTGGTCGTACTGGTTCGCGCAGAACAGCCGCCAGCTGACGCCCATGGCGCTCACCTACGCGATCGTCTTCCAGGAGGGGACCGGAAGTGAGAGCTACTTTCTGCGCAGTTCAAAGCTCGAAGACGACCGTCCGGCGATCGTTCGGAAGGTGATCAAGTACGGCAAGCTCTACTACATTCCCTGTCGATACTGTATCTTCCTCTTTGGTAAGCGGAAAGATCTTTTTAAAGTTTTACGAAAAAGTTTTAACACTTTTTTTCTACTATTTCTAGCCTTCTTCTGCCTCTACTTTCACTATCTCTCCTTCAGGATGATCTTTGAAGCCGACCTTCTCGGCTACTTCTTCACCACCGCTGAGGGCCTTCTCGCCCTGCTCTACCTCCTGGTCAGCTCCCTCTCCTACAGCTTCACCTTCGTGTGGATCGCCGTGGAGAACACCGTCGCCTCCTCGGTAATGTTCATCTTCTCTTTAATAGTTCTCTTTCGACTGAAGCAGGTCAACACGATGCTGAAATCGGAGCACCTTCGGTCCCATCAGTTTTACCGTTTCACCCACTATCATACTTCAACGCTGCTGGACATTCTGGCCGGAAACCGCTTCACCGGCGTCCTCATCCTCGTGCACATGCTCTTCATCGCCCCCATGAACTCCTACATCATGATCGGCCTGCTGCGCTCCCGCTTCAACATCACCGCTTCCGTTCTCTTTCTGAGCGTTGCTGTCTTTCAGTACGACGGAATGATCGCTTTACATCTTCTGGCCACACTGTACACCAAGGCCATTCACCGGTGCGCCCACCGACTGCACCGGCTGATGCTCGTCGACCAGGAAACCGCGATGACCAGGAAAATGGAAGGCATTGCAAATGGTGGAAGGAGAAATAGCATTCGAAGGGGAAGTTTGGCTGTGGTGCTTCCCTCCACTGCCGACCGCCTCCACCTGATGATCTACGTGGAGAAGTTCAGCTGCAGGCGCAAGTACGGCATCACCTACGGCGCCTTCGGCCTGATGAGCCTCTACTCCTTCGCCAAGTTTGTCATGCTCTACACGGAGCTACTCATGTTCAGCTATCGGCTCTTTATTTAGCAAATAAGAAGAAGTAAGAATTACAGTAGATACAGACATTAGCTGACTACTATTGAAATTCGTAGTGTTTATTAACTCCTCAAATGTAACACTCACTCACACACTAAAGCCTGCAAAAGGGGTTAGGAATTAAAAAGTTCAAAATGAAAAGTTTCCAAACAGAGGATGGGAAGGAAAAATACTGATGCACAACAAAGGCTTTGTCAAGTCAAAAAAAAAATAAACTTAACCTCTTCACTCGACAAAAAAATCGGAAAAGAGAAAGGCGTTCAGAAACTCCTGAAACATCTGCCGGGCAAAGGCGGGTCGATCTCTGAGCGCCTCGTGGCCGGCATTCTTCACCCGTACATAGGCCAGGCCCTCCCTGTACAGCTGTACATCCGCCACCAGCTGATCTTCAAAGAACCACGGTCGAGGATTGGTCGCTGAAGACCCAGAAATGGGCGTCAGTTTTAGGTCATCGACAAACCACCGCCCACTGATGTAGGTGCAGGCCAGATCGAGGTCACCGAAGTAGAGGAGAACCTTCACGCCGGCGGCCAACATCAACCTCACCTGCTCGGCCACCGAGTCGACGCTTTGTTGATAACTTTTAAAAAGGCGAGTGTTGCAGTCTGACCAGTTAATTAAGGAATTTTTATCTCCTTCTTTTCTCTGGTCCACATGAAGCGCCCGCTGGACGTCGGCTCTTCGCAGCCACCCGGTCAGCGCCCCGTCCACCTCCGGGTCGGCGCAGATGTTCGCCGCCGTACGGCCGGCCGTACAGGGTCGCTTGTAGTTGTAGACATTGCGCGGGTAGTCGATGATGTGCATCTGCGTGGCCAGGTACCAGAGGCGGCACTCCTCCGACAGCTGACTGCCGAACTGAATCTCCGCCAGGCTGTGATTGGCAAAGCGGCAGCTGAGGACCGAAGATTCAGATTCAGAAGGTTCAGAATCCGAAGAATATTCTGAATTTTCGGAATCACAGCACCGCCTCCTCAGCCCGCCCCAAATGGCCTCCTGCAGGAGGTGCTGCTCCCGGGCAAACTGAATCCTCGAGTGGACGACCAACTTCTGATCGAGCATCGGGTTGCCCAGAGCGACGCCCTTAAAGTTGATGACCGGAAACTGATTATTATTTTCCTGCCGAAGCAGCAGCTCCGCCAGCGTGCTCAGGTAGACGCCGGCGTAACTTTCCCCGGTCAGGTAAAAGTCGTTGCCCACCAGGTGGGGAAACTTGCGGTAAAAGGAGCGCAGGGCGGCAAAGTTCAGCCTCGCCGTCGCCTGGTCATCGGTGTGATAGTCGTAGGTGGGCGTCGCGCCCTCCTGGTAGCTGAAACCGACGCCGGCGGGCGTCTCGATGAAGAGGAGGTTGGCGTGGACGTTCCAGGAGTGCGGGTTCAGCTCAATCTGAGAGGCAGTTCCATTTTCAGGTAGTCCAGGCTTAGAAACTACCCGTAACGGCCCCGATTCGAGGAGGGCGCCAAAGAGGGAGCTACAGCCGGGGCCACCGTTCAGAAAGAGGGCCACCGGGGCCGATTCAGGATTCTCCAAGGAGGACTCAAAGAACCAGTAAAAGAGGTGCGTCCCATTGACTGAATCGAGGTAGCCGGCGTAGTGGCGAAAGGGAAGTTCCGAGGGTGAGGCGGAAAGTCCGGGAAGGTCGGCAGTGATCACCTGATCAGCCTGGCCGGGAAAGGATGAAAACGACGATGATGATGATGACTGGCGGTGGGAGTTTGGAGAGTTTTGAGGATGATGCAGGTGGTGAAGGTGAGTGAACGGCTTTGAAAGGCTAATTGAGTTGGAAAGTGCCAGGAGAGAGCAAAAAAGCGAGGTGATGAAGAGGAAGAAGATGAAGACCGGTTGGGAGTTGAATAAAATCATGGTATTGCAAAGTTATGCTATACAAAAAGTTGAAAATGAGTAGTAGTCAGGTACTGAAAGCCAAAGAGCAATACTAGTGCAAACTCTGCTGTACAAAAAAAACCTTTTGTACGGTTTTTTATACGCTCGATGGTGTTATCATCAGCATCGCCATCATTGTCATTGATATCAAATGGCATCAAGTTAACCTCAAGAGCTCAAGTGCTTGTGTTTTGCCAAACATTAATAAATGGTGAATTCAAGGAAAGAAGAAGAAGATGAAGCCGTTGCACTCACTCAGAGAGAAAGAAAGTGAAAGTGAATGCTCTCCTTTTAAGCTAGTTTGGTCTCTCTCTCTCTCTTCCTATCTTATCAACAGCAAGAGGCCAGAAGAGCAAAAGTAATTTATCATTACAATAGTAAGTTTGCATAAGAAACTGAGTTAGGCTAATTGAAAATCCAGTGCGTAGGCGGCGTGCACTGTACGGCACTGAAAAGGGACTGAAAAAAGTGACAAATTGTGTTTCTCAGCCTCCTTTTTTGTGTGCTTGACCGAGATGATAACCGACGATAAGTCAATCAATTTGTTTAGAGTAGTGTCGCCTTTCAATGATCTTTCAGTGCAAACTGGTGGTGATGGTGGTAAATTGATGATATTATCAGCGACGACGAGGAGGTGAAAAATGAAGGTAATGCTTTTTGCTTGGTTAGTCTTCTGGTCTTCCGCCCACTCTGCCACCAAACAACTGAACAAATGAACGGATATTGCTAACAGTCTTTCTTCTTTTATATCCCCACTCTTGGCCAACAGCTTTTTTGGCCAATCAATTAATCAGTGGTAGAAAAAATGACAAAAACGAACCCGAAAAGACAGTGTCAGTCATTTGACATGAGGTTTCGGGTAAATTGTTTTTCCATTTCTACTTCTTCGTCTTCTTCTTTGAGATAATGAACAAGTTCAACTGTGCGACTGGCAAAAGTTGACGTTCAATTGTGTGTGTGTGTGTGTGCATTTAAGATGAATGAAAGAAGAAGTTGATCATCAAGAGAAGAAAGGTAATGGGGAAAAAGTTTTTTTGCGGTTCAACGACAGCTTTTAGCCCTGTGGTGACTTCTTTTTCCTCTTGTCTATTTCCTAATGTTTTTCTGCTATTGTCGACATTGTCAATAAGTCTAAAAAGATTTTCTTTTTTTGTTTTCTATTTTTGGTGCCATTTCCGCTAATTATTAAAAAGCCGTAGTAAAATCGTAGTTCAAAAACGGTACAAAGTTCTTTTTGTGGCAATTTTATGATTGCAAAAAAGTGCAATTTGAATAAAACAAATATTCTACTGTTTCAGTTTCAGAATTTTTGTACAAAACAAAACAGATTTTCCAATCACAAGTTGAAGCAGTGCTTGTAAAATCCTGACTACTGTTAAGGCTAACCTTTAACGGTATAAATTAGTAATTATCAAAATTAGTAATGAAAATACTTACAAGTTAAACAGCCGACCGCTTTACTTTACTTGCACTGAAAACAGGTTCAGCACCTTTAGTGCATCAAGGTCTACTCAGGTGTGTGTGTAATTAATGGATTCAAGTGAAGTAATTGCTGAAGGCCTAAATAAATGGCCAGCGATTAAATAAATAAAAGCAAAGTGAGATTATAAAAAACATATCAAATGCACTGGCTGATCATTACATAATCATTGGACGCGAAGAAGAAAGCGGACAAAAAGAGAGCAAAACAGATAAACAAACAAATCAAAAGAAGAAGAAAAATGAAGCACTTACCGCGGTTGTTCTTTGTTCCAGTCATTAGATCTTCTTCTTGTTTACAAACTTGGACTGAAATGTGCTCCAAATCGTTAGCATTCAGTGTTCCAAATTGCATTGTCCTAGGATGTGCCAGCGCCGAGTAATCCGGTGGGGAAAGCTGGGAAGTTTTCCTGAAAAAAGTTGTTGGGAAATGTTTCCGGGAAGAAAAGTTAATGTGGATTTTCGAAGTTCTCCCCTGGGAATTTTGATTCTGCCATATCTCGAGAACGGTTTGAGCTATGATTATAAGCTTAAGAGCGTTTGTGTAGACGGCTAATCAAAATTTTTTAAGCCTAAAACCGAAAGCCTAGCTTGTCCTATTCCTGAAAAAAACCGCAAAAAACTGTTTTAGAACTTTAAAAATTCATTGCAAAAAATCTTACACTTGGATTATTTTGAAACTTGACATAATAGCTGTTCATTAGTAGTAGTTTAATTGAGCATTAAAGTTATTTACCTCACTATTTTAAAACAATTTTTAAAAAAATTTTAAAATTTTAAAATTAATTTTTACACATGCGCCACCTGTCGGAGCAACTTTATTCTGATGTAGGAATGTGCCTCTAGTCTTGTAAATAATAATAAAAAAAAGAATTATTCAATTCCGCCCACTCATCGCCGGAAAAACCCATTTTTCGTTTCTCCGGAAGTACCGTATCGATCGGTATAAAAATTGGCACAGGTACCGTACACTGCTAAACAAATGATTTCCCGTTGCGTTTATTAATTAACTGTGTAATTTGTTAATAAAAAAACTGATATAAACTTTAAAAAATGTTTTTAACAATGATGTACTGTATTTATTAAATTGAAACTTAGCTAATAATTAGGGGCATACTCTAATCTTTAATTGGTGAAAGTTTCAGCTCAATCCGATGAACAGGCGTGGAGAAACGGGAGTTTAAATAGAGACCTCCATTTGACAGACAACTCACCGAAGAGCAAGTGTGCGACAAATGCATTGTAGGCGGAGCTCATTTAAGGCGGAGCTTGCTGCTTCTCCCTGCGTTTGGAACCTTGACTTTGGACCGTGATATCTCCGGTGTTACTGGACCGATCAAACTTTGGTAAACTTTAATCGATCAATTAGAATCTTATCTTTCGTTTGGTACCTTGGTTGATGTAGTTTTATTAAGAATTAGCCAAGAATTTGCTTTGCAAAAGTTTGTTTACAATGATGCATACCCCTTTTGCTTCCGCCTCTTTATTGGCTTCTCAGTACGTGCTTTTTCCGCCACGCCGCCGCTGGCCCCATCTACCGGCAACTGTAGCGAAGCTGTAGTTCACAAAGTCGCCAAGTGCAACTGGTGGCGCTAAATCCGCGTCACGTACTCTGCGAGTCGCCCTCTCTTTTGCTCTGGTCTGGCAGGCCTGTGCCTGCTGCCTCTGCTTTTGTTACACCTCTCTCGCTCTCTCTCTCTTTATTGCCTCAAGCTTCAGCAGTAGCCATTTCACTAATGAGCTTTAAATGGTGAGGAAAGAAGAAGAAAAGAGAAACTGGCACACACCGCTTGGACTTCACGTCAACAACAACAACAACAACATCAACCGACGACGACGAAACGAAGACAACTCAGTCAGTAGGCAAATCAATGAACAGGAGCAGTAGCTGAAGTCCATTTGCGCAACCGAGCTTTGATGGTAGTGTCGTTGATGGTAATTATCACCGTCTGCAATAGCTCTTTCTCACAAAGATTTTCTTTTTCCTTTTCTCTCACACAGATTCAAAACAACAGAGATTAGCAAGTTGGCTAGGTGTCGATGGCTAAAGAAGAAGAAGAAGAAGAAGAAATGGAAATGGTAGTTTATATAAAGAGGAGGGAAAAGGGCTTCGATGCCTCTTTTCTTTTGCAGCTTTGGCCAGGCAAACCTTCTCCTTCTTCTACTACTCCGAAGATCAGACAGCTCCAAGATGGCCAACAAAGTCTACAAACAGAGAAGGTCTTCCATCGATCACCGCCAAATATCATCAACTACCAAAACATCAAATGAAACCCTCGAAGACGACGAGTACCTTCTGCCAGAGAAGCCCATCTACTCATCTACCTCATCTACCTCATCCTCAATCTCATCTTCATCCTCAAAATCAGTTCCTACCACCATCACCACCGACACCAAATACAAATGGAGCCTCGTGTACCGCAATATCCTCCTCATGACGGTGATCCACGGCCTGGGCATCTACGGCGTCTGTCTGATACCGCAAGGCAGCATTGCCACCCTTTTCTGGATCTGGCTCATCCTCATCTTCGGCGCCATCGGCATCCAAACAGGTAAACACACGCCAGCTTCTAAAACCTTCAAAAATAACTCCTTTCCCAACAGGAGCCCACCGCCTGTGGTCTCACCGAGCCTACAAGGCCAGCACCGGCCTTCGCGTCGTCCTGGCGCTCTTCCACGTCCTCGGCCTCCAGGACGACCTCTTCACCTGGTGCCGGGACCACCGGGCCCACCACAAGGTTCGTCTTTAAAGAAAACCCTAAGATCAAAAACATTTTAACTCTAAAAGCCTTCTCCAGTTCTCCGACACCGACGGCGATCCGCACAACAGCACCCGGGGCTTCTTCTTCAGCCACGTCGGCTGGCTGCTGGTGCGAAAGCATCCCGAGGTAAAACGGCGAGGGGCGACCATTGACCTCAGCGACCTGAAGGCCGATCCAGTGGTCCGCTTTCAGCGCAAGTATTACCTCCCCCTGGTGCTGCTCTTTTGGGGAGCATTGCCGGTGGCGGTGCCGGTGCTCTGCTGGGGCGAGAACCTGAAGATGGCCTTCTTCACCTGCATCTTCACGCGATACGTCATCTCGCTTAATTATACGGTAAGTGGTAGAGGTGATAAAGGTGATGATGGTGGTGATTAAGAGGAAAAGGTGAAAGAGATATTTGATTAGGGGTAATTATCCTCCTTTCAGCGAGCTATCTAATTATCCTTCTCCTCCTTATCTGATTACCACCGTATGCTTTTTATTTGTGCAACTTTTTTCATCTCTCTCTCTCTCTCTTTCTCTCTCTTCAAAACACAGTGGCTGGTAAACAGCTGGGCGCACATGTACGGCACGCGGCCCTACGACGAGGGCATCGCCCCCGTGGAGGCGTCCATACGCAACGTGCTCCTCGGCGAGGGTGAGCGCTTTCTATTTTAGTTTTAAAAAACTGCAATTTCTAAAACCCATTTTTCAATTTTAGGTTTCCACAACTACCACCACGCCTTCCCCTGGGACTACTCGGCCAGTGAGCTGGGCGCCCTGGACGTCTTCAACCTGGGCACGGCGGCGATCAACCTCTTTGCGGCCATGGGCTGGGCGTGGGACCTGAAGCGGGCCAGTCCAAAGCTGGTGACGCAGAAGGTGAACTCCTGCGGCGACCTGGGGGCGCAGTACAGTCGGGGGAGGGCCTTGGCGGAGTGGGCCAGTGGGCTGCTCACTATGTTCAGCACCTTTCTCTTCTTCGTCGCCATTAATCGGATCTTCAAGTAGGGGAGGAGGAGGAGAAGAAGAAGAAGAAGAAATTGTGCAATCAAACAACAACAACAACAACAGTGTCAATAAACAGTTCATCCTTAGCCCCTCTTCACAAATCTCAACCTCCTCCTCCTCCTCATCACAACATTGAGGAGACAACAATGTGTGTCTGTTGTTTGAGGATGGGATTAGGGATCAAGAGACAACCACTACTGTCAATATTTGAAGAAAGAGTCTCTTGAGGCGCCAGTGAGGATTAGCAGCAGCAGCAGCAGACTACTGCAATGTATTACATTGCTCCTAAATTGCTCCTAATCAAAACTGCTACTGGCATTAGCCGTCTTATCGATTGATTTTTTGGTGGTGGTGCTGATTTATGACACCTACTTTTAGTGCGTGTCAGTAAAGATCACTCACTCACTCACTCAATTTCCAAAAAGAGACCATTTTGTAGCCCGAGTCACTCTAACTGACTGACTAGCACTAATGAAATGGATCCCGAAGAAGTGTACGGCAGCAGTGCCGGTCAGCAGCCAATGGACCTGAACCCCTATGGAAGTTATCAGCAGCAGCCACTGTACAATATCCAACAACATCATCAAGAGCCCGTCTACCAGACACTGACGCCCATCAGCAGTCAAATCGGTGGTGCTCAGGTGCATCACCATCAGCAGCAATTCAAGGCTTATCACCACCACCACCACCACCACCACCACCCTCAACATTTTCAAGAGTACCTTCATCATCACCAGCATCACCCTCAAAGTGAGAACAGTCCACTTGGGTACCACTCTTTTGTGGACCTTCAGCAGCAGCAGCAGCAACAGCACTTGCAAATACCTCAATCACTTCCTTTATCAATACCACCTCCACCTCCATTACCTTCATTACCACCTCCTCTTCAACATTCAACTCCCAACAAATCAACGATCATCACTTCAACAGCTTCTCACTTGAATTCCTCTTCAAATTCGACCACCACCACCACCTCCTCATCAAACAACAGCCAACAGTCGCACTGTACCTTCAAGTGGCTGGAGACCAACTTTCAGTTCCGCTCGCACGTCTCCATCTCCCGCTCGACCATCTACGAGCTGTACCAGAAGTTTTGCAGCCAAAATGGCTTCATCGCCGTTTGCAAGGCCACCTTTGGCAAGATCATTCGCATCAAGTTTCCCAAGGTCAAGTCGAAGCGGCTGGGCGCTCGGGGGCAGAGCAAGTACCACGTAAGTATCACCTTTTTACTTTGAATACAAAAACTCCTTTTAAACTCCCGTCATTTTTTTTCCCTTCATCAGTACTACAACATCACCTTCAGAGATGAACGAAAACGGTGCAGCATGCTCCTCAGCGGCGGCAGCAACAACAACAGCAACAACAGCAATGAAACTTCAACGGTCGAAAACCAAACTTCAAACCATCACCCTCAACTGTATCACCCCCAACAAGCAGCAGCAGCAGCACTTCAGCAGCCAAACACCTCTGAAAGCGCCTACAGCAGAACAGCAGGCACAAGTTCATGGAACTTGTTGAACAACTCCACAGAACTTCTCATCACCGACCAACAACAACAGCAGCAGCAGCAGCAGCTTCAAAGCTCACCATCAACCACTCTTTCACTCTGGAGCCACCCCCAAACAACACCTCGCCCACCACCACCTTACCATCATCAACAACAGAGCAATCAACCACAGTTTTCACAACAGGCAAACCATCATCACCACCATCAAATCACCCCCTCGAAATCCACAACCTCCTCCTCATCTTTCATTAATCACCACCACCACCACCGCCGCCTGACCATCTTCTCGAACCGCCACTCTGCCCTCGAGTCCTACTCTCACTTTAACCTCAACGAGAATGACTACCACGCCATCATCCAGTCGATGCTCTCCTACATGCGCCTGCCCCGGGCCGAAGAGTCGGGGGCGGTGCCGCTGAGCGTAAGTACCTTCTTTCAAAGTACCTTCTTTTCATCTTCAAAACTTCTTCTTTATCTCCAGAACGACCGCTTCGTCTTCGTCAACCTCTACAAGATCCACTGTCAGTGCCTGCTGGACAGCGCCCTGGCGGCGAATCTGGCGCAGATGCGCCACTACGTGATGCACTTCTGGCAGCAGCTGCCCCGCTCCGTGCCCGTCTACGCCCGCTCCATGGCCGCCCTCGACGCGCACATGTACGCCCTCCTCGAGGACATCTACGCCGGCTCGGTGGAGGCGCCGGTGGAGGGCCTGCGACGGCTCAACACCGTCGCCCACCTGCTGCCCGTCTGGCTAAAGAGGACCTTCCAGGTGGTGGTGCCCAACAGCATTGCCGGAATAGAAGGGTTGTGGGCGCTGCTGGAGCCTGAAGAAGATGGTTCGAAGTGTGGGCTGATGAACATCGAACATTCGAGAAGAAGAGGAAGCGTCGGCGAGCTGAAGGTGGAGGAGGCGACCCGGTGGAGCGTTCGCATCCAGTTCAAGGTGGACTTTATTTTGGGCGTCAAGGTAGGTGCACTTCGTAAGTGGAAGGCTTTTCTAAAACTTATCTTCTTTTCCTTTTGCAGAAAATCAACTTTGAGCAGCTGCCCGGCGTTCTGCAGCGTCTTCTCGCTGTCTTTGATTCGGTTTATGAGCCGGTGGATACCTCTTTTTCCTCTTCTTCTTCTTCTTCTTCTTCTTTCAACCTTGAAAACAACTGCCCAGAAAGCTTCCGGTTTCCTCAGCCGCAGCAGTACGTCCACTCGACCCGGCCCAGCGGCCACCTCTTTCACCAGACGGCCTCGCTGCTGTGGCACACCCTGCTGAGGGAGTTTCGGGAGATGCTGGAGCGGCTGCTCAAGGTCAACACCTCCTCCTCATCGAATGAGTCCACTTCAGCTGAAGAAGCAGTTCGAACTTTGAGAACTGAAGACCGAGGTGAGGAAGCAGCAGAACAGCCGAAACTAAGCGGCCAGCTGCTGGTGGACGAGCTGGACCGCCTGATTCAGGCAGTTCAAGGGCAGATGGAGGCTCTTCAGAGCAGCAGTTCTGGTGGACAAACTCCCTCCTCATCCTCTTCGTGGACTGCCGCCAACCACCACCGCCTCTTCTCCAACCTGACACTCCTCTTTGGCCGCCTGGTGGACGACCTGCTGGGGTGGATGGCCGTGGAGAGGACGCTGCAGAGGATGGACGGGCAGTTGGTCGATGAGTTTGTGGAGGAGGAGGAAGAAGAGGAGGAGGAGGAAAACTTTGAAGATGACCTTGAAAACGATGATGAAGGGGAGGCGGAGGCAATCACCTCAGCTCAACTTTACCTCCTCCTCACCTCGATGCACTGCTACCTGGTGGAGGTCTGTCAGACGGTGCTCCGCCGGCGCCGATTTGGCCACCTCGAGGAGGATGCACCTAGAGAAAGTGGATAGTAGGTCTATGTATTTGTGAGGGTCATTATAAAATCAGTCAACAAGTGATGATCATCAAATGAGCGCTATGAGGCTGTACTTGGCGGCGAGGAGGGCGTCGCCCTGGGGCAGGCTACTAGCGCCAAAGGGATACCGGTGGACGGGCAGGGAGCCGTTGTCGGTGAGGTGGAGGACCGGGGTGAAGACGCGCCACGCCTCCTGCAGCTCGTCGGTCCGGACAAAGTTCACCTGGCGGCCGCTGAAGATGTCGAGGAGGAGGCGGTCGTAGGCGTCGATGATGTCGGCGTTCTAAAAGAGAAAGTTGTCAGTTTATTAAATCTTATCGAGAAAACTTACCTTAAACTTGTCGCTGTACGTCAGATCGAGCGTCGACTCCACCAGGTCCTCGACCTTCTCCAGACCAGGTCGCCGTACCCTGACTCGCTGCACAATGGCCTCATTCGGCTGAATGCGCAGAATGAGCACATTCTGCGGGTCCTCGCCGTGGTCGTTGCGGCTGTAGAGCAGATTGGGCGGCGGCCGAAAGTACACTCGCGCCTCGACCTGGTTCGCATCGAGGGCCTTCCCGGCGCGAATCACAAACGGTACGCCTCGCCAGCGGTCATTGTCAATGTGAAGGACGGTGAGGGAGTAGGTGGCCGCCTTGGAGGCGTTCGAGACGCCCGGGTCGTCGGTGTAGCCGAGGTGGGCGTCCTCGTGGGCGGCCGCCGCCGGATTGCCGGCGTACTGTCCGAGGACGGTGTCCTCGGGCGTCAGCGTCCGCATCGCTTTGAGCAGTTCCACCTTTCGATTGCGGACGTCCTCTGCGGAGAGGCTGGCCGGCTCCTCCATGGCCAGCAGGGTGAGCGCCTGGAGGAGGTGATTCTGGACGACGTCGCGGATGATGCCCGCCGCGTCGAAGTACCCTCCCCGGCCGTAGGTGCCAAAGGACTCCTTGAAGAGGAGTTCGACGGCGTCCACGTGGCGGCGGTTCCACAGCGGCTCAAAGACGGCGTTGGCGAAGCGAAAGGGCAGCAGGTTCTGCACCATCTCCTTGCCCAGGTAGTGGTCCATGCGGTAGAGCTGCTGTTCGGTGAAGAGAGCGGACAGTTGAGATGATAGGAGGTTCGAGGAGGCGAGGTCGCTGCCGAAGGGCTTCTCCAGGACGATCTTCGTGGTCGCCCCGTGGCCGCCCTTGGCCATGGAGACGTTGCGGACGGCGGTGGCCACCTCGGCGTAGACGTGCGGCGGCAGGGCAAAGTAGAAGACGCGGTGGCAGGCGACGAAGGTCGGAGGATCATTAGCGGAATTTCCCGAAGACTTGTTCAATTTAGAACTTCCTCCAATTCCTCCTCCGCCTCCTCGTTGAATGGCGGCCAGCGAACGCTCCAGCTTGCGGTACTCCTCGATGCTGGCCGTCGACTTGGCCCGTACGTAGCTGACGTGACCGTCGGCCCAGAATCGGTCGTACTTCGCCCGGTCCTGGTCGCTCTTCAGCGTCACATGGGGCGTCACCTTGGCCCGTAGGCTGTCCACCGAGAGGTCGGAGCGGGCGAAGCCGATGATGTAGGAGTGAGGCGGGAGGAGGTCCTGGGCGTAAAGGTTCCTGGAGAATAGAAGAAGGTTAGAGAATTTTGTTTTGGTTGCCATTTAGAAACACAAAGCTGCTTACCACAAGGACGGCATGATCTTCTTCCGCGCGAGGTCGCCCTGAATAACACCACCAAATGATAATGAAAAAGAAACAGTCAAACAAATGATTCAGTGGCAGGCCTCGCAGACTGGCAGAAAATGCGGCATTTTGGTGAGCCGCACACAGAGTACGTGACGCGGATTTAGCGCCACTCGGAGCACTTGGTGACTTTTGGAACTACAGATTCCTCTTCCGGACCGCTAGATGGCGCTCTGAGCTTTTAAAAACAAAATTGAGCGACGCCGCTGTCGCCATCTATCGTCACTAGTGTATAAGTATAAATAAAAGTAACTAAAGCTTCTCCGCCAGTGCCAATAGATGGCGACAGCGGCGTCGCTCACTTTTGTTTTTAAAAGCTCGGAGCGCCATCTCTCGGCCCTGGTGAGGAAGCTGTAGTTCCAAAAGTCACCAAGTGCAACTGGTGGCGCTAAATCCGCGTCACGTACACTGTGTGCGGCTCACCAAAATGCCGCGTTTTCTGCCAGACCGGCAAGCCTACTGCTGTTCGCGTTCAAAACAGCGTGCTTTCACTGGTCAACAAAGCGGAACAAACACTGGGCGTCTCAACGATTTATACCACAAAAATCACTTACGGAAATGCCGAGAATGACAATCAGATTGCAGATCGCGGTGACGTTCATTTTTGCTGTTGATGATCAAGTGCTGCTGCTGCTGCTGTCCAGCAAAGATGAAGACTGAAAACTGAAAACTTTTGCTGCTTTGATGGGAAAACTAAGCACTGTCTTCCGCAGTCGTCTTCACCTTCTTCTTCTTCTTCCTCCTCACTTGAGATTTTCATTATCATCAACTTTGTTTCTTCTCAAGAACGCAACCACAGCAACCACGACAGCAGTGGCCACCGCAAACTGGTTTGCAGAAAGCTGACGGTCGCCAGCTGTGTTTGTCGGTGTGGGCGGTCATCTCATCTCATCTCGTCTGGCCATCATCATCATCATCACCTTCTGCTGCTGCCGATGTCAATGTCAACTGGCAGTGAGTTATGCAAGGATATATCACCACCACCACCACCACCACCACCACCACTATAATTAGAAAGCGCTAATGTGATTCCCACGCACGCGAGGCATCATCATCATCATCATTATAATCCGTGCTTGATTGATTGTCCAAGTTCAATTGCTCAGCCTCTTCGCACTCTCTTCCATTGCCAAGCGAAGAGCAAAATGAACAAAACAAAACGCAAAGAAGTATGGCCATTGTCAGGCGAAAAACAAAAAGTGCAGTCAGTCAGATTTGAGGCAAGCCATCTGGGTAATGCCCACCACCACCACCAATGATTGCAACTTCGAAGCAAGAAAAAAGAGAAGAAGAAAAGGGGAGGAAAACCAGAATGTGGGTTTTTCGAAAAACTGTTGGCCGTTGGTGGTGTTGGTGATCTCGTTTTGCTGGCAAAAACCAGGGCTAAACATTGCATAAACGTCACCATTTTCGCTTGGCTGAAGAAGATGTTGAAGAAGTTGATCCTCCTCCCGAACCGGCTTCTATTATTTACCGGCTTATTGGTTCTTCTGTTCGTCTTTTCAAAGAGCACTGCCAGCGGCTCATCTGCTGACGATGAAAAGGAGATGGCGAGTAAGTAAACAACTTTAGTGAAAACACTTTTATTTACTTACACAAAAAACTTACCCAATCAGACTACGTGAAAGCCCTGCGCAAGGAGCTCTTCCAGACAAGGGCCTACGACCCCACCATCAGCCCGTACCTCGCCTACGCGGACAGCCTCCAGGCGACCAACATCAGCCTGGGGCTGGACCTCTTCTACGTCATTGACCTGGTAATGAACGATCTTCGGTTCGATTTCTCCAAAGTAAACAAAACCCTCTTCCTCCTTCTTTCTTCTTTTCCTCCAGGACACCAGCACCTCCATCCTCGAGGCGACCTTTGTCCTGAAGCTGGGCTGGATCAATGAGAACCTCACCTGGGTGCCGGACCGCTTCGGCGGCCTGGAGCTGCTGCACATTGCCGCCGGGGAGATCTTCCGCCCGGACATCTACGTCTCCAATGCGCTGGCCGAGGAGAACCTGGTCAGCAGCAGCAGCCACTCCGACATGCTGCTCAGCGCCGAGGGCGAGCTCTTCTGGGCGCCGGTGATCACCCTCAGGACACTCTGTCCCCTCGACCTCACCGACTGGCCCTCGGACCGGCAGACCTGCCTCCTCCGCTTCGTCTCCGGCTCCTTCTTCACCACCGAGGTGCTCCTCTTCAACAGCTGTGAGTTGACTTGACCGGTGTTTGTTTGTGTTTACCTTCTCGAAACATCAGCTGTTTTATGATGATGATTTCCCTCTCCAGCGAAACACATCGAAACCGGCAACCTGAAGGCGAATCCTCAGTGGGCGGTGGTGGCCACCGGTGTCCACTTTCGCTCCGAGAGCTACTACGACCTCGTCTTTGAGCTGACGCTCCAGCGGACCAGCGATGTCTTTGCCTGGGCCATCAGCGTGCCCCTTTACGCGGCGCTCTGCCTCAACCTGGGCACCTTCTTCTTCTTCTTCTTCCCTGGACCTTCCTCTTCCTCTTCTTCGTCTTCTTCATCGGTGGTGGTGGACTTTCGCTTCGACCTCGTTCGACTGGCCTTTCTCACGCTGATACTGCTCTCGCTGTACGTCGCCTCACAGCTGGGCGGAGTGGTGGGCGTCTTGGGCATGCCAACTCTAGGTAAAGGATCTCGAGATGTCTTAACTTATGAGCGTCATTTTTTTCTAACGGTTCTATTTCTATTTCCAACACACACAGTCGCCTTTATCGGGCGGAACACTGTCCTGGTGACGGTGAACCTTCTCTGGTCGGCCTTTCTTCGATCTTCCTCTTCCTCTTCTTCTTCGTCTCCAGAAGCGCCCACCGATTTACTCAGCCGAGCTTTTCGACCTCTGGAGCGTTTGCTGGGCGGCGGAGGAGGAGGAGGAGTTGATGATTCAGAGCGACTTGTGGAGGAGGTTGACGAGTTGCCTTCTAATCCTCCTCCTCCTCCTCAACGAAAAGAAGTTGACATCAACGGCAGTCCCAGCAGAGTCGTCCACCTCCTTGATAAGCTGCTCTTTGTAGTCAGCCTGGCGGTGATGTTCTTCCGCTGAGCACGAGTACCTTCTTCTTCTTTTGTTGTGAGACCCTTTTTTTAGAGTAATACCTCTACAGTATTACAGTTTGATAAAGGTGGTGATTGCTTTGATGATTGAGTATATGAGCTCTTTAAGAGAGAGAGAGAGAGAGAGAGAGAGAGAGAGAGAGAGAGAGAGAGAGAGCGTGAGATTTTTCTAAAATCATTACAAATGTTGTACAACTGTACGGTAGTGATGAGTGTAAGTGTGCAAGCACGCAGGTGACTGCCTTAAGGGCCTTTGATTTAGTGGCTCTTTATTGGCTTGACCATTTATTCCGCTGATTACCTGATCTTCCTGACCTTCATCATTACAAATCGATTAGTCGGATTAAATGGGATTTAGTGCAAGGAGTTGAGGATTATAAAAGGGAGAACCGGTAAATCATGAGCAGCAGCTAATTACTTGGTCATTACTTAAACTTAAACACCAAAAATACTCAATCACATCAACAACAAAATGGCTACCTCGAAGCTGCCCGGCGCCCTGCACCTCTTCTACACCGTGCTCATCTTTGTGAACAACTTTTGCTATGGCGTCTCCCTCAACATGATCGGCGCGGCGATGGTCGACCTGAGCTTCATCTTTGACGTCTCCCTCAATCGCATCGCCTACGTCAACATTTGCATTCTTCTGGGCTACCTGGTGGGCTCATTTGGTAAGCCAGTTCAATTTCGATTTCTATTTCCTCCTAAGTCTAGTGTATAAGTGAAAGTAAAGCAAAAGCTTTTCCGCCAGTGCGGATAGATGGCGACAGCGGCGTTGTTCAATTTTGTTTTTAAAAAGTCGGAGCGCCATCTATCGGCCCTGGTGGAGAAGCTGTAGTTCCAAAAGTCACCAAGTGCAACTGGTGGCGCTAAATCCGCGTCACGTACACTGTGTGCGGCTCACCAAAATGCCGCGTTTTCTGCCAGACCGGCAAGCCTACTGCTGTTCGCGTTCAAAACAGCGTGCTTTCACTGGTCAACAAAGCGGAACAAACACTGGGCGTCTCAACGATTTATACCACAAAAATCACTTACGGAAATGCCGAGAATGACAATCAGATTGCAGATCGCAGTGACGTTCATTCTTGCTGTTGATGATCAAGTGCTGCTGCTGCTGCTGTCCAGCAAAGACGAACCCTTTGTGCCCTAATCTTTCTTCTTGAACTCCCATAGGAAGCTACACCTACGGCTTTCTTCCTCGTCAGCTGGTTCTCGCCGTCACCTTCCTCGGCCTGGCGCTCCTCTTTGCTGCCATTCCCTTTCTGGGCCACTTGTACGTCGCCTTTGGGGCCATCGCCGTGGGAAGCCTCGGCGCTGGGACCTGGGACTCGGCTCAGTCCGTCTGGCTGTGCGAGATCTGGGCCGCCTACCCGGCGGCGAGCAGCGCTCACCTCCAGGCCCTGCAGTTCATGTACGGCGTGGGCACCTTCGTCTCGCCCCTGGTCATCGCGCCCTTCCTCCACGGAAAGTCGAACTACAGCGCCTCCAATGCCGACCATCTGTTGACCACCGCCGATCGAGTCCACTCCCTTGCCCTTCCGTACCTTGCGACGGGCGCACTGACCGCCGCAGTGCCCGCCCTGCTGATCGTCATGTACTTTGTCTGTCCATTTAGAACATCATCTCTACCTTCTGCTACCTCATCAACGGAGAAGAAGAAGAAGGACATCGAAGAGGATAATCACCACCAGGTCACCACCACCACCACCACCAGCAGCAGAACACTCGACCCCTCCTCCATTCCGCACCGCTCTCTGAAGCTGTTGCTCATCTCCGTGGCCGTGGGGACGTACATCGCCGGCGAGGGCGGCTTCATCAGCTACGGCAGCAGCATGTACCAGTACCTCGGTGGCGTCCATCTGTCGGCCACCGAGGCGGCCCACGTCCAGTCGGTCCTCTCCGCCACCTTCACCGCTGGCCGCCTGCTGAACACCCTGGTCTCCCTGAAGCTGCCCATCGACCTCATCCTCAGCTACCACTACGTCCTCCAGCTGGCCGCCCTGGCGGTGCTCTTCTTCGGCCACAGCCACGGCCTGCCGCTCATCTACGGCGGCACGGCCCTCCTCGGCTTCGGCTACAGCGCCACCTGGCCGGGCATGTTCGCCTTCACCGAGGTGCACCTGGTGCTGACGGACCGCATCGGGGCCCTCTTTGTCGCCCTCACCGCCGTCATTGGCGTCATCACGCCGCTGGTCCTCGGGCAGACCTTCAAGACGGCGCCCATCATGCTGCTCTACCTGACGGCGGCCTACTCGGCCGTCAGCTTTGGCCTCTTTCTGGTGCTGCGCTTTTGGGTGCGGGCGGATGAGCAGAAGAGGATAAGGTCGAAGGACGTTGGCTTTCAAACGTCTCGTTGAATCGGCTGGCCATGATGGCAGAAAGCATCAACTTTAATCATCATCAACATCAACATTCACAACAACAAACACATTCCTGGTGCACGAAAAAAGTAATTAAAAAATAATAAGATTCGACGATGAGAGATGCTGAAGAGAGAGAGGAAGGGGAGAGAATGAACAGTGTTTGGTGTGTGTGTAATGGTGAAGGTGAAGGTTTTACAGGATTTCGAAAAGGGGAAAGAGGAAGAGGATGAAATTGCGCTTGCCGGTGATGCTTGGAGGAGCGGTCAGTCGGAACATTGTTTGCTAGTACAAATGTGAGATGGTGTAGAGTCGTAAACAAGGTGTGGTAAAGAACATGACAAAGATGATCATTGGAAAGAGAGAGACTCGCTCTAGTCCTTCATGCCGTCAGCTCTGCAACAAAAAGGGAAGAAGGGTTAAAAATGAGAACACATTAGGGAGATGGGAGACAAAACACGCCGAACACTGACCTGTACAGTCCGACGACGACGGCGTGATCACGCTCATAGGGCTCCAGCGTCACCTGCTCCAGCGGCTTCACCCGCTCCTGCTGCAGCTTCTTCACCTCCATCGCGAAGACCGACTCGGCGGGCGCGGTCGAGTCGATGCAGTTGGCCTGGAAAGGAGAAGAGAAAGGTTGGGGTTATTCCAAACGCATGAAACAACATTCTTATTATCAAGATCTTAAGAACTGCTGTGATTAAGTGTGGACAGCCATGGAGAGCTGCTGCTCTATCTCCTGCCGATTTAAGACTCCAGCTAAACTCGCTGGCCTCTTGCCCAGATAGCCGAAGAAAGGTGGGAAATCAAAAGCAAATGGAAACAAAGCTCACTTACCTTAATGGAAATGACCACATGGCCGCCAATCTTGAGGAAGTACTGCGCATTGAGGAGGACGATGCGCGCCTGGTCGGGCTGGGCGACGTCCGCGAAGATGGTGTCGACCATGCTGACCAGCATGCGGTACTTGTGCGGGTGGCGGGCGTCCTCGATGATGGGCACCACGTTGGAGCGCTTCTGGGCGACGCCCAGCAGGTCGCGGCCGGACCGGTGGCTGAACTCCACCGCGTACACCCGACCCTCCGGGCCGACAATGTCCGAGACGTGGGAGACGGTGGTGCCGCTGGCGGCGCCCAGGTAGAGCACCTTGCTGCCCGGCTTGATGTGAATGTCCTCGACGCCGCCGAGCACGGCCGCTCCGAGCTTCGAGCGGAAGGGATTCCACACGCGGTACTCAATCTTCCCGCCGCCCTCCATGTCCACGCTGATGCGCTTCTCCCCGTAGACGGCGTCGCCGGGCACCAGGTTCTTCGTCACCAGCGAGTCCTCCTTGCCGCGGGCGATGAAGACGCCCGCCAGGCGCTGGTGCGGCTCCACGATCACCTTCTTCCCGCCGCGCATGCCACCGGGTCCGCCGCGGCCTCCTCCTCGGCCACCTCGTCCTCCAAAGCCTCCAGGGCTCTTGAAGCCACCGCCGCGGCCACGACCGCCGCCGAAGCCGCCTCCGCCACGGCCACCGCCGCCTCGGCCGCCGCTGAAAGTAGAAATGAAATGGTAAACATTAGAAGTTGAAGAGATGAAATCGAAATGAAAAGGATAGAAGGTAGAAAAGTGTATCAACATCATGAAACAGTAGTCTTATTGAAAAGCCTAAGATTGTCTACTGCGATTAAAATTGACACAGCCACCACTTTTGGCGGTGGCTGCTTAGTTTGCCTCTCTCTGATTTAGACCATCTGTCAGGAGATGATGGAACAGAAGTCATGCCCAGAAGAAAGAGGGGAAGAGGAAGAGGAAGTGGAAAGAAATAGAAATAGAAGATGAAAAGAAGTCGAACTTACCCGAATCCGCCTCGGCCATTCGGAGTGCCACCTCGGCCGCCGCCAAAGCCGCCGCGGAAGCCGCCTCGTCCACCTCCTCGGTCACCACCACCACCGCCGAAACCTCCTCGACCTCCACCACGGCCTCCGCCGCCGCCAAAGCCGCCGCGGCCACGACCGCCTCCTCGATCACCGAATCCTGAAACGAAGTAAAAGTCAGAAATTAGCAATTTAGAAGCAGGTAAATATTGACATTGCTGTGACCAATGTGTCCAACCAGTGAATGTCACACCAGATGTCCACCAGATCATGACACTTACCCATTGTGGATGAAAGTAGCTGATGGGGTAATTAGCAGAGATGGATTGTGTTCGGTTTCCCAGTTCCTGTCTTGTGTTGTCGTCGTCGTTGGGATTCTCTGACTGAAGCAGGCAGGCAGGCAGGCAAAGCACAGACAGCGGCGCAGCACCGCAAGCACCGCAGGCACGTGGTCTCGAGCTGCAGCAGCGTGCGGCGGCTGCCCGTCGTAGAGGACGTGTCCCCCGGCGCGGTGGTGAAGAGATTCTCACCAGGTGAAGAGATTCTTATCTTCTTCAGCGGCGGAAGAGTTCTCTAGAGGAGCCGATTTGGGTTTGGGTGTGCACAGAGTTATATTTTGGTGAGTTGTGGATCAATCTCAGGAGAAGATTCAGGAATAGCTAGCTGGAAGCCCTTTGAATCAATCCCAAGTGTCCCAATTACATTTTCTGTTTGGAAGTTTTTTTATATTTGAGCTGATAGCTTCTCTCCTTCGTGATGCTCCGATTCTAGGCTGATTCCTTACCCTTTAATCAGAATATTCCACTCTGAATCCTTTGCATTCTCTCTCTCTTTCCCTTCCCCGATTCATGTCACGTCGTATGCTGACGTCTGCAGCCAGACACTGACTTGGGCTGCACTGCTGCACGTGCTTCAGCCTGTGCTTCTGCTGCTGCTGCTGCCGCCGACGCAGAAGTTTGTTTACGTTCCTCTTCAAAGCCGCTCTCGGCTTCGAAGTCGTCAATTTCTGTCTTTTAACTTTTTTGAATCCAACACCTAAAAAGAAGGCCTCTTCAGCATCATCATCAGCAGCAGCAGCCATGGCTGCACTACCAGCCCTTCAAGGTAACGGCGGCCCTGGCCCTGGCCGCCTTGCCCACGAGTACCTGAGCGACGGCGACTACATCGTCAACGGCGTCCGCTTCATGGACTTTCGCATCCTCTCCGCCGATGAGATTCAACGGCACTCGGTGGTGCGGGTGACCAACTCGATGCTCTACGACGGCGGCACCAGCAATCCCTCGCGCCAGGGCCTGCTCGACCGGCGGCTAGGTAAGTAGAGAGAAAGTGGCCTGACGCAATACCGAGCCAACACTCTTTTCGAACTTCCATCTCAAACTTCCATTTCCGCCCCATTTAGGCCTCAGCTCCCGGAACGCCAAGTGCGACACCTGCTTCAAGGACTGCAACACCTGCGTGGGCCACTTTGGCTGCCTGGAGCTGGTGGTGCCCGTCTACCACGTCGGCTACTTCACCTACACCCTGGAGGTGCTGCAGCAGATCTGCAAGCGCTGCTCCCGGGTACTGCTCACCCACGCCCAGCGCGCCCGCTACCTCCCCCTCCTCACCGAAGACCTCAGCCCGCAGCGAAAGAAGCTGCTCCACAAGGAGCTGATTGCCCTCTGCAAGAAGAACGTCCGCGCCTGTCCCTTCTGCGACGCCCCCAACGGAACGGTCAAAAAGTTCGCCTTCCTCAAGATCTTCCACCTGCAGCAGGCCGTCGACTCGGTGCTCGTGGGGAAGATCTTCGAGCAGCACAAAGCGGCCGTCGAAGAGGTGGAGGCGTACTTTGGCGCCGCCTGCGAGTTCCTCGCCCCCCACAACGTCCTGAAGCTCTTCGAGCGCATCCCCAAGGCGGACTACCCCTTCCTCCTCCTCTTCGACAACACCCCCATGGACCTCATCTGCACGCACATCCCCGTGCCGCCGTCCATCATCCGCCCCTCCTCCCACAACTCCAACGGCGTCCGCTCCACCGAGGACGAGCTGACGATGAAGCTCAATGAGATTCTGATCGCCAACGAGGCCCTCAAGAAGAAGCTCTCCGACGGGGTCATCTTCATCCAGGCCCTCGATGCCTGGGACTTTATGCAGATCCTCGTGGCGGTGTACATCAACTCGGACGTCCGGAACCTCCCGCCGCAGCACTCCAACGTCGCCAGCGGCCTCGGCATTGCCCAGCGCCTGAAGGGCAAGGAGGGCCGCTTTCGGAACAACCTCAGCGGGAAGCGGGTCAACTTCAGCGCCCGCACCGTCATCAGCCCCGACCCCAATCTGGGCATCAACGAGGTGGGCATTCCCCTCAAAATCGCCCAGGTGATGACCTTCCCGGTGGCCGTCACGCCGCTCAACCTGCTTCAGCTGCAGGAGCTGGTGAAGAACGGCCCGGCGCAGCACCCCGGCGCGGTGATGATTCGCAAGGCGAACGGCCGCTCGACGCTGCTCAAGTACGGCGACCGGAAGCAGGCGGCCCGCGACCTGGCCCTCGGCGACGTCGTCGACCGGCACATGCTGAACGGCGACTACGTCCTCTTCAACCGTCAGCCCTCGCTCCATCGGCTGTCCATCATGTGCCACTCCGTGCGGGTCCACCCCGACCTCACCTTCAAGTTCAACGAGTGCGTCTGCAACCCCTACAACGCCGACTTTGACGGCGACGAGATGAACGTCCACTTTATGCAAGGGGAGGAGGCGAAGGCAGAGGCGGCGATGCTCATGCAGTCAGCAGCGAATATGACCTCCCCCAGAAATGGAGAACCGGTGATCGCCCCCATCCAGGACTTTATCACCTCCGTCTACCTGATGACCCGGCCGGATGTCTTCTTCAGCAAGGTGGAGCTCTGCGCGGTGATAGCGAATCTGCTCTCCCACAAGGACTACCGGAGGGAGATTGTGGTGCCCCGGCCGGCCATTCTCAAGCCCTTTCCGGTGTGGACGGGGAAGCAGCTCTTCGGGATGATACTGCGCCCCTTCAAGGACTCCAAAATTCGCCTGAACCTGGTGGCGCCCAGCAAGGCCTACTCGGGAGGCAAGGGAAGGTACAGTGGAGAGATGTGTCGCGAGGATGGATGTAAGTCGTGGTGGTGGTGGAACTTTTGGAAGTTTTTGTTTGAGGAGTTTAACTTTGTTATCTTCCCCCCCGCAGATATTCACATTCGCAATAGCGAGCTGCTGTCTGGGACGCTGGACAAGTCGGTGATAGGCGGCGGCTCGAAGAAGAACCTCTTCTACCTGATTCTGAAGGAGTACAACTCGGAGGAGGCGATTCAGGCAATGCTCCGGCTCTGTCGAGTGAGCAGCTTCTACATTAGTAAGTGCTCTTGGGAGTTTGTTTTCAAAAGCTGATTTAAAATTGTCTATTTCCACCCACCCAGCCAACCGCGGCTTCTCCATCGGCCTCGACGACGTCACGCCCACCGGGCCGCTGGAGGAGACCAAGGCGCAGCTGGTGCGCTCCGGCTACGACAAGGTGGCGCAGTTTATCGAGCAGTTCAAGGGGCGGACGCTGCAGCCGATCACCGGCCTGTCCGCCGAGCAGACCCTCGAGTCGCTCATCCTCAAGGAGCTGTCCGACATTCGCGACCACGCCGGCAAGGCCTGCATTCAGGAGCTGAAGACGAGCAACGGCAAGCGGAACGCCCCCATGATCATGGCCAAGTCGGGCAGCAAGGGCAGCTACATCAACGTCTCGCAGATGGCCGTCTGCGTGGGGCAGCAGTCGATTCGAGGGCAGCGGGTGGCGGAGGGCTTTCACCGCCGAGTGTTGCCGCACTTCAGTCCCGGGGAGAAGGGCGCCAAGGCGAAGGGCTTCGTGGAGAACAGCTTCTGGAGCGGCCTGGACCCCTTCGAGTTCTTCTTTCACGCGATGGCCGGACGGGAGGGCCTGCTGGATACGGCGGTGAAGACGGCAGAGACGGGGTACATGCAGCGGCGGCTGATCAAGGGCCTCGAAGACCTGGTCGTCCACTATGACTACTCGGTGCGGAACTCCAGCGGTGAGGTGGTGCAGTTTGAGTACGGCTCCGACGGCATCGACCCCATCAACGTCGAGGCGGAGGAGCTGTACATCGACTTTGAGTACGCCTGGAACCACGTGCTGATGATGAAGTGGGAGGAGGAAGAGGAGAAGGTGGTGGAAGTTCGAACTGAAGAGAGGAAGGCCTTTCTCAATGGCCAGGAGCTGAAGGAGGAGCTGAGGAGGCGGCTGGACGTCATTTGCGCCGAGCTGGACTTGGAGAAGATCTCGAGCAGCAGCAGTCGGACCACCTTTGCGACGCACTACCGCGAGAAGATTGAGGCCTTCTTTGCGCCGGTGGCCGCCCGCCTGGACGCCCTCTTTGGGCGGTACAACAAGGCGGCGGCTGGTGATGACGGCGACTGGCAGAAGATCAGCCGCATCACGCCCGCCCACCTGGAGGTCTTTCTGCGGCGGGTGGCGCGCAAGTTCACCCACTCGAAGATTGACCCGGGCACGGCGATCGGGGCCATCTGTGCGCAGTCGATTGGCGAGCCGACCACGCAGATGACGCTCAAGACCTTTCACTTTACCGGCGTCGCCTCGATGAACATTACGCAGGGTAAGTTTGGTTTGGGTTTTGAGAAGTAGTTTGAGCTCTTCTAATTTCTTCCTTTTTCAAAGGTGTCCCCCGCATCACCGAGATCATCAACGCCACGAAGAACTCCTCCACGCCCTTTATAGTGGCCCACCTGCTGGACTCGGGCAGCGAGGCGGCGGCCGAGGCGACGAAGCTGAAGATTGAGAAGGTCTACCTCGACCAGATCTGCCGGAAGATCTACCAGTGCACTGATAATGGCGAGCTCTGCTACGTGCTGGCGCTCAACGATGAGCTCTTTACTAAACAGGTACTTTTTTGGAGTTCTGGTTTGGGAGTTTCCTAATTTCTAAATGCCTATTTCCACCCACCCACCCCGCCAGCTTCACCTGAACGAGAATGCGCTCGTGGAGGAGATCAACGCCCAGCTGAAGCCAACGAGCGTCAAGGCGGTCTACCCGTACATTAAAATCTGCCCTCGCGTCAAGCGAATGGTCTACCTGCCGGCCATCTTTGAGGACGAAATTTCCAGCGTGGTCATCAGCGGCAACCGCTCCGTGGAGCGGGTCACCATCCGCGAGGACAGCAAGGACGGCTACTACCTGGCCATAGAGGGCAACGGCCTGCGCGACGTGCTGGCCACGCGGGGCATCGACGCCCGCCGCACCACCTCCAACAACATTCACGAGGTGGCGGCGGTGCTGGGCATCGAGGCCGCCCGGGCGACGATCATCAGCGAGATCAAGTCGACGATGGCCGGCCACGGCATCACCATCGACGCCCGCCACCTGATGCTCCTGGCGGACAGCATGACCGCCTCGGGCAGCGTCGTGGGCATGACCCGGGCGGGCTTCAGCAAGGTGAAGGGGAGCACCATCAAGATGGCCAGCTTCGAGCGGACGATCGACAACCTCTACCAGGCGAGCTACTACAACAACAAGGACGACCTGATGGGCGCCTCGGAGTGCATCATCGTCGGCGCACCGACGCGCATGGGCACCGGCTTCTTTGAGGTGGTGCCCAAGCTGACGACGACGAAGAACATTGACTACAGGCGAGCCTGCAAGCCGAGGGGAATCACCGGCCTAGGAGCTGGCCTAGGAGCTCTAGGTAGTTCTGGAGCTGGAAGTGCTGCTGCTGGTGGTCTTGGAACTGTCATTGAAGGTCTGGAGCTGTAGTGCTGTGTGGTTGCTGTTGTCGTTTTGTTTGTTTTGCTTTGCTTTGTTGTTGTTTTCCTCTGTGATTTTCTCATCTCTATTTCTACTTCTACTTCTACTTTTACTTTTACCATTGCATGAATATTACTCCACCACCACCACCACCTTTGTTATCTTCTGCTTCTGGTATTTTGCATCCTCTCTCTTTTCTCCTCCATTTTTTTAAACAGCCTTTGCAATCCTTTTCATTTTATATCTTATACTTCTTTGTTCTACTTGTGCTTTGCTCTTTTTCTCACTTGTACAGTAAAGGAATTCCTGCGTCTATTGCATGAAATGAAATGTGTAGCACCTGTCACCTGAGCTGTTGGCGGCAATGTTTGCAAAGCACTGCTGCCGCTGGTTGACGGGTTAACTGCGACGTGGTTCAGCTTTCTGGTACTGTTTAAACATTAGCGCTGATGTCATTGCCTGATTGCCTACATGTCTACCGCTGATGTCTGTCTGTCTTTCAGACACAATCAACTGCCATTCAATCAGGCATTGTTGCCTGCGACCTTGCTTGCTGCTAAGCAGCAGCAGCAGCAGCAGCAGCATAGCTGTACAGTGCATCCTTGTTGTACAGGTGAGCGAGAAAGAGAAGAAGGAGAGATTAGCAGTGGCTGCTGCTGCTGCTAATGCTGCATTTCCCTCTTTTGTGGTAACTTTGTGCTGCTGTTGCTGTCTGCTCAGCAGCCGTTGTACACTCTTGTAGTGCTCGTCCGGCGCGGTTGTGTTTGGCTGTGTCCATTGGACAGTGGCCACCACCAGATACTTGTCAAGAGTATTGCTACACACACACACACACACACACTTGCACTTGCACCAGCATTATCTTCTCTTGTATCTTCTCTCTTGCACTGCTGACTTCTTTTACGAGTGTCGGAAGTTCCATCAGCAGCAGCAGCAGCAGTGGCGGCTGTTTTGTGTGATTGTTGTTGTTGTGCTGCAAAACCAGTACCGTACGTGATATAATTACCCTTTTCGTTGTGGATGAGTTTTGGTTGATGCTTTGTCAGTCAGTCAGTGGCTATCATCGGATCTTCAGTGATTATCATCAGTCTTGCCACAATCACCACCACCACCACCACCACCACCACCACCACCACCACCACCACCACCACC
>JAALOO010000689.1_pt1 | contig 28407 bp, 21 predicted proteins | sample 7257641 | NCBI WGS metagenome assembly JAALOO01 (sample SAMN14085613, study PRJNA598686) | mite metagenome | biome: ENVO:01001000; feature: ENVO:01001002; material: ENVO:01001226; isolation source: single female mite from University of Michigan culture on fish food culture... ...
CGCAAAAAAAGGCTCGCTGTAGTCCTGGCTTGCCAGACTTACCCCCCTGTTTTCTGTAAATTGAATTTGTGTGGTCGTTTTTTGCCACTATTTTCTTCTGTGACTCTTTCCCTCTCTTCAACCTAGTGCTCAAGCACTTTCAAGAAAACTGGTGCTCGCACGTCTAGTTGTTTGTTTGTTCAGCTTGTGTGGTGGTTAGTGTGTTTGGCCACAAATGCATTTGAAATTTTGAAATTTCAATTTCAATTTTGCCCCCTTTTCCTTACCTCTCTCGCACACTTATGATTTGGCTTGCAGGCACAAAGATGGAAAAATGGAAAAAGTGCATGCACTTTTTGCTTCTTTTTATTTTGCGGTCTCTCACTAGCAGAGAAACCTCTTCTTTTCTCTACTCTTTGGTGAGACTTATTACTAATTTATAAATAGCTCTGCGTATACATTTTTCATGTGATTGAGAAGGGGAATGAGTGAACTTCGATGACTGACGACTGAGCGAGTAAGTGCTTCGTTTTGGGCACCGAAAGTTCGATCGAAGAGGAGCGAGAATCATTCAGCAAAGTGATATTGCCCATCAGACTCTCTGTTTTGTGTCTGTTTGCCAGTTTCACCATTTCAGTCATTTGATTTTAGTCTCCTAGACGTTATTATTTAAAAGTAGAGCGATCATAGATCGGAGAAGGAAAGATGAACGAATAGATAAACGACGATGAATGATACATTTTCGCCCTGTGTTTTTGCGTTTCTGCTGTTGTTTTTGCTATTGTTTTTTGCTCATTCATTATACATTGTCTAGGCTGCTGCTGTTGTGGCTGCTTTTCATGTTCATTCAGAATAGACTGCTGAGGGAGTGTGTATGTGTAATGCAAATTAATTAATCGTAATTGTTCGCGCTGACAGCGAGTTTGAGTCAGCCAGCCTGGCCAGCGACACTGTGTTTTCTGCTGTGTGTGTGTGTGCTGGCGCCTTGTGGTCATGTCACTTGTAATTAGCCAGTCTATTCGACGAGCTGCTGCTGCTGCTGCTCTTTTTTGCTGCCGTTCCTGTGTTTCTGCTGTATGTGTCAAGCCCGCTGGCTCTCCCTCACTCTCCTGGTAGTACCCTCTTTATCATCGGCTGCTCGGGTTAATTTGCTGCCACTGCTGCTGCTGCTTCCATATTTTTCATGGCAGCAGCAGCAGTTCAGTTCTATTTTCTATTGACTGGCCTCTGCCCGCTGCCACTGCCTCTCACTCGCTAATGTATTCTAATGTATTCTCGCGCTTGGTATCTGCTGGTGCTGCTGCTGTTGATGGTAGTGTAATAATTTCCGTACTCGCTTTCTCTCTTTCTCCTTCCTCTCACCATGTCATCGACTGACAAATTTGCCCCCGTTGCGAATATTGATTGGATACTGCAGTGTGCACTGGTAGAGTTTATGAAGAGAGGGTAAAGGTTCGCTTCGGTTGTTGTTGTTGTTGTTGCTGCTGCTGCTGCCTTCGGTCGTGTTGAGTTTCATAGGCTCGGCGTGTGTGTGTGTTTGAAAATTGGGCTCAGTTTTCACTGAACCTGCTATCACTGGTGGTGGCGAATCGCCGAACACCGGAAAGAATCTGTCAATCTAGGGGGATGCTCGCCAGCCTTTTTACTCGTTTGTTTTTTTTTTGTTGGGAGAGTGCTCGCTCGGTCATATTCAGTTTGTTCACTACAACTGTAATTTAGGTTTGGCCATTCAAATGGGACATTGTTTCTCTCGTTCTCTCTCGTTCTTACTCGTTATTTGGTTAAATTAATTTAACCGTTTTGTTACTTTTTCTTCCTTTCAAGAAGAGGCAGAAGGTCAGACAACTTTGAGTAGCAGCAGCAGCACTCACGAAGAAACACCAAATTGGGCTTTACTTCTTCTTCTTCTTCTCCTTCTTCTGTTTGGCCCATTCTCTCCCATTCATTGCTTGCCTCCACCACCACCACTCTGGTGTATAATATAATTTATTACTGTTACACCCTTGTTAACTAGAGAGGACCCTCTACCACCGCCAAGACAACTAGCTCTAGCCCCAGCGTACGTTGGACGGCACATGTTGTGTAGAGAGTTGGCTGTCGACAGACAACGCAATGCAATGCTAAATTAGATTAGTCCTCGGTGCCTCGAAGAATGGAATGGAGAATGAAGAGGAAGAAGAAGAAGAAGAATGGCAAGAAGACGAAGAGGTCTTCTTCTTCTTCCTTCTCCGCCAGCAGCACACGTTCATGTCTTATTGTGTTGAGCGGTGGTGCTGTATTCTTCCTCTTTCTTCTTTCTTGCCGAAATTCGCCACTAGTTACAGCAGGCAAAACTTTTCTTCTTCTTCTTCCTCTTTGCTGTTCAGCCCTTTGATCTCTGCCTCTGTGAGGTGCTCGTTGTTTCTAATAAGCTGCTGAAATATGAATGGAGAAAAAACACAGTTTTGGTCAGTCGGTGAGGTGGTACTTTTTTGTTGCGATATTTTTCCCCCTGGTAACAATGCGCCCCCTCACGGTTCTGTTGTAGCTTTTTTCAGGGGTTTTTTCTCTGTGCCATTGTCTGTGACTCCAGTGCCAGGCAAACTTTAATTTTGAACCCACCACCAGTCAGTGAAAGCTGCAGCAGCAAAAGGTGCCGAAAAGCGAGGCATATTAGAAGAAGACTCTGGCGGCAAAGACTCTCTATTTCTGTTGTCTATTCAGTGAGAGTCTTGACTGAACTCTTTGGCGAAGAAGACGACTTGACTGCCGCCAGAGAACACACTGCTCACACTGTGTGTGTGTTCGACTGGATATATAGAATTGCAGAATGGAGAGAGAGAGAATCTATGGGGGTTATGTTTCGGCGGTCTGTTCTTCTATCTTTACCGGCTGGATACTCTCTCTCTCTCTTTCTCTCTCTCCGTTTCAGTTAGACTTGTGCTCTGGCGGAGAGCAGACCTTCTTCCTTTTCCTCTTCTGCAAAGAACTAATTTTGTTTGTCTGCTGGTTCCACACTGGTCTCCCCACACTTGCACTTTGTTCTTTTTCGAACTCTGTTGAAATCTCCAGCGCTAACCTTTTGACCATTTCCTCCGCCTCTTTAACTTGTTGGGGTGAAACTCTTCTTCTTCTTCTAATTCGTGAACTGTCAGCTGCTGCTACTGCTCCAATCTTCTAGTAATCTTCTAGTAATAATCATAATCAGCTGATAACTCGCTTTTTTTACTCGGTGTTTTTTGTCTCCAACTACTAATTGTGATCTACTGCTATCTTCACCGTTATTTTCGGCGGTTTTGACCTTTTTTTGAGTTCATCTGCGCTGCTGCTGCATTCGTCAGTGTGTTCTATTTTTTCCACAGTGTTTCCTCTGTTTGATCTGGGTTATCCCCCTATCTCCTCCAGCGTTATTCTTCTTATCAGCCATTATTTCTGCTCTCTACCATTTTTTGTGCCAATTGATTCTACTTGACTACATATCTTTACTGTCACCTCACAAATTCTCTCTTTTGCCCGCTTTCATTCTCTCTCCCTCTTCATTGCCCATTTGCCCGGTAAGCCACAGAGAGAAAAGGAGAGACAGACAGATAGACAACGCGACACTTTAGCTCGACCACACACACACAAACTCACTCGCAAGAAGCCGTTTGTGTTTTATTATTTGTCTATCAAAGAGCCGTTAATTTTCTTGTTTATTCGCCGCTTCTTCTCCTTTGGTTTTCTTCTAGACAGGCAAACAGTAGTGTAGTGTGTTCAGCTCTTTCGCTTGATTAATTCAGGCAATAAAAAAGATATATTCCTCCACATACACACACAGAGACACACACACATGCGGATATATGGTTTTTACTATTTGCGAAATGTTCCGCTGGGAATGTTGCTAGCTGTGTGTATGGCTGGCGGTTTTATTTTAGCAACAGCCAGAAAAAGTAGCTAAAGTGGCGGCTAATAAAAAAAATAGAAAGTGGACCTAAAATAGGAGAAAAGGACTAGCTTTGGTGTGAGAGCCACACATTTGAATTTTAAATGCGCTTTTATCGACTGGAAGAAAGAATAAGGAAGTGTAAGTATGTGCGCGCCATTACCGCTGAAGGAGAGGAAGAGCGAATGATGATATCCGCTCTATTGTGCTGAATTCTTCTTCAGCTGTTGTTCCTTCTTTCAGCCTTGTCCTTTTGTGTCTGATGATCTAGCTCTCTCTCTCTCTCCCTAACCACACACAAAAAGACCTGACAGAAAACCAAAGAATAATCCCTCACCTTGCAGAGTGCAGTTCTTTTCACCTTCTTTCCCTCTTCCCCTCTCTCCTCTGCTGCTAATTATAATTGACCGGGTAATAATTACCGGTTATTGCGGAGGACGAAGATTCTAGTTAGAGCTGATAGCTGTGTGACGAGGTGTGCAGTGACTATGACAAGGGACTCCCCACTTCTATTCCCAGCATAGGTCGATGTCCAAAGGGGGGGGGGGGCGCATTCTTTGCTGTGTGTTTTGACATAGGCAAAAGTACTCTTTTTCTCCTTCTGCCCTCAGTTTCTATAACTCCGAATAGATTCATGTACTAACTCTCTCTAATCGACAAGCGATTATATCATTAGGAGAGAGAGGTTACCCCGAGCTCAAACTCGAGCATTCCTACTAAACAGTTCCCCCAAACTAAACTTCCCTCTAGTTTTGACAGAGTTTGAGAGATACCTTCTCCTGCTCATTGTCATTGTTTAATTGAGCTACACACTCTGCTCGGTGGCTGCAAATGGTGCTGGTGGTGGTGGTCCTGGAACACACCGCGGTTTCCTATCTCCTTTGCACGGTTTCCCTTTCCCCCTCTCTCACTCGACTCTAAATTTGCTAATTACTGCCCCCGCTGAATTGTCAATTGACCTAGCAGCGTCATTAATAAGCCGTTGGAGTTGCACCATTTTCTCCTCTCACGACGACGCAAACACACACTTGTCAAAACAAAACAGTGAGAGAATAGTTTAGTTTAGTTTTGTCGTTTTCAGGTTCAGTTTGGTTCATTTACAAAGAAGCAAGTTGGTGCAAAACAAAAGGGAGAGAGAGAGAGAGAGAGAGTTGGAACTGTGCGATAACTTTGTCAGTTGTGTAGACCTGTCAGTCAGTCAGTCACAGCCTCGACTACTAAAATGCAGAAATACCTTTTTTTACCGCAGTGCTGCTGCTGGTACTTTGTATCAGTTTTGCTGCATTTGTGCACATTTTTCAAATTAACTACCGATAGTGGTGGAAAAATTATTTTGTTGTTGCTGCTACTAAATAGTTGTGTGCACTACATTTTGTTTGTTAAAAGTTGAGGAATGTCAAGAGCGAAAATTTTTTTAAGAGGAAAAAATGTCTCTGTCATTTGTTCTCCTTTCTTTTTTTCTGTTTAGTATCTAGATTATTACCATGTTGAATTTGCAGTAGCAGCAGCAGCAGAACTTGCTGCTCGTCACAATTTGTCAGCTGCCTGCTGCTCTCAATCATCTTTGCACCTTGCCTGGCTGCTGCTGCTGCTGCTACTTTGACGTCTTTAATAATCTTGCGCCTGCAAATATGTAAATGCACAATCAGTGGATCAGCTGCTGCTGCTGTGTAATGTGCTGCTTCACTGGATTACCGGTTCCTCCATTTTCCATATTGTGCTCTGACTTGAGTTGTCCTTATTTGTTGATGTTGTTTCCTGGTGTGTTCTACCCTTGAGATTGAAAGTCTATGGCGGCCATCCATCTCTTTTCCCCATTTTTTGCTTCACGACGGGAATGTCTGAGTTATTGTTGCCTGCTCCTTTTCATTTTCCCCTCCTCCTTTTTTTCAATCAAAGCTCGTTCCATCATTCAATTCAGCAGTTCCAAACAGCAGACTACCACTAGTGTTCACTTACACGGCAGCAGCAGCAGCAGCAGTCGCAGACAATTCGTGACAATGGGCGCCCACTTTTGGCTCCCTCTTCTTCTTCTTCTTCGTTTTCTATTGACACCCTCAGAAAATCGAAGCTGGAGAAGAAGAGGGAGTACCACCACCACCAGCACCACCACTACAACACAGCAGTGTGTTCTGTCAAGTAGTCGAGTTTTTTCCTCTCGTTCATTGACAATCGGTTACATGCTGCTTGAGAAGGAGAAAAAGTTTTTTATTTTTAGGATTTTTTCTTCAGTTTTTTTTCAGTGACCAGTACAGTTGTTTAGCCGGCGATTTTGATAATTTGAAGAATTGCTTTTTGTGCTCGATTTTTCAGCTTTTTTGTTGTGTCTAGTTTTTGGATGTTCTTGAATGTTTTGAGCTCTTTTTTCTCTCTTTGGCAAAGCCTGTGACCAGAGTAGTGCGCTTCAAGTTTTCATTCTCTCACATTGCTTGATTTTTCCTCACTAAAGACACAGCTCTTCGCCGCCATTGATCGCTTTCTGATTGTGCCCAATGATGGTGGCGGCGGCGGCGGCACAACGCTTTCTCAACTGTATTTAAATTTACTCAACTTGTCACTTAGTTCAATTTTGAGCTTTTAGCTTTTTAGCAGCTTCAGCTCTAGCTCTTCTCCAGTTTCTGGTGCGTTCTTCTTTCCCCTCTTCGAAGGCTCCATCGTTTAGGCTTTAGCTTTTAAAGGCGAGAGAGTAGTGGCGGCTGCGCTTCTGCTTCTTCTGCTTTTACTTCTGCAGCTTGCTTTAAATCGATTTAAAAGCAAGTTTAGGTTAGCTGCTGCTGCTGTCGCCCCACAACTTGGCGCCCCTTTCTTCTTCTTCTTCTTCAAAACAGCACACACTCTCACTCAAACGATGGCTAAAATGTTCATTGATTAGCTGAACTGTGTGCTTGTGTGTGTGCCTCGCTGCTGCTGAAAGCCGAGAGCCATTCTGTTCCGTTTACATAATGCTGCTGCACCACACAACCGACTGCTAACTGCTGCTGCTGCTGCTGTGGGGAAAGTTGTGCAAGAAAGCCAGGCAAGCCAAGCCAGAGAGAGAAAGACGCACCCAATTTATTGACATTTTCTTGGCTTTCCTTTCAATGGCTGCTGTTGCTGTTGCAGTTGCTGGTCGGCCAATTCGCCCAAAGCGCGACAATCTCTGTGTGTGATCGAGGCTGCTGCTGCTGCTGCCGCTGCTGAGCTAAGAATACAACAGCGAACGGCTGAACATGACTGAAAGTCGTCTTTGTAGTATTTGGAAAAGAGGGGAAGGAGGGAGAGTGAGAGCTGTAGAAGAGATGACAAACACCAAATAAATTAAATTAAAAGTTAAATTATGTTTTGCTTGCCCGTCTGTTTGTAGGGAAGTTTGCTCTATTTTTCTTTTTCTTTTTCGCTCGCTTCTGACCGTCAAAATGTGTTTGTGTGCAATTGACTGGCAATTTTTGTTTTCTTCTTTCAGTTCTGTTCTTTCTCATTCTTGTTCTCGCCCTTCTTTTGTTACACTTTGCAGAGTTGCAGTGTATAGGGTGGCGGTGGCGGAAATCAGGACTTTGATTGCTGCTGCTGCCGCTGTTGCTGTTGCGGCTGTTTAATTAGTTTTGTTGGAAATTTTTGTGCTAAAGAGAAAAATATTACGGCTATTGCACTCGATATTTTTCTAAATATTTGAGTGCAACTGCTTCTGCAAAAGGCACAGTTTTGAAGTTTTCTGATGTAGTGAAATAGGCTCACCTATTGATCAGCACTTGGCAACTCTTTTGGCATTCTTTTTTTGCTGTGTTCTTTTTGATCGACAACTGAAAATGAACGTTGACCACATTTCGGCAAAACAAGCAGGCTACTCGCCAATTTGTCAGTTGTTGAACAATTGAATTGCCAGCAAAAAAAGTTGAAACTGAAAGTGCTCATGAGAGTGTTGCACTTGAGTGTATGTGTTTGGTTCAGGTTCATTGTTGTGTGTGTGTGGGCGAAAGTTGCAGTGAAGGAAAGAAGGAAGAGGAAGCCCAATGTGTTCACCAAGAGCACCGAAAAAGAGTGTACCACATGGTGTGAGTGTGCGGCCACACTCAATAGTGTGACAATTAAGCCCTGACCAGGAACAGCAGACACAGACAGAGACACACACTCGAACTTTGCGTGATCTTCACCAATTAGCTGGACGAGGTACAGTGCACAGTCTGCTGTTTGGTAGTGAGGTAAATTGTTTTATTATGCAAACACGCATGCAGCACCAGCAGCAGGGAACTAGAAGACGACACAGGAAGACGATTTTTCTTTCTATTTTTCCTGCACTTGTTTCGCCGGAAAACAATGGCTACCATCACCACCAAACTGTGGCCATGCCATGAAGTTTGTCGAGAGTTCTGTCATCGACTGAACTTTGGACGAACATCAGGGAAAGAAGTGCTTGTGGTGTTTAGAGGCGAGCAGTGAAAACTGTTCGGAGAGCAATTAGCACGCTGTGTGAAGTTTTGCTTTCACCACTTGAAAACTTTTTTCTCTTTCTCACTTTCTGCTGTTTCCTTGAGGCAATTAAAAATTCCTCCTTACTGCTTTCGATTTATTCACCCCCTAACAATTCTCTCTTACTTGTTCCACTTTAGCTGAGTGTGTTTACGCCTGTCAATTAATTAAGCCCGTGCACAAGCCAGTGTCCTAATTACCAGTCGATCAGAGCAGGGGAGATCAAAGCCTTTTCCTCTTCTTTACACTTTCTAGCTCTAATGAATTGTTATTGTCACAGTGAGGCGATAAATTAGCAAATGCAAGCAAGCAGAGGTGGAGGTCTTGTGCTTGCTTTTTAACAGCAACTGCTGCTGCAGCGATTTTATGTGTGTTAGTAGTAGTGGTGGAGAAGACAACTTTAATCGTCAGCAATTGACGGCGGCAGTAAAATGACTATTATTTTCCCTCGCTGGTAAAATACTGCCCAGCATGTTCTTCTCACTTGCGCCGGTTGTGTTGTGCACATTGCCCCGCCGACTACGGTGGAAAATCTATTAAATTATTATGCAAAGCAGCAGCAGCAAGGTCTGGTGCGACACTTGGCGGCGGCAGCGGCACACTTTGACACCCGAGCCGCGTGCTAATGGAGGGAAAAGGTTAACGAGGACTGCCTGTACTACTATTAAAACAGAGCGTCATTTCTCAATCTCCGGACCTTTTTTCTTTTTTCTCTGATCAGCAAAGCTCCGAGGCCAGCAGGCTTCGAGCTCCTCCGAGGTCGTGAATTGATTATTTATTATTTATAATGATTTGCCACACTTTTTCTTTAGTTTTTCTTCTTCACACTTCTTAGATTCTTCTCTTTGCGGGGCTGCTGCCTGTTTCGCATACAAAGATTTTTTTAGTTGCTAGTTTTTTCCTTCAGCAGCGAGGAGAAGCGATCAGCAAAGGAAGTTTTTTCAGTCGTCTTTCTTTTCCTCCTTCTTCTCCTCCTCCTTCACACATACATTCGTTATTTTTTTCTTCGTTTCGAACAGCGAAACTAAAAACGATAAATCAATACAGAGCAGCGGCAGCAGCAGCAGCAGTTTTTGGACAACTTTTTTTCCTTACTTTCAGTTTTACTCTTTTCGCTCCAGTCGCGTTTGCCTTCATTGAAAGAAAGAAAACTAGAGTCAACTAGAGTCGAACGGGTGGAAAGAGAGAAAAAGTGGTACATTATTATTAGTAGTACACTGGTTTTAGTTTGAGACAAAAAACCGGAAGTTTCAGTGTGTGTGTGTGTGTGTTTCTATGTTTGTGTGTTGAGCGGCAGCAGTGATCTCTCTTCTCAATCTCTCCGGTTTTTCTTGCCTGGTGCACGCTTTTCATTAACATCGGCAAAAAAGTATTGACCTAATTTTGGCGACTGATTTTTTTCTCGTTTGGGTTTTGCCGATCTTTTCGCCAGCTACACAGTCGTTTATTAATAGTAGTAGTAGTAGTAGTTACAGCTGCTGCAGTAAATAAATAGCCAAACGAATAACACAGTGTGTGTGTTTATTTCCCCTTCTGCTCACTAATAGCTTCATTTACTTCTTTTTTCCTCTTCGACAGATCAGATCAGATGGACGACCATCAGCGGCAGCCGCCGCCGCAGCCTCAAATCCTCTTCTCCTTTTTCTCCTTCTCCTTCGTTGCCAAAAATTGTTGATGTTTCATGTTTGTGCTGCACTGTTCATTTCACTTCTTCTTCTTCTTCGGCGGCAGTGGTCAATCTGCATTTTCCTCGCCATCTCGCCGCCATTACCGCCACCAAAGGAGCACCACACAGCCACCACACTAAAGCTAAAGCCTCCTAAGCTGCTGTACTGGGCAATTCTCTCGCCAATAAAAGAGGCAGCAGTAGCAGTCAGGCGGTCAAACCGCACCAGAAGAGCAAAAGAAGAGGACGACGGAAAAGATATTGTGTATATGAGGGGTGACACATTGTACGACAGAGACACAGAGAACACACTAACTCTGGGCAGCAGGAAAATGTATGCGGCAACAGAAGCGGCAACAACGGCGGTCATCCGTTTTTTATAGCCTTCACTGCCCCACTACACTACCACCACCGCCACTGCACTGATTGTCATTGAGAGAGAGAGAGAGAGAGTAAGTTAATCTAATTATGATGATTATGATGTGATTATTAAATAACCATACTACTACTTCTACTACCACCCAGGCTAATACAAGCACACGCATAAAAGAAAAAAAAGCAAAAGTATAAGCAAGCACACCACCAGCAAACAATAATAAAAAGGGATAGAGAGAATAAAGGAAGCAAAAGAAAAGGAACGAAGGACCATGAAAGCTGCGGCCCATAAATGATGATGATGGTGGTGCAAGTGCAAGAGCTGCCGTTGCTGCTGCTGCTGGCAGCAATGGTACCACGGCAGCTGCAACGGCGAGGCTGCAAACTGTGCCAAACGACGACAACGACGACCTCGGTTGCTATTTTTTCTCCAACTACTAGTAAACTCCTGCTGCTAAACTGCCTTTTGCTGCTGCTGCTGGTGCCCGGCTCAAGTCAGCTGCAATTAACATCATCATCATCAGCATCATCAGCTTCAGCTTCTTCTGTTTCATGTGAGTACATACCACTTTTTTCTCCTATTTTTCCCCATCCGTTCAGCTTAGCTTTAGCCTCCCTTCCCGCGCCACCTTTATTACTATTAGCATTTATACAATGAGAGAATTAACTTTTTACAGTGAATTAGGCAGGCGGCGGTGGTAGTTTTCAATTGTCAGTCTGTGTGTGAATGAGAATTTTTGTTTGCAAACAGTTCCTGAAAGTGAGTGAGTGAGTGAGAGAGAGAGAGTGCGGGTAATTTGCATTTTAATTTCTGCCTTTTCAGCTCATTTGCTCTCTTTATATGTGAATGTAAAAGTGCAAATAGCTTTCCAATTGAGATGTTTGTTTTGTCGATTGTTTTTTCTACCTAAAATTAACATTTACAACAGCGAATTTTTAAGCTCACTTCAAATGAAAGAGAAAAAAGTCTTTTTCTTCTTTTTCTTCAAATTTAATTTTCAGTTTGTTTTAGTTTATGTTTCAGCTTTGTGTGTGTGTGTGTTGTTGTTTCAGTAGATTAAATTAATATTTTACGTTTACTGCGGCGATTACCGTTTGGCGAGCAATACGGCGCACAGTCCTCCAGAGCTCACTTTCTGTGTTGTTGTTATTTTGCTGCCCCGTTACGACTCTGTGCCGCCGCCGCCAAATGGGCAATTTCTTAATAACCCCGAGACACACTGAATCGTAATCGTCATAATTTTAAATGAGCGAGCCAGCCTGAGTTTCAGTTTTTAGCTTTAGTTTTTATTTTTTTCAATTTGCTTCTCAAGTCTGCTGATACCGGGTGAAGTTTTTTTTAAAAAAACTCTGCTTTTGAAATTTATTAGTACTTAGTACTTGTTCAGCTAAATTCTTTTGACTGGAAAAGAGGGCCATCCGGTAATAAACACATAACACTTATGATTATGGTTATTGCCTTCTGCTGCTGCCGTCTCTGCTGCTGCCGTCTCTGCGCTGGGGCGCGCGGTAGAAGAGAAGAAAATGGTAGCAGCCAAGAAGATATAAAAATAATAAAACTAAGTTTGAAGTTGTTTGGAAAATTGTTTTAGCGGAGAGAAGGGGGTGACAGCAGCAGCAGCAGTAAGGCAACAACAATGTTGTCTGAAGCCAGGGCTTTTCCCTTCCCTTTCCTCTTCTAATGAAAGTTAATTAAAGTTTAATGCGATGGCTTAGCTGCTGCTGCTGCTGCCTCCGCTTACAAACACATTCAGTCAGTCAGTCAGTTAGATGTTGTTGCTGTAAGTGGTGTTTCAACGAGTTGAAGTGCTGCAGCTGCAGCATTAGCACACTTGCTTCAGTTTGGACTTCAGTCAAACTTTTTTTGCCTTTTGCCGATGAAAAGCAATGCAGTGAAGCCGCCGCCGCAGTTTGCTGTAGTAGTTTTTCAAGTACGGTACTCGGCGTACTTTCTTTTTGTTGTTTGAGCTGGCGGCAAATCAGAATGACTAGTTTTCTGGCTGGTGTTATTAGACTGATTCAGTGAAAGGAGCGAGAGAGATGTTAGTCACTGACACTGGTAATTTGCATAAATCCATTTCCTTGGTATTTCTGTTTGGCAACTGCTGCTGCTGCTGCATCAGCTTCTGAGGAACTGCTGCCATGATTTTTCTCTCAATGTAGTTTTTCTCTGAATCAACTTTCTCTCTTTCTCTCTCCATTTCTGAACCAAATCTTTCATCTTGCATCATGTACTACTACAGTCGCTCCATTGGTTCCGTCGTTGCTGCTGCAGCTCATTCAATTCATATTTACTTATTATTACACGCTTTTCCTCTTTTTTTCTGCACTGAACTACTGGTAGTAGTAGTAGTAGTAGTAGTAGTCCTCAATGCTATCAGTGGAGGCTAATCTCCGTGCACTGTCTGCTGCTGCTATCAACTCCTTTAACGCTGTACTGCATCTCTCGCTCGCTCTTTTTTCTGCATTTTTTGCCGTACAGCAGCAGCATCAATTTTCTCTATGTTTTCCGTTATCATCTCCTTCTTTTTCTCTCTCTCTCTCTCTCTTTTGCCGCATTATTAAAGCCTGGTGATGGTGGTGCCGGGGCAAGCTTGATTGAATTATATGCACACACTCATAGAAGACCACCATAATCACAGACTGTGTGTGGTGGTGGTACTGATTTTTTCCCGTTCTTTTTTGCCCATAATTTTTATTTTTTTGCCAGCCAGCCAACCCAGCCAGCTACTATTATTATTTTGTTAGCTGGATTAGTGAGAGAGAGAGAGAGAGAGAGAGTCTCGATTTTTTCTCCTCTCTTGTCTGCTGTTTTGTCTTTCGCTTTGTGTTAGCCCGGATTTTTTCTCCTCTCTTTTCGCACTTCTCCTAATTATATCCTCTGCCACAGCGGCGGCTGCGGGGCTGCTGCTTGGCATCCTCATTTTATCCTCTTTTTGTTTTGTACTAGACTTTTTTTCTGTCTGTAGAAAGACTTTTTCAGCCAGCAGCAGCAGCAGCTTACGCAATAATTCACCCTGGCAGTCGACATCACTCATTTTTATTCTTTTGCTGCTGTTTTGTTGTTCGACTATTGTTCCTCAGGCTTTGTCAATCAGCAATCTCTCTCGCCCATTTTTTGTTCTTCTGCTGTTCATTTAATCGCCAAATCTTTTCGCATTTTGTGGTTATTATTTAGTGTGTGCCCTCATTGTAAATGAAGCAGTGTTCTTCTTCTTCTTCGTTTTTGTTGCTTCAATCACAGCGGATAGGCAGTGAATTGCCCTCAATTTTCTGTACCCAAAACGAACCATTTTGTCGGCGCAATCTCATTTTTTGTTCGCTTTGAGAAATTGCATTTTAAAGTGGCTACTTTGTCACTCTCTGCTCAGCGGAGGAGCTTTTTATTGCTGCTTCCTTCAAAAAAAATTTTATCATTCAGCTAAAGTGACTCGGCTTTTAGCGGGTTCGTCTTTGGCGTGTTTTTTGCAACATAAAAAATGTTGCCATTTTTCACTGTTTATCTCTTTACACTTACCGTTTTAGTTTGAGTGGAGGAGGAAAGTGAGAATCATCCGCGTTTAAAAGTTTTTTTCTGTTTTTAGCTGCTTGGCAGGGCAGTATTAATTTGAGTTGAATGAGCTCTTGAATGAGTTTTCTCGCCGGTTGTCCGTCTGTCTATCTGTTTTCAGACGTTGTTTGTGCTTCTGCTGCTGCCATTTTCCATTTTTGGGTACTATTGTTTTTCCTCTTTTCCCCTCTCTGGGTACATAACGAGAAAAAAATTCTCCTGTACATAAATCAAATTCCCTTTCCCGCGCCTTCCTTCATATTTGCCCGTAGAATGCGGAACAGAGGGCGATCAGTGGCCGGTGCTGCTGCTGACCAGTGTTCGCTTTCTCCACAATATTTTTTTGCTTGCTTGCTTTCCTTGCTTTCTCCTTCTATTTTTGGCAGCCTGGGACTCAGCAGAGTCCAAAGCAGAACAGAGCAGAGAGAGAGAGAGAGAGAGAGAGAGAGAGAGAGTACTATTGGGCGCCAATCAGACTGCCATTAGTCAGAGAAAGAGAAAGAGGAAAGGGAAAAGCGGCTGCTGCTGCTGCTGCTGCAGTAATCGTTCGGTCTCGTTCTAGCTTACTAGAAAGAAGGACTGCCGCTGCTGCACTAAATGATACATCGGCCATTTAGCTGCTGCTGCTGCTGCTGCTAAGTCGAGGAAATCTGCTAGGCTTGGTAGTTGGTAGTCGCGGGCGACCGACCGGTCCGGTCCCTTCTCGATGACCGCCAACGCAGAAACTACAGCAAATGGCCATTTGCAGACAAACTCAGCGAGAGAGAGAGAGAGAGGGAAAATGGCTGGTCAGCAGTGAATTTTCTTTATTCACTGCTCGCCAGCATTATAATCATCTGCTGCTGCTGCTGTGCCGCCAGAATAAATGGTAGTGGGTGTATCGATGATAGGGAATTGAATGAGTTGGAAGAGGGGGGGGGGGGACTCGCAGAAACTCACAACAACGCACTAAAATGGCAGAAGTGTATTAGCGACTCGGTAATAACGGCGTTGATTTTAGCCCAAAAACCGGTCCGTTTTTTCACTTTCACCTTTGATGAGAGTTGTACTCTTTAGCTGGGTTTTTTAGTTTTGGGTTTGAAAGCTCGAGTTTTAAAATTTTTTTCCACTGTTTGATTTTTTTCACTTTGCTGTCCCTATTTCTCCCGCTGTTATGTATCGGTTTTCTTCTCCTTCTCCTCACTTTTGCCCTTATCATAGTACATTTATCTTGAATATCGTTTGCTCGCTTTCTTTCTCCCGACTCTCTTCTTTTGCCAATTCATTTTTGCCCGTTCAGTGCGGCTGCTGGTGCTGCATTTCCATTACTGCTGCTGCTCACTCTCGTTTGTTTGTTTCAATTTGTAATTTTTTTCCGTTTTTCATTTATTTCCCGTTCTTTCTAAAAAACTGTGGAAGTAATGTGTGTACTACAACTAGGATGTGTTCTAGATACGGAATAGGAAAGAGGAAAAGCTTGTCTTGAACAGCAGTGAAGAAAAGTGGAGGGGGGGGGGGGGAAGCAGCAGTCGTAGTACATAAAAAACAGGAGGAAAAAAGTGTTTGAAAAAAAATCCAAAAGGGAAAGGAAAGAGAAGGCATCAAACGCAGACGATGCGGCGGCGGCTGAAAACAAACAAACACACACCAAAAAGTATAAACACTGATGCTGGTGCTCAATTGGCGGGGAGATTTCTCCTGCTACTACTACTTTTGCTGTTGTGAACCAAATCTCTCCTTCTTTTTTCCAGCAAACGACGCCGACATTATCGTTTGTGGGTGAGCGAGGCGAGTGAAATGGCGGTTTTCTTTCGCTTTCTTCTTTCTTCCTTTTCTTTTGCTTTGATTGTCGCAAATTTATGCACAATCACAGACGCAGACACTGAGCTGTGTGTTTGTGCACTCGAGTTTGCTGTTGTCTGCTTGTCATAAGTTTTTTTTCTCCTACTGTTCTCATACTTTGTTCTGAACGGTGCGATGCAGACACACTTGACATTTGACACGTCAAAGAAGAGCGAGACTTCTACTGTCTAGTTTTTTTGCTTTTGTTTTACGGGAAAAAGAAAGAAAGTCTGCGACTATTGAGACATGAAATATTTATTTGACTGATTATTACCACCAGCCAGCACTGAGGGGAAAAATCTGTAGTAGGCTCTAAAGTGCGCAATATAAATTCAAGTGTGTTGTTTGCACAGAAGCAGCAGCAGTTTGGATATTATTCATATACAGTAGCAATTCTCTCTTTGCTGAAACTCAAGTGTGCACCGTTTTTCTCCTGGTTTTGACCTGAGATTGTTTCCTTTCCTGGTCAGGAAGTAAATATTATAGCCAACAAAAAATTTAATATATTTTCCATTACACACGCTGAGAGTGAGTTATTTTCACTTTACGTTTTGTTTGCTGGAAAACGGAACAAACTTCTTGAACCTGGGCACTTGAAGTGTGGAGGGAAAGAAATAAGGGAAAGAAGTTATATTGAATTTGTTTTTTAAGGCGTTGAAATTGAAGTTTTTGGTACTTTGTTCTTTTTTCAGTTTTTGTTTGTTTGTCGTAATCTAAAGCTTTGCTTCCTCTTTGCTGCTGCTGCTAATATCAAATATTACCATCATCCGCCGGTCGTTAATAATAATAATAATAATGATAGCATAAAGTCTAGTGTAGAGAGAGTAAAACGGACCATAATGTATAAGCGGAAAGAGGAAGAAGACGAAGAAGAAGCTAAACATCCGATTCAGTTTGTGCTGCTACTGTTTCTTTTCGTGTTGCCTACTTCCGCTGAGAGGGTTGCTGCTGTGCTGTGCTGTACTTTGGCTCAGATGAAGATTTGCTTTTCTTCTTTTGCTTTCTTAACTGAAAAGCAAGGAAAGCATTCATTTTAATACACACACAGCTTCTTTCTCCTCTCATAATTGAAACGTAGTACTTGTGTGTGTCTTGCTTGCTTCACAGCTTGAATCTGTCTCTGCCGGAAAGCAAATAGTTTTTCTTTTTCTCTCTTTTGTCGAGTGTTTGTGTTATTAAGTTTCAATTTAAAATTTTGTGCACTAGAAGGAAGAAGGAAAAAGTAGATGAGAGGCAGAGGCAGTTTTGTTTTCATTTGTAGAAGCCTGAAAAGGGATCATTTTAAAGATGCGATTTTTTAGATGACTAAATTAAATTCTTTCATCTTTTTCTGGTCACTGAAGATGATGATGTGTGTTTTTCAGCAGTGAGAGCTGCGCTTTTAGAAATAAGTTGTTTATTATTCAAAGTGAACTGACTGGCTGCGTGAATGGTCACGACTTTTGGACTTTAATTTCAATTTCTCATTCTCCTTCGGCTCTTTGAATAGGGAATACAAAGGAATATATAAAAGTGTGTCCCAGTCCAGTCGTCCATTGATTTCTAATCCGATTTTCCTAGCTAGCTAGAGACTAGGCAAGCTAGATGGCCATTTTTCCAGCCATTGCCCATTTCACTCTCTTATACAACCAGGCGCCCCCTAATCCACTTACTGTCTGTCTGTGTGTGTTGACACTTTATATTAGATTAGGGAGAGGACAATAGAGGGAGAAAGAGAAAGAGGATGCAAAAGACGATGATTGAAACATGTTGAGTGGAGGGGGCTAAAAGCAAGTAAACACACAAAGCTGACAGATTTGAAAAGAGATTGAGAGGGAAAGAAAGGATAGAAAGGGCATTCAACCGCAAAACGCTCGGCTCAGTTCAACACAAAAGCTGGGAATTTTCGATTTTTCGATTTTCGAAATCTTTTTTAGTGGCAACTATTCAGACTGTCAGAGGTCACTAATTTGTGAGTATAGCCGAGCCAGCGTGTGTTGACAAGCATTTCACTTTTTTCGCTCTTTTACTAATTTTTGTTCATCTCTTCTTCTTTGCAGACATTTCATCCTCATCCTCTTTACTGCCAACCGCAAGCCACAACGCCACATCTCCAGTGCCATACTCATCATCATTTTCATCCTCCTCTTCCTTACTTCACTTCATCAGTCCACCACCACCACCTTCCTCCTCTTTGAGGAAAAAATTGGCCAGCCACCGAATTACCCGTCGCAACTTGCCACGCTTCGAGCTTCTCACCCCCGCTTCTCACGCCTCCTCATCGCTCATATCATCGCTTAGCGGAGGAGGTGGTGGTGGTGGTGATCACCGGACTTTTCAGGGACACCTCCTGTCGTTGTCACCTCCACCTCAACCGTCATCATCAGGGTCACTTTTCGCTTCAGCACCGCCCACCTTCACCACCGAGCCCTATGGCTCAGTTCGACTGTCGAACCTCTACGGCGGCATTGTTCCCTGTGGGGTCGCCTTTGGAGGAGGAAGTGGACAACTGGAGAAGATCTACTGGGAGGTGAGGGACGCCCGGACCTCCGCCGCCTCCTCCTCTGCCTTCTCCTCAGCAGGCGACGGCTTCTCGCCGGCCAGTGATATTCCCGGGCTGAGGGAGACGAGGGCGGACGGGTCGTTGGCTTTCTATCCCTTCTCGGGGGAGGGCGCACTGCAGGCGGCAGAGCTGCACAATGCCCACTACCGTTGTGTGGCGGTGACGACCGCGGGAAGGCTCGCCTCCAGGTCCATTCTGGTCACTTTGGGTAAGTGAAACTTCGCTGTATCATTTGGGGTTTTGTTGATTTAGATTTGTTGTTATCTTTTGGACTGTTTTTTCCTCTCTCCCGCCTGGGACACTCGTTCTCTTTTGCCTTCTCTTATCTTTTAGAATGCTTTTTTGTGCTTTCACAGCTGCAGTTGCAGCTGCATCAGCAGCAGCTAATCAGTTTCATTAATTATAATTTTTTGTAATTAACACGCAGCTGCATCTTTTGGTGCAATTTCGGCTGCTGCTGCTGCTGCTCTTTCTGTTGAATTGTCTCTCCCTTTGACTTTAGAGTTATTTTTTGTCAGAGTTTTGTGTGTTAGGACAGGGAAAATGAATTAGAAGGGCGCAGGGCAAGTGCTCCATTTCGCTTTAGATTTAATTTTTCATTTACCTCGCTCAGCTGCCGCTGCCGCTGCTGCAGCTTTTTCCATTTGCCCTGAACCATTTGTCAATGTTCAAGTCGGTTAAATTTTTCCCTCCTCCTCACTTTTCACTTTCAGGCACTACCCTCTTCAGCAAAAAAGCAGCGAGGGGGCAGTGTTCTTATCAAGCAGAAAACAGAAAAGTGAGAGCGAGAGAATGAAACTGACTGACACACACACACACACTGGAGAAAGTGAAGAGCTGTGAACAGAGCACAAAAAACAGACCAAAGAGTGGATGAAATTGCAAAGTGCAAACAGCAAAAAGAGGCCAGTGATGGACACTTGCTGTAATGAGATGTGCTCTGTGTTTTGCTGTGAAAGCTTCAGCAGCAGCCAAGTCGACGATATTTAAATTTATCTTTTTGACATTATGCTTTCTGCTTGTTTTTGTCTTTTTTTTTGTTTAGTGTTGGGGTAATCCAGTACCAAAAAAGGCTGCTGCCGCCGCTGGACATCTGCTAAAGAGAATATTCAGCTAGTCAGTGGGCAGGAAAGGTCAAGAGCAAGTGTGTGCAGTAGTGGTGGTGGTGGTGGTGGTGGTAATTTATGCGCCCGACAGTCGTTAAATAAAGTCCATACACACTCAGTCTGCCGCTTTTGGACGACAGGCGACAAAAAAAGTAGGAAAAAGGGAAAACGCAAATTCAAATCAAAGTCAGTCAGCCAGTGTGTGTGTGTTTAGTTTATATGCAAATGCAGACGGCAGTTGGCTGACTGTCTGTCTGTCTGTCTGTCTGTCTATTTTTGTGTGTTTGGGCATTTAGCCTGCTTTGGTTTTTGTTTTGCAAACCTTTTTTAGTGGTGGGCAGTTTTGCTTTCCCCAGAGAAGCGGCAGCAGCAGCACTTCTAAATCGAAAGATTGTCCGGTTAGGGTTTTTTCGCTTAGGCTACTTCTGCTGGGCTAGCCCGTTCTTGATAAAGCACGAATGCACGGCACACTTTGCTTTGTAGAACACAACCAAAGTTGGCAGTGGGTTGAAGAGAGGAGAAGGAGAAAAAAGAGAAACAGACAGCTGAAGATTGGTTCTAGCCTGCTCCGTTTGCACCCGTTTGCATCTCCCTAGTAGTGATGGTGGTGATGCATTAATCACTGTCAAGTTAACTGTTCATTGTTTCAATTAATAACAGAATGCATTGGTGGCAGGAAAGAGAACAGGAGAGATTGGCAAGTGAGAAAAGAATGAAAGTGGGAACTGTCTGAGGAAATTTTCTGTCTATTCTTTTTATCCTACTTCTGAGAGAAGCAGAAGGTGAAGTTCAGCCTGTTTTTATTTTTTTCTGTTGTTTATTTAACATCACAAACTACCACTGACCACCACTTTTCTCATTTTATAACCTCAAACCTTTTTTTTTCTTTTATTTTGCAGTGTACGAGAAGCCCTCAATTGTGGTCCGCAGCTACGACGCCACCGTCTCCGAGGGCAATGACGCCCTGCTCAAGTGCTCGGTCAGCTCGGAGCTGTACGAGGTGGTCGCCTGGCACACCGACGACGGCGAGATCTTCCTGCCCTTTGGGGCGAGTACTACCTGTAAGTGTCCAAACAAAATTCCTTTCTTTCTTCTTAGGAAAGCTCCTAAACAATCGAGTTATTTTGTTCATGTTATTTGTCTTGCGCATTGAGCAATAGCATAGAGGAAAAAAATGATTAGGCTGCTCTTTACGCACAAACGGCTTTGCTGCACGACATTCTTTCCCTTATGCAAATTCGTGTCAGCTGTCCTCTCTTTCTTTCGGAGCAGCTGTAGTTTCCTGACTGGTCGCACAGCGGTCAATCAACTTGAAGAGCATTCGTTTGCTTGCTTTCTTGCCCAACCATCCCCATCATCATCAAGTGAATGCAGCATAATTGCCTAGCCTGAATGAATGAATGGCCGTCTATCGAAATTCGACTGAGTAAATATTGAGCAGTATTATGAGTGGTGGTAGCAGCAGATGACCTAATGGTAAATAGTTCCTCTATTTCTTTTGGGCCATTTTGAGGAGGGGAGAGACTTCTAAGCCAATCTTTCCTCTGTACTAGCTGCTGCTGCTGTTTTTCTTGGAAGGCCATTCACTACCAAAAACGATGGCAATGGCTACGCACACACACACACTCACTCGGTGACATAAATCACTTGTAATTGTTTTTCCCTGCTGTTCGACGAGCTGTGTGTGTGTGTGTGCAAGTGCTGTCTACTTTTTCTTGTTGATGTATTCTCGAGGACAGCGATGGCTGCTGCCTCTTTCTCCTTCTTCTTCTTCTTCTTCTTCTGATGACTTTATTATGTAAGCCGTCAAGATGGTGGTGGCTAAGAACTGGGGAGAACTTGGTGAAAGGGATGAGCAGCGAGAGAGATGTCCTCAAACATCTGCCCCAAACTTGCTCTGAAACTGCTGTGCCTCTTTAGCCTCTTTTCTTTCTTCTGATCTTCAAGCTTAAAGCTCTCAGCTTTTACCCGCTCTCTCTTTCTCTCTCTCTCGGGCAGTCATTTTGCAGCGAGGGAGATTAATGTATCTCAATTAGGAGGCCTTAGACGATGGAGAGAGAGAGAGAGGCAGATTTCAGTCTGCTCTGATGATGACTTTTGCTTGCTTGCTGTAATGCTGCTGCTCTACATTTGTCTCTGCCTGCCAGTGTTTTTGCTTGCTTGCCTTCCTCTCCTTCCTTCATTCAGTCTTTCTCTTCCGTCAATGCTAAATGATGATAGATTTGCCCAATTTAACCAATTAGCCGATTTTGAGGAGAGTGAGCGAGCGGAGGAGGCAGACTTTAGACTCTTGAGAAGTTGAGAGAGTGAGTGAACTGCAGCGGCAGAACATTAGCGCGCAAGAGTTGTAAGAGACTGCCGCTGATGTTGAAGAAAGAAAGACTGGCGCAAATTGAATTGCCTTTCTCTCATTCTCTCTCTCTCTCTTTCTCATTGTAGAGTCATAATTCGCTCTCTAATTCAATTACTGCTGCTGCTGCTGTGTCTGTCTGTCTAGTTCTAGTTCTAGTTGCCGCCACTTTGCTGAGTGGTTATATCATTTTAATTGGTTGCCAGCCAGCCAGCCATTCACTGTAGTGTGTTCTGTACAGTCAAAAGAGCACCACTAGCTCTAGCACTGCAGCAGCAGCCCATTTAGTTTGGCTTCTTGTGGTTGTCTTCTCTTTTTCTCTCTCTCTCTCTCTCTCTCTGCTGCTGTTTGTGGTTGAATGGGAAAGCAGAAGAGGAAGAAGAAGTGGCCGAGAAAGTGGCTGCCATTGAAATGGAGCAATGGAAATAATTAGTCATTTTGAATGGGCGCCAGCCAGCCAGCCCCACAGGAGATTCGCACTTTTTTGCCCGTTTTCCTCCTCCTTTTATCATTATGAAAGGACCGACTTTTTGCGCTGTTTAAAGTTTTTTTTTCAGTTTCTGCTGTTGCTGAATAGAAAATTCTGTTTTGAGATTTTTTGTAATTTTTTATTTTTTTCTCTTACACTCTCTCTCATTGAGGCAATGTCACGCTATTTGACGCTGCTGCTGCTTCTGTTGCTGTGTTGTTGCATTGTCCTCTTCTTTCCTCCTTCCTCACACTTCTAGGCGGCTAAATGATTGTAATTAATTGCGTAATATTCAGGGACGCTAGAAGAAGAGAGAGAGAGAGAGAGAGGCAGCAGCAGCTTAATGAAGCGTTCCAAATGGAGCGAGCCTCTTCTTCTTTCTTTTCTTTTTTCCACTGCTGCTGCTGCTGCTATGAATAGTAAAGAGGAGAAAGAAGTGGTGGTGGTGGTGGTGGAATCACTTAAATGACAGGCGCAAAGATTCTGCTGCTCTATTCTGTTTGAAGAGGAGGAGGATTCATGGGCAGAGAAAGTGAAGGATGATCTAGGGAAAAGGAGTTGGGACAAAGAGAGTAAAAAGAGGCCAATTTGAGACTGAAACACACACACACTTTTGTCTGACTCTCCAGGCAAAGGAAAGAGAGGAGTGTTTCCCTTACTTTCTTCTGAAGAGGGAAATTAATTTGCTAATTTACATATTATTGATGTGCTGATTTGGTTCTTTTCTTCTTCTTTTGCTGTTGCTGCTGTGTAATAAAGAGGTTTAGTCAGTGAGAAACAATGCAAGGAGTAGTTGGCAAGTCTTTTGCTGCTTTTTGCTTCTGTTTGCTCCCCTCTTAATTTTTCTTCTTTATGACTACCGGCAGTGTTTTAGTGTTATAGTTTTTTGTAGTCTTCTTCTTCTTTGCTGCTCCAAGACCACAGTGGTGTGATAATTTGATTAGTGGTGATGTGGTAATTTTCATTTTTTACTGTTCTTTTATATATACGTCTTGGCAAAAAGAATAAGAAGAAAAGGCCATTTGCTTCCTCCTTCTCTTTCTACTTGATTGAAATTACATTACTCTGCTGACTGCGTGCGTCCTTTCTTCTTCTCCGGTTCTCCAGCTCTCTCTTGAGATGAATTGAAGTGGCAAATGTTATGAATAATTAATATTCAACAACTTTTTAATAGATTGTGTGTGTAGTGTTGAGTGGAAACGGAGAGCGAACCAACGAGCAAGCGAGAACAACGGAGCAAATGGACGGTGAATGACGACGACGACGAGGACGACGACTTTGCCTCATTTTTGTGCTCCACTTGACACGACGAATTGTGAAAAGGGCTGCTTTGAAAAAGAGGCCTCCTCGATTCAGCCAAGCAAAAGCAAGGAGAAACTAGCGCAGATCCTCACTGTAGCCTGGCATTGTCTCAAGTCGAGTGTCACAAGTAATTTGCATTTTATTCTCAAATGGGCTGTGGTGGTGGTGGCTGGGCTGAGAAGAAAGATGAACGTTGGCTGGCTGCTTTAATTTCCGCTTCCACTTTTCCGCTGACTTTCCGGTTGTGCTCTTTAATTTGAGGGCTGGTCGTGGTTTTGGCTGCTGCACGACCACGACCACCACCGCCACACTTAATTACGATTTGAAATTTTTAAATTGCAATTTACATTTGCCACTCTTTCTAACCCTGCTTTTCTTGTTCCTTTCCCTGTTCCTTTCTGTGGAAAGAAGGGTTGAGCTATTTGCTTATTTATAATCTAGTAGCAGTCTCTCTTTTATTATTATTATGTAGGGTAATAAAATATTTACGCTTTTTGTTTTACGAGATAGAGGCAACCTGCAAGGCAAGACCAGCTTTGCGCAAACAAAAGTGAGCGTTTTAAACTTTTTTGTTTTTGCTTTTCTTTGCCACTGGTGTTTAAAAGCTGTTTTTGTTTTTGTTACGTGTTGGCGTGTAAAATAATTGAGGTGGTTGTGTTTTGTTTTGCAATAGACTGCTGCTGCTTTCTTTTCTTTCTTTTCTTTTTCTTTCTTTTCACTACACAGCAAAGTCAAATTAATTTTCAGCAGCAGCAGCACTCGTTCTAGCACTGCCAATTACTTTAGCAGTCTTGGGCAATTTGTCGCACTGAGGCTGCTGCCGCTGAAGGATCTTCACTTGCTCTTTCTTTTTCCTGATCTTCAACAATTTTAATTCCCTTTCTGTTTCTTCCTTCGCTTTCTGCCTCTTCCCCTGTGTGACACTTTGGGGACACAGTCATTCGCTCACACTTGTGTGTGTGTGTGTTTGCCGTAAAGCGTTGAGCAATCAATTGACACTGCTGCTGCTGCTCTTTTCTTTTCTTTATTCTTGACTGCTGAGTTTTATGACTCACCGACAGTGAATGGAAGAATAGTAAGAGAGTCTACCACTAGAGTACCAGCAGCTTCTTCGCCACTTTGGTGTCTGTGTGTTCTCAGCACACACTCACACACAATTGGCAAGGCTGCTGCTGCTGCTGCTGTATACACTTTGAATAATTTATTAGTTTACACTTTAGTGCGGCAGCCGCCACCTCCTCTTTCTTTTCCTTCTTTTCCTTTTTCTTTTCCTTTTCTTACAACTGCCGCTGCCAAGTTCTCGTCGTCGTCTTTATTATTGTTATTATTAGGTTTTGTCAAATTTATTCGCAGCGAGGACGAGGACAGAAAACTCAAACTCGCTCTTTCTGCAAAGTGAAAGCAACACTTTAAAGGAAGGAAAGAAAGGGAAGGAGGCAGACGAATAACGACCACGGTGGTGTTAATAAAACACAGTCACACACCAGGCCAAGTTTATATTCTCCGGCCCTTTTCCTTTCCTTTACTCTGTCCTGCCTTGAGAATAGTTTGTTTGTGTTGTGCTTTTTGCCGCTTTTGCTGCTGTTGTTGGACGGTGGATATAATTTTTTGCTCACTTTATTTTATCTTTCGGTCTGAAAAAAATGAGGGCGAAAAATTGGTCGGAAACAGAGAAAGAGTGTGTATAATGAAAATAAAGCAGTCAGTGGTGGTGGTAATAATTTTCACTGCTGCGTGTTTGCTATTGTGCTTAGAATGGGATAAGCTGAAATGCTAAATGCCGCACATTTGTGGCTGTGGTGGTGGTAGTGAAAGGGAAAAAATGCTGTGATAATAGCTGCAAAAGGCTGATTGATTTGAGCCTGCCTGCCTGTCCTTCAATTGTTCAATTTTGTGAGTGGAAAGCCACACACGCCCTGATCTTCTTCTCTTTATTATTATTTTGTTTATGAGCTCTGTGTGTTTGTTGTCGATTTTGAAACATTACAGCAAAGACAGAACATTAGTGCCTGCTTTTTAATATCAACAACAAAACCCAACAAAAGCAGACAGCTTCCATTTTTATTTTGCACATTTTTATGTTATCCTCGTTTTTATGCTGCTGCTCCGGTTAATTAAAATGCAAATGGGCACTGCACACTGAACACTTTTATCACCCCACCACCACTACGATCATAATCATCATCATCATTTTTAATTACCTTTTTATCTTGCCCATTTTCTCCCAATCCCTGCAGACATTCCCCTGGACACTCGTCACTACGTTCTGCCAGGCGGCGAGCTTCTGGTGGCCGGCATGCGGGCGTCGGTGGACAGCAGCAGGCGACAGTACCGCTGCCGGGTGGGCCACCGACTCACCGGGGAACGAATAGATTCGAGCAACTGGGCGAGGATCAAGCTCACCGGTAAGAGAGAGAGAGAGATGATGTTTTGAAATAGTTTTTAAGGTTTTTGTTAACTTTTTAACTTCTTCCAATCAGCCGACAAGTCGAGCCACATATCGTACCGACCGCGCTTCAACCTCAATGCCTCCCTCCGCCAGACGTTGGCCATTGATGAGGTGGTCGGAGGTGGTGGTGGAAGTCTACATTCTTCAGCTTCATCATCATCATCATCCTCCTCCTCTTCCTCCTCCTCCTCAATCCATCACCACCTCGCATCACCACCGCCCGTGGACCTGTACTGTTCCTTTGACGGGCAGCCGCCGCCAAACATTTCCTGGTACTTTGTGCCCCACTTTCACTCCTCCTCTTCTTCCTCCTCCTCAGCGGATATTGTGACCAGCAATCGAGTACAGCAGCAAAGTGCAGCCCAGCCAATCTTTGCCTCCTCCTCCTCCTCCTCCTCCTCCTTATCACCATTTTCTACTTCCTTCTCTTCAAACTCTCACTACCTTCACTCATCACCTCACAGTACATCTTCATCTCTCAATCACCACCTGAACAATCGCCGTTATCTGGTGACGCCCCGCCACCTGCGAATTCGGGCGCCGACAATCGCCGACCTGGGCACGTACATCTGCGTGGCAAATAACTCTCACTTTGAGGTGCGCCACGAGACGGACCTTCTGCTGAGGTCGATGTTCGCCGTCAATCTGACGGCAGTCGCCGAGCAGCCAACTTCTTCCTCTTCCTCCTCCTCCTCTTCAAGTGCTCAGTTTCTGCCCGGCGACTCGGTGACGCTGCGCTGTAATGTCAGCTCCAACTTTGAAGATTCACAGGCTTACTTTGCCTCCTCCTCGATGCTCAACTCTCGCCTTCAAATCTCCTACCACTGGTACCACAATCTGGCGCCGGTGTTGGAGGAACGGGTTACCTCCTCTTCCTCCTCCTCCTCATCTTCCACCAAAGGAAGCGCCGGTCATGGTTACGGTTTTGGAGGTTCTACCTCCACGGGGACTGCCACTTCAGCTCACCTTCTCTCCCCGAACGTTCTTCGGCTGGGCGATCTGCGCTACGCCGACGCCGGCATCTACCAGTGCTCGGTGCGGCTGACCAGCGCCCCCGACTACGAGCAGTGGCTGCCCTCGGCGGCGGTGGTCGTCTCGCTGCGGGCGGTGCCGCCCACCCTGGTGGCGCCCACCTTTGCCGAGCAGATACTGCTCGCTGATGGGCAGCTGGCGCTGCGGTGCGCCGCCAGGGGCGTCCCCGCCCCGGCCATCGTCTGGCAGCGAAATGGCGTCAACCTGACGGATGCGGAGGCGAATCTGCTGACCAACAATTTGGTGGCTGGAGGCTCGGGAGGTGGTGGGGGACTTTACCGGTACAAGACGGGCGCCAGCTTTATGCGAAGAGGTGTCAAGAGAAGTAAGGGCAAAGGTGGCCTTTATGGTGGAAAGATGATGGGCGAACTGGAGGATGATGAACAGGAGGAGCTGGACACCTTTCAGAAGGATGATGGACTCTTTGGAACCGTCTCCTACCTCAACATTACCGCCATTAGAGCTCAGGTAGGTGCAATCTTTTTTCGATGTTCAGGTTTAAAGAGATAAAAAGTTTAATAGTTGGAATCGTTAGGTTTTTAGTCGTTCTCACAAAATGCAGCCTAGATTTGCTCAGGCCGTCTGAAATTAGCACCGCCTAGCGCAGCAGCCGCAGACGATGACTGAATATGAATATGAAATGAGAGAATGATTTTTAGTCTTTTTTACAACACGCAAAAATATTTTAAGAAAGTGTAGCAGCGGCTAAAATAGACCATCACTTTTCAGCAGCATCAGCAGCAAAGGTTGTTGTCAGTCGGTAAATGCAAATTATAAATGTAAATTTAATTTTCTCAATTGAAAAGTTGTGTAAAACGGGCTTTGGTGTTTGCTCATTTTCAGTTTTCAGGCAGTTTCTATCCTCCGGTGGTGGTGTGAATGTTCAATTTAATTTGCTGCCCAGAACTATTTTGTGGGCTACAGGCTACTACTACGGTAGAAGTTTTGATCAATCAGCCATTTTTTACTTGCTAGTTTTGTTGCACCTTTCTCTGCACAAAATTTTGCCTCAAAGTATGTAAAAATAGTGCAAATTGAACCATTTTTACGTTCACTTTCACTTGTAGGTGTAGAAGACTTCTAAATCAAACTTGCACACTTTGAATTTTTATTTAACCAAACGCCAGAGTGGACTGCAAATTGGTGAGGATCATTTAAATAGAAATTCAATTTGCAAGCGGCCATTTTTTAGCTTGTTTGAGAAAGGTTTTAGCTGTTTTGGCAGTTGAAACGAAGTTAGGGTTTTAAAGTATTTGCTGTAGTGATATGATTTGTACATTAGCGCTTCTGTCATGTAAAGTGTATACCGTTTTTTAAAGATGCTAAACACTTTTCGTTTTATGAGCCGCAGTTTAGCACTTTTACCACACAGAGAAATACGTCTCATAAGTTTATGACATTCATTTCATTTCGGCCTAT
>JAALOO010000690.1_pt1 | contig 28405 bp, 28 predicted proteins | sample 7257641 | NCBI WGS metagenome assembly JAALOO01 (sample SAMN14085613, study PRJNA598686) | mite metagenome | biome: ENVO:01001000; feature: ENVO:01001002; material: ENVO:01001226; isolation source: single female mite from University of Michigan culture on fish food culture... ...
GGAGGACCGTAGTATCAACACAAAACTGTTCTACATGAAATTCTCAACAATCCTTTTTAAGTACATTCTTTATGAACATCATAGCCACCCCAAAATCAAAATTCAAAAAAGCAGTTAAAAAGTGCGCGGTGTCCCCCCTTAAACGAAGAAAATTTTTGTCACCTTTTTTCTGATTTGAGAGTTGTAAAAGCATTTTCAGAAGACAAATCAAAAACTTTACAACTCTGTTCTAATTTTTCTAGTGCTTCCAAATTTTCATTTTCCAGTATTTTTTGTCTTGCAATTTCAATTAACTTTTTTAAGCTAAAAGACTTTTTGATAAACTTCAACACGGCATCGTGGAGAGTTTTACGTAATAGTTTTTTCATTATTTTTTTGAGATAATTTTTAGGTTTATTTGTCATTTCAAGCAGCTCGTCAAGTGTGTTTATGAGCTTTTCTTGCTCTGAGCAGACGTTGACGTCGTCGTCGTCGTTGTCGTCGTCCTCAAACGAGCAATATTGCTTTGATGGCGATGATTCAGTGTAGGCATCGTTTGAAAAGACAAAGAAATCTTCAAAAAACCCGGGTTTTCCCAGGCAGGTGGCCGGCGAGTGGGGCCCATTGACAAGCACGGTGTCTCCAATAAAAAGCGAGTACGCTTCACTCTGGCCACTGGCTGCTGCGGAGGGGTCGCGGAGGTTGGTGAGTCCGAGGACCAAGTTGAAAGTCATGCCGAGGCGTGCAGACGATGTTGACTCGGGACATATTCTCAGGTTGTTCTTGCAAAACTCAATGCCGGCAGAGAATCCACAGTCCTCGGTGAGATGGCTCTCCAAGCGACCGTCAATCTGACGGACTTTAGCCTTTGCGGCCGCGTAGACGGAGGAGAGGAGGGCGCCGTCTCTGAGCTCAGCGAGAACAGCTCGGTAAATCTCACTGAGGTGGCTGAGATGGCGCCTCTGCTGCTCAGTCGGGTCGACCAGAACTGTCCGGATGACATTGGCGCAGTAGTGTTCGTAGGAAAGGCCAAGGGAGCAGGTGACTGGCCCTTGGCGCACAGCCTTTTCGTCACTTCGGGGACTGAAAAGCTCGGTATCCGAACCGGAATGAAAGATGGATCCGTAGCACAGCTCTAAGTGCCCCATTTTATACAGGCTTTTATAGTCTTCTTTTTCCAGCACATCCTCGACCTTCTCCGCTAGTTGGCCGTGGGTCATGGGTTTGTTTTTCCAGTTTTTAAGGCCCAAGTTGTCTTCACTAAGAATCTCAGACATCAGAGAGTAAGTTAAATGAGCGGTTGTGGTTATTTTATCAATCTCGAGAGGAGTTTTTGACGCTGAGAGGTAGACAAAGTCAGCGCTGATGTCGATGAGCTTGAATTTCAATCGGTTCAAATAGCTCTCCCAGTCGCAATGTTTAGAAGGGCACTTGCTGCCAGCCAAAAAGCCAATGGAAAAACTTTGGCCGCTTCCGGTGATGGGCTGTAGCAGTGCAGGGTACTTTGCAAAATTGTTACGAGTCTTAGATAGACAGAACAGATTCACCGGAGGAACTTGTGCATTCATAGATGTAGGCGGCTTGATGCTCTGCAAGAAATGAATGTCTTCTTCCGTGCCGAGAATGTTGGCACTCTCTTTGGAAAAAACCATGATACTTTCGTTAAGTTTCTTGCCAAAAAGCCATATCTGAAAGAGGCAAATGCAAAGCAATCATTATACTCCAAAGCTCTCAAGAGAAGGATGCAAACCTGAAATGCAGTTGACTTGTCGTGCAGTGACTCCTGATGTTCGCCACTGTAAACGATAAAAAAACTGCAACGCCGCAGATTGGGCACGTCCTTATCGGTTCTCTATAAAATAAAGAAAAGCATGAGCAAGTGCGTCTCTCTAGGAATAGAACAGGTGCCAAGAGCTGTGGGGCAGCTCAAGCAAAATGCATTTCCTCGTTCTAATAGTAAATTGGGTACTTTGAAAGGTAAAGCAAACTTACGTCGTTCCAGGACTGGCACAGCGCCGAGAGTCGACTGGAGAAGAGGTGACTGTGACCGAGAGAAGATTCCATTGTTGTTGTGGGTGGTGGCGAGTGTTGGTGGCCGGTGGAAGGGCAAAGTTACGACGCGGTAGATGAGATGGGCACGCGAGACTGCTTCTACGGCTCAAGCCTTAAAGTGAGCTAGCTAAAGTGCTTTATGTAGCGTTTATCCAGCGTTTTTTGACTCAGAAAACTAGAAGTTCTGAGTGCTCACTTAAGAAAAGCATGGAGAGGCTCAGAAAAGTTTGCTGCCCGCAAGTGTACAGCCTGGTAAAAGGCGCGTGTTTTTCACTTGACCATCAGTTAATCTTCTTTTTTTATCAGGACAGCAGTGCTTTGTTTCTGTGTGGCAATTTTCCTCACTGTCATCAAAAGACCCCGATTGTTTTTTCACAAAAAAACGCATGCTGTTGTACAGTGCCTTAGTTTGTGCAAAAACTAAGTTTTATCAGATTTGCTCACCCTGTTAGCTGGCGTTGCCTTTTTCCCTAAAATGTCTGTCCAACTCAGTTTTTTGCTAGGCGAGAAAATGCCCTAGACGTGGAGCTCAGACAGTTTAGAATTCAGACTGATAGCTATCAACTATGAACTGTTTGCGCTCATACCTTTATGATACAGCCGATACACGCACGCACTTTGACCGTACAGATTGTCATGGTGTCTGTTGTGCTATAGAGGTACCCACTTGCTTGTGCTGCCCACTTGTCTATCAAAACTGATACCCTCGATCTGAAGCAGCTTCTCGATGAGCATGAGTGCAACAGCGCCATAATTTCGGCTAACCAAAAACGACTTATGCCATAATATCAAAACTTAACTACTCAACATGAAGTTTGTAAAAACATGTATTGAGTACATTTTTTAAATAAAATTTTTAACTTTAATCTTGTCAAAGTCGTAGTTTAAAATAGTGCTACAATTTGCGCGGTGCCGCCCTATAACTTTAAATAAATAAACAAATTATGATTATGTACAAAAATGATTCTGCACTAACAAATGGTATTGTAAAAAATGACTAGGTGATGAGGACGGCTGGGAAAACAACAGGAACAGGAGATTACTATGAAATTGGAAAAACACTAAAGCGACGCTCTCGAAAGAATTGCAGGCGGTGCGCTTTCTCTTCCTCTTCATCGAGGTACTCCTCATCCATGTCATCATCAAAGTCTTCGTCAAACTCAAAATCGCCCCTGTATTCATAGTCGAGCACTTCAGCAGTAGCAGCTTGTGCTCTGTCCTCTGGCAAGGGAGCACCTTCGATTCGGTCACTGAGTTGCTGTTGCAACTGCTTGTTCACTGCTTTGTTCAGATCGATAGTGTAGATATCACCATTGTTTGCCGCCTCTGGATCAGTCTGCACTATTTTTCTTCCCTGATGAGGCGTGGTGACGGCCGAGCTGAGGTGGCTGTTTGTGTTAGACTGCTGCTGTTGCTGCTGACGAAATGTAGCTCGACGACTGGGCGCTCGACTGCCGTTAGCCTCGAGGAAGGTGGCTTTCCGACTCGGGCCTCGACTAGCTGCTCGACTGGCAATCCGACTGTTGCCCGAGTAACGGGAGTACGCTGTTGCTCGACGCGATCGTGGCATCGTGCCCCACGGCTGCGGTTTAGCAGTGGCAAAGACGAGGAAAAAAAGCATTCCAAAAATGTAAACGCCTGCAGCAGAGTAAAACACCAGATTCCAGCCTTCGATGCCACTTTTCTAAAAAAGGTCAAGTGTGTTAAACCACGTATAATTAATTTGTAATCATACTTACAAGATTTATGAGAAATCCGACAACCAGAGGAGACAGAATGCCAGGCAGTGAGGCAATTGCATTGGTAATTCCGTAGATAGTGCCGCTGAATTTTTGAAAGAAAAAGAAACGAGTTTGTTTAAAACGCAAAGCGACGCTAACTCTTTTGATCTGACCTGTGATCGGGAGCAATATCGACGACAACCGGCTTGTCACCGCCTGCATTCAGGCCAAATATAACCATTGCAACAATGAGCAGGGTCACCAGTCCAGTGAGACTGCAGCCCAACTGCGGAATGATAATCAGACAAATGGCCGGTCCAACGAGGGCTATTGTTTCAAATATTTTTCTTGAAAGTGTGTCACTCACCTGTTAAAAAACGTTAACATAAACATTGTTCATTCATCATAAACATGAACTTACTAGTTTCTTTTGTCCAATGTAGTCTGAAATAAAACCAAATCCGGTCAGTGAAATGCTCAAAGCAATGTACACAGCCGACGTGATGTAGCCGTTCTAAAAAGTAAAAAATTGTAGTTTTCTAAAGTAAGGAAATTGATATAAACTTACGTTTTGAATAGATACATGAAGAACAGACTGTTTTTAAACAAATTAAAATTTATCTTAGATTGCAGTGCCAAACACTCAGCATCAACGCTTACCTTAAGATAAGAAGGCTAAAATGTGTAAAAAATGTTTTATGTTTTACAAATAAGTTTTACAAATAATTGCATGTACTCGTCGTGTACTTACAAGCTTGCTCATCAACATCAAGTTGCCCCACGCACCGCAAAACTTGGCCACTGAAATGGCCCACACAGGCATCGAGGTCATGATGGCAATCCATGGTACAGTTTTCTTATTTTTGCTGTTTTTTGTATTGACTGTGCTCACATTGAGTTTAATCATGAGCAGTTCATCATCATGAATTCTTGGATGCTGGTCTGGACTATCATAAATACAAATCATCCCTTTATAAGTAAAAAACCCGTTATAAACTTGAAACAATTTTTACAGAACACTTTTCGTTTGTTACTTACACAAGGCAAAGCAGCACAATCCAATTATTCCGAAAATGTAAAACACAGATGGCCAGCCGCCATCAAAACCATATTTGCAAAGGAAACCTACATAAACAAAAAAAATAAACTTTTCCAGTACAACTCAAAATGAGTTTACCTGAAAAGATGGTCGAGACAACGGCGCCTAAATTTCCTCCAACTTGAATCAGAGCCAGTACCAGACCACGTTCATTTTTAGGTATCCAGTAGGCAAGCAAGCTGTAAATGGCTGGAGTGAGGACGCCCTGACACAGTCCAGTGCCCACTCGCAACAAAATAAGGGCGTTCACATCCCATCGGGCGACGACCGGAGTGAGCAGCGTGAAGATGGCAGAAATGAGCGTCACTATGCCGCAGAGCCAACGGGCGCCAAACATGTCTGCCAGCTGACCTCCATTTATATTGGTGGCAATGTATCCGTAGTAAAACGACCCCAAAATGTGCCCTTGCATTGTTTCATCCCAATGAAATTGCCCTTCCTGAAAAGTTCAAGCTGAGTATGAATTTCTGTTGGAAAAGAAATGTTGCGAATATGACACAAAACTTACAACTTCAGGCCCACTAGATCCGGAGCCGTCATCTGGCACTGGGCAGGAATCGCCGTGATCACTGCTGGAAGTGGTGTGATTGACCATGGCCACAATGGTTACGCTCATGTTAGTTCGCATAGTGTACGATATTGTGTTGGCTGCAAAGATAATCACACGTAAATTAGCACAGTTCAGATAGTAGTCTCTTTTCCGCTTACCAAGTGCAGCCACAAATACAACCACGTATCGAGTTGGAATGGCATTGTCTAAAGAAGAGACAAACGAAGAGTGTTTTGAGAAAATTGTTTCAAGTTTTTAACAGCTTTTTGTATTCATAAAGTGCACTTACACAGTCCTTTTTTCTTCACCTCACCGTAGGCCTTGTGCAGCGATTGAGCCACTGAAACCCTTCGGCTTTGACTTCTTGACTGGTTCTTTGTTGGTGTCATTGAGCGTTCGTTTGGTGTCGCGCGACCGCTTTTAATAGACTGTGTTGAGGATTTAACCATTTTTTGTAATGTCTCTTTTCCACTCAGGAAAAAACACAAATCAAACAGAGAGGCACAGTGGTAAAACGCTGTAATTTGTTGATAATGAAAATATAAAACGCGCTCTAAATTCACTCTGTAGATCAATGTCGATTAGGGCACTGGCAATTGGGCTTGATGCCGACTAATCGATTGTTGGATTAGTGCACCTACTAGGTTTTATGTATTGACAAATATGGCAACTAGTAGTGTTCTCTTACATGGGTGCAAATTGTATTTAGATGCCAGTGGATTAAGATGCACCCATTGACGTGCGCAAACAGTGATCCTCTGTGACTTGGTTTCTGGAACAAATAAAAGTGGTCGATTAGATGCAACGTTGTTAAAAATAAACAAACAAGACCAATTAGAATTAAATGACACTTTTCATATTTTAATTTATTAAACTGTTTTTAACTCGATGCAAAAACAAATCAGTGTTTTTTTAAGCATATTTTTTTGTGTCTTCTCCTGATTACGCTCTAATCATCGAGAATGTTTATTTGAATCACCTTTTTCCCTCTTTTGTGTGCTGATAGCAAGGAAGGATTGGGAACTTACAAGTTATTAAAATTATATATTAACAAACAATATATAAAACAGAGATCGATAAGGTACATGCATCGTTAATTAGTAAATGAGACTTAAATTGGCTGACGCTGACGCTGACAATGTGTTAAAGGATCGCTAGGCACTAAGCAATAAGCACAAGAAACATCTCCCGAGCGGGATTAGCCGGCATTGACAACATTCAAATGCTGACTGCTTGCTAGAGTCTCCCTTTCTCCCTTGTCGGTCCTGTTGAGGTGCCGACAGACAGACACACAATAACATAGAAGTAGTAGCAGAAGCAGTAGCAATGACAGCTAAGTACGGTGCATCCAATCAGGAGACTAATTAGCAGAAGGTTAATCACTGATGCGGCTGCTGACAGACTGAAACAGTGAGAACACAGATTAGGGCACATAGTACGTCAAATCACAGTTTTCACTGTCGGTATGAGTGCGTGTGCTGTAAGGCCTCAGAAAGAACGCCTACGCTTGACGTACCATTCAGACCAGACACGACCATTCATGAAGATAAGAAGGGCAAATGACGGAAAAAAGAGAACAGTGTGAGATGACACGAGCATCAGGCGTCTCCCCAACAACCAGGCAGCACGTATTTTTAAGTTTTATTGGTCCAATTTGACAGTCCAAAGGGCGCACACTCGCAAACCATTACAGACGGTGGTTTGACCAGCCACTGGTTGCTACCATGAACATGCCAGAGCTGCTCCTGCCACTTACTGCTACTTACAACATTAGTACTTTATTGCCCTTCATATAAATCGATGGAACTGTCATGGTTTCACTGCAGCCAAACCTTGCCCAGTGAATCGACACCGAGTTGACAGTGATGAAATTACCGCAATTAGCGCAATCGGCATTGTCGCTTCAGTGAAACCCTTTTGTTTGGCTGCTATTTGGCAAAGATTCCGCCGACGCGTGATGCACCAGGCACAGTAGTCTGCGCTGTGCTTAAGCAATACCATCAATGCCTGATCCTGTTGTGATGAACCTGCTCGACGACAGCAAGGTGGTAATAAAGAGGAAGCGCCCAAGTGGCAATCAGAACGCGTGCCATTGCCAGCTGCAGTGAGCACTGATGAAGGGACTGCTAATTGGCCGTCATAAAGAGAGTGCAGTGTCGCAGTGGCGACGTGTAGATGCGGCGGCTGGCGCGTGACCAGATGGCCAACTTTAGTGGAAAAGCAGTTCACCCAAGTGTCACCGGCACAGACTTTGCTCCTGACCGACAGACTGCAATGAAAACTGAAAGGCGTCCAGAGAAGTAAACCAAAGTGTTGCCGGCCGGCGACAGTAAATGGGGGCAAAATCTACCAGTAAAACTTGAGAAATGAGTCATTTCAAATGACAGTATGTCTTTAATTAGTTGTTTGATGGGTATATTGTTCTGGGCAGTACATTGGATTACATTCTTTTAAAAACAGGCAAAAAATATTGAAACTGTGGTGAATATTTTGTGAGTTACAGAAATGTTTAATTTAGAGGATAAAGTGTGCGGTGATGAGTTAGTTGGCACTGGCCACCTGTCCAGAGTTGGTCTGCTGGTTGCCAGTTTCAGCAGGTTGCTGCTGCTGTGGAGCCGATTGGTAGTTGGCCACAACTGGAACTGCCTGGAACTGCTGAACAAACTGTTGTGTCTGCTGCTGCGGCTGTGATTGCTGCGGACGATGATTGGCTAGCAAGTCTGCGCCAGTGCCACCGTTAACCACCTGAGACTGCTGCACTTGCTGCTGCTGTGACTGCTGCTGCTGTTGCTGCTGTCCGTTGACCACCTGCAAAGGAGCAGGCACCACTAGAGGAACTGGATTAGAGCCATCGCTATCGAAATCAGACGACGGCTCGACTGGTCGGACATTGCCAAAAGCTGAGCTTTCTTCATTGGAGTATTGTGACTGGGTGTGCTGTTGGTGCTGCGTCTGCTGTTGTGGTTGCTGCTGCTCAGTTTGGTAAAGATGCGGCTGGTTCAACGTCGTCGTCTGAAGGCCGTTTGGAATGCAGAAGCAGTTCGCTGAAGTTGCCTGTTGTCCAGAAGTCTTTCGACTGGGCTGCTTGAAAAACCAAGGCCAGGAACGCTTTGGAGCCGATGGTTGCTGAAAAGAACCAATATTTTATTGAATTGAAACAAAGAAATTGTTTTCGGTTGATTAAATGTTACCTGGTTAGAAGACTCGTCCGCCACAGGAGCTGGTGCGCCATTGCCGGTTCGACTGACCCATCTCCAGGGAAGAAAGGATCGAAAGAAACCACCCTCCTTCTCTTTATTGTCAGTTATACTAACGATACCTGTGATTACATTCGAGGGACTACTGGAACCGCCAACAACGACAGGCTCAAGGTAACCATCGCCAAAAATGTTTGCCGGCTGAGAAGAAAATATGTCCTGCAGTTGCTGGACTGGTTGCTGAGAAGTTCCCTTGCTTTGAGTTGGGTATCGAGTGACCCCTTTCACGCCATGGCTGACCACTCCTGATGGCTTCACTTCTGTGGTGGTGCCCAGGTGACCCGTGGAGGCAACCACTTCTCCGTCAGTGTTCAGTAGTTGGGGCTGAGCCGATTGCTGCTGGCTGGAGACGTAGCTGATGTAATTGGGGAGGCTAGAAATGGCAGAGTTGATGGTGTTGGTGTAATCGACGTTCGAGCTTGAAGATCGTTCTCCGCTGGCAAATGGCTGTGGAACGAGAGTGTCATTAAGATATTATTACTCAAGTACTTTGAAGCATTAATACCCAAACGGCAGTGGCTTGTTGGCAGCTCGCCAGTGCAAAACACAAGAGCAAAATCACTCTCAACATGGTTGCAGTTCTTGGGTCCCAGGATGACCTGCCGTGACCGTTTGGTCAACAAAAGTTAAATGCCCCGCCAACGATCATTGTCCTCCTTTAAATACTCGGAGCCAGAGGGCCTGCCAACTGGCTGAGACGTTCCCATGACGGTGTCTGTTTTTGTCAACTCGTTTGAGTTTGAGGGAACATTCCACGCCACTGTTTAAATGTCCCAACTGGGCCGAGGTCAAGGCACTTTGTGGCCCGGTGGTGGTGGCAAAAGTGGTGGGAGAGTTAAAGGGCTCTCTCAACTGACCATTCAGTGGCCAGCGGCGGCGGTCATCCATCACCGACTGCCCGAGTCTCTCTGCCCGCCTTAGGCCCGCAGATGTGTCCCCTCTATCTGCTGCCTGACCCTAGCCTAGCCATGTCTGCGCTGTCCATTGTTCAGAGGAAAGGTCAGTCAGTTGTGGTGGTGGTGGTGGTGGTGGTGGTGGCTATGGTGGCGACGGCCGCAGTTTAGGAATGTGGGAGAGACGGAGGCAAATTAGCTGTGGTCTGCTCTAGTCAGGCTTACCTCCACACAATGGAGAAAAGTCAGTGGACAAAAAGTGTCCACTAACCAGTGGTTGAAGAAACCCCAAGTTTTGCATAAGAGAATGGAACTGCTCTACTGCAATGCAACAGATATGGCGCCAACGGTAGGTGCACCGAGAATGGCAGGCACCGTTTTGAACTGGCTGTGCCACACAGAGAGCACCTAAATCTAACCGACTTGATGCGATGAAAGCCGTAGAGTAGTGGAGTTTGGAGCATGCGTCTTCGGGCGACATGCAAACGCTTCGGCGGCCAGCCAGAAAACACTGTCTGCAGTCTGTTGATCTCACGTGCATCTCAGCAGCACTTTCTGACCTCCTGTGTTCAGAGCACACACTTTCAACAGCGATTGAGTGCTTACATTCTTTCTGGTGCAGTGTCACTGAATCACCGGTTTCTGCAATCTTCTCTCACATTCTCTACATCGAGTGCCAGAAACTGCAACTTTCTCTTTCTCTCTCTCTCTCTCTTTCTTTTTTCTCTCCCGCTGTATATCTATTTTCGTTAACGATAGCGAGCCCCTCTTGTCCGTGCTGTAAATTGACATTGATCGTTGCAACTGCTCACTGGTGATTTGCCTGCCAACCAAAGGTTCGTTCGCTCTTCTCTGATATCACCAGTAGTCTCTGTCATTGTCTGACCTTGCCTGATGAGTTGGGTGACTGTCGATGAGCATGGCATCAGGAATCTCTTAGCGATAGTGGTGCACTCACTGATGATCACTGTGAGCTCAGTAGACTGCTTTCAGTTGACCAGTGAGTGTGCATCGAGTGAGTGAGTGAATGAGTGCATGCACTTGAGTAACCTCGAAGGGCCCTCGTTCCCTGGCCATAAATAGAGCAGCATCGATTGCCTACTAATTGTCACCGGCAGCCTTACTCTAGCACTTCTAAATCGTTCTCTTGCCACACCTGTCCCCCAGATGTCCCTACTGTCCACCAGATTGCTTCTGCGAGTGACGTCATCAACTGGCCACTTACTTCGTAGCGTGCACAAAAGCACCACCACCATCAGCCAGTCCTCCCTGCTCTTCACCGCTCAGACACAGCACTTTTCAGCAGGCACCCCGGCCGGCAGCACCGCCCTGATTTCTCGCACTTTCCACAGCGCAAGCCTCAAAAGTCTAACGACGACGCCGCCGATCAAGCCGAGCCGTTCGCTGCACACTTCCAAGTCGAATCCTGTCAAGAAGAGTCCCGATCGTCACCAGAAAGCATCAACCGCTAAAACCATGTCCAAGCCCAAGGTTTTCTTCGATGTCACCGCCGATGGTGCCCCTCTTGGTCGCATTGTCATCGAGGTAAGTGCCGAAATGTGCTATGCTAGTCGTCTGATCCAGCCACAGCGTTGTGGTGGCCACAAGATACCCTTTTGACCTTGAGCCAAAGCTGGAACCTCTTCCCCTCGACTGTTTAGTTTTTTTATATTTGATCATTTATTAGATAGCACTGTCATGCTTATGCCAAGAAAATGATGATCATATACTGTAGATAGATCCAACAGCGGCAACAGCCCCACGCCGGATAAGCTCATCTGGAGGCGCGAAAAGCCATGCCTGCAGCCCACTGTCATTTCCGGCGGATGATTCTTTACCAATTTCTGGTGTCGTTTTTATGCCATTTGAGCCGACTTTATTTCTGTGCTAGTCTAAGTTTACTTTTGCCCAAATACCGGCGTGTGATGCACTTTGGCGTGTTTGCCTGTCACTGCCGGCACCACCAGTCTGCCTGCCATGCTTTCACCGCCGGGAAGCTCACTGTCTGCCATTGAGAATGCACTCGAATACTCTGCCGCAGTCCTCATGGTGGCGCTTTCTATGCTGCCATTCGTCTGCCTTTACTAATTTCCTCTTCTGCTATTCTCCAGCTCCGTAACGATGTTGTTCCCAAGACTGCTGAGAACATTCGCGCCCTCTGCACCGGCGAGAAGGGATTTGGTTACAAGGGCTCCATCTTCCACCGCGTCATCCCCAACTTCATGGTAATTCATTTTATTAACAAAAAGTTTAAAATACTAACTTTGTTTTAATTCAGCTGCAAGGTGGTGACTTTACCAACCACAATGGAACTGGTGGCAAGTCCATCTACGGTAACAAGTTCGAGGATGAGAACTTTACCCTGAAGCACACTGGTCCTGGCATTATGTCCATGGCCAATGCTGGACCCAACACCAACGGTTCGCAGTTCTTCATCTGCACTGTGAAGACCCCGTGGCTCGATGGAAAGCACGTTGTCTGTGGCTCAGTTACTGGTAAGCTTACGATATTTAAAAACACTTGTCACTTTGTTCTAATGACAATGTACATTTTTCTTAACAGACGGCATGGACGTCGTCAAGAAGATTGAGTCTTTCGGTACCCAGTCCGGCAAGACCAACAAGAAGATCGTCATTGCTGACTGTGGCCAGCTTTCTTAAAGTTGCTCAGTGCAGCCGCCAAGCCAATGGGTGGACCAGTACAATTTTACTTCCATTTCCACAATGTAGCGGCTAGCTTTTTTATTATCTAAATTCAAAACCCATTCAGAAATTGGTCGTTTTTTTCCATTAAAATGATTCATTTTTTCTTACCCAAATTGTGTTGTTTAGCTTTGCACTGACCCTACGCCCAGGAGAATATTCCCTACTTTATCCCTACTATTCAAGTGATAAATAAAAGCAGTTCCGAACACTGATTAAAACTTGTCCCGTCTTTAAATTCCCGCGAGAATAGGGTAACAGTGTCTATGACGGGTGCCACCAGCTGTGTTATCAAGCAAATGATGATGCAGCACTGGCAAAGTTGTGTACACATTCAATTTTGCAGCATCTTTGCATCATTTCATTTCAGTTGTCTCTGAGCCAGTCTTCGTCAGTCTTTTGGACTTTTCCTGGACTCTTCTGGCGCTCTGCCAACCTGTCTAGTCTGTTTTCGCCCACAAGATACCTTCACCTCAAGGTGACGCCGATTAGAGAAGACTCTCAGCGAGAGTGTTTTGCGGCCTTGACGTCGAGCACCACCTCATAGTAGTGGTGCTCGCCTGTTCTCTGTCTTCTCATTGTATCCTTCTATCATCTCAAGTAAACACCACTTTCCTCATTAACAAGACTCAAAATGTCGGAAATAAAAGAATGGTTCCTTTCAATGCCGCCCATCACACGGGCTTGGTTTGGCCTCTCGGTGGCCTTTCCCCTCATCGGTCGCCTTGGCATTTTAAACGCATACTATATGATTTTAACGTCGGATTTTATCACAAAGCTACACGTAAGTTTAGTGCAATTTGGTTTAGTTCTGATTCAATTCTGTGTTTTGTTTAGTTATGGCGTCCTCTGTCTGCAACCTTCTACTATCCACTCACACCTGGGACCGGATTTCACTACCTGATCAACCTGTACTTCCTTTACAACTACTCGAAAAATCTAGAAACAAATGAATTTACAGGTAGACCAGCCGATTATTTATTTATGCTCATGTTCAATTGGGCCGCTCTTGTGGCAAGTACACCTACAAAGTTGAATTACCACAAGTTTTGCCAACTAATGATTTTTACAGTTAATGGGCATATTCATGAACCTCTACCTCCTGATGGATCCACTCATTTTGAGCGTGCTCTACGTTTGGTGTAACCTGAATCCAGAGCTAATTGTTAGCTTCTGGTTTGGAACGCGATTTAAGGCCCGCTATTTGCCGTGGGTTCTTTGTGGCTTCAATCTGTTGCTTGGTTCTGGGTAATTTAAAACTTTACTTTTTATTCATAATCGCGTTTACTACTAACGCCTTTATTTTAGGGGCTTCAATGAAATTCTTGGAATTATTGTTGGTCATTTGTACTTTTACGTCAAGTACAAGTACCCTCAGGACAATGGTGGCGCTCAGTTGATCAATACGCCCAATTTTCTGTATGGCTATCTTCCCAGCTTTACCCCAATGCGGAGTACTGGTTCAACGCTTAACTCATTTCAGACTGCATCTTCAGTTCGAAATCGCCGAAATCCAGGCCCTGATCCGGCGCCTGCATCGTCGGGTGGCTACAACTGGGGCCGTGGACAAGTTTTGGGTGGACGTTAAGAGGCGATTCTTCAAATTGAAAGGCCATTTCAAATCCTTAAAGGCATCACTATCCAAATATAGTCGAAAACTCTCACACACCTTTAGGAGAAGGCTAAATTGATATGTTGTGATCACAAGTTGCACTTTATTGTTCCCCAATTTTTCGCACCAAGGACCAGCATGAACAAGTCAATAAATGTAAATGAACTCTTGTATTTGGAACATCGATCGCTCTTGTGACTGGGTTGTCTGTTGCCAGCGTCACGTCTTCTGTGAGTGGAGCGACTCAAGTTTTTTTGTAAAAAAAAGTAAACAGTTGCTAAAGCATCAGCTGCTGAAAGCTAAAAGCTTTCTTTAGTGTTCTTGTTCTTGTTGTAACCATTTGGCAATCAATGCATTCATTTTTCCCCAAGCCCAGGTGACGTTCGAATCAGCTGTGGTGACGATGTTTCGACGCAAAATCATTTTGATTTGTTGTCAGTAGAGCTGAAACGATTGCATTTATTTAGAGATCCTGTTATTTAACCCAGCATTTACAAAAATTAAATGTATTTCCAACCTACGATGCATCAGTACTTTTGATCTCTTTCACCTTCATTCTTTTTGTGCCAGGCATTGAGAGGTTATAGGTTCTTTTCTTTATCTTACTGCTTTTTTCATCGTAATTTTTTGGTATGTTGTTTGTTTTGATAAGAATAAAATCATAGAACTTAGTTTTCTTTTTTGCAGTTTTGGAATGTACTTTGAATTTGAAGAGGCCAATAACAGTAACAATGATGGCGCGGCTCATTTTGCGCCCGATTCCAAGTCAACCACATCTGAAGGCGATAAGCAAACGATGCACCACCTACCGCTTGACCGCTCAGTGTCCTCGCCAACATCGCCACTGGCGCAGAGGAAAAGTCTTTTTGAAAACACTTTTTCGTCTCTGTCCGCAAGCTCTTCACTCTTGTCAAATCAGTCGTCATCAACTCCGGCCAGCGACAATCATTCGACGAATCCACCGCCACCAATGTCCTTACCGTCAGCATCACCAATCTCTGCCCAACGCCAGCGACGGTACTCTATTCACTCGAGTGCAAGTCCAGTCAGGCTGGACACCTTACAAGACAATGGAAATGTCACTTTTTGTGATCTAGCTCTAATCACGAAAAAAAAGCTCATTCAACTAGGCAGCTGCGCGAAAGCGCTCGAAGAGGAAGAAGTTCCCGAGCCTGATGTCAAGCTGAATCCGTCTTTCATCAAGCCCTGCAATAAAGACTTGCGAAGAGAGGTTTTGTTGGCATCGATGCAACGTTCTCTCTCCGTTAGCAGCGATGATTTGAGTCTTTCACCAAGCAACAGTAGAATGAGCGAATTTATCGAGAGTGAATTGTTCAAAATTGTCAACAAAAGTTATGATTCGCACACTGACGACTTTCCTATGGAAGTCGTTGCAAATAATGGCGGAAAAGCTATTCTCACTTCATATGACAAAGAAGTGCCATTGATCTCAACTGATGAAATTATTATGGGAAATGATTTCTTTCCATCTCAAAGTGATTATATTAAAGGTTTGCGCGTCAAAGCTAGAAGAAGCTTGGCGTCTTATACACCGGCTGAGAACCAGAACAACTACAGTATGTATTCAGCAATTTTTTTAAAAGAACAATTAAAATGACACTTGTTTTCTTTCAGTGAGTTCTCCTTCAACGTTTACCTCAACCACCTCAATGGCTGGAGGCTGCAGCAAAAATGGCATCAATCACTGTCGGGGGTATAAAAAGTTAAATGTAAACGCGTTGAATTTAATCGGCAACGGAATCGGAAACAACGGAAATGGCAACTACTACTACAGCAGCAATTCAGCAACACCTAAACTTGCGCTGACCATGTCTTCTTCGCTTACCACGCCTCTTAAGAAGCGGCTCCATTCCTCATCGCCATCCAAGTATTCCTCTCCTTATCACACCATATCGAACTCTGTCTGCAAAGACCTCAACTCTATCTTTGCCAATAGCCCGCTGTCGCCTGACTGGGACGTTACTTTCAAAAGACTTAAAGTAATGCACTGCAGTGCGGATGTGTCATCGAGTGAAGGTGGCGAAGCACCTGCTGCTGCTGCTGATGTTGTTGCAAGCCACACTTCAATGGCAATCATTGCCCCCACTGCCAATGTGTCCTCACTGCAGCAGCCATTTACGGCCAACAACGGGCAACCTGAGCATGAATTGAACGAGCTGGCGCAGGATTTTCATCGTCTTAAGACTCCGTTTACTTAGAGTGCAAGTGATTCTCAAACGCGCCAAATAAAAAACATCATTGGGCAATGATATTCCGTGATCATTTTTCAGCTTTATTTATTTAGTCCCTCGGCACCACTTTGCCAATAATGCATTTGATTTCCTTTTGATTGTCTCCTGTTTTCTTAATTTGTTCTGTCCTTTCCTTTGAATGCATGACTTTGTTTGTGAACATAATAAACAAAACATTTCGAGCCTGTGAAAGAGAAGTCGTCTGCCGACTAATCTCGATGATGGCAGGTCGGCAACACCTGTGACACTTTATCGACTGTCAACAATTTCAAACAGCTGACAAGTTCTCCGAAAGTGCAACAGCTGAATAAAAATGCAGTGGCAATCGACAAGATTAGGAACAGTCAGAGAAGACTATTCTCTTCTCTGTTGGCATTCATTTTTTGTGCCTATTACCGGGTTCAGTGATCGTTGATTAGAGTGATGCTGAAAGTTAGAACAGAAATTTGTTGAATGGACACTGAAAATATGTTCCTCCTTACTTCTTACCTGCAATCTGCATTGAATCAACTACACAGTACCGGTTCTGCATTCCGAACAGAGTAGTATAAAAGGCTTGTACAAGCAGTCATGTGGTCAGCATTCCCGTTGCCATACTTTCTTCAACCAGTGTTGACTAGCGTCACAAGAGAAGTTTTCATTTCCCAAATGGCTCTCGTTTTGTCTGCTCAAACCGTCCTTCTGCTCCTTCTGGCAGCACTCACCATTTTTACCACCGCCAGCGCACTGCCTGCCAAAAAGACCTGTGGAAAGAATGCACAAGAGGAAATGGACGAGCTGATCTTGAGTATCATGCCATTTGGAAACCCAACTGTAAAGCCTCCAACATCAGTGGACGATCTGCCAAAGTTTTGCAGGTAAAATAAATTCAACTGACATTTATTATTTTTTGTTGGACTAATCATCATTGTCTCTACAGCGTTTTCGGAAAGGCACTACACAGGGTGGAAGACACTAACAAGCGCTGTGGAAAGGGAAACTTCAAAAACCTGATAAATGTGCTGGTGTTCACCGTAAAAAAGCACACTAAGGAAATCTGCAACAAGCGATCACTTCAATCAAAGGAGATGTCGTTGAAGAAGAAGACCTTTCTCAAGCTGAGCAGTTGCACTACTTCGGGCAATGAGCAACTGGTGAAGTGTGCCGACATCTCCAAGAGTAAAATACTGGCAGTGGAAAGTGCTGAAAAGAGCAAAAAGCTGCCTCTACTATGCTGCGAGTTGATTCAAATTAAAAAATGCATCTTCAAGACATTGACAGTGCAGCCAGGATGTGACACTGAAGAGGCGGCAGGAATGGTGAAGGACTTTGTGGAGAATTTCGGCGCCGGCAGTGTCGCATCGGCCTGCGGAGAGTTCCGTACTGAAGCAAGGTGCCTCAGTGAACCAGGCTTGGTTTATCCCAAACTCAAGGAGTCACAACGAGTGCCTAAAACTTTTATTGCTCCTCTACTGGCAGTCGTCAGCAATATCTAATTTGCACATTTGAATCTCTTGGGGTGGGAAAATGTCACTTTGTTCTCTGATGATTTTGATAAATAAATTAATGAAGTCTAACTAAGTGTGCTTAGGAGATTACTGTACAGTGGTCCGCTGAGGTGAGAAATCTGCAATGTACAAAACCACCGTTAGTGCCAATGAACTCTGTAGTGCTTCTGCCGAACTGTGACTTACTGGGGTCGTGTACACTTCTGGGTCATCCAGAGGGTGCTCGGCAGTGATGAAGGCGACGATGCGAGCAGCATGCCGAGTGAGAATTTTAGCAGTCATTAGTACTTCACTGTTACTCCTGACCTCCTCACTGTCGCCGTTTTCACGATAAAATGTAGTCGCTCCTGGATTGATGTTCACAAAGTTTGCCAAGCCTTCTCTTACCAGTCGACTGTAAAAATGAGAAAAAAGGGTTTTATTTGTCGCTTACATTCGAAATTTACAATTGACATACCGTGCGACAGTATCCGCTTCATCCCGGTTGGGAAATGTGGCGTAGAGGACCGAGTAGTCCGCCGTCTCAACGGAATTCATTTTAACAGGTAATGTGCACTCTGTTGCTACAACAAACGCTGTCGTAACGGTGAAGTAGCTCCCTGAGCAGTGAGTCGTAGAGGAGTGCTGGTAGAGGAGGAATCTGCGAGGAAACGCCACTCAATTCTAAAACACGTGGCAGGCATTTAATTGCATCGATGTATGGCAATGGAAAGCGCAGACAATGGCAGCAGAGGGAGGGAGAGAGGTGAGATTACCCACTGGTCAGCAGACATGCAGTCTGCGGTATCGGCGATCGTCTGCCGAGGAAAACAATTGCTGCTGTCTGCTGTCTGCCTGTCAACCGCAATGATGCACACAACAGCAGCACCACCACCACTGCGGCAGTGCACATTGTACAAGTGCAGGGAGCAATCGGCGCAATCTCCCTCGCAATGCTCTCCTGCCACCAGAGTGCTATGTCGGAAGCACTCTTTTGCACTCTTGGCAACAGAATGACTCAGAACAACTCGCCGTCGGACGATGGGTGGTTGCACAAGTAGCTGTGTGTTCTTTAATCGACTGAGAGTGCAGTCGCAGACTAACAAGAGAGAAAGAGCAAGTTTGTGTACAGTAAAAGTGACACAGTTGGTTGAGCTGAAGAAGATTCAGCAGTCGTCGCAGAGTGACAGCGCCGAGTGAGAGGTGCGCCCCCAGCACCACACATCGGCTCTTTAGCTCTTGCGCGACTTGAGGTTAGCCTTGAGATTATCAGCCAGAAGGCTGCTCATGTGCGAGATGGGCACGGTGTAGATTTCCGGCGCCGAATTGACGGGGTGCTGCTCGCTAATGTAGCCTATAATCTCTTCAGCCTGACTAGTGCGAATCTTCGCCATGACCATCACCTCGGCGTCCAGTTCGACGGCGCCCTTGATCTCACGGTAGTAGGTCTGCATCAGAGGCATCACATTGGCAAAGTTGACCAAGTTTTCCTGAACTAGTTTCCTAAAGAAAAAGTAAAGAGAAAGGTTTATTATACACCAGGTTGAGATAAAACAATCTGAAAACGCCAAAGTTTAAGCTCTTACTTGGCAAGCTTCTTCGCTTCCACTTCGTTGGGGAAGGTAATGTACACGATGGAGAATTCAGAAGAGCTCATAGTGATGCAGCAGAGAAAAAGTGAGCAATAAAGTTCAATCACAAAAACACACTAAACAAACAGTGATAACAGGCAAAAAGAGGTGTTCCGTTTTATTGGATGTATTGCACACTTTTCGAATATTGCAACTAAATATACACCTGCTGCTAATAAGCAAGCGCCAAGCTTGGTGAACAGTAGAGCAAGCTTGAATTGCTGTGAGCTATTAGCGGCAAAATGGACATTTCAGTGCTTTTGGCCGTCTGAAAGTAGGCGTACAGCCAGAATACTAAGTAGAAGAGACCCACAGAGAGGAGACAGAGGCCGAGAAGGAAGCACGATTTGGCCCAGCGAAGTGGCTTGAAAGCCACCGAGAGGAGGGCGTACGATGAGGTAAGAGCAAGGGAATTCTTCTGTAGGCTTTGTAAGCTAAAGTGCAGTAAAATCAACGCCGGGTAGATGAAGAGAAGAAAACAGCCCAGCCATCCGATGACCAGTAGAACCAGATGCAGTAGAGTTTGCGAGCGCTCGACAAAGAGCGAAAAGAGAAGGACAAAAAAGTTCCAAGCGAGAAAGGGGGAGATGAACAGAAAGCTGCTGAGAGCACGGCCGGAACGAGGTCGAAGGCCGCTGAATGCGTCCCGCTTAGTGCCAGTGGTCATAGTGCGGTGAGCGAGAGTGGCTCTGAAGGCCAACAGCAAGTACGTCAGTGTCGTCTTCAGCAGCAGGCACAGTGAGGCACCAATGAGAAGGTATCGCTTCAGCGCCTGTTTGCTGCTGTCCTGCTTCCCCTCCGATGTCGATGGCGCCAGAAAGTGCAGGTAGTTTCGCAGAAAGTTAAAGTCCAACAGCGGCAGCCGGTCATCATCGGCCTTCTCCAGACGCTCTCGAATTCGGACCGGAATCAGGGTGTGCACGTCGTTGAGGCTGACGACAGCGTTGAAGGCAGAGATGTAGACAAAAGCATTGATGGCGATGTTGAGGAGGCACACGAAAAAGGTGACGCTAACAAAGAGGTTGCGAACTGAGGTGAACGAGTGCAGCGGTCGACTGAAGAGACTGGACAGTGATGTCAACTGCATCACCGGCTCACTGGCTGATTGGGGGTTGAGGCTGTTCGCTTCCTGTCTTGGCGTCTCGCCAATCACTGCATCGTCAAGCATCGTCAAAGTCGGCTGTTGACCCCACGCTAAATGGCGAGAATCAGACTCGAGTGGTGCTCTTCGAGGAAAGGACGGCAAGGTGGACCCATTCGAGGGAGCTGTGGCCAATGGGTGACGGTCTGACTGGACAACAGCTGGACTGTTTAGGCCACTCATTGCCGATGAAGACGGCACCTGTTGTTGTTGGGTGGTGACCGCGGACACTACCGTTGCTGCCGGAACAACTGCTGTCGGTCTGTCAGGCAGTGGTTGATTTTGCTTCGAAGCAAACAGTAAGGTGATGAGCAACTCGTTTAGATGAAATGGCATTATCAACAGGGGAACAGAGGAGATCAGTAGAATCCAATTCTTGTCAAGACATGTCCAATCAAAAGTGGAGTTCGGTTTGAGGCAGACTAGACCATTGTCTGAATTGGAGGAAGAAGAGGAGGAGGGAGAGGAAAACAACATTCGATGTGCTTTAACAAAGCGTTGGCCTGATTGACTAGAAATGTCGCTGTGAGCAAAAACGTAAATCACAATGCAAATGACGTAGGTGACCGAGAGTGCACCAACAAAGGCGGCCATGCTTTTGAGTAGACCCAGTGAAGTCTTGTGCTTGTTGTGGCGGCGGAAAGAGTTGACGCCAAAGGTGACGAGGACTACGGCACTCAGCCAAATGCTAATCACAAAGTCGTGGTTGAGGTACCAAGCGTGCTGATCGCAGAAGAGCTGACGAATTTGATCGTAGGTGACCAGAGAAAGTAGCATATCAAGGTAGTCGGAGAGGACGATCACGTAGAGCACCGACACGGCAAAGAGGTACACCGTCAGAATGAAGGAGAGCATTCGCGCAAAGAAGGCGCCCAGTGTTTCGTATGCAATTCGTTCAAAGGTAATGAAAAACCAGGGAAAGGGCGTCTGATTGGAGAGGTGAATGCGGTACTTGACGGAGAGCTGAAACCGCTTTCGCAGTGTGGCCAACACTTTGCATGCTGCGTATATCAAAATGACACCACTGCCGGTGGCAATCAGTGTGAGCACAACTTGCATCAGCGAAGCAATGAGCAGGTCAATGAATATTGGATTAAGAAACTTTTGATTGTCCCGTATCTGACTGCTAGTTAGATTGTGATTCTGAAAAACGAGAAAAAAGTTGGAGTAGAACTGCGGCGAGATGAGCATGCCCAGGTTGAAGGACAGCAGTGTGGCGAGGAGAATGAAGTTGCCGGTGAACCAGCGCAGATGCGCCCAGCTGCTGGGCAGAAGAATGCCACAACTGGCCGAACTGGCGGTGTGATTCGCAGAGTTAGGACGTGAATACTCAGAGGTGAAGGAGGAGTTTGAGGAGGTAGTCGAAACGGAGTCAAAGTTGGGATTGTACGGTGACTGCTGCTGACAGAGGACCAGCAGTTCAGGGGGAACAAGCTGCGACGCCGAACTGTGCACCTGCTGACAGCTGGGCACTGACATTTGAGACTCCACAAACTTGCGGGTGAAATCATCCAGCAGTGGAGTGTATTCAGTGCTGAAACAAAGTGGAAAGATATAAGTAAACTTGGTCAAAGCAACCATTGCTTTAGAAAGACTCACCTGGTCTCGGGCTGTCTGTCATTGTGAAGGTGAGCAAGTGGCGCCTGTCGGTGAGATCGGTGAATTGTCGATGATTGAGCTGGAGCGCCGGGTGAAGGTGGTAGTGGCGCCAACTTCTGTGAGCCTTCTCGACTGTAAGGTGGCGGTGGAGAGGTGTCTACTCGACTGTATGGCCATACAGTCTGGTGGTGGTACTGAGCCGGTGGTTGAGCAGATTCAAAGGCATTCATGTAGTTGTTGTTGTTGTTGTTGCTGTTGTTATTGTTGTTTGAGTTAGCGCCAGAGGCGGTGCCGTTGCCTGTGGTGTTGGTCAGCGGCGGTGGAACCGATTTCGAATGTGATCGCTTCATGATACAGGTGGATCCAGTGGAATGGCTTAGTTAGGCAGACATGACAAGGGTAGAAGAGAACATATGAAAGGAAAGGCACAAAGAGCAGTCACATGATCACATCAACTGGCTTCCTCTGCACCATCTGTACTGAAGAGTCGATGAACTGAAAGGAGAAAACAGCTACTGGTTAGTGGTGGTGAGTTGAACTTCGAAACTTTCTTCTTCGACGGAAAAACCGACAAAAAGAGTGTTTTGGCATGACTTGCTCGAAGTGTTAGCAAATGTGTGTGCGCGCGCTCAGTTTCATACCGGACACTCGGTTTCGGGAGTGTGATTAAGATTATTTGTTTGAAGAGGGGATAAGGCTCACTGGGGGATCGATAAGGTGCTGCTGGAAGAGGCGACAAGTGACTAACTTGCTTGCAGTGGAAAAGTACTACTGGTAAACACTGCTGATCACTCTTGCCTGCTTCTTCTCACCATCAGCATTTCCTAGTGTGATGGCCGGTAGTGATACTTTGAATTGGCCTTAATGCGCCCAAGATAGTTTGAAGTTTGAACAAATCACTGTTTGGCCGGCTGAGCATCGAAGACGCACTTCTGTGCTGGTGGTCCACTTTTATTACTCAGTCATCTCCCTGCATCAGTCGAGTCCAACTGATCCCTACCAGAGAAAGTGAGCTCATCGATCTGGGCGATGATTAGGTAAGGGTAAAAGTAAATCACACACTGAGGGAGACAATCGCATCACCATCGACCCGTGCCTCCCCTCACTTTCTGTCGCCTGCCAATTGACACTATCTCGCCTCCTTTCACTTCACTACTGCTGCACACTGTGCCCACCAGAGTTTTTTGTCTGTCCACGTTTTCTGGTCGCCTCAACCCCAAACATTTGCAGACGGGCACTAGTGCTCGGGCAGCCGGTGGTAGTGGTGGTGCTGGCAGTTGTGGTGGCCACTGCGGATGCTGTTGTTGTTATTGTCCGACAGTGGCAGAGCCGAATCGTGCCCTTTATCAGTTTTGGTCGTCGAGGCTTATCGTGAGACAAAAAACCCAAGTTAAAAAGAAGCGAAAGTACAAAGCAAGTTTAGTGGAATGCCGCAGTGCCACTGCCATCAGCACGGAAAGCAAATGCTTCAAATAATAATCAAAAGTTATCGATACAGTTGGGTTGACTGCAGTCGACTTTGACTGACTCCACACTGAAGCACACTGACACTTGGCTAAAGACTATCTCGAGGAGAGATCAATGTAGCTGTGTACTGAGTACGATGTTGCGTGGTTCTTATCACACAGTAAACGACAATGTGCAGCAAAAATTGGTGGAAAATATCAGTGATATGGCCCTGAGTAATGGCTGACATTACACTAAAATGCAGTTTTAGTCACTCACTCGCCTGTTGCCAGGCTAATCGTCGCAATAAAGGTGTGCTGCAGTAGATCTACTGGAGGTGATGAAAAGTGCGCATTTGATTTGAATAGACTGAAAACAGATTCAATGAATCTGATATTCTCTTAAACGGTTCCATATACGGGTGAATGATTTTGTATTTCTTCTACTAGTGCAATATTGCAGTGATAACATTTCAGAAATAAAAAATAAAAATACCTTTGAGAGTCATTCGTCTACCTTTTGGCCAAAGTTTTAGACTACAAATAAAACAAATTATTAATATCACTAGGTTTTAGGAGTTGATATAATAGCAAACCTGAATACAAGATGGAATGTCAGATAAACTTGAAGTTTTTGGACTCTAAAAAGCAGAAACGTTGAAAAGTGGGCCACAAGTGGCAACAAGTGAGAATTGATCGTTGAAACATGTGTCAAACATGTTTGTGTCAAGAGAGCAAGATAACAAGTTCATGTACCTACGTGTCCGAAAGCACTACAAATCACTCTTCATTGAAGAGTCTTCAATCTTCAAGTGGTAATGTACGGTGAACAGAGATGAACAAGAAACATTGAAAATATTGAGTTTTTTGCCGTTTGACAGTGCGGCTAGAAATTGCACAACAAAACTCCAAATTTGCTACTGACTAGAGGACACTCACGCACATGATCAACCAGGGAGGATCTAATGGATACAAAGCGGCAACATCGTCGGCTTACGCTGTACAATGTACGTGTTGCTGCAGCGGTGAATCGGCAAATTAGGCACGTTTGTTTTCATTTGGATTTTTTTTCCTTTTGTGTACCGATCTACAGAGGTAGATGTCGCCAGCGACTCGACACGAGGACAGATGTCACATCTACATGTGTATACGCAAAGTAGTCCGACATTCAAAACAACTTTTATTTATTTCACCACAAAAATCGCCTTCTGAATCATTCAGCCAGCGTAAAAACCTCATAGTCGACCACTGTAAAGTTGTAGTCACCAAAGAGCGTCTCATTAGAAAGAGGAAAAACATTTCTGGTTTCATAATCTCAAGTGATAATTCAACTGAAGAAATCTGGTGTATCAGCTCATGGTGGCATCTGCTCTTAATAGAAAGTTGTGCACAACATAACCAACATAACCATGTTGGTGATTGTTCACGGTATTTTCCTTTTCTTGTAAAACAAACACCTTCATCGCTGTCATTTAATTTACTTTTAGGTGGTGCCGCGGCCGTGTCGCCTGCGCTGTTGGAACAAAAATTATTTGATCTTCGCCAAGCTGCCAAAGCAGGATTTCTCGTACTGCTACAAGAACGAGGTAAGGATGACAGTAGTCAGGCGTTAGATGCCGTCCAGGTGAGTGTTCAGTTGATGGAGGATAGCCCCTACTTCAATGCCGGCTTCGGGTCATCGTTGACCAGTTCGGGTGAAGTTGAAATGGATGCGATAATTGCTGATGGAAAGCGACTTGATTTTGGGGCCATTTCTTCGGTCACTTCATTCAAGAACCCAGTCCAGGTTGCCCGTTCTGTTTTAGACTGCTCTGAACACTGCCTCTTCACAGCGGAGGGCGCCCAGCAGTTTGGACAGCAGCAAGGCATTCCTTTGATCGAGCGCAGCCAACTGGTTCATAAATACGCAAAGGTAAAAAAGGAAAAAATACATTTAATTGATTTGCAATCATTGCACTTGATTTCACAGGATCGACTGGAGGAGTTCAAGACCTTCAACAATGCCATTTTGTGTGATCATGATGAGGAAAAGAGCAGTGGTGATCATGACACTGTTGGCGCAGTGGCAATTGACCAGTTTGGCAATTTAGCTGCGGGCACCTCTACGGGTGGCATAACCGGCAAGCAGCCAGGAAGAGTGGGCGATACGCCTGTCATTGGCTCGGGGGCCTATGCGGACAATTTAGTGGGCGCCGTCTCCACGACAGGTAACTTAAAAGGTCGCCCACTATTGGGCGCTACAGAATATACGACCATTTCTAATCACTGAACGCCTACAGGCCATGGAGAGGCAATAATGCGCGTCTGTCTGGCTCGAGAGGTGCTCTACCGCTACCAGCAGAATTTGGCGCAAAATGGCGACAATGCAATGCAGGCGGCTGTAGAGCAGTCACTGGAGCTGATGAGAAAGCGCGTCGACGGCTTCGGCGGAGTGATTGCAGTGGGCGCTAGGCAAGAGATTGGCATTGCCTTCAACACCAAAGGCATGCCCTGGGCGTACATCTCCAGTGCAGACCTAGACGGCGAAACGCTGGCCCAGCTGAAAGCTGACAACAGCTACAAGATTCAAATCCACTACGGCTACAATCCCGGTGACCACGGGCTGGTTGCGCTTCAGTGACGGCCCTCTCCCTCCCTCTCTCTCTCTCTCCTCAACCACGCTCCACTGCCCACAAGTGCGACAATTTCAATTGGAAATTGGTGTCACTTTGTCAATAAAGTGTTGGACTGGTAGCTAGGCAGACAGATAGAGAGTTAAGACATTTATTGAACCTTATGTGCACTCAATGTGAGAAAGCGAGTCACTGCGTCGACTAAATGGCTCATTGCCGATAAGCAGTGTTGATGACCAAAACAACTATAGTCTGCGCGCTATTTACTTAGAAACGTATATCGGTCGTAGGTAGTCATGCTGATGCGATACAGTAGCTTGTTTCTCTCCCTGTCGTACGAAAACCTTGTTCTACCTCTTTGCTTGCTTTTTGAGCCTTTTGACTTTTTGTGATGTTTCAAGCTACTTGTGCCAACCTGTTCGCTGCTGATTGGTTTGCCTGGTGAGAAGAGAGCAGAGGTTAGAAGAAAGGACTGGGATTAGTATAAAGTTGCTAGTTAGTCAGGCACAAGGTGTACGCACAGTCAAAGTAGAAGGCAATGAAAAGAGTGGGCAGTGCCAGTACGATGTAGATGAAGATGATTAGACAGTTGGTGAGGACGCTGTCAGTGTCCATCTGTTGTGGTGCCAGGAATTTTCCTCTAACAGAGATGGCTCACTGAGCTTCCTTATACATCATTAATTCTGCTGCACAGTTCGACAATTCCACCCAATAAACACTGACTAATTTGATTATGATTACAAGTGTGTGTGTGCGCGCGCACTATTGTTGACACTGTGCATTGTTTAATCAAAAGTTCAGTTTTGAACAAGTATTAATTATAATTTGGAGGAGTGCCAGCAGATCTGATAAACTTGAGGATAGCGAAACTTGTCGATAAGGTTCTTGTCAACTTTGGTTTTTATCATATAAACTTGGTTTCTCTCCACTGTCTACCGTACAGCAGTCACATGTGCCAATATAATTCAAAGCAGCTATCTAATTAGCAGTTGAACGGGGCAATTAAATGCACGCACCAGACGGTGTGTATGGACTGCACAATTGGTCGCCGCTAATTTTCCCCACACCGACAGACAGACTGAGTACTAGGACGCTAATGACTGAGTCTCTCACTTTGACACAGACACGCATATACATTGAAGCGGCAAGTGAGGAAGACAAAGCAAATTGAATTTGATTTCCTCTGCCAAAGAGAAGAGAGTGAAAGTAACAGTCTGCCAGCGCATGCTGTAAACAGGCAATCTTTTCTCGGGTAGGTTTAATTATTGCCGGAGAGCCACCGGAACGGTTCTGGCTCTACTGCTACTGCTGCTGCTGTTGTTGTTCTGCCATCATGCAAATGCATTCTGCCAACATCTGGCACCTGCATTCATGGCAGCCAAACAGCCATTCTCTCGGTACTGTTCACTACTAGGCTTCATTTTTTCATAAAGCAAACGTTTCAAAAGTTGAGTAAAAGAGGAGAGACTGCTGTTGCAGCGAATGTTTCACAAACAGTGCAGTGGTGTATCAAAAGCTCCGAGCTTTAGCGCAGTATCAGTGTAAAGTAGGGCACACTTGGTCGGTTTGCAAAATTGTGCCTGTATTAATGACTGAATGGCTGAATAAGTTTGAAATTGATCGTGCAGAATGAAAACCGGTGCATAATATGGCAAAGGAGGATCAAAGGCGCGATACGTCGCGAGGTGGCGGAGATTTTAACAGCAAACAAACGAGAGAGGGGGAGATAAAATTAAATAAAATGGAAAGGGTATGCTTAGCAGGGAAAAATGATATGCTTCACTAGCAACTGTAAGTGCAGACATATTGCAGGCAGTTTTTAGCTATCGTCCACCAACCAATGCCTCCTCTCACCGTCGACCGCCCTCTAAGCAGCCCATCTTGTTTTTCTGTTCTCACATGGTGCTTCTTTTCATTCTCCAAACCAAGTGTTTTGTTTAGCTGTTTTGCTAATCGCTCGGCCTAAATCCCGGTAAAGATCACTGTAAAAAATAGACTGCTGCTTCTGGGTAATGTCTGTTCCCGAAAGTGCAGCGCTCCAAAAACGGCAATCACTGAAGTTTCGGTCAATCAGCTTTTGTGACTAGGCCGTCACCGATGTTTTTACATCTGAGCAGAAAACTTTTTAAATAAGAAAGAAAGGGTAATTTAAAATGTCAATGTAAACCATTTAAGCAGCAATCTTGGCCCTCAGTGGCACACTACGCAATCCGATGAGCTAGATGACACATTTTAATGTGCTTATTTTTGCACCTCAGTCAATAGTAGTGCACTGCAGAGGAACGGTTTCTGATTCTTCTTCTACCATTTTTTCGTTGTCGAAGAATGCAGTAAACTTGTAAAGAGTGAAAACAAGTCTCCATAGTCAATCGCCCCAAATACCCGTCAACTCAA
>JAALOO010000691.1_pt1 | contig 28401 bp, 17 predicted proteins | sample 7257641 | NCBI WGS metagenome assembly JAALOO01 (sample SAMN14085613, study PRJNA598686) | mite metagenome | biome: ENVO:01001000; feature: ENVO:01001002; material: ENVO:01001226; isolation source: single female mite from University of Michigan culture on fish food culture... ...
GCTCCGGCGCTCGGGCAGTGCATCGGCAGGCCCATTGGTCCATCGCTTCTCTTGTAAAAATTTTGTAAAAATTTTTTATTTAGTTTTACTAAAGTTACGTGCGTATTATGTCAGAAAAAGTTTAAAACAACAAGTTTTTAATTACACAAAAGTAAAATAAATACAAAAAACTCAGAAAAACATGATATTGTTAAAAAGTTATGCAAAAAGTTCACATATAAAAATTGGCAAAAAGTTATTAAGACAAACTCATGTACAAAAAAATTTGGCAAAAATGTGTGCGTTTAAAAGTTACTATTTTTTACAATTTAAATAAAAAACGTTAGCAGATAATGAGATAATAAGGAATCTGACTTCACAGTCAGTAAAAATTGTTCAGTCAATAGTGTTTGGCATGTTTTGCATCAACTTTTCCCCTTTTTGATTGGCAACATAGAACAGGAGAGGTTAATTTTTGAGCAATCGTTTGGTCGTCTCCATCACAGTTTGCTCGATTTGCTTTTCCCACTGGTTGACGGACTGATTCCGATCAGGAGTGCAGGACTCTCTGCCCACAATCACCGGTCGACTGCGAGCTGAAGAGGAAAAGGGAGAGCAAGGACTGGCGTTCATGGAAACGGATCGAGCAAGTGGTGAAGTAGTGGTGGTGGTGGAAAGTGCTGAGTTGCTGTTGTTTCGGTTGAGCTGCTGTTGCTGCTGCTGTTGCAACTGAGCCTCACTGTGGGCGAGCAGCGCCTTCTCAATGGCGTGAGCGTCCGTGCTGACGCTGGAAAGGCGCTTCTTGCCGAGCATGCTGACGCCCATCGTCGGCAGAGATCGATTGGAGGTGAGATCAGAGGTGGAGGAAGAGGCGGAGGCGGCCAGAAGTGCAGAAGTGCTGCCCAGCAGCAGCTGCTCAATGAACACCGACCGACTGGTGGGCGTGCTGGGCATTGAGGGCAGACCGATCTGGGCATCGACATGCTGATGGGCTGATCCCCCGGTGGCCCTCATCAGCTGCTCTGGAGAGCACATCAGTCCGCTTTCCAGCGACTTTCGGGGATTGCTGCGGCCGCTCGGAGAGCGAGCGTAGGCGTCGGAGAAGGAGCGGTTCAGCGATTTGGCACTGAGAATGGCGGGGTGAACGGGAGTTGACGGTGACTTGATCGGTTCAGGACTGGTCGCCGCCTGGCTGCTTCGGAGGGCACTGTTGCTGTGGCCGCTGTTGGCGCGGTTCAGCGACGGGTGACAGGTGGTGGGCAGTGGCGGGGGTGTATTCTGCTGGTACTTCGGTCGACGGGGCAGCAGAGTGGGAGGAGAGGTGGGGGAGTTGCCACCTGACTGTTTGGAAGATTCTAGAAAGATGAAGTTTAAAGGGGGAGAGGGTTAAAACTACAGTTATAAAAGACAAAAGTTTTCTAGAGAGAATTAAGCAAAAAAGAGGAAAAAGTGCTCACGTCTGAAAAAATGACATTTATAATCAAGCAGTTTATGCAGTTTAGGATGTGTGTGTGTGTATTTGTGGTGGCCATGCGTTTATTAGAAGGGAAACCATGCAAAACCATGATATGAGTGTGAAGCCACCACCATTTGTGACTAGTGAATATTGAGAAATCCCCATAGTAGTGCCCGGTAGTGCAATTAGAAAAACTCCGTATTGTGGAATGGCTTAAAGGCTAGTAGTGGTAGTGGTGGTAGCCAATAGTATTAAGGTCAATAAAAGTGAACTTTTGTACAAACAAAACACACAATCTGAAAAAAGAGTGAACAGTGTTCAACTTACCCAGTGGGTGAGGGGTAGGAGTGGCGCCCTCGTACAGCAAGGTGGGCGACTGCTGCACGCCTGACGACTGCAGTCCCTTACTTCCACCGGCAGAGGCGGCCTTGTTCCGGCGGACCATCTTCGGCGAGGTGATCCGACCGCTGGCGAAATGGGAGTTGCTTGCAGGAGGCATCGCCAGCACTGGTGCTCCAGCTACACCGCCCTCCTCGATGTTGTTGTTGTCATCGGGCGTGCTGGCGGCGCTGTTCACCGCCGTCTGCAGCTCTGCCTCTTCTGCCGACTGCAGCTCTTGACTGCTCAACTCGAGCTGACCTAGGGCTGTTTGTGGACTGACAGCTGTGTTACCTGATGACGGAAACGGCAACGGTGGCGGACTGCCTTTCGGTGGCGGCAGGTTTTCTGTGGACGAGGAGCAGGAGGACTCAGAGAGGCTTGACTCAGCTGATGGCAGTCTCTTAACTTCTGAGGAGGGCGCCTTGTCGCCGAACAGTCGTGCGTACTCGCGGTCCAGAGCGCTGGTAGTGTCGGTGGCCAGTGCTTTCAAGATTTCCTGCTGTTGTTGTTGTTGTTGTTGTTGTTGTTGTTGTCTGTAGTGCAAAGGCGGCGGAACTGAGCAGTACAACGGGTTTCCCACTCCCGGGGAAGCGGATTGCGACTGGCCAGCCATTGGTTTAGCAGTTGGCAATGCCGGTGGTGATGGAGTAGCAGTGGCGTCCTTAGCAGCAGCTGAACCTGATGACAATATGGTTGGCTTCATGCCGCCGATGTAGTCGTAGTCGGAGTAGGCAGTACTGCTGGTGCTGTTGCTGGTGACCACCGGTGAAGGAGCAGGCTCGGCTGATGGCAGCTTTGCCGTCGTAGTCTGCTTGCTGACCGTCCCAACCAGAGAGCACGATTTGGCTGGTGGTGGTGGTGGTTGTGGTGGAGCAACCGTGGGCAAATTGGGCTGCTGTTGACTGCTTTGTTGATGCTGCCCTGAACGTCGCAGATTGTTCTGTCGTTGGAGGTTGGCAAAGTGCTGAATCGTCTGACTGATGGCGGCCGACTTTTCTGGCACTGGAATGGGCGCCAGGTGCAGTCGGTTTGCAGGGGAGTTGGAGGTAGTGCCGGTGGAGGTGGTGGCGGGCACCTTTGGACGTGCTCCGCCAGAGCAAACTGACGACGAAACTGGTGACGACTGGGCGCATTTGGAAACGATTTTTGGGCTAGATTGTCAAACAAAAAGAATTAAGATTACTATATAGTCAACTTTAATTCAAAAAGTAATCAGTTGTTTACCTTTGTTGTTTGGCCAAAACATTTGGGTTTTCGCCTTTTTCTGGAGTGACAATGGCATTTTGCGAGTTCATTTTAGAAATTCTCGGTTTTGGTCGTGGCGCTTCCAATGGCGTCTGTTGCTGCGGTGTGTTTGGTTGTTTTGAACTGACAACTGCTGCCGACGGAGCTGGAGAACTTCTTGGCGGCAGCATGGGGGGCGATTCAGGGTCGTCCTGCTCAAAAGAGGACGCCGTAGTTGTTTGCTGCTTTTGAAGGGTTGGCTGCAGCTCTTCTGCTGTCGACAGCATCGCATTCTCCAGGCAGGCCTTTGGATCGACAATGGCGTCAATGAACTCCTGGTTGTTGGCCAGTGGGCGACAGGCAAAACGGGCAGAGCCTCGAGGGTGTGGCGACTTGACAAAGCGTCTCGCCTCTGCAGTACTGGCTGCCTGCTCAGTGTCCATCATTGTCAGATCATTGGCATTGGAAGACATCTCAGCGTTTTGGTCGCTGAACTTGACGGTAGACGGTCGTTTGTAGCAGTCAGTCATGGTCAGGTCATTGTAGTCGTCAGTGTCCAGCTCGGATTCACCTGCCAGCGACAGTGTGCGTCCCATGGAGCAGGAGGAGGAAGAGGTGCCGCGGATGCTTGGCTCAGGAGAGTTCATTTCAGTCATTGCCAAAGCATTTACATCTATTGTTAAAAGAACGATTAGTTAATTTTTAAGCAATTTTTTTAAACCGTTAAAAGTTACCTTCAACTAGAGCATTACTGCCCTGCATCTGGTCGCCCTTTTTGGCGTGCGGCGAAGAGAGGTAGAAAGTGAAGCACAGCTGATCATCGGCCGGATTGCAGCAGAACCGATAGCCAAATTTGTTGATCCACCGGGCGATCTTCGCGGGCGAGTCAGTGGCGAAGAGGTACAGGTAGTGGTAGGTGACCAGCTTGAAGACGTACAGCAGGCAGCTGGTCGGGCTGAGATTTCTGCTGATCTGCTGGTGGTGGTGCGAGCTGGTAGTGGACGACAGCAGCAGGTCGGCCTTGTTCACCAGAATGTAGTAGCCAGGCAGGTGGACGGGCAGCTTGAAGTGGACATTGCAGTCCGGGGGGACGACCGCCGGGTTGGCCGGACAGGTGAAGAGGGTGTTCTCCTGGAGGACGGCGTGAATTTGGCTCCACTTGGAGGTCTCCAGCGCCGCCGAGTCAATGATCATCGGGCCCAGCTGGGGAAGAACCTCACAGCGAGGCGGACTGCTGGCGCCTCGACTGACGGAGGAGCTCTCTCCGCCGCCCCTGTAGATGAACATGGTGTCCTCGTAGTTGCCCATGCCGGTGTCGCCGTTGGTCAATCGAGTCAGGGAGTGGCCGATTTCGACGCCTGAAACACACACAAAGTGTCAATTAAAAAAACGGTAAATTTAACTGATCAAAAACTTTCTTACCTAACGCCTCCAGCTTGGCGTCCTTCTGCTGGTGAACCGTGGACGTCAGATGTGACATTCCCGGGAGATTAGGCTGCTGCTGCTGCTGCGTGATGGCTGAGCTCACCGAATTGACCGCCACCGTGTTGGCCACGCGAATGTTCGCCACTAGATTGGTCAGCGAGTTGACCACCTTCTGCTGCATCTCATTCATTGTTGTAGTAGAGCTTGATGATGCTGCTGTCAGTTTTCGATTTGTTCCACCACTCTGCCTGCTGCTTCGTTGGCCAACATTAGAACTACCACTACTACTACTACTATTGCACTTTTCCAGTTTTCCCTTTGCTGGACTGCTGCTGCTGCTGTTCTGATGAGCTTTCGTTCCACTTTTTCCCAGCTTTTCCTCGTTCTCCTCGTGCTCCAGCATTCCACAAGGTTGGGCGTTGGGCGGAAGCGTCGATGCTCGGGCCACTTTGCCGCTGCTCTGCACTAAACTAACCAATCCGCCAGCAGTTGAACTGGACATCGATTCCTGCATCGAACCACTGGAGCCACTGGCCGCCGATTTCTGCAGGTACAACGCTTCAAATTCAGCACTGGTTCGCGGTTGAACAGGCGCCGGTCGACCACTTCCTCCGCCTTCTCCTCCTCGGCGACCGCTTTTCTCCGAGACGACGGCAAAGGCCTCAATTGACGGCGATGGACTGCAGACTTTGCTGTTGCTGCTGTTGTTGTTAATAATAGCCGATTCGTCAGCATTGCCAGTCACCATCATCATCATCATCTTTTTGGTGGCGCCCAGAGGGCGCATCTTGGGCGGCAGCTGCATGCTGTTCTGAGTTTGCATTTGGCCTTGCCCTTGAGTTTGCGTTTGCGTGAGCATGAGGTGGCCGGCAGAGCACCTGCCCGAGGCGCTGCCGCCGCTGCTGTGTCCGCTGCTGTGGCCGTGAATGTCATTGGTGGAGGTGGTGCGGCCGGAGTAGAAGGCGCTGTCATTGTCGTCATTGCCGCTGTAGCCCTCGGAGTCGGTGGTGTGGCACTCGCCGCCACCGTGCTGATGCGATTGCAATTGCTGCTGTTGTGGTCTGTGTTCTGAGCAGTTCTTTCCGCGCCCTCCTCCTGACGGCGACTGTGCTGACTGTCCAGGACTGAACTGGCTCATGGAACTACCATGTCCTCCTCCTCCTCTTCCCTCACCACTACTTTGTTGCATCAAATTGCACTTGGCCGCGCCGGCGGCAGTGGTCGTCGTCCGTTTGCCGATGTTGTTAGTATTAGCATTATCATTGTCATCGTCCTCATCGTCATCATCATCATCATCATCATCCGAACTGCTGAACATGGTGGACGTCGAGTCGGACAGGCTTAGGGGCGATGAGTCGGAAGCGGAGGAGCAGCGAGTGGTTGCCACGCGGGACTTCCGTTCGGTGCCCTTTTTAGTGCGGTGTACATGAGGCTGCCGCTTGACGGCGGCGGCAGCGGAAGCTTTACTCATTTGCGACATTTTTCCGCCGGGTGAAATTGCTGCGCTCATCTTTGCACCGAGGGCGGCGGCGGCGGCGGCGGCGGTTTTCTCTGCAGCCAGCTGAACCGCCGGCGAGCTCCTGCTGGCAATGGAGGCCTTGGCGACGGTGTACTGCGACAGCGTCTGCGGCATGGTGCTAGTGGGCGGGATGTGCGGCTGTGTCATCTTCCCCTGGTGGTTGATCAGCGCCGGGTGGCCCGGTCCGCCGGAGGCCTTGTAGCTGGCGTAGGTGCTCATCGCCGAGGTGACCACTGGAATGGGATTCTGCGGCCCGGTGGAGTACAGCGAGTAGAGCTGGTCGTGGTTGGTCGCTTCAGTGGAGGATGCTGCGTTTGCTGCATTGTTGTTGTTGTTCCTTGCCAAACTGCTGTTGGGCGAGTGGCTGCTGTTGGCGGAGGGAAAGGCGAGCAGCGACCCCTCCGGCACAGGCACCACCGGCGCCGGAATGCCGTAGAACTTTTCGCTGTTTTTCAGCACCGCCTGCTGCTGAGAGCGGTCTTCGCCGTTGGGGACGATGGTCATGTCCGGTATGGGCAGCGAGAAGGGCGAGATGAGGGTGAAGTTGGCGCCGGAGAAGTGCCGTGGCCGCTTCTTCACCGTCAGGATGATCTTCATGGGAAACTGGCGCATCGAGGCGACCAGCTTCTTCAGCTGCCAGCCGACCACCGTCTGGTAGTTGACCTGCACGATCTCGTCGCCCTCCTCGATGTTCCCATTCTTCGCCGCCGGCGAGTCGTACTTCAGCCAGCCCACCTGGTGGATGCCCGCATAGGAGGAGACGATGTTCATGCCCAGCTCCTCCTGGACGCTCTTCGTCACCGTCACCACCTCCAGCGTGGCACATTGCATTGCCAGCGAGTCGGACAGCTTCTGAATCAGCCGGTCGCACTGCTCGGCCACCTCCAGACAGCGCTCGCGGATGACATCATTCGGGTACTGGACAAACTGGTCCCGCTGGGCGGTGGAGGCCAGCTCGATGGCGCACCGCAGCACCGTCTTCCTCGTCTCTGCGTACTTCTCATTGCCGTCGAAGGGATAGCGGTCCAGCCAGCTCATGAACTCCTTCACCGAGGAGAGAATCTCCGTCACCGAGTGCAGCGTCGCCGTCGACACCGGGCTGCAGTCTTTGGGTGAGGAGGCGCCGGTGTTGGTGGTCGCAGTGCTGCTGCTGTTTCCCTCATTGTCCGTCTGTGAACCGGAGGTGAACTCGTTTTGAGAGCTGGCCGAGTGGTGCGAGTGCCCTCCACTGGACTCCCCCTTCTTCTCCTTCTTGTCCTTTTTGTGTTTGTGGTGGTGATGGTGGTGATGAGATTTGCCGCCCTCGTTGGTGTTTGCGGCGGCGGCCACCTTGGCCGCCGCCTCCACTGCCGCCTGCTTTGCATTGGCAATGCACTGGACCTTCAGCTGATTGTGCAGTGAGCGAGATCGACAGGAGAGACGAAGGGCCATCGACTGGAGCGTCTCCGAGGCGAAGTTGTAGTGGAGCTGTTTCAGCTGCTCCACCGCCTCCAGGACGATCTCCTGGTGGCCGGCTTTGGTGATGTTCAGGTTTTTGAGGTCATTTGCATTGAGCAGCAGCAGTCTGCAGCCTTCAATGTTGTTGTTGACGAAAAACTGCACGTACGGTAGAATTGAGTCGTCTAGGCCTGCAATGATAGATTGAAAAATAAAAAATCATTTTATTATTTTTGTAAAATAATTTGTCCAACTACTTTTTCTTGTTGTCTATTTTTTCAAAGTTAAACTAGCTATTTAAGTTTAAACTTAGTGTGTGTAGTTTGTTAACCGTTTCTGATATCATTTTTAATATTTAATTTTGTAACATTGTTTCAGCAGTAGCTGCAACAGTGTAATCTATTCAGACGCGTCGCTACCACTGTCTATTCTTCTGTCACACACACGCACACCACCGAAGAATCAAGTACAGAAGCCATTATTAATGGCCTAAATGATGGCCATCTATTAGATGGTGCTTTAGCATGACAGACAAGATGTGCAGGTAGGCAGCTAGTGCTAAGAGAGAAAGCATCAGTAGCCGCACACCATGCCACACCCCAGATCTCCGACCGAGAGCGTGCTGTGAGGCTTAGAGAGAGAACTAACTGCCAATCTCGAACTGACTTGACTTATAATTGAGCGATTGGAGATGGAGAGCGATACTCAGCGAGAGGTGATTTGGGGAAGGGAAACAGAACTGAAGAAGACGAGAAAAGATGAAAATGCTCAAAAAAGAGAGGGAGAAGGAAAGAGAAAGAGAGAGTGAGAGTCAAAACTAATCAAAGAAGGAGCCTGCTTTGAAAGCCCCCTTGCAAGTAAACAAACACTGACACACGAGCGGGCAAAAGTTAGCTGTTGCTGGCACTGCCACTGTGGCTTGCTGACCTTTGTCCCCTCTCTCTCTACTCGACGTCAACATCGTCGTCAGCCCCTTTTTCTAACTTTGCACAAAGTTTCTTACTGCACACTGCTGTTGAGAAGAATACCTACTTTCTCTTTTTCTTTCTCCTCTTTTTGAAAATCAGTGGCCGCGCAGTGTGTGCTTGCACTTGTTGTTTTTGAACAGTGCAGTGCACAGAACCCATACTGGTGATAATTGATGCACTGATCGCAAAGTCTAAGGGCATACTGCCAGAATATGATAGTGGCAGAAAGAGAGAGAGAGAGAGAGAGAGAAAGAGAGAGAGAGAGAGAAAGAGAGAGAGAGCAGAAAAACTAAAAAAGGCCTCATCAACTTCACAACACAAAAAGGCCTTGCCCCAGCAGACCGAATCACTTAAAGATGCGTCCACACGGGCAAAGTAAAAAAGAACGCTACTGCTCGTCATGATCATGATGTGTCCAAGGTGATGTTGCTCCTGTTTTCTGCCTGCTTTCTTTTTAAGTCTTGCTGTTTGGTGTTCACTACTGCTGTTTTTTAATAGCATTTTGGCAGCATTATTTACAAGCACACTACTAGTGCCAGTTGGCAAATGGCTAAAAAGTAAAACTTGGTAATCAAATACTACAACAAAAGTAACTACAATGTAGGGGCATTTTGTGATATTAAATCAGTTAAAATGCAGCTTTTGAGCAAATCAAGTTATGCTCAACTGTATTAGGCTGTTATTCATGTTTGAATTGTTGAACTCACAACCCAATTCATGATTTTAATTTTAAAAAAGCACTTGTAATTTTGCTTAATTTTCTACTTCTTACAGGTCAAGGGTCTAGGAATAGGGCAAGTGCAGTCACTGACATTTGTTAGTCAGTCAGTCAGTTTTTCTCTTCTTTTCTATGATTAGCCGATGGTCATTTCAAGAGCATCGACGGTGCGCGCGTGGTCTCCAGTCACTTTCTTTTACTAGCTGCAGACTGAAACAAGTGCACAAAAACCTGTCTTGCCATTGCAATTTTGTATTTCTTTTTTTGCAAGGCAACCGCCACTGAGCAAAGACGACCAGCAAATCAGCAAAAGCAGTTTCTTTTTGATTTGGGTTTGTGGCTGCTTTAGTAAACCTCGGTCACCTGTAGTTTACATTGCCTTGTAAAAAGAGGCAAAAACATCGCGACCCAGGTAGAACACACACACAGTTTGATAGACACCAAAAAACTAAATTGAAGCAAGGGCAAACGGCAACCGTGCAAATGGCAATGACAAGCACACGCAGCAGAAAAAGACACTGGCAAAGTTCAGCAGTGCTTGTTTGCAGTGAAATCAGCTTTTCGCAGCCAATTTATCCGCCGAGCACACACACACAACTGCAAGCAAACAGGCAGTTGCAGCGGCAAAACTGGTCACTTTGACAGGTTCTAGTGAAGCAAAAACGCTTAATGAGCGCAAATCTGCCCGTTTTGCTGCCCAATGGCTTAGGTAAATTAATTCACATTAGTAGAAAAAAATAAAGAGGCAAATAGGCAAAAGAGGAGAAGAAAAAGAGAACGTCGTTGTAAATGAGCTTATTACCCTACTGAAAAAAGCAGAACCGTCTAGTTTTGCCCTCTAGGTGAGGATCATTAGGTGAGAGTGAAAAAGAGAAAAGCATTACATCGCAATGGCAAGTGTTGCAAGACAGGAAATTGGTCAATTTGCTTGCTTAAATAGCAAAACTGAAGGCCACTCTACGGGTAATTAGTGTTTGAAGCTAAATCAACCTTATTTATCACTTTTTCAGTAAATCGGCGTCAAATAAAACATAAAATGATTGTTGATTTTTTTAGTAAATTTTTTTATAATTAAAACATTCAAATAAATTGATATTTTTTGGTAAAAGTATACTAAAAATTTAAAAATAAACATCACATGAGCTATTGCCTAATTGAGAAAATTTGTCTATTTCCTTAATTTGCCTTTTTAAAAAATCAAAAAACAAAAACATTTTTTAATTGAATGGACCCAACGAGAGTGAAACTAGACATCGGAAAGTGAAACATGGTCAACGTAAAAGAAAAAAAGAGAGTGCAAGTACTACCCTCAGCGGAGGTCATTTGAGGGCGACGCATCGATGCTAGAGGACGGTTAAAGAAAAAGAGAGAGGAAAGAGAAGATGGCCGGAACAAAAGCTGCTTTCTTACATAGTAGAAAGAAAGCGAGAGAGAGGGAGAAGAGGGCGAAATGGACAGCATGCAAGTAGCCAAATGGTGACCTCAGGCTGTCGCCGGTCTGCGGCCCCGAATTGACCTTTGGGCTGCACAGGGCAGAAAGTACTACTATCCTCAACAGTCTAGCTGGCAAGAGAGAGCAGCAACCTTGCCGGACAGAGAGCTAGTAGAACTAGTTTGTGCTCAGCACTTTTGGCTGCTCATCACTGCTGGAGCCAGCCAGCCAGTCAGTCAGTCAGTCACTCAGTCAGTCAGTGCAACAGTGCAAAAGTTCCGTCACACTGTGACGGTCAACGGAAAGTCGAGCGGACAAAGGAAAAAATGGAAAAGTGTGCCTCCTCGACGGCGGAACAGAAAAGAAGCTGCGGCCTGCACATTGGAACAACGCACCAAAATTATACTCTCTTTTCTGAGAGACCTAATTTAGGGCAAACACGAGTTGGGGAGGAGGAGGAGGTGGAGGATGAGGAAGAGGGTAGGAAGGATGAAAGAAAAACAATGGACTAGAGCAACAAGGGCCAAATGAGTGCGTGTGTGTGTGCAGGTGACTTCCACTGGCACAATGCACCAAAAGACTGTCTGCGTGTGGAGAACAACAGTAAGGCCCCGTTTGCCCAGCAGTCCTTTCGCTAGGGCCCATAGTCGATCCCTTTGCTGCAGAAAAAAAAAGAAAGAGAGAAGAAACCTTGGAAAGATTGCCCGCCTAGCAGTCCTTTGCCAGTCCTCATCATCGCCACCATCTGCAGTGCTGCGCAGTGGGCTAGTGAGCTGGAGGCGAGTAAGTGTGCAGCCAACTGGTCGCTGTCCCCTCTCGTTCTCTGTCCCCTCACTCACTTACTAGTTGGCCCACGAGTGTGTCGACACTTTCCCACGATCGGAAAAGAGCGACAGCCCGTGCAGGACAGAGAGAGAGAGAGAGAGAGAGAGAGAGAGAGAGAGAGAGCACTAGGGTGACGCATCGCAATGGGCCACTACCGTCTCCTGATCGTCACCAGGCGGCAAGGGCGGCTGCAGCAGCAGCACATCTGGCAAAGGTCAAATGTCAGTGCTAGTGAGTAGTAGTGCTCCACTACTAGAGCAGCACTACTACTACTACTACTACTCTAGTGCCTTCCGCCCGAGGAGATCCCTCAAATCCCTTCACTTGATGGTAAGCCGTAAAAGGCCGCAGCACTCAGCAGCAGCAGAAGTACTACTGGCCACTACGATTACTACTCATATTGCCCCCTCAGCAGTCGTAAAGCCGACGACGACGACGACGACGGAAAATCGTTGCCCATACGACACTAGTAAGATGCAGATGCAGCAGCAGGCGAATCAAAGCCTGGACAAATAGACGGCATGAGGTGCAAATTGTAGTGGAACCCCCTCCTTCTACTCGTGTGTCCGACATCGACATTATTTCGTCTCAGTGATGCAAGGTCAGGTTACAGTGATTAAGGGGAAATTTAAAACAGCCGTCAGCTGTACAATACTTGGGCACTTTTTCTTGACTTTATTATAAAAAAAGTTTTTATGCATGAAAATGATTAACTAATTTTTTTAAGCAATAAAAATAATAAATTAAAACAGAAAATGAAAAAATATTCTAGGTAAAAACTAATTGTTTAAAAGTAGGCTAGCCATTTATTATTTGTTTTGAATAAACTGTTTTAGCTGCTACTGGAGCCAGAATTTGTCTGGCAAACTGCTGTCTAGCCAAATGTTTTGTAAATGTTTAGTCTGATTTGGTCGCATTTAAAATTTACTATTTCAAAATAGTTTGCTTTTTTAAATAAAAAATTCAATGCATTGATAAAAAATTTAAACAAAATTAAAAATCTATTTCGCATTGATCAAACATAAAAGTTTTTTTTGCTGTTTTTAACTTCCGGCTTTTACAAATGAATATTAAACTGTAGTAATCAAAAACATCTAAACGGAAACTGCTAAAATAAAAACGTCTCATTGACAAGATTGCCCTTTTTAAGAGTAAAGTCATAAAAATTTTTAATACTGCACGATTACTATAAATCTGACTCTTCTCAATGTTTGCCTCGAGCAACATTTACTGAATGAAATTTTACACCAAAACTTATTTCAGTTTTGAAATTTAGCGCAATGCATCTTTCTCTTTTTCTCTTTTTAACGATTACGACTGTCCATAAATTGTGATTTTATTGGTGCGATAAGCAGTCAGTCTAACGAAAAAACGTTTTTTACTAATTGGCTACGGTTGCGGGTAAAGATGAAGAGAAAAAGAGCTGGCCAAGTACCCAAATGGCGGTGGCAAGACAGCTCAAGTGGCAAAAACACAGACAAGTGTCCCTCCTCATCTTCTTTGGTTGCTGTCGTTGGATGCGGACCAGTAGACAGGTGCTGGACAGGATCAAGGTGAGGCGACAAGTGCTCTCTCTCTCTTCCACTCTCTTCCAAAGAAAGTAAAAGAAAATGAGAAAAAGAGAAAGATGACGGAGGAGACGGTGGACTAAACTAAAGTGGACAACTAACGTTGGCGAAAGTGGCCGAGGCACTGTCTGACCTTGATCGGCACTCAGGTAGCCAGATAGTCGGCAGTCAGTCAGCCAGTCAGCCAGTCAGTGTCGGTGAGTGCCGTGACCACAGCGGAAAGTGGTCTCCTCGACGACCACTACCTCGGCCATCCTCATCAATAGAAAGGTCTGCACCAGTGCACCTAACGAAGCTGTCAATTGAAAGGATCCCGGTAATGGGACGCTAGTGACGCGACGATGACTTTGCCTCACTGACTGACTGACTGACTATGAACAAACAGACGTTAATCGAATTGAGAACTTCACCAGACTTGACTTGAATTGGGCAGTGGAAGAGGACGAATAGGCACAGAACCGAATAGCATGAACCATATCCGTGCTTGAAGATGGCAATCACCATACACGTAGAGCATGCTAGTCCGTGCTTATGCATGTGCGAGAGAGAGCACAGACTCAAGAAGGTTGAAACACCATTTAAAGGCAATGATGCGAAACTAATTGAAAAAACTAAAAAGCAAAGTTTGGAACTGCTTGAAATCAAAAACAGTACAATTTTAACGAAATTATAATAACAACTTTTCTGAAAAATATTGTCAAACCAAAAATGCATTAAAAGGCAAATTATATTAGGTTTTATAACTCCATTCAATTATGCAAAGCAGTGTATTAAAAAGTAATTTTCAATAATTGAAAACTAATTTATAAAAAATAACTTTTAGGTTAACAGAAAAAACTATTTTTGTGGCTAAAACTATGTGTAAAAATTTTAACAAATATTCAATTTTAATTAAATAAAAAGAATTAAATATCAATTGATTTAAAAATATTTTTAACGCTATTTCCAACAAACTACAAATTTTACTTTTGGGAATTACCGTTACAGGTTTAAACCGCAAATGTTGTTTGCATTTAAGTAACAACAAAAATTGTCATTAAATAAAGATGTTTGAGTAAACTCCGTTAGTATGTCTTATTTTAATTTAAGAATAAAGTGCTCCTTATAATACAAAAAACGTCGCATAAAAATAAAATTCACATGAAATGAAAGCTTAAATGTAATAAAAAAATTTAATTAAAGAGTTGGTGAAACTACTTGCAACTGATTCTTAAACAACAAACAAAACAAGATTGTGAAAAATGTGATATTGATATGATGTACACCTCGCTTTTCTTTTTTAGGGTTCAAAAGTTTTTGCCGTTACTTTCGCTTTGCTTTTTGAAAACTGTCATTAACAAGAGCACCTGCGATCATTCTCAAAGTGGTTTTAGCACTTTTCATCAGCAGCCTTATTGTTGGCAATATCCTTTGAGCAAATACGAAACTTACTCACACATACACTCACACTCTCTCACATTGCTTGCAAAAAGATGCCCTGGCAGACGTTTGGGCGCCATAAACAAATACGTGCATTTCCTTGCTCACTTTCAATCTCTTAATCCTCAGCTGCCCTGAACAAGTACAGTTTTGTTGAGGTGCTAGTCGGGTAAAGCATTGGCAGGCAAAATTGCACTATTGCAAGCGGACAACAACACAGACGGCAACACCGATTGAAACACACTCCAAACTGTCAACCGATGACAATTGCGCCTGTCAAAGAAAAATTATAACAACGCAGTGATATTGAGAATAAAAACACACAAACATTTTTTATACCTGGGACGGTATATTAAATTATGTTAACTAGTAAAACTAAACACAAAATAAAACATAATTTTATGTTTTTGTTTTTTAGTGTAGCAATGAAATTAGTTATTTTTTGATTAGAATTTATAGTTTAGTCATTTTTAAAAATTAAGTTGAAAAAAATTTACAAATACTTGTGAACTCAATTGTTTTTATCAATACTGCACAAATTAACACTAATTTTTTTTAATATTAAAACTTAACTTTTTTAGAAAAAAATCTAAATTAAATTAAATTAATTTAATAAATTTGTACATTGTGCTGTATTAAAAAATTTTTAGCCACAAAAATTTTAAAACAAAGTTAAAAATTTTATGTAACTTTTTTAAAATATTTTTAAAGTATGGTTAGAGAATCATTGCTAAAAACAAAAAATTATATAACAAAACTTACCTTTTAACCAATCGCCAACATGGAATGCAGTCCATTCAGCAACGTTAATGTACGCCATTTTGAATTGTTGTACTGATATTTCAAACTTTTATTTAAGTTTATAAAAAACTTTAGTAAATTTTCTGTAATTAAAAAATAATGAAATTAAATTATAAAATTAAACAAAAAATAATAAAATTTTGGTTTTACTGGCGTTTTCACAAACTAATTAATTGATGCACTCAATCAATGTCAATTTTTTACTAAAATGCTGCATATTGTTTAAGTTTGTCAAACAAAAGTTCATAGCCAAACAATGTTAAAACTTTAAAGTATTTTTGCGTTTTTAATGCGGTTAATTAATTTAAACATTGTGGATGCGTTGTCAAACAACAATTTAAAAATATAAAAAAATTTAAATTTAAATAGAAAAAACAACAATTTGTAAAAAAATCTGTGTACAGTAAAAATACTTTAGATTTTAATTCTGTGCGCAAAAAATATAAAGTTAAACTCAGACAGTCTGTAGCAAAACCTAAAATGCAAAAAATTGGATTGTGATGTTTGAATTACAAATTATTGTCAATTTTTTGTTTTAAAAAATTCAAAAACATATTCTTGTTAAAATAAATGTGATAGTTTTCCAAAATGATACTATCAATGATAAACATTGTCTCACTTACAACAAAAATAAAAGCAGTGTACCTTCTAATAAGGAAGTTAGGAAGATGTCATGCTTGCACATGTAAGCAGAGATTGTTTGCATGACAGGAGAACAACAACGACGACAGCAGCAACATCATTTACTGCTGCTTTGAGTTGATGTAAGCAAACAAATGACATCGTCAAAAACAGAAAGAGGTGACTGAAACAAAACAAGTTTGCTGCCGAATGTAAAAGCAAACTGGAGATGAATAAAAAGAAACTAGATAAAACATTTGGAATAGTACTCGACAAAACATGTACGACAAATTCAACGTGAAACAGTGCATGTATTGCAAAAGAAGACGGATAACGAGCACCGTTGTCTCACAAATTAATGTCTTTTTAACGAGGTGGAGAAGAAGATGTCAAATAAAAATCTACCGATACTGACTTGTGCCAAATTATGGTAAGGGGCGTATAGATCGCCAACCTGATTAACTGAACTGAACTTTTTTAATATTCATTCTTTTTGTAAATTCATAAAAACTAACAGCATAAATTGTTGCTGTTTTTAATTGATTTAGATTTTTCAGTTTGTTTTAACAAAGAATTTAGTGGCAAAGTTTAATTATTGTTTGTCTAACAATCCCGTTTTGTAAAAAGTTAAAAAAAGTGTTTTGAAACGTTTTGCGTAAACACATTTTACATTGCCATTTGTTATGTGTTGTAGTTTTGTTGGTTTAAAAAATAAATCACTTGAAACCTATTACCTTACTCAAATACAAAGCAAGTGTGAAACTGTCTTCAATTTTGCAAAAATAAATATATGAATGAACTTTGAAGTGGTCACTTGAACTGCTTTTTTTGACAATATTTTACAAATTTTGAGTTTAGACTGTAATAACTGCAAAATTAGTTATGCATAATTTCTAAACAAATTGCTTTTGCATGCAAATTCGTTTTGCAAATGCTAAAATGTCAAGTTAATAAAATATTATAAATTCTGCTATTTGCTAAAAATTGAACAAATATTTTCTGCATGGACATTTTGACAGTTTAAAAATACTTACTAATTAAAAATTAGATTGACATAAGTTTGAAGTTTTTTAAAAATGATAAAATAAATGACAAAACATAAAAACGGTCAGTATAGATAACAAGCCAAATGTGAAAAAAAAAGTTGACCGAGTTTTGCCAAAATCTTTCTCCAGCAGTTATCAGTATAGTAGTTTGCACATTAAAATGCCTAGATTATGTCATCATCATAACTAATCATTGAAAATCCCACATTTGTGAATAAAATTAAAATTGCTTTTTAATCGGATTGAAACTTGTGGATCTTGTTTGTAAAACAAAAAACCCTCCTTAAGGCATGACATAAAGGCCGGCGGCGCTGAGTTCGCTTTAATGTGTTTTCTATGAAAATGCTTACAAAAACGCGGCTCAAAAATTCTCGGTCAATTCTAAAGCTAAAATTGGGATCTTAGTTTTAAATTGAAGATAACGATAAACCAGAGGGAAACCTCAATCAGAATTTTAAGTTATGCCCCCAATCTTTTTTAATTGCAATGTGCGTGTAGAAAAAGTTAAAATTTTGAGTATTTTTTTACGCACATCGCAATTAAAAAAGATTGGAGGCATAACTTACAATTCTGATTGAGGTTTCCCTTTGACTAATTGTTATCTTTAATTTAAAACTAAGATCCCAATTTTAGCTTTAGAATTGACCGAGAATTTTTGAGCCGCGTTTTTGTAAACATTCCCATAGAAAACACATTGAAGCGAACAAAGCGCCGCCTGCCTCCATGTCATGCCTTAAAGAGTAAAAGTGAAATTGCAGCACACGCAAACACACATACAGACAGACAAACACATTTATTGAAACACACAAACACGGAGACACATTGATTAGTTGCCAGTGATTAGTAATTGAGTGATTAAAACTGTCGCAGAGAAAAAAGAAGAAGGGGAAGAAATAGAAGGAGTAAAAGAGAACACACAAATTTGAGTGTGCGGCGCAAATTGACACCTACGCCAAACTGCGGTAATGAGGGCCGGAAAGTGTCATAAGTCTATTAGTCGCGCTTTGTTGACTTCTTCAGGGCGAACAACACTGAGCACGGTGGGCACCACAAGTGTTCTTCGCAGTCGGCTAACCATGACACAAAACACACAAAGCAGACACTTGGGTAAGATTGTCTTTGGTGGTGGTGGATGCTCTCACTACATTCAGGCAGCCACTGTCAACAGGCAAAGTACTGTCAGGCACGCGGAAAGCACCAGACACACACACACACACACACTCACTAACGACAAAAACAACTCATTTCTGTTGTTGTTTTCACAATTGCTCTTGTTCTTGTCACATTGGCTGTGTGTGACTCAACTGTTGAAATAAATAAATGACAAATTAAATAAAGAAAGCGTTCGTTACCGGCAACTTTTGTCAATCGGTGTGGCGTTAGTTGGACATTTTCAGTGCTGAGATCAGGTTGGTGGTGGGTAGAGAATGCGAAAACAAAAAAAGAAAGAGAATGAGATGGCTTAATTTGCTTGGAGATAATCACTGTTGTCTGTTGCACAAAATGTTTGCTGAGGAAGCACAGTGTTTAGGTGTTGAAGATGATGCAAATTGAATTGAAAAACAAAACATCAGTTAAGAAAACAAAATAAGAAAGTCAAACTGGTGCTGCTGCTGTTGTTGTCATTGTTGCCGCTGTTGAATCAACTGTCACTAGTGCGCAGCAACAGTTTGCCTTTCTGGAACAGTGCTGTGTGCTCATGCTGGTTTCGGGCGCTGGTACCAGAGCACTGTGCCGGCAGCATGAGCGTGCGGCGCCGTCTGTCTGAATGTGTGTTGTGTGTAGGTAAGTGAGTGAGTGAGTGAGTGAGTGTGTGTTGTCTGCTGCTGGCTTGAAGACACACAGTCTTCAAAGGTGCTCCTTCTTCAAAGACTGCTGCAGACGGCCGCTGCAGCCCATAGGCAGAAAAAGTGGCGCTCGTAGAAAAAGTGCTGCTGCTGCTGCTGCTGATGCCGCACAAGCCACAGACGTTGCTGCTGCTTTAGTTGCTTGTTTGCTGCACTGAGAATAGAAGACATCGGCTGCGGCGGAGACACGGCGGTGGCACACAGCCACAGACACTGCCACTGAGAAAGAGAGAGAAAGAGAGAGAGAGAGAGAGAAGTGGCCAGCAGTATGGCAATGCAGAAAGAAGGAACAGCAAAAGAAGTGGGAAGAGTGAGAGTAAGAAGAAGGGAAGGGAAGGAAGCAAAAGGTCCATTGATCGGACACCTGTGAGGCGGGGGCTAGCAGTGCGAAGGCTGCTGCTGCTGCTGCTGTTGCTGCTACTTTTGCGGTCTGTGCCCCTCTGTGTCCCCAGCCTCTGTGAAGATACTGCTTCATGAAATGGCCGACCTGGTGCCGCCGAAGCCGAGGCAGAGGACGTGCCCGTCTGCCAAGTCAGTCAGTCAGTGAGCGAAGAGAAAGTAGAAGAATCTGCCGAAAAAAAATGCTGAGGCATTCACTCGGGCGGTAGATATTGATACACACACGCATGCATGCAATTATTGTTGATGCAGGCGGAATTTTAGTCTCAATTTTGGGTTTAGTTTGATTGTAAATCTCAACCAGTTACCACACAATTATATGGTCACACAATGAATTTACAAATGAGTTCTTAAAAGATGCTTTGGGAATAATTGTTGTTGTTGTCATTGCTATCATTGCTCGGTTTTGTGCTGTTTACTAAGCGTAACTGGCACACAGGCAAAGAGTTTACTGATAAATAGATAATAACTAGAGATATCTGTCAAATGAAGAAACTAAAGTCACTCATTAGCAGGCAGTTTTGAAGCTGATACTGACTGAGTTTTGGTCGGTTTGTTTGCGCGATAAAACATAGTGCACTGGGCGATATCAGTGAAATTCAAAGACAAACAGCACGAGCTGCTACCGAGTAAGTGCGTCGCCGGTTATCTTATTTTTTGCAGATAAAACAAAAATATTGATACAAAGTGTTTGCAGCTTCATCCAGTTTTATTTTTTTGCCTCAAAAAATAAAACGCAACTTTTGATTGAAATGCCATCTGTTGAGTGCCACTAGTGACTAGTAAGAAATGCCCGTTTTATTTGAACAAATAATAAAACAACACACTGAACTTTAAGAAATCCAAACTTTATATAAATAAAAATTAGTAAACGTTATTAAATAGACTAAAATTGCAAAAGAAAAGCTACAAATCAGTAAACTTGAACTTCATCGGGCGATCAGGCAAGTTGATGAGCATCGTCTTGACGCCAATGTCCTCGTGGTGGTACTCCACCTTAAAATTGGCCACCACCTTGCAGAGAAGAATGTACATCTCCAGCTCGGCGATGCGACGGCCGAGGCACATGCGAGTTCCATGACCGAATGGCAGCCACAGGTACCGATTATCAGCAGCCTGAGCTTGAGCAGTGGCGGGAGCTGCCTTACTTCGGTCCACCATCCACCGTTCCGGCTTGAAACAATCCGCCTGAGGAAAGTACTCCTCTTGCTGACAACTGACCTGGTTCTGCGTGATGATCATCGTGTTGGAGGGCACCTGGTAGCCGCCGATCTCCACCGGAGTAGACGTCAGCCGGCCGACGCCAATGGACACTGGTCGAAGGCGCAGCGTCTCCTTCACAATGGCCTTCAACCAGGGCATCGAAGTCAGGTGGTCAGCTGCAATTAAAAAGTATTTAAAAACAATTAGCAAATTCAAAGTAATAGGCACACTTGACTTGTTTGCTCTTTTACCCGTTATCTGCTGAGGAGTCTGCTGGCCAACGTGGTTCCTCTCCATCACCTGAAAGACCTCCTCACGCAGCCTCTCCTGGTACTGCGGATGACGGGCGAGAAAGTAGAGCGCAAAGCTGGCCGTGATGGAGGTGGTGTCAATGCCCGCCAGCACGCAGTCGAGAATCATTGCAAAGAGGTCCTTTCGGTTGATCTCGGGGTTGAGGATGAACTGCGCCAGCAGTGAGTCGCCATTTTTATCCGTCTCAACACCCGACTCCAACTCTCTGATGCGCGTTTTGAGATGTTTGCCGACAATCTCCGCCATGACGTCCTGCCCCTGGACCAGCTCCCGGTAGTCTGCGGTGTCCCTACTCTGCCAGCTGCTGTACAGCTCCGTCTTCATCACCGCGTGGATCGTCTGGTGGGCGGCCCTGATCAGCCGACTGGGGTCGCTCTCCTCGGAGAGGTCGACGCCCAGGCAGCCGATGCGGGCGTCCAGCATGATGCTGCAGATGCTCTCCAGCGCCCACCGGTACAGGTCCTCCTGGAAGTCGGCCACTTCAAGGGTGTCCGCCGAGCGGGTGCGGCGGACGTAGCCGACCAGGTCGTCGGTGATGTCGTTGACCAGGCGGTCGTAGGCGTTGACGTTGCGCGCCAGCAGAAAGTGCCGCTTGAAGGTGTCCCGGAGGCGGGCCCACTCGGGCCCATTCTCCGGGAAGATGCCCCCGGAGGCGTAGAGGTGCGGTCGCTCGGCACGGTACCGCAGCAGCGCCCGGTGTGACCGTCGACAGGGGTAGCGGCCCTCTTGAGCAAAGAGCTCCTTCATGTCCTTTGGCGAGAAGAGGTGGACAATGCGATGGGTGGCGGTGATCTCCTCGCGAACTATCTTCCCGTACTTGGCCAGGTTCAGCCGCCCGTTCAGGTGCATCCTCTTCAGGCTGTACTGGCCTAGTGTTTGACAGGAAAACGGAAAAAAAGATTAGTTAATAAGGTACAACTAAGTAGCGAACGGCTCTAACTGATAAAACCTGTTATTAATGTTTGTAATAGTAGTTCAGAAGAGTTTATCAAGCTTAAAAAAGCAAATATGAAACTCGAGCCGATAAAAGTGTGACTTTCACGCAGTACACTGCTGATTTTTATCATGCGGCAAATTACTAAATCACTAAACAACTACACGTGTTTCTCAGTCTGAACAGTTGCACTGATAAGCACTGATCAAGTTTATAAAAGAAAACGGTAAACAATAAAAGAAAACGGTAAACAATAAAAGAAAACGGTAAACAATAACAGCTAAATTTTTTCTAAGCAGTCAACAACAAAGTTTTTCTCACCAATGAAGGGCAAGTAGCGCCAGATGTTCCAAATGAAGGGAAGCGGATTAGGACCGGGCATTGTCTTGAACGGTTTAGGCGTCATCGTCGTCGAAATCTCTTCTTCTTCTTTTTTATGGCCTAGAGGACACAGGACAGCAGTTGCACTGGCGACGGTGTTGATGGTGGTGCCCGGGTGGATCGAGGTGGCGATGATGGGCTTGCCGACGGCGCCATTCGCAGTGTGAACACCGCTGACAGAGGCGAATTTCACCAAAGACAAGCCGAAGTGACGCAGAGTGCAAGGCACTGATTGCACTGTTTGCCTACAAAGGTACAACATCTTTATCGACAGGGACGGGGTAAGCGGCGGCAGATAACAGTGCTGAAAGCGATCTTGCAAGGGGGTCGCAATGTCAATTGTTGCAAAGTCAACAAAATATGACAAACGTATATTTTGTTTTTTTTTGTCTTTGCAAGAGGAGACACTGACTGACTGACTTTGAGTTGTGTGTGTGTGTGTGTGAAGCAATCTGGTTCAAGTAGTGGATGTGTGTTTCGACGACGCTGATTGGCCTTTTTAAAGGTTTTTCACCAGCAGGGTTGAAGGGTTTGCTGAGGAGCTGAAATCAGTGAAAGTGGAGGTAGTGAAACACACACACACACTCACTCGCTGACACTGATGACAATGACACCAACCGCAGACAAACGCTAATTTGGTAGATCATGGGTTGAGGAGAACGCCACGGCACGACACAAACAGCGAGGTTCAACTTTCACCACATAAATTAACTCAATCCTAGTGGCAATCTGCTGTCAAGGGAAGACTGTTTTTACAGGACTGCTGTACAAGCATCGAAAAACAAACAAAAACAAAAAAATATTCAAAAAAATCAAAAGGATTTTCATTAGTAATAAATTTATACAGTCAGTTGAAAGATAAAGAATAAAAACAAACAAAAAAAGTTGAAAGGAAGATCAAACAAAAAAAGTGCACTAGCATTGCACTGGTTTTAAAGAAAAAAAGTTGAAATTGCGATGTTTCGCAAGATGTTAGCCTCGACAACTGACAACGATTTTCTGGTGCAACCGAGGTCTGACTTGTTTTCAAAAACAAAAAAAGTTAGCAGGCAGCAACAGCAGAAGGCACGAGGCAACATTAGCGTCTAGACTGATACTGTCATTCGCTGTTAAGCAAAAAATTAAGAGGGAACATGAGAGTGATTGTTGAAAGAGGGAAAATGGGCACCTATCTTTTTCCCCCTTTTTCGCCAGTGATTCATTGACGTTCATGGGATATAATAGCAAGATTGAGCAGGCTGACATGCAGAACTGTGAGTGTCGGATTATGTTGCCCACCAAGAGGGAAAACTGAAAAATATGAAGAGAAAGAATGAAAGAGAGAAAGTGAAGGAAAAAGAACAAGAGTGAAAGGGAAAGAGAGAGACGGCAAGAAACAGGTGCATTGGCAAGTTTGACCAGTTGGCTAAGTAAGCAACCTAACTACTATCTACTGAAAGTTTTGCTCAAGATCAGTTTTCTAGTTAGAACTAATTAGACTAAAAATCCATTTATTACTTTTGCTGTTTTTTTTGTTTTAAAAAACTTTTGTTTTTAGTGCCTAGTGACAACAGGTCTTTAAAGTTGCACTTGTAATTTTTAATTGCTAAAATCACTGATTGCTAAATCACTAACGATTAACCAGTGTGTTTGAGTAATTAATTGCAAAAAATTAATTTACAACTGTTCGTGTAGTTTAGTCTTCAAAAATTTGTTTTTACCGGTTTTGTCTAGTTTGGTTAAACAAAAAAAAATAAAAAGTTACACAAAATGATCAGCCCTTAAAGCATAAGTTAGTTTACAAATAATTGTTGCTTAACAATATCTTTTTAAATTTATTATGGGTTTTTTAAATTTCAATTCTTTACTGTGAAAAACTATTCATGTGTAAATTTATCACATTCAGCTATCTCCATGCGATCAAATTGATAGAAAAAGCTTTATTTGCAAAAATTAACTGTTATGTCATGTTATGTTTCTAATTTTAGATCGCTTAATTTAGTCAGATTTTTAAAATATTTTGATAGCTGTATTTGAACATATACATTTTAAATCATTTAAAAAATATTTTGTTTTAAATTTGTTTAAAATAAATAATAAAAATACTAAGCTAAATATTTTGTTTAATTTGTTTATCAAGTTCATCAAATTTATAAAAGTACAAAACAGTTTTTGGCATAATATCAACAGATAAGTTTATTATAAATTGTTAATTTGTTTTTATTTATCAAAAGTTTAAAAAACTACCAGTTAAATTCATAAAAATGTGCATTTACAATTATTAGTACACTAGTTGTAGTAAACTAAATAATGGCGCTATTGTTTTATATTTTGTTTTTGTTTTTTACATTTATTCAATGTAGACATCTAGAAAAAGTCCCAACTTGGGAACAATATAAAGTATTTCAATTGTTTTAAAATTTAAAACTACAAATAATATTGTTTTAGGTTAAGTTTGGTAAAAGTTATTTAACAATTAATGAAGAAAATTTTCGCAAAAACAATTATTACAACTCATTGACCAAAATTTTCAAAAACAATGGAAAAAATGGAGTTACACTTGGCCTCAATGACATGTCTGATTGGGTAAAACTTTGTTTTTAATTTTCACAAATTCAAAAAAACTAATTTAACTTTTAGTCTGATGAAGAATTTTTCTCACTAAACTCTAAATCTCCAAGTTCTGTTTTTGTCTCTGCAAGGCCGACCTCTACTGTTAATACCAGTCCAATTCCTAAGTCATGGGATTGGCGGAATATCATTGCGTTCAATAGTATTGAACAACAGGGTCGATGCTCTTCTTGTTGGGCTTTTGCAGCTGCTACTACCGTTGAAGCAGCTTATGCTCATCAAAAAAACATGCACAACTTGCACCTGTCACGTCAAGAGCTGGTGGACTGTACCAATAGAACTTTTGATCAGCACTACCTCAACTATGGATGCAAAGGTGGCTGGCCGACTGAGGCTTACAAGTACATCATGGATCATGGAGTGTACGAGGATAAGCTGTACCACTATACGGAAACGGTTATTACTCTTAATGCTTTTTATTTTAAGCTAAAAACGCTGTAAAACTTAAATGTTTTGTTTTATCAGTTCAACGAGGTTTGCTATGCCGACAAAGTGGCTCACGACAAGGGTCATCCGGTCAAGTACTACATCAGCAACTACGGACGCCTGGCGTACAATGACACTGATGAGGCAATCATGGCAATGTTGGTTACCTATGGTCCTGGAACGGTGGACATACACGGCACTAGTGACACCTTTCGTTTCTACAAGGGCGGCATCATGCGCAATGTGATGCCAAACTCGGCGTACACAAATCACATTGTCGTCGTCGTCGGCTACGGAACCGACTCGAGTGGAGTCGACTACTGGATTATTCGCAATAGTTGGGGAAAAAGTAAGTTTCTTTTTGTCACATTGACTGTTTGAAACAAAAATCAATTCTAAACATTTCTTTTTTTAGCATGGGGTGAGCATGGATATGGACGATTGGAGCGTCATCACAATTTACTTGGATTTAATAACAAGTACAATTATCCAATTTTGTAATAAAAAACACTTCTCGTTCTGCTCTTAAACTCAAACAATGTCTGGTTTTCACAAACCACTTTGAGTCAAAATTTAATCTGTCAATGTTAAGTGTTAAGTTTATTTTATTTTTAAAAATCTTTTTCGGGTTTATTAACAATGCCAGCAAAAAGAGTTAATTGAAAACGATTATCTCGAATGAGAAATAAAAAAGGTCGATTAAAAACTACATCAAAATTGCTTCTTGGAATGGCTGAAAAAGGTGTAATCATTACAGCGCTGGTTGCTGCTGCTTCTGATCCTTCTGCGTTTACTTTAATATATGATTTTTGCAGAACTTGTGAAATGCGTAATTTTTGCTGACCTGTCATTTGACTAAAATCGGCAATATCTTCAAAAGCTGTTTTTATTCCCATTAATTGTAAGATAGGTTTTAGTTGAAGATTTGATTTGATTTGAAAAGCTGGCAAGTACAATCTAAATTCCTTAAAACGCAATCGGTCAAAGTCAAATGAATACTTGTTTTCAGAAAACAAGTTAAAATAGGTGAAAATACGGGTAAAAAAGCTTTGCTGTTTTAATGCTTGGGAAAAAGCTAAACTGATAGATGATGATGAGTAATCAAAGTTTTCGTTTGGAAGAAAAAGTAACATGCTTTGTGATTCCCCTTTGTAGGGCAACTCCACTAATTCACCTTCATTCAAAGCGGCGTACTTGATTTCAGCATTCATGCGCATCATATAAATGCTGCTTTTGGTTGAGCTTTTTCTTGAGCTATAAGTAAACTTTTTTTCCAAACCATGAATGAAACGGTTTTTCCATGCGCCTTTAAAATACATTGAATTTAAAAGGATCATCTCATTATCATATTTTAGACATTTTTCTCCAAACAAGTCTGCCATTTTTCCAACCGTTTTTTCATTAATCCATTTGTTGATTTCTTCTTTTTTGTTTTTGAAATCAGTGTCATTGTTAGAGGTAAAAACAGTAGCATTGAACTTGTTTTGTATAATGTTGTGATAAGTGGGCAAAAGTGAAAATTGACTTGTTAGGGCAACAGCATTTGATAATTGGACTATTGTGCTGAAATTAGTTGAAGAGCTAAAATTTTGAAGTAAAGTTCTGTATGAATTAATTAATTGAGTTTTGGATAATTTTTCGTCAAATCTGAAAATAGTAATATTTTGGGTTAATGTAAAACTTAAAAAATGTTTTTAAAATAATCACCCAAGTGCTCTTGTCATTTCCTCGGCTGTGTTTCCTTTGGCTCCAACCAAAGCCATTGTAAGAACAGTGCTCAAACTAAATGGAGACACCAACAAATTTTTTGGTTCATCATTGTTATTTTCATGTTGAAAACGTTCCATTAACTCAAGTTGATGTAACAACCGGTATGTAAAAGCATCATTGGCACGAGCAATGTTAAGCAAATGCTGCTGGTTGGCAAAATCAGTGGTGGTTACAGTATTAGTAAAACTAAACGACGGTAAAACAGCAGTTAAAATCAAATAAGTTAGTTGACTCATTTTAAAAATTCAGTTTTACAGAAAAGATAGTTTTATAGAGAAAAGTTTAGCGGGTTTTGTAAATGCTAAGTAAAAACAATTTTTGTTTTCAGTAAGCATTTTAGCAGCGTCCATTTTAGTTGTTATTTCAAAAAGTTACTGTTTTTATTGTGTTGACAAACATGTTGTTCTTTTTCTTTGCGTCAACTTTTTGAACAAGGCGGGCCCTACTGAGTAGGGAGCATAGAAAAATCTGTCTATTTTAACTTTTTGATGTTGACCAATAGAAACATAGTAAAACTAGTAACAAAGTCTGTTTACAATGAAAGTAACATTTTTGCATCAAAATTGCTTTTTTAAATGTTTAAATATATTTGCAAAAAAGGGACCACGATATTAGGACGATATTACCAAATGTTTTGTTTACAAATAAAGTGTAAACCTAACACAGTAATCTTATATGCGTTCTTCATTGTGCACACCTAAAGGCCTCAAAATCTAACGTAACTTGTCCACTGTCAATTTTTGTCTACAAAGGACTTGCAAGCGAAACGAGCATTGCCCAAGAAGACGGAAGTGAACAGTGGTCAAGTCACGTCAGAAATCTGCAGTAAAGTAATTGCAAGATCTTAGCAATGCATGACTAAAAACGGCAAGATCTGGCACCATTTGGACACTGTAAACTTTGGTTTTCTTTGTTTTTGCTCAAAAAATTTGAAACAGCGGAATTTTAAAGTGTCTAGGCATTGTCGTGTAATTTTGTTGACATTGACCAAGTTACGTCAGATATCGACAAGTAAAATAATTTCACGATTCTAGCGCTGCACAGCTAAAAATTGCAAAGTATGACTTGACTTTGCCAGTGTTAACGTCTGTCGATGAAGGCCCTGAAGAGAAAAAAGAACTGACAAAAACGATCAAAGTCTGGGCGGTGGATTCTGTCAGTGACCATATAACGCCTGGCTGCGATGTTTTCTCAAAATTGGAAAAATGTTTGCAGGGCACCGTTAAAGCGGTGAGGTCTGGCGACACATGAATACTGCCAACTCCTGCTGACAATATCCTTGTGAACAAAACAAGCGGGGTCTAAGGGTGCGGGTTTTGGTAGTGCTCAAGTGTCGGCAGGCTGAACCGCCGTTTAGTTAACTTAACAAATTAAAACTTTTGTTTAAAACAAAGAATTCATATTAAAATAAAAAAATTTTGTTTATGTTATGGTTTTACAAACAGTTTTTAACTTTGCTTTGCAATCTAATTTAAATATAAAAATAATTTTTTAATTCTATTTTATTTGTTGTTTTTCAAATTAAACCAAAAACATAACTTTAGTTTTAACAAAATTAAAAAAAGTTAAATTTTAAAAAAAAGAAATATCAAGTAAAAACCGAATTTATGCTGTGGCTGGGACGCCAGCCCCTACAAATGCTTTTTCTTCCCTGTTCCGTCACTGGCTGACCTTCCGGACAGTCGCCTATTCGTCGTCAT
>JAALOO010000692.1_pt1 | contig 28389 bp, 10 predicted proteins | sample 7257641 | NCBI WGS metagenome assembly JAALOO01 (sample SAMN14085613, study PRJNA598686) | mite metagenome | biome: ENVO:01001000; feature: ENVO:01001002; material: ENVO:01001226; isolation source: single female mite from University of Michigan culture on fish food culture... ...
TATATATATATATATATGCATATATATGCATATATATATATATATATATATATATATGCATATATATGCATATATATATATATATATGTATACATATAAATATGTATATATACTTATATTATAATATATAAATAATTATATATATAGATTATACTATATATAAATAATTATTATAGGTTTAAAACCATATAAACCTCTTTTTATAAAAAAGAGGTTTTAAACCTATATTATTAAAGCAACCCTTGTGTGGGATTAGGTGATTAGAAGTCTCCTTTACTGCTTTGGAACGAGACTTTTAGCTTCAAAGGCTAATGTGCTTTACACTTTCTCCCATCCTCAGGTTTTTAATATTTTACCCTATCAAGATAAATCCTTTTGGTTAAACCTGAACTTATGAATATACCAGCTCTTACTGCCCTTATCCTAATCACTATAATCATGGTTATTTTTTCTTTTCTTCTTTTTGTTGTTATTTGTGATTTTTCCGGTGTTCTCATTGTCTCGTTGATGGTTATTCATAAATAGTGATATATTAAAAGACAAGCCGATACTATAAGTGTTAGGGCTATTTCAGACGGTATTTCTCTTTTTATTGTTGCTTTGATTACTAAGATTTTTGCTCAGAATAGTGCTAGTGGAGGTAGCCCTGAAATATTCCCCACTATTATAGTGTTTAGTCAAAAGTTTTTTATTAGTCTTTTTGATTTTATTCTTATTTTTTCTATTAATCCTAGTGTTAATACTAAGGTTATTGAATAGATAGACAGGAATGAGAATATACAACTTATTGACACTAGTCTTCTTACTATAATCCATGAGTTGTTATTTATCGAAGAAATTGCTATAATTTTTTTTATTTCGAATTTTTGATTTAGTCGAGCTAGAGATCTTAAAATTGTTCCCACTACTATAATTAGTATCATAGTTTGTAATATTTGTCTTGTTTGAATCGTTGTCACTAGTACAATTGGTAGAATTTTTTGCCATGTTATAATAATTATTATCGATATTTGTTTTATTTCTAGTCTTGAGATTAATTTTATATACCACCCATGTATTGGTCATATTCCTATTTTTCTTACGATAGCTATCGTCACAATTAGGTTAGTCACATAGTTTTCTTTTATTCTATAAAACACTCAAGTTACGATCACGATTGAAAGTATTACTTGAATTAGGTAATATATAAATGTTGGTGTTTCTCTTTTTTTTATAGATTTTGAGTTTGATGCTAAAATTCTGCATATAGCTAGCACATTCACTTCTAATATAATTCAGATAGTTAGTCAATTAGTTGATGAGCAACCAAGAATTGTGGAAATAGCTAATACTACAATAATACCCCTTTTTCTTTAACTTCGAAAAGGTTATGTTCAATTTTAAACTATAGGGGGAAATTCTTTAAAGTATTACTACTACTGTAAAGTAAATGGTTGTTAACACTTGTCCAATTTCTCTGAATGGGGGTTCTACAGGGTTTGCTCCGATTCATGTTAGTAGAGTGGCTGTTACTAGAAATACTCAGAATATTAATTTTTTTACTGGATTGAATTTATTATTTTTAGATGACTTTTTTAATGTAAGAACAGCAATGATAACAATGGCTGCTATTATAGCTAGCACTCCCCCCAGTTTTGATGGGATCGACCGTAAAATAGCGTACGCAAATAAAAAATACCATTCTGGTTGAATGTGTGCTGGGGTTGTTGTAATTCTTGCTGTATTGAAATTTTCTACGTCTCCTAGTAAGTTTGGGTCTATTAAGCATAAGGTTACTAGTATTACTATTAATACTACAAAATATGTGACATCTTTTACTAAATAGGTTTTATATATTTTTAATTTGTCATAATCTGTGTTTGTCCCTATAGGGTTAGAAGACCCTGTCTTGTGGAGTAACATTAGGTGAATTAAGACTAACGCTACAATTACTAGGGGGATTAGAAAATGTAGGGAGAAAAATCGGTTTAGTGTGGGTTGTGATACTGAGAAGTTTCCCCATAGTCATTGTGTTACTTCTTTGCCTACATAAGGGATAGCTGAAATTATACTTGTAATTACTGTGGCTCCCCAAAATGATATTTGTCCTCATGGTAATACGTATCCCATAAAGGCTGCCCCTATTGTGGCTAATAACAGAATAATACCTGATCCTCACACTATTGGGAATTTTATAGGTGAGTTGTAGTACATTCCTCGTAGGATGTGGACATATATTAAGATGAAGAATAATGATGCCCCGTTTATATGTAGGTACCGTATCATTCAACCTCTGTCAATGTCTCGTATAATATGGATTACTGAGTCGAAAGCTATCTCTGTAGATGGTACATAATTTATAGATAAAAATAATCCTGTGATAATTTGTAAAACCAATGTTATTGATATTATGAAACCTTTGTTTCATAGTAGTGAGATTGATGTTGGTACAGGTAGATTAATTAAGGCGTTTTTGGCAAACCCTACGACAGGGTCTCTTATTATTAAATTATATTTTTTCATTTCATTGTAAGTTTTCCTTAAAATTCTAAATTTTATGCAATATTCTGCTTTTACAATTTTTTAAGGATGGTAAATAATTTCTTTTGCACTGAAGTTTTCTATGCCAACCTTTAATTTAGCATAAAAAATGCGAAGAGTTTAAGCCTCTTAGATTATAATTAAAATTATACGATGAATAATATCTACAAATCATAAAGACATTGCTACTTTATATTTTATTTTTGGTGTTTGATCCGGTATGTTGGGTACTAGTTTTAGTAGCTTAATTCGTTTTGAATTATCCCAACCTGGTGACTTTATAATAGATTTTGATTATTATAATTCTGTTGTCACTGCTCATGCTTTTATTATGATTTTCTTTATAGTTATGCCTATTATGATGGGGGGGTTTGGTAACCTTCTTGTTCCTGTTATGATTGGTGCTACAGATATGGCTTACCCTCGATTGAATAATATAAGTTTTTGATTGTTACCTCCTTCCTTATCCCTTTTAATTAGATCTGCTGTTGTTGGTTCTGGGGTTGGAACAGGTTGAACTGTTTATCCCCCTCTTTCTAATGGTATTTTTCATAGTGGCCCTGCTGTTGATTTTGGTATCTTAAGTCTTCACATTGCTGGTGTATCTTCTATTTTAGGCGCTATCAATTTTATTGTTACTATTTTTAATATAAAAATTGTTGGCATACTTTGATCAAACGTTCCTTTGTTTGTTTGGTCTGTTCTTATTACTTCTTTTCTATTAGCTTTTTCCCTTCCTGTTTTAGCTGCTGCTTTGACTATACTATTAACAGATCGAAATTTTAACACTACTTTTTTTGATCCAATTGGAGGGGGGGATCCTATTCTATATCAACATTTGTTTTGGTTTTTTGGTCACCCTGAGGTTTATATTTTGATTTTACCTGGTTTTGGTATTATTTCCCATACTGTTAGTTTTTACAGAAATAAGACTGAGCCTTTTGGGAGTCTTGGGATGATTTATGCTATAATTTCTATTGGTGTTCTTGGTTTTATTGTGTGAGCCCATCATATATTTACTGTTGGACTGGATGTTGATACTCGTGCTTATTTTACTGCTGCTACTATAATTATTGCTGTACCTACAGGGGTAAAAGTCTTTAGGTGATTGGCTACTATACTTGGGGGTAAGCTAGAGTTTAGGCCTTCTTTTTATTGGTCAATTGGTTTTGTTTTTCTTTTTACAGTGGGTGGTTTAACAGGTGTGATTCTTTCAAATTCTTCTTTAGATGTTAGTCTCCATGATACTTATTATGTGGTTGCTCATTTTCATTATGTACTTTCTATGGGTGCTGTTTTTGCTATTATGGCTGGGGTTACCCATTGGTTTCCTTTTGCTTACGGTATAACTATAAATCCTTATTTACTTAAAGGTCAATTTTGGGCTATATTCTTAGGGGTTAATTTAACTTTCTTTCCTCAGCATTTTTTAGGTTTAAATGGTATGCCTCGTCGTTATACTGATTATCCTGATGCTTTTACCTATTGAAATACTATTTCTAGGGTTGGTAGTGTAGTTACAATTTTTTCTATTATCTTATTTGTTTACATTATTTGAGAATCTTTCTCTGAGACTCGTTCTATACCTTTTTTTGTTTCTTCTAGTATAAGGAATGATATTATAATTGAATCCCCTTTTCCTGCCCATACTAATATTGAGTCTTGTAAAGTTATTAGAGGGGTTGTTGTTATAGTTCTTTAGTTTTTAATGCCAAGATGATTAGTTTTAGGTTTTCAAGATTCTAGTTCTATAAGTATAGGGGAATTATCTTGCTTACATGACCATGTTATAACTATTATGTTCAGAGTTATTATTTTTATTTCTTATGTGATGATTTATCTTCTTTTTAGTACTAAATATTACAAATTTTTGTCAGAAGGTACTTTTATTGAAACTATCTGATCAATGATTCCTGCTTTTTTGTTAATTATTTTAGTTTTACCCTCTATGAAGGTTCTTTATATAATGGAAGATATCAAATCTCCTGTTTTGAGTTTTAAGATTGTTGCACACCAGTGGTACTGAAGTTATGTTGTTCCTCTTTATAAAAACTTTTCTTTTTATCTTAACTCTACTAGGTTTTCTTCTTATGAGTTTGACTCCATAATTGAAGATGGTTCTGAAGGGGTTCCTCGTCTATTAACTTGTTCTTCTGATTTTTTTTTACCAGTAGATACCACTTCTCGTCTTCTTATTACTTCTACGGATGTAATTCACTCTTTTGCTTTACCTTCTTTAGGGTTAAAAGTAGATGCTCTTCCTGGGCGTATTAATCAATTATTCACTAACCCTTCTCGTGTGGGTTTATTCTTTGGTCAATGCTCTGAGATTTGTGGTTCTAATCATTCATTTATGCCTATTAGTATAAAAATTAGTTCTGTTTCTGATTATGATGCGGTCTCTAAGTCCTATTTGTTAGATGCTCTTAGGGATAATTTTTCTTCTTCTTATAAACTTTAGTTAAGCTTTAGTTAAATTTAATATAGTTTTGTCGTAACTAAGATTTATAGCTTAATTTTACCGCAAATAATACCTTTACCTTGGTTGATAATTTTTTTATTTATTTTTTTCTGTGTATTTTCTGTTTCTTTATATTTTACTTTTTTTTCTTTTGACAATTCTGTCTATACTAAAAATTTTAAATCTCATAGAAACCCTCTACCTTGGTAGGGTTTTTTAAATGATAATAACTAATTTGTTTTCTATTTTTGACCCTTCTTTGAGGTTGTTCTCTTTTTCTTGATTGACTTGTATTTTTGTGGTTTTGTTTTTACCTACTTTTTTTTGAATAAGGGGATCTTTTTTTAATTTTTTTTCTACTATTACTTCTTCTGTTAAGAAAGAGATAGATTATGTTCTTAAACACCCTGTTAAAGGTAGTTACATTTTTATTGGGTCTATCTTTCTTCTTATTAGAATTTATAATTTTTTAGCTATATTTCCTTTTATTTTTTCTGTTACTTCTCATATACTAGTTACTTTGCCTTTTTCTTATTCTTTCTGGATTGGTATTATTATTTTTAGTTGGGTTAGTTCTTTGAAGCATTTTTTAGCTCACTTAATTCCAGTAGGTACTCCTGTTATGCTTATGAGTTTTATAGTTATTGTAGAGGTCTTAAGAAATCTAATTCGTCCTCTTGCTCTTACTTTTCGTCTTACTGCTAATATGATGGCTGGTCATTTGTTAATATCCTTGATTGGTGGGGCTTTAATTAGACTTTCTTTTAGGTTCATATTCTTAGGTTCTTTTATTCAATCTTTATTAGTAATTATGGAACTAGGTGTTTCTGTTATTCAGGCTTATGTGTTTTCTACTTTGTTAATGTTATACATTTCTGAGGGAGAGCATTAGTCTGTGTTTTAAATGAAAAAATTTAATCCTTTTCACTTAGTAGACCTTAGTCCTTGACCAATTCTTACTTCCTTTTCATTTTTAAGATTTGCTTTAGGTGTAATTATCATAGTTCGTTCTTTTGATTGTTCTTATTTTTTATTCTCCTTGCTCTTATTGTTGTTTTCTTCTTTTTTGTGGGGCCGAGATGTTCATCGTGAGGGGTGTTATGAAGGTAATCATAATTTTGAGGTTACTACTGGATTTAAGATTGGTATAATTCTTTTTATTTTGTCAGAATGTTTTTTTTTCTTAGGGATGTTTTGAGGTTATCTACACTTAGCTGAGGCCCCTGCTTTGGAGATTGGTGGGGTTTGACCTCCTCTTGGGGTTACTCCTTTTGACCCTAAAGGGATTCCTTTTTTAAATACTATTCTTTTGGTTTCTTCAGGTGTGTCTGTAACTTGGACTCATCATGCTATAGAAAATGGGGAGTTTGACTCTAGTATAATTTCATTGTTTCTTACTGTGTTATTGGGCGCTACTTTTACTTCTTTTCAACTTTTAGAGTACTATGTAGCTAGTTTTACTTTCTCTTGTTCTTGTTATTCTTCTGTTTATTTTATGGGTACAGGTTTTCACGGTCTTCATGTATTAATTGGGAGTGTTCTCTTGTTGATTTGTTTAGTTCGTTTTTCTTTTTTAACTATTAGTCCTCTTCATAGTATTGCTTTTGAGTGTTCTGTTTGATATTGACATTTTGTAGATATTGTTTGATTCTGTTTATATCTTATTTTTTACTGATGGGGCGTCTAATAATTTTTTAACTCTTTAGTATATTAAGTACGGTTAATTTCCAATTAACAAGTATTAAGGGTTATTAAGTTTTTTGATTATCTACTTTTTTCTTTGTTTATTGCTTTTTTATTGATTTTTTTATTTTTCATTTTATCCCATTGATTAAGTTTTTCTCAGGAAGAAAGGAGTTCTGCTTTTGAGTGTGGATTTGACTCTATTACTCCCACAGGAGTGCCTTTTTCTATACCTTTTTTTGTTATTTCTTTAATATTTCTTTTATTTGATGTGGAGATTCTTTTAGTTTGTTTTTATCCTCTTTTTTATTCTTTTACTTTTTATATGTTTTACATTATTTGATTCACAGTTCTTCTTGTTTTATTAGCTACTCTTTATGAATGGTACAAAGGTATTTTGTCGTGGCTTTAATCAGGGTAGCTTTCAGTGACTAGTTTCGACCTGGTTTTTTAATGGCTATACGATTTATTCTTGCGATAATTTAAAGCTTAAAGCTTAGGGGCTCATAATCTCTAGATTTTTATTGTCGTTTCTAATTATTCTTAACTTTGAAAGTTTTGATTGGGGTCTTCCCCTAGAATCTTTTATCTCTTTTATTTTTAGATTTGCAATCTAATGTATTTTAAACTTTAGAGATGTTATCTAGGGTTATTCTATATAAGATTACGGCTTTGGGAGTTGTAGAATTTACCCTTGAAATAAGGTAAATTTTATATAGGAGCTGTAAACTCTTGTTTTTATGTTACCTGGCTAATAGCCTTAAGATATACACAATCTTTATGTCTTTTAAACATACTATGCTTTTGGCAGGTTATAAACCAAATAAAGTTTTATTTAAATATCTCTTTGTTAATGAGAAGTCTTGATTTTGGCCTATTCGATTAAAGTTTATTTTTTATTTAAAATATTATTTTATAGGGGTTATTTTTAATTTTCTAATAGTTTAATTTATAAAAAATATGTTATAGGACTTAAAGACAAAGTTTGTGCCAGCAGTCGCGGTCATACTCTATTTATTAAATTTTGTTATTTCTAATAATTTTTATTAATCTCTTTATTTTTAGGTGAAATTTTAAATAGTTTTTGTTTTTTAGAAGATTAGTAATTTAATTAAAAACTAGGATTAGATACCCTATTATTTAAAGGTTGCTTTAAAGTAGTAAATTATTTTTTCTAAACTTAATTCTTCTGGCGGTTCACTACTCTAGCAGAGGAGCTTGTTAATTTAATTTGATAACCCCCCTTTAATTTCACCACTTTTGTTTTTATGTACGGCTGTTAAGTTTTAACATACAGGTTATTGCTTTTTACGTTAGTGTTTTAATTCAGGTCAATGTGTAAATTATAAAGTGGTTTTAATGAGCTACTTTTTTGTATAAAATTAATTTTATTTGAAATTGGATTTGATAGTAAATAAGAAATTCAATTTCTTATTGATGTGGATTTTTGGTGAAAGTACATATCGCCCGTCACTCTTTTGATAGATAAGTCGTAACAAAGTAGAAATACTGGAAGGTGTTTCTTGTTTAGAGTTTTTATAAAATTACTTACAATAATTTTTTTTTTCTTAACTCTTTTTTTTTAAACTTTTGTTTTTATACTTATAATCTTTTATAGTTTATTTTTTTTTCTTTCTGTGATGATTTGTTTTTATTAGGTTTTTACCTTTTGTATAAGGTCTTCTAGAAATGCTTTTGTTTAATCTTTTTAGAAACGGGGAGATTTTTAAAATTGTTTTTATTTTAATATTAAGTAAAACTTTTTTAATGTGGTGATACGTGTACGTTCCTCATGGTATCTAGTTTGTTCTATATTTTTGGGGGTAACCCCCATACCTTTGGCTTTTATTGTTTAGTTACTTTTGTTTTAATAGTAAACTTTTGTGTAATAACTTTTTTTTATTTTTAGCTTACTTTTATAATTTATTGATAAATTTTACTTTAATTAGTGTATTAGTAGGTTTTCTTTATTTTTATTATTTTGTTTTTATTTGTTTTTTAAAAATTATGTATTTTACTTTTTACTTTTAAACTTGTTTATTAAAATCTTAGCTGGATTATTTCTAGTTACTTCTGCCCCATGCTTTTTGTAAATGGTTGTGGTTTCCACACTAAGGTAGCGAGATCATTAGTTATTTGATTGGTAACTTGTATGAAAGGAGCTTTTTAAAAGTTATTATAATTTTTTCTGAAATTATATTTTTGTTGAAAATAACAATCTCCACCCTAAGACAAAAAGACCCTAGAATTTTTATAATTTAAATTATTTGGTTGGGGAAATATTTAATTTTATAAATATTAAAAAATTTATTTATTTATGAACTTTTTTTAAAGAAAGTTAGCTAAAATACTCTAGGGATAACAGCTTAATGGTTTTTGTTAGTTCTTATTACTAAAACTGTTTGGGACCTCGATGTTGGATTAGGTTTACTTTGGGGTGTAGAAGCTTTTTAAAGTTAGACTGTTCGTCTATTGAATACCTACATGATCTGAGTTAAAGTCGGTGTGAGCCAGACTGGATTTTATCTAGGGTTATAATTATCTATATTTCAGTACGAAAGGACCTTTTATTGGGTAATTTACCTTTATTTCTTTTCTTTCTAAGGCGCTAAGTTAATATAAACTATATGTCTTCAAAACATAAAATTTACCGCTTTTGGGGTAGGGGTTAGAAAGGATTTGGTTAGTTTATATTCTTAAACTTCTAAATCCTATGAAAGATAACAGGAGGATAAGGCTACCATAGCTAATCTATAGGGTAGAAGTTTTTTTCAACATATTATTATTAGTTTATCATAACGTACTCGTGGGAAAGCACATCGTACTCACACATACACGATACAGATTAAAAATGTCTTTAGTATTATATTGTTTATACCTAGGAATAGAACAGATGTGATAAACCTTAGGAAGATGATTATGCTGTATTCTCTCACGAACGCTAATACAAAAAATCCACCTCCGTATTCTACATTGTACCCTGATACTAGCTCTCTTTCCCTTTCGGCGTGGTCAAAAGGTGTACGACTTCTTTCTGCTATACATATTATTACTCATGTGATAAATAGTGGCAGGGAATACAGTATAAATCACACACCTCTTTGTGAAAGAGCGATGTTTTCTACTCTGTAACATTTTGTGATGTAAAATATGATTAAAACTAAAAATATTAAACACACCTCATAAGAAATAATTTGAGCTACCGTTCGGTACCCTCCTAGTAAAGCATATTTAGAGTTTGAGCCTCACCTAGTTAATAGAAACCCATAGGCTGATAGACTTATAATAGAGAAGATCACTATAATTTTTATACTTCCTGTGATGTATGAGTAGGAATACTCGTAGAAGCCTCAATATAATAAAGCTAAAAGTAAAGAGATTAGGGGGCCCAGGTAATATATTATTAGGCGGGATATAGTGAATTTTTGGTACTCTTTAGTTAGTAATTTTAAGGCATCGGCAATGGGTTGTGACACCCCCCATTCTACTACTTTATTAGGCCCTACACGATAGTGTATTAATCCTATAATTTTACGTTCTATAAGTGTAAAGAAAGCTACTCTTAGTAATATTCCAACGGTTGAGATGACGAAATCTAAGGTATAGATGGAGGTATTTTTAAGATTTTTGGCATACACTTAAAACCTTTTAGTAAGACATTTTTAGTGGTTTTTCTTTTTTATACATTCTCTTGTTAATACATATTATTCTTAGGATTACGATTAGTATCGCGGTAGTAATTATTGTTGAGGAGGATAAGTTTTTAGTTAAGTTTATTCTATCTCTTACCATAATTTCTTTTCTTGTTGTTATTACTATTGGTAATAATACGGCCATTGTTACTGTAAATATTACTCTTTTTGAAGATTTTTGGATATAATTAGCTATCATAGCGCAATAGCAAAACACCACTATGGTCCCTGATGAGAATGAGATTAAAATTATTGCTGAAGGGAATACTGATAATGATAGCGAGTAGGCTAACATACTAACTACTATTGATGTGGTAGTTAATGTTAAGGCTAGGTTAAGTGGCGTAAGATTAGTTAATAAGATAAAGGAGCATACTATAGTAGTTATTATTCCTTATTATTTCTTTTGATTTACAAGATCAATGTTCTTTGAACTTAAAAGGATTTTCTATAAATGATAATGTCTCTTTTTCTTTTTGTTTCTTCATTTTATATTTTTTTTTCTAGGTCTTTACACTCTTTGTTTATTTTACTTTTTTTTGAAGTTTTAGTTATCTTATTGATTAATATTATATTTTTTAACTTTTTTTCTTGGTTTTCTATTCTTATGTATTTAGTGGTAGTTGTAAGTGTGGGTGCTTATGGTATTTCTATTTTGGTGGATGTGGTTCGTAGAAAGGGGGGTAACTATTTCTTTTCTTTTTAACAATAAAAATGATAATAAGGGTCTTTTGTTTATTATCTGTTTTTTATGTTTTTCTTGATTTTTTCTTTTTTAATTGAGTTTTCTTATTTATGGTTTTTTTTATTTTTAATTTTTATGGGGGTTTTACGGATGGTTTTATATATAGGGATTATTTTTCTCTTCTTTTGGTTTTTGTTACTTTTTGGGTTTTTTTATTTTCTTTTCTTTCTATGAAATTTTCTAACCCTAATTTTGTTGTGCTTTGAATTATAATATTTTTTCTTTTTTTTAGTTTTTTTACTGTTAATTATTTATTTTTTTATGTTTTTTTTGAGTTTGTTTTTGTTATAATATTTATTTTTCTTTTAGGTTGGGGAAAAACTTTGGAGCGTTTACAGGCTTCTTTTTATATGTTTTTTTATACTATAGTGTTTTCTCTACCTTTTCTTGTTTTTTTGATCTATCTAAATTTTTCAATTTCAGATTCTTTTTCTTCGTTAACATTTTCTCAATATGATGATAATCTTACCTATAATGATTTTTTTTGAGTTTTCATAATCTTAGTCTTTGTAGTTAAGCTCCCTCTTTTTGGGTTCCATCTTTGATTACCTAAGGCTCATGTGGAGGCTCCTGTTGCTGGTTCTATAATTTTGGCTGGGGTTCTACTAAAATTAGGGGGTTATGGTATTTTTCGTTTTTTTTCTTCTGTGGGTTGTTTTAATTTTTCTTATAGAGTGTTGTTTTCCTATATTTTTTATGTTTCTCTTTATGGGGCTGTCTTTGTAAGGTTAATCTGTATTCGTCAGATAGACCTTAAGATACTAATTGCTTACTCTTCTGTTGTTCACATAAGAGTTATAATCTTAGGTATTTTAAGTTTTTCTATTTGGGGGGTTTATGGGGCCTTACTTATAATAATTGCTCATGGTTTTATTTCTCCTATGATATTTTATCTTATAACTTATCTTTATGAGAATCACCACTCTCGTAGAATTATAGTACTTAAGGGGGTGTTGGTTTGTAACCCTTTATTTTGTCTCTTATGGTTCCTGTGTTGTTCTTTAAATTTAAGGGCCCCCCCTTTTATATCTTTTTATTCAGAGGTTATTATTTTTGGTTCTTTAGGTTCTTTAGGTCTATTTGAGTGGTTGATGATTACTTTAAGTTGTTTTTTTACTGGAGTTTACTGTATTTATAGTTATGTGGTGGTAAGGCATGGTTCTTCTCTTTCTAGGTTGTTTTATTTCTTAGATTATAAAATTGTTTTAGTTTCAGTTTCCCACTTTATTTTTGTTATTTTTTATCCTATTATTTTTTTTTTGTATTGATTAGTTAGTTTAAGTCAAAAATATTAGTTTGTGGAACTAAAGAATTTGCTAGTCATTTATATGTTGTTTTCTTTTCTTTTTTTCTTTTCTTTTTTTCTTTGTTCTTTTTTTGGTGTTTATTTTCTTAATAGAAATGGTTTTATTTTTGAGTTGACAATCCCTTTTAGTCTGCTTAGTGAGATACCTTTAAGGTTTTGTGTAGATTATGTTTCTTTATTCTTTTTTTCCGGTGTTTCTATTATTTCAGGTGTGGTTTTTTTGTACAGAAAGTTTTACATAGACGAGCAATTCAGGGTTTTTAATTCTATAAACTATCGATTTTTTTATCTACTTTTTTTATTTGTGGCTTCTATGTTTTTTTTGGTTTTTTCTAGTTCTTGGGTGGTTGTTATACTTGGGTGGGACGGGTTAGGCCTCGTTTCTTTCCTGTTAGTTATTTTTTACAATAATAGTTCTAGTTTAGACTCTGGTCTTATTACTGTTTTTACTAATCGTTTAGGGGACTGTTTATTTATTCTTAGTTTCATTTTTTTCTTTTATGGGGGCTTTTTTTCTATTGATTTTCTTAGGTCTTCTATTTGTTTCTTTTTTTCTTTGGTTATCTTTTTTGGTTGTATTACTAAAAGTGCTCAAGTGCCCTTTTCTTCTTGACTACCTGCAGCTATAGCTGCTCCTACTCCTGTTTCTTCTTTAGTGCACTCTTCTACTTTGGTTACTGCTGGGGTTTATTTACTTATTCGTTTTAACTATTTACTTTCTTCTATTTTTTATTTATTACTCCCTATTTCTTTATTAACTATAGTATTAGCTGGGGCTTGTGCAGTGTACGAGCTTGATTTTAAGAAGGTGGTTGCTATATCTACTTTAAGACAACTTGGTTTTATAATTTTTTCTATTTCTTGTGGTTATTGGCTTTTGGGTTTTTTACATATGGTTTTTCATGCTTTTTTTAAAAGCTCTTTGTTTTTATCTACAGGTAATCTTATACACTATATTGGTGGTGACCAGGATTCTCGGGATTTTGGCTCTTTTGGGTTTTCTTTTTCTTCTAAACTAATTTTTTCTATGAGTTGCCTTAGTTTAATAGGGTTTCCTTTTTCTCTTGGGTTTTATTCTAAAGATAGAATCATCGGTGATCTTTTGTTTTCTTCCTTTACTTTTTCTTCTTTTGTTTTCTTTTTAGGTTGTTGTTTTACTGTGGCTTACAGGTTTCGCTTAATTTATATGGGTTTCATGATATCTCCTTCTTTTTTTTCTAGTACTAGCTATTTAGAAGATTTTTATTTCTTTTTAACTATTTTATTTCTTTATCTCCCTTGTGTTGCTCTAGGTAATTTTTTCTTTTTTAATTTTTTGTCTCCTATAGTGTTTTCTTTTTTAGACTTTTCTATAGGTTTGTTTATTATTTTCTTTGGTTTTATTTTTTTTAAAAATAGCCCTCAGTTTTATCTATTGGTTAATTCTCTTATAAGAATCTTTTTCTTATCAATTATCTCTTCTTCTTATTTCTCTAACAAGTTAAATAATATATCTTATAAGGGAGAGTTTACCTGGGGGGAACTTTTTGGCGCTAAGGGGCTGTCTTTAAAAAATTTTGTTTTTGCTTCTTATAGGATTCGACTATACGCGTTAAAAATATCACAGTTAGTGATAATTTTTACTTTATTTTATTTGTTGACAAGAGGTTATTTTTTCTCTATTTACAGAGTGTTCTTATAAGGTATGCTGTTAGTCTTTGTGGCATTAGCTTTGAAGGGGCTAAATTTTGTAGGCATTGTATATATACATATATATATATATATATATATATATATATATATATATATATATATATATATATATGTATATATACAATGCCTACAAAATTTAGCCCCTTCAAAGCTAATGCCACAAAGACTAACAGCATACCTTATAAGAACACTCTGTAAATAGAGAAAAAATAACCTCTTGTCAACAAATAAAATAAAGTAAAAATTATCACTAACTGTGATATTTTTAACGCGTATAGTCGAATCCTATAAGAAGCAAAAACAAAATTTTTTAAAGACAGCCCCTTAGCGCCAAAAAGTTCCCCCCAGGTAAACTCTCCCTTATAAGATATATTATTTAACTTGTTAGAGAAATAAGAAGAAGAGATAATTGATAAGAAAAAGATTCTTATAAGAGAATTAACCAATAGATAAAACTGAGGGCTATTTTTAAAAAAAATAAAACCAAAGAAAATAATAAACAAACCTATAGAAAAGTCTAAAAAAGAAAACACTATAGGAGACAAAAAATTAAAAAAGAAAAAATTACCTAGAGCAACACAAGGGAGATAAAGAAATAAAATAGTTAAAAAGAAATAAAAATCTTCTAAATAGCTAGTACTAGAAAAAAAAGAAGGAGATATCATGAAACCCATATAAATTAAGCGAAACCTGTAAGCCACAGTAAAACAACAACCTAAAAAGAAAACAAAAGAAGAAAAAGTAAAGGAAGAAAACAAAAGATCACCGATGATTCTATCTTTAGAATAAAACCCAAGAGAAAAAGGAAACCCTATTAAACTAAGGCAACTCATAGAAAAAATTAGTTTAGAAGAAAAAGAAAACCCAAAAGAGCCAAAATCCCGAGAATCCTGGTCACCACCAATATAGTGTATAAGATTACCTGTAGATAAAAACAAAGAGCTTTTAAAAAAAGCATGAAAAACCATATGTAAAAAACCCAAAAGCCAATAACCACAAGAAATAGAAAAAATTATAAAACCAAGTTGTCTTAAAGTAGATATAGCAACCACCTTCTTAAAATCAAGCTCGTACACTGCACAAGCCCCAGCTAATACTATAGTTAATAAAGAAATAGGGAGTAATAAATAAAAAATAGAAGAAAGTAAATAGTTAAAACGAATAAGTAAATAAACCCCAGCAGTAACCAAAGTAGAAGAGTGCACTAAAGAAGAAACAGGAGTAGGAGCAGCTATAGCTGCAGGTAGTCAAGAAGAAAAGGGCACTTGAGCACTTTTAGTAATACAACCAAAAAAGATAACCAAAGAAAAAAAGAAACAAATAGAAGACCTAAGAAAATCAATAGAAAAAAAGCCCCCATAAAAGAAAAAAATGAAACTAAGAATAAATAAACAGTCCCCTAAACGATTAGTAAAAACAGTAATAAGACCAGAGTCTAAACTAGAACTATTATTGTAAAAAATAACTAACAGGAAAGAAACGAGGCCTAACCCGTCCCACCCAAGTATAACAACCACCCAAGAACTAGAAAAAACCAAAAAAAACATAGAAGCCACAAATAAAAAAAGTAGATAAAAAAATCGATAGTTTATAGAATTAAAAACCCTGAATTGCTCGTCTATGTAAAACTTTCTGTACAAAAAAACCACACCTGAAATAATAGAAACACCGGAAAAAAAGAATAAAGAAACATAATCTACACAAAACCTTAAAGGTATCTCACTAAGCAGACTAAAAGGGATTGTCAACTCAAAAATAAAACCATTTCTATTAAGAAAATAAACACCAAAAAAAGAACAAAGAAAAAAAGAAAAGAAAAAAAGAAAAGAAAACAACATATAAATGACTAGCAAATTCTTTAGTTCCACAAACTAATATTTTTGACTTAAACTAACTAATCAATACAAAAAAAAAATAATAGGATAAAAAATAACAAAAATAAAGTGGGAAACTGAAACTAAAACAATTTTATAATCTAAGAAATAAAACAACCTAGAAAGAGAAGAACCATGCCTTACCACCACATAACTATAAATACAGTAAACTCCAGTAAAAAAACAACTTAAAGTAATCATCAACCACTCAAATAGACCTAAAGAACCTAAAGAACCAAAAATAATAACCTCTGAATAAAAAGATATAAAAGGGGGGGCCCTTAAATTTAAAGAACAACACAGGAACCATAAGAGACAAAATAAAGGGTTACAAACCAACACCCCCTTAAGTACTATAATTCTACGAGAGTGGTGATTCTCATAAAGATAAGTTATAAGATAAAATATCATAGGAGAAATAAAACCATGAGCAATTATTATAAGTAAGGCCCCATAAACCCCCCAAATAGAAAAACTTAAAATACCTAAGATTATAACTCTTATGTGAACAACAGAAGAGTAAGCAATTAGTATCTTAAGGTCTATCTGACGAATACAGATTAACCTTACAAAGACAGCCCCATAAAGAGAAACATAAAAAATATAGGAAAACAACACTCTATAAGAAAAATTAAAACAACCCACAGAAGAAAAAAAACGAAAAATACCATAACCCCCTAATTTTAGTAGAACCCCAGCCAAAATTATAGAACCAGCAACAGGAGCCTCCACATGAGCCTTAGGTAATCAAAGATGGAACCCAAAAAGAGGGAGCTTAACTACAAAGACTAAGATTATGAAAACTCAAAAAAAATCATTATAGGTAAGATTATCATCATATTGAGAAAATGTTAACGAAGAAAAAGAATCTGAAATTGAAAAATTTAGATAGATCAAAAAAACAAGAAAAGGTAGAGAAAACACTATAGTATAAAAAAACATATAAAAAGAAGCCTGTAAACGCTCCAAAGTTTTTCCCCAACCTAAAAGAAAAATAAATATTATAACAAAAACAAACTCAAAAAAAACATAAAAAAATAAATAATTAACAGTAAAAAAACTAAAAAAAAGAAAAAATATTATAATTCAAAGCACAACAAAATTAGGGTTAGAAAATTTCATAGAAAGAAAAGAAAATAAAAAAACCCAAAAAGTAACAAAAACCAAAAGAAGAGAAAAATAATCCCTATATATAAAACCATCCGTAAAACCCCCATAAAAATTAAAAATAAAAAAAACCATAAATAAGAAAACTCAATTAAAAAAGAAAAAATCAAGAAAAACATAAAAAACAGATAATAAACAAAAGACCCTTATTATCATTTTTATTGTTAAAAAGAAAAGAAATAGTTACCCCCCTTTCTACGAACCACATCCACCAAAATAGAAATACCATAAGCACCCACACTTACAACTACCACTAAATACATAAGAATAGAAAACCAAGAAAAAAAGTTAAAAAATATAATATTAATCAATAAGATAACTAAAACTTCAAAAAAAAGTAAAATAAACAAAGAGTGTAAAGACCTAGAAAAAAAAATATAAAATGAAGAAACAAAAAGAAAAAGAGACATTATCATTTATAGAAAATCCTTTTAAGTTCAAAGAACATTGATCTTGTAAATCAAAAGAAATAATAAGGAATAATAACTACTATAGTATGCTCCTTTATCTTATTAACTAATCTTACGCCACTTAACCTAGCCTTAACATTAACTACCACATCAATAGTAGTTAGTATGTTAGCCTACTCGCTATCATTATCAGTATTCCCTTCAGCAATAATTTTAATCTCATTCTCATCAGGGACCATAGTGGTGTTTTGCTATTGCGCTATGATAGCTAATTATATCCAAAAATCTTCAAAAAGAGTAATATTTACAGTAACAATGGCCGTATTATTACCAATAGTAATAACAACAAGAAAAGAAATTATGGTAAGAGATAGAATAAACTTAACTAAAAACTTATCCTCCTCAACAATAATTACTACCGCGATACTAATCGTAATCCTAAGAATAATATGTATTAACAAGAGAATGTATAAAAAAGAAAAACCACTAAAAATGTCTTACTAAAAGGTTTTAAGTGTATGCCAAAAATCTTAAAAATACCTCCATCTATACCTTAGATTTCGTCATCTCAACCGTTGGAATATTACTAAGAGTAGCTTTCTTTACACTTATAGAACGTAAAATTATAGGATTAATACACTATCGTGTAGGGCCTAATAAAGTAGTAGAATGGGGGGTGTCACAACCCATTGCCGATGCCTTAAAATTACTAACTAAAGAGTACCAAAAATTCACTATATCCCGCCTAATAATATATTACCTGGGCCCCCTAATCTCTTTACTTTTAGCTTTATTATATTGAGGCTTCTACGAGTATTCCTACTCATACATCACAGGAAGTATAAAAATTATAGTGATCTTCTCTATTATAAGTCTATCAGCCTATGGGTTTCTATTAACTAGGTGAGGCTCAAACTCTAAATATGCTTTACTAGGAGGGTACCGAACGGTAGCTCAAATTATTTCTTATGAGGTGTGTTTAATATTTTTAGTTTTAATCATATTTTACATCACAAAATGTTACAGAGTAGAAAACATCGCTCTTTCACAAAGAGGTGTGTGATTTATACTGTATTCCCTGCCACTATTTATCACATGAGTAATAATATGTATAGCAGAAAGAAGTCGTACACCTTTTGACCACGCCGAAAGGGAAAGAGAGCTAGTATCAGGGTACAATGTAGAATACGGAGGTGGATTTTTTGTATTAGCGTTCGTGAGAGAATACAGCATAATCATCTTCCTAAGGTTTATCACATCTGTTCTATTCCTAGGTATAAACAATATAATACTAAAGACATTTTTAATCTGTATCGTGTATGTGTGAGTACGATGTGCTTTCCCACGAGTACGTTATGATAAACTAATAATAATATGTTGAAAAAAACTTCTACCCTATAGATTAGCTATGGTAGCCTTATCCTCCTGTTATCTTTCATAGGATTTAGAAGTTTAAGAATATAAACTAACCAAATCCTTTCTAACCCCTACCCCAAAAGCGGTAAATTTTATGTTTTGAAGACATATAGTTTATATTAACTTAGCGCCTTAGAAAGAAAAGAAATAAAGGTAAATTACCCAATAAAAGGTCCTTTCGTACTGAAATATAGATAATTATAACCCTAGATAAAATCCAGTCTGGCTCACACCGACTTTAACTCAGATCATGTAGGTATTCAATAGACGAACAGTCTAACTTTAAAAAGCTTCTACACCCCAAAGTAAACCTAATCCAACATCGAGGTCCCAAACAGTTTTAGTAATAAGAACTAACAAAAACCATTAAGCTGTTATCCCTAGAGTATTTTAGCTAACTTTCTTTAAAAAAAGTTCATAAATAAATAAATTTTTTAATATTTATAAAATTAAATATTTCCCCAACCAAATAATTTAAATTATAAAAATTCTAGGGTCTTTTTGTCTTAGGGTGGAGATTGTTATTTTCAACAAAAATATAATTTCAGAAAAAATTATAATAACTTTTAAAAAGCTCCTTTCATACAAGTTACCAATCAAATAACTAATGATCTCGCTACCTTAGTGTGGAAACCACAACCATTTACAAAAAGCATGGGGCAGAAGTAACTAGAAATAATCCAGCTAAGATTTTAATAAACAAGTTTAAAAGTAAAAAGTAAAATACATAATTTTTAAAAAACAAATAAAAACAAAATAATAAAAATAAAGAAAACCTACTAATACACTAATTAAAGTAAAATTTATCAATAAATTATAAAAGTAAGCTAAAAATAAAAAAAAGTTATTACACAAAAGTTTACTATTAAAACAAAAGTAACTAAACAATAAAAGCCAAAGGTATGGGGGTTACCCCCAAAAATATAGAACAAACTAGATACCATGAGGAACGTACACGTATCACCACATTAAAAAAGTTTTACTTAATATTAAAATAAAAACAATTTTAAAAATCTCCCCGTTTCTAAAAAGATTAAACAAAAGCATTTCTAGAAGACCTTATACAAAAGGTAAAAACCTAATAAAAACAAATCATCACAGAAAGAAAAAAAAATAAACTATAAAAGATTATAAGTATAAAAACAAAAGTTTAAAAAAAAAGAGTTAAGAAAAAAAAAATTATTGTAAGTAATTTTATAAAAACTCTAAACAAGAAACACCTTCCAGTATTTCTACTTTGTTACGACTTATCTATCAAAAGAGTGACGGGCGATATGTACTTTCACCAAAAATCCACATCAATAAGAAATTGAATTTCTTATTTACTATCAAATCCAATTTCAAATAAAATTAATTTTATACAAAAAAGTAGCTCATTAAAACCACTTTATAATTTACACATTGACCTGAATTAAAACACTAACGTAAAAAGCAATAACCTGTATGTTAAAACTTAACAGCCGTACATAAAAACAAAAGTGGTGAAATTAAAGGGGGGTTATCAAATTAAATTAACAAGCTCCTCTGCTAGAGTAGTGAACCGCCAGAAGAATTAAGTTTAGAAAAAATAATTTACTACTTTAAAGCAACCTTTAAATAATAGGGTATCTAATCCTAGTTTTTAATTAAATTACTAATCTTCTAAAAAACAAAAACTATTTAAAATTTCACCTAAAAATAAAGAGATTAATAAAAATTATTAGAAATAACAAAATTTAATAAATAGAGTATGACCGCGACTGCTGGCACAAACTTTGTCTTTAAGTCCTATAACATATTTTTTATAAATTAAACTATTAGAAAATTAAAAATAACCCCTATAAAATAATATTTTAAATAAAAAATAAACTTTAATCGAATAGGCCAAAATCAAGACTTCTCATTAACAAAGAGATATTTAAATAAAACTTTATTTGGTTTATAACCTGCCAAAAGCATAGTATGTTTAAAAGACATAAAGATTGTGTATATCTTAAGGCTATTAGCCAGGTAACATAAAAACAAGAGTTTACAGCTCCTATATAAAATTTACCTTATTTCAAGGGTAAATTCTACAACTCCCAAAGCCGTAATCTTATATAGAATAACCCTAGATAACATCTCTAAAGTTTAAAATACATTAGATTGCAAATCTAAAAATAAAAGAGATAAAAGATTCTAGGGGAAGACCCCAATCAAAACTTTCAAAGTTAAGAATAATTAGAAACGACAATAAAAATCTAGAGATTATGAGCCCCTAAGCTTTAAGCTTTAAATTATCGCAAGAATAAATCGTATAGCCATTAAAAAACCAGGTCGAAACTAGTCACTGAAAGCTACCCTGATTAAAGCCACGACAAAATACCTTTGTACCATTCATAAAGAGTAGCTAATAAAACAAGAAGAACTGTGAATCAAATAATGTAAAACATATAAAAAGTAAAAGAATAAAAAAGAGGATAAAAACAAACTAAAAGAATCTCCACATCAAATAAAAGAAATATTAAAGAAATAACAAAAAAAGGTATAGAAAAAGGCACTCCTGTGGGAGTAATAGAGTCAAATCCACACTCAAAAGCAGAACTCCTTTCTTCCTGAGAAAAACTTAATCAATGGGATAAAATGAAAAATAAAAAAATCAATAAAAAAGCAATAAACAAAGAAAAAAGTAGATAATCAAAAAACTTAATAACCCTTAATACTTGTTAATTGGAAATTAACCGTACTTAATATACTAAAGAGTTAAAAAATTATTAGACGCCCCATCAGTAAAAAATAAGATATAAACAGAATCAAACAATATCTACAAAATGTCAATATCAAACAGAACACTCAAAAGCAATACTATGAAGAGGACTAATAGTTAAAAAAGAAAAACGAACTAAACAAATCAACAAGAGAACACTCCCAATTAATACATGAAGACCGTGAAAACCTGTACCCATAAAATAAACAGAAGAATAACAAGAACAAGAGAAAGTAAAACTAGCTACATAGTACTCTAAAAGTTGAAAAGAAGTAAAAGTAGCGCCCAATAACACAGTAAGAAACAATGAAATTATACTAGAGTCAAACTCCCCATTTTCTATAGCATGATGAGTCCAAGTTACAGACACACCTGAAGAAACCAAAAGAATAGTATTTAAAAAAGGAATCCCTTTAGGGTCAAAAGGAGTAACCCCAAGAGGAGGTCAAACCCCACCAATCTCCAAAGCAGGGGCCTCAGCTAAGTGTAGATAACCTCAAAACATCCCTAAGAAAAAAAAACATTCTGACAAAATAAAAAGAATTATACCAATCTTAAATCCAGTAGTAACCTCAAAATTATGATTACCTTCATAACACCCCTCACGATGAACATCTCGGCCCCACAAAAAAGAAGAAAACAACAATAAGAGCAAGGAGAATAAAAAATAAGAACAATCAAAAGAACGAACTATGATAATTACACCTAAAGCAAATCTTAAAAATGAAAAGGAAGTAAGAATTGGTCAAGGACTAAGGTCTACTAAGTGAAAAGGATTAAATTTTTTCATTTAAAACACAGACTAATGCTCTCCCTCAGAAATGTATAACATTAACAAAGTAGAAAACACATAAGCCTGAATAACAGAAACACCTAGTTCCATAATTACTAATAAAGATTGAATAAAAGAACCTAAGAATATGAACCTAAAAGAAAGTCTAATTAAAGCCCCACCAATCAAGGATATTAACAAATGACCAGCCATCATATTAGCAGTAAGACGAAAAGTAAGAGCAAGAGGACGAATTAGATTTCTTAAGACCTCTACAATAACTATAAAACTCATAAGCATAACAGGAGTACCTACTGGAATTAAGTGAGCTAAAAAATGCTTCAAAGAACTAACCCAACTAAAAATAATAATACCAATCCAGAAAGAATAAGAAAAAGGCAAAGTAACTAGTATATGAGAAGTAACAGAAAAAATAAAAGGAAATATAGCTAAAAAATTATAAATTCTAATAAGAAGAAAGATAGACCCAATAAAAATGTAACTACCTTTAACAGGGTGTTTAAGAACATAATCTATCTCTTTCTTAACAGAAGAAGTAATAGTAGAAAAAAAATTAAAAAAAGATCCCCTTATTCAAAAAAAAGTAGGTAAAAACAAAACCACAAAAATACAAGTCAATCAAGAAAAAGAGAACAACCTCAAAGAAGGGTCAAAAATAGAAAACAAATTAGTTATTATCATTTAAAAAACCCTACCAAGGTAGAGGGTTTCTATGAGATTTAAAATTTTTAGTATAGACAGAATTGTCAAAAGAAAAAAAAGTAAAATATAAAGAAACAGAAAATACACAGAAAAAAATAAATAAAAAAATTATCAACCAAGGTAAAGGTATTATTTGCGGTAAAATTAAGCTATAAATCTTAGTTACGACAAAACTATATTAAATTTAACTAAAGCTTAACTAAAGTTTATAAGAAGAAGAAAAATTATCCCTAAGAGCATCTAACAAATAGGACTTAGAGACCGCATCATAATCAGAAACAGAACTAATTTTTATACTAATAGGCATAAATGAATGATTAGAACCACAAATCTCAGAGCATTGACCAAAGAATAAACCCACACGAGAAGGGTTAGTGAATAATTGATTAATACGCCCAGGAAGAGCATCTACTTTTAACCCTAAAGAAGGTAAAGCAAAAGAGTGAATTACATCCGTAGAAGTAATAAGAAGACGAGAAGTGGTATCTACTGGTAAAAAAAAATCAGAAGAACAAGTTAATAGACGAGGAACCCCTTCAGAACCATCTTCAATTATGGAGTCAAACTCATAAGAAGAAAACCTAGTAGAGTTAAGATAAAAAGAAAAGTTTTTATAAAGAGGAACAACATAACTTCAGTACCACTGGTGTGCAACAATCTTAAAACTCAAAACAGGAGATTTGATATCTTCCATTATATAAAGAACCTTCATAGAGGGTAAAACTAAAATAATTAACAAAAAAGCAGGAATCATTGATCAGATAGTTTCAATAAAAGTACCTTCTGACAAAAATTTGTAATATTTAGTACTAAAAAGAAGATAAATCATCACATAAGAAATAAAAATAATAACTCTGAACATAATAGTTATAACATGGTCATGTAAGCAAGATAATTCCCCTATACTTATAGAACTAGAATCTTGAAAACCTAAAACTAATCATCTTGGCATTAAAAACTAAAGAACTATAACAACAACCCCTCTAATAACTTTACAAGACTCAATATTAGTATGGGCAGGAAAAGGGGATTCAATTATAATATCATTCCTTATACTAGAAGAAACAAAAAAAGGTATAGAACGAGTCTCAGAGAAAGATTCTCAAATAATGTAAACAAATAAGATAATAGAAAAAATTGTAACTACACTACCAACCCTAGAAATAGTATTTCAATAGGTAAAAGCATCAGGATAATCAGTATAACGACGAGGCATACCATTTAAACCTAAAAAATGCTGAGGAAAGAAAGTTAAATTAACCCCTAAGAATATAGCCCAAAATTGACCTTTAAGTAAATAAGGATTTATAGTTATACCGTAAGCAAAAGGAAACCAATGGGTAACCCCAGCCATAATAGCAAAAACAGCACCCATAGAAAGTACATAATGAAAATGAGCAACCACATAATAAGTATCATGGAGACTAACATCTAAAGAAGAATTTGAAAGAATCACACCTGTTAAACCACCCACTGTAAAAAGAAAAACAAAACCAATTGACCAATAAAAAGAAGGCCTAAACTCTAGCTTACCCCCAAGTATAGTAGCCAATCACCTAAAGACTTTTACCCCTGTAGGTACAGCAATAATTATAGTAGCAGCAGTAAAATAAGCACGAGTATCAACATCCAGTCCAACAGTAAATATATGATGGGCTCACACAATAAAACCAAGAACACCAATAGAAATTATAGCATAAATCATCCCAAGACTCCCAAAAGGCTCAGTCTTATTTCTGTAAAAACTAACAGTATGGGAAATAATACCAAAACCAGGTAAAATCAAAATATAAACCTCAGGGTGACCAAAAAACCAAAACAAATGTTGATATAGAATAGGATCCCCCCCTCCAATTGGATCAAAAAAAGTAGTGTTAAAATTTCGATCTGTTAATAGTATAGTCAAAGCAGCAGCTAAAACAGGAAGGGAAAAAGCTAATAGAAAAGAAGTAATAAGAACAGACCAAACAAACAAAGGAACGTTTGATCAAAGTATGCCAACAATTTTTATATTAAAAATAGTAACAATAAAATTGATAGCGCCTAAAATAGAAGATACACCAGCAATGTGAAGACTTAAGATACCAAAATCAACAGCAGGGCCACTATGAAAAATACCATTAGAAAGAGGGGGATAAACAGTTCAACCTGTTCCAACCCCAGAACCAACAACAGCAGATCTAATTAAAAGGGATAAGGAAGGAGGTAACAATCAAAAACTTATATTATTCAATCGAGGGTAAGCCATATCTGTAGCACCAATCATAACAGGAACAAGAAGGTTACCAAACCCCCCCATCATAATAGGCATAACTATAAAGAAAATCATAATAAAAGCATGAGCAGTGACAACAGAATTATAATAATCAAAATCTATTATAAAGTCACCAGGTTGGGATAATTCAAAACGAATTAAGCTACTAAAACTAGTACCCAACATACCGGATCAAACACCAAAAATAAAATATAAAGTAGCAATGTCTTTATGATTTGTAGATATTATTCATCGTATAATTTTAATTATAATCTAAGAGGCTTAAACTCTTCGCATTTTTTATGCTAAATTAAAGGTTGGCATAGAAAACTTCAGTGCAAAAGAAATTATTTACCATCCTTAAAAAATTGTAAAAGCAGAATATTGCATAAAATTTAGAATTTTAAGGAAAACTTACAATGAAATGAAAAAATATAATTTAATAATAAGAGACCCTGTCGTAGGGTTTGCCAAAAACGCCTTAATTAATCTACCTGTACCAACATCAATCTCACTACTATGAAACAAAGGTTTCATAATATCAATAACATTGGTTTTACAAATTATCACAGGATTATTTTTATCTATAAATTATGTACCATCTACAGAGATAGCTTTCGACTCAGTAATCCATATTATACGAGACATTGACAGAGGTTGAATGATACGGTACCTACATATAAACGGGGCATCATTATTCTTCATCTTAATATATGTCCACATCCTACGAGGAATGTACTACAACTCACCTATAAAATTCCCAATAGTGTGAGGATCAGGTATTATTCTGTTATTAGCCACAATAGGGGCAGCCTTTATGGGATACGTATTACCATGAGGACAAATATCATTTTGGGGAGCCACAGTAATTACAAGTATAATTTCAGCTATCCCTTATGTAGGCAAAGAAGTAACACAATGACTATGGGGAAACTTCTCAGTATCACAACCCACACTAAACCGATTTTTCTCCCTACATTTTCTAATCCCCCTAGTAATTGTAGCGTTAGTCTTAATTCACCTAATGTTACTCCACAAGACAGGGTCTTCTAACCCTATAGGGACAAACACAGATTATGACAAATTAAAAATATATAAAACCTATTTAGTAAAAGATGTCACATATTTTGTAGTATTAATAGTAATACTAGTAACCTTATGCTTAATAGACCCAAACTTACTAGGAGACGTAGAAAATTTCAATACAGCAAGAATTACAACAACCCCAGCACACATTCAACCAGAATGGTATTTTTTATTTGCGTACGCTATTTTACGGTCGATCCCATCAAAACTGGGGGGAGTGCTAGCTATAATAGCAGCCATTGTTATCATTGCTGTTCTTACATTAAAAAAGTCATCTAAAAATAATAAATTCAATCCAGTAAAAAAATTAATATTCTGAGTATTTCTAGTAACAGCCACTCTACTAACATGAATCGGAGCAAACCCTGTAGAACCCCCATTCAGAGAAATTGGACAAGTGTTAACAACCATTTACTTTACAGTAGTAGTAATACTTTAAAGAATTTCCCCCTATAGTTTAAAATTGAACATAACCTTTTCGAAGTTAAAGAAAAAGGGGTATTATTGTAGTATTAGCTATTTCCACAATTCTTGGTTGCTCATCAACTAATTGACTAACTATCTGAATTATATTAGAAGTGAATGTGCTAGCTATATGCAGAATTTTAGCATCAAACTCAAAATCTATAAAAAAAAGAGAAACACCAACATTTATATATTACCTAATTCAAGTAATACTTTCAATCGTGATCGTAACTTGAGTGTTTTATAGAATAAAAGAAAACTATGTGACTAACCTAATTGTGACGATAGCTATCGTAAGAAAAATAGGAATATGACCAATACATGGGTGGTATATAAAATTAATCTCAAGACTAGAAATAAAACAAATATCGATAATAATTATTATAACATGGCAAAAAATTCTACCAATTGTACTAGTGACAACGATTCAAACAAGACAAATATTACAAACTATGATACTAATTATAGTAGTGGGAACAATTTTAAGATCTCTAGCTCGACTAAATCAAAAATTCGAAATAAAAAAAATTATAGCAATTTCTTCGATAAATAACAACTCATGGATTATAGTAAGAAGACTAGTGTCAATAAGTTGTATATTCTCATTCCTGTCTATCTATTCAATAACCTTAGTATTAACACTAGGATTAATAGAAAAAATAAGAATAAAATCAAAAAGACTAATAAAAAACTTTTGACTAAACACTATAATAGTGGGGAATATTTCAGGGCTACCTCCACTAGCACTATTCTGAGCAAAAATCTTAGTAATCAAAGCAACAATAAAAAGAGAAATACCGTCTGAAATAGCCCTAACACTTATAGTATCGGCTTGTCTTTTAATATATCACTATTTATGAATAACCATCAACGAGACAATGAGAACACCGGAAAAATCACAAATAACAACAAAAAGAAGAAAAGAAAAAATAACCATGATTATAGTGATTAGGATAAGGGCAGTAAGAGCTGGTATATTCATAAGTTCAGGTTTAACCAAAAGGATTTATCTTGATAGGGTAAAATATTAAAAACCTGAGGATGGGAGAAAGTGTAAAGCACATTAGCCTTTGAAGCTAAAAGTCTCGTTCCAAAGCAGTAAAGGAGACTTCTAATCACCTAATCCCACACAAGGGTTGCTTTAATAATATAGGTTTAAAACCTCTTTTTTATAAAAAGAGGTTTATATGGTTTTAAACCTATAATAATTATTTATATATAGTATAATCTATATATATAATTATTTATATATTATAATATAAGTATATATACATATTTATATGTATACATATATATATATATATATGCATATATATGCATATATATATATATATATATATATGTATATATATATATATATATATATATGTATATATATATATATATATATATGTATAT